>SMVA01034071.1_pt1 | contig 11261 bp, 11 predicted proteins | sample 2456451 | NCBI WGS metagenome assembly SMVA01 (sample SAMN11095933, study PRJNA526329) | marine sediment metagenome | biome: Marine sediment; feature: Surficial sediment; material: Deep marine sediment; isolation source: Hadal surficial sediment | place: Pacific Ocean | collected 2014-05 | depth...
ATGACTGCACCCTCGTGGTCGCGCTTTTCCATGTGCGACCGGATTATCCTTCACCCAAGGCTATGGAGGCTTCCCTGACAAGCCAGCCACCCGCGCCATCCGAAATTAATTCACTCATACTTATTCTCGTATCGCTAATCTGGACAACCTGCCCATGATTTTTACCTAAATAGTCCCCGACCGGTACACGATGTACCTCTCCTTCGGGATCCCGGACCAATGCCCAGTAGAACTCACCTTTGCTGAAGGTTCCCACCATGGACATGGCATCCAGTTCATACCGCTCAAGGAATTCCTTGGCCCTTTCAGCATCCGGTTGAGGACCACTGCGATTACCGGAGCGCAGGTCGTCACTGCCTTCACTGAGTGACGACCGAAAGGGGTCACGACCCACTGCACCATCATACTCGTACGGTGTGTATGTCCTGACTGCCGGAATCGGTGGAATTGGATCTGCAGGCCGTTCTTTCACCTCTGCAATGTACTTGTTCAGGTCTTCAATGCTTTCGCTGCAGGCTGTGAGCACCAGCGCAAACATCAAGGTCATGATGACCGGCCGCATTAACTTTTCGCCAGGTCTTTTCATGGCCCTTGCTCCGCGGTCATCTGGCTTGCTTCATGTTCATCAACATAGCGATAAGTCTTAACCCGGCCTTCCAGGATCAGACGGCCTTCGGAATCACCAAAGCGGCTCTGATTGGCTTTGGCACGTGTCAGGGAGATGTCATGCATGGTTAAAATAACCACCCTCGGTAACGAAGCGACGCCACTTACAAACTCGCCAAATTGATGATAGTCGCCCAACATGCGAATGATAATGGGGCGTTCCGCATAAAAGTCACGAAAAGCCTCTGCCTGAGGCTCAAACAACTGCACATCAATACCGGCGGCCAATGCTGTTTGTGAAACATCTACCAGTAACTTGTCCATCTCTGTTTTGCTGGGCAACTGACGGAACATGGTCTCCAACAGTTCCTGCATATCGGTCAATTGTTGCTCGTAGGCCTCCAGGTTGGCGGCTTTCTGTTGTTTGTACTCAAAATCAGCCATCAGGGTCAGTTCCTGCTGCCCTTCCTGTGCAAGCTCGATTCTCTTGTCCTTGATAAGCAGGAAAAAGCCCGCAACCAATATCAGCACAAACGCCACACCCAGTACCGAATAGCGGATGGTTCCGGGCGAACTGCCAAGATCTGTAAAATCAGCACTTCTGAAATCATCAAGTATCATTGTGTGGCCCCCGTGTCATCGGCGACGTCGAAGCCATCCTCTTCATCAGCCGTTTTGGTCGGACGAAGCTTCACCGCAATACTAAATTCGTACGGCTCGGTTGGGCTGGCTGCTTTGCTGGCGCTGCGAACGAAATTCAGTTGGGGATTTAAAAACAGATCATTGCGATCCAATTCCTGCAAATAGGCCGATACTCTTGCATTGGACTGACTGCTTCCGGTCAATGACAGATTCATTCCCTGTTGTTTAACTTCTCCAAGTGTTACACCCACTGGAATAGACTTGGCCAGTTTATCGAGTAATTCAACTGTCATTGAGCGACTGGCTTGTAATTCTTCGATCACCTGCTTACGTGAAATCAGACGCGCACGGGTGCGTTCAAGTTCGTCAATTCTCTTGATTCGCGATTCAAGTTGACGAATCTCACTGCTGACCAACTCATTTCTGTATTGCTGATGCCGAATCTTCTGATCGAAAAACATACCGACCATAAAGACCAACACCACGCTCAGGATGGCAGTCATCATCAATGACATGATGAACTGCTTCTGCCGTTCGCGGCGTAGTTCCTCCCTCCAGGGGAGTAGATTAATTCTGGCCATCAGTCAAACCCTCGCAGAGCCAGCCCTGTGGCGATCATCATCTTGGTGGCATTACGCTTCAACGCGCTAATTGCTACGTTCTCCGCAATATCCATGCCAGTAATCGGATCGGCGATCCGGGTTGTCATGCCCAGTTCCTGCTGCACCATCGGTGCCAGACCCTTCAGCGAAGCTACGCCACCCGACAAATATATCGTGCTGACATTAGAGTACTCATTGCTGGAGGCAAAAAACTGCAGTGCACGGCTGATCTGATGAACGATATTCAGCTGGAAGGGTTCCAATACCTCTTCTTCGAAATCTTCCGGGGCTTCTTCATTGCGTTCAAAGAAGCTGGCCTGCTCAATTGTCATGTCATACCGACGCATGGTTTCTTCCAACAACTGATGACCACCGAAAGGATGATCACGGGTATATATGACCCGACCACCCTTGATCACCAGTAATGTGGTTCCGTCGTAACCTATGTCAAAAAAACTGACTGCTTCGCTGCGACTGACGCCATCACGTTTACGAATCAATTCAAATGCATTGGCTATCGCAAACGCCTCAACATCAACGACTTTCGCTTTCAATCCTGCTGAATCAATGGCGTCCTGGCGACTTTCAACATTCTCGCTTTTGCTTGCTGCCAGCAGGATATCCACTAAATCCTTATTACGCGGCGACGGGCCCAGGACTTCGAAATCCAGGCTGACTTCATCAAGCGGGTAAGGGACGTACTGATTAGCTTCGATCTGCACCTGGCTTTCAATATCAGCTTCGGCGAGATTTGCTGGCAAACTGATCGTCTTGGTAAATACGGCTGAACCGGAAACGGCAATCGCACAGAACTTGGCACGTGTGCCGGAAGCCTTGACTGCTCTTGCTATGGCTTCCGAAATCGCTTCAACGTCCTGTACGGTCTTATCTACCACCATGCCCTCACTAAGAGGTTCAATAGCAAAGTGGTCAATCCGATAACCGGACCCATGGCTGGACAGTTGCACCAAACGTACACTTGTCGAACCTATATCCAGCCCTATCACTGGTTCTGATTTTTTTCCAAACAGTTTCAAAATACCCCATTCCTTTGTTGTGCCAATGGTTTAGTGAAACTTCTTCTAGCTGTTTTTAACTTCTTACAAGCGTTTTTAACAGAATTCTCTGCAATACACAAATACCATTTGGTATCGGTGTGCCGAAACGATGACATCGTCACTGGATTCATGCTTGTAAAAAGCAGGTGGGAAACTAACGGTAAGTTGCGTGGTCAACACTCGACAAATACCGGTTACTTCCCTGTCCGATGCGGTGTATCTTATTCTGCTCCTTTCGCCGCTATCCGGCAAAGGAATAACCAACTAAAATTCCATTTTCTGTGCGCAAGCATAACAGGATAATCACGTGAAGAAAGTGTTTCGTTTAACTTTTCGCTTTTTGGTGGTCTCGTTCGTGTTGGGCCTGACAACCGTGATAATCACCTATCTTGTTGTTGCAAAAGACCTTCCTGATGTTGAAACACTACGTGATGTACAGTTGCAGGTACCCCTGCGTGTTTACACCAAAGATGCCAAACTTATCAGTGTTTTCGGGGAGAAACGTCGAATTCCGGTGAAAATACATGAAATGCCGGATGACTTGAAGAATGCATTTATCGCGGGTGAGGACAAACGATTTTATGCGCATCCGGGGATTGATTACCAGGGTATTACACGGGCGGTGTGGACGCTGGCAACCACCGGTGAGAAGTCGATTGGCGGCAGTACCATTACACAAATTCTGGCACGCAATTATTTCCTTACGCTGGACAAGACTTTTACCAGAAAAATCCGGGAAATATTTCTCGCACTTAAAATTGAGCGGCAATTCTCCAAAGATGAAATCCTCGAGTTATTCCTGAACAAGATTCTGCTCGGGCACCGGGCCTATGGCGTGGGTGCCGCCGCCGATGTGTATTACGGCAAATCCGTTGATCAACTGACCTTGGCCCAATGCGCCATGATCGCCTCCCTGCCGAAGGCGCCTTCACGGATAAACCCGATCACCTCGCCGGCACGGGCCATGAGTCGCCGGGACTATGTGCTTGGACGGATGTTTGAGCTTGGCTACATCGGTGAAGCTGAATACCGGCAGGCGAAAAAAGAGAAGAACAACGCGTTTTACCACGGTGCCACCACGCAAGTATCTGCGCCCTACCTGGCCGAGATGGTACGTAAGGATATGCTGGCACGTTTCGGGCAGGCCGCCTACACAGATGGCTACGAGGTCTATACAACCATCAACTCCCGCTTGCAGTCGGCCGCTAACCTGGCGGTCAGTAACGGCCTCGAGGCCTACGATCGCCGCCATGGCTATCGGGGTGCAGAAGCGCGCATCAGCATCGGCAGCAATGACACAACGGCTGATTGGAATGAAGTATTGCGACCCTACAAGCCGGTTGCCGGCATGATTCCGGGATTGGTAATCGAAGTCGATGAGGATATCGCACTGGTTTACCAGGCCGATGGTCAGACCATTGCCCTGTCGCTGTCAGATGTGAATTGGGCAAGAAAGTTTATTTCCCGCGACCGGATTGGCTTTGAGCCAACAACGATCATGGACGTACTGCAACCCGGCGACATTATCCGCACCCACATCAATGACGAAGGCCAGCGACAGTTGGCACAACTACCTGAAACCGAAGCCCTTTTGATTTCATTAAACCCAGCGGATGGAAGTATCATTGCCCTGGTCGGGGGTTATGATTATGCGCGCAGTAAATTTAACCGGGTCACACAAAGCCGGCGCCAACCCGGCTCAAGCTTTAAACCATTTATCTATTCCGCCGCACTGGAAAAAGGCAAAACAACCGCCAGTGTCGTCAACGACGCACCGATTGTCTTTACCGATGCAAAATTGGAAAGAGACTGGAAACCACAGAACTACAGTGAAAAATTTTTTGGTCCCACCCGTCTCCGTGAAGCCATGGTCAATTCAAGAAACCTGGTTTCAATCAGGCTGCTAAGGGATATCGGCATCCCGTACGCCAATGATTACATTAGTCAATTTGGTTTTAGTCCTGCTGAATTGCCCAACAACCTGTCAATGGCCCTCGGTAGTGCGTCACTCAGGCCGCTCAGTATCGCCCGGGGATATTCGGTATTTGCCAATGGTGGCTACTTGATCGACCCCTATTTTATCGAACGAGTGGTCGATGCAAAGGGCACCATCGTGATTGTTGCCAGTCCCCGCGTCGTTTGTCAGGATTGTGTGCTGGAGGAGGTTAGCAACCATGAACCCGTGGTCTCTGAACTGACCAAACCCAGTTTCAGGCCACTGCAACTGGAAAGTGATGCAAACCTTGAAGTTATCGAACAGGAAGCCATTGAGGTACGTGACGCCGTTGCAAGATCATTACCGGCGCCGCGGGTCATCAGCGAACAAAATGCCTTCCTGATACGATCCATGATGATGGATGTAGTACGCCGAGGTACGGGAAAAAAGGCCATGTCACTGGGCCGTAATGACCTGGCTGGAAAAACCGGCACCACCAATGAGCAGCGCGACGCCTGGTTTTCCGGTTACAACAGTGAGTTGGTAACTTCCGTGTGGGTCGGATTTGACAGCCACGAACCGCTGGGGAGATTTGAGGTGGGCGGAAAAGCTGCGTTGCCGATCTGGATAGATTACATGCGTGTGGCACTGCGGGATGTGCCAGATCAAGTACGGGAAATACCCGAGGGAATCACCCAGGCACGTATTGATCCGGGCTCCGGATTGCTCGCAAGACTTGAAAACACCACCGCAGTTATGGAAGTATTCGAGGCAGGAAGTCTTCCACCCATGGAAGATCCAGTTGCAGGAGACTATTCTGATGTCAACACGGAAGATGATCCATACGACGGCTTTTGACAGACTTTCGACCCGCAATAACAGAAAACTTAAGCAGACACGCCGTGAGATAGCAGCCGAAGCTGCCCGCATCATGGCCACCCAGGCACAGAATAACTTTCGCCTTGCCAAGCAAAAAGCCGCTGAAGGGTTGGGTATACGTACCCGCGTCGCCCTGCCCAGCAATGTCGAAGTTGCAGCAGCCTTACGTGAGTACCAGGGATTCTACGGTGGCACACAACACCTTAACCACATCCAGAAATTAAGGGAAATAGCGACACGTGTGATGCGGGGGACACCACGGTCGAACTGGTATTATTCAATCATGTGGACTTACGCCAGGCACGGCACCGTTAAGCCCGGTTGACGGTCGTCCGCAAAAGCGCGCACCTTTGGCCGAGGTGGAATGCCTGCTGGCAGGTGTATAGACCGCATATTCCATCAGTATTCCGGATGATGGTACAGGACAGGTGCGACTGAACGCAGGGCTGGACTGAGACCAATAGCCGTAGCTATTGGTCGAGGGAAGCTCAAGTTCAGGTGCACATGAACAAGCCAGCGCCTGGATTCTGATGGAATATGCGGTTTAGGCTACCTGTTAGCGGGACTTCACCGGCAGGTATTGCCGTTCACCGGGTCCGTTGTACACCTGTCTCGGACGCCCGATCGGTGTCGGCGTAGCTTCCTGCTCCAGCCACTGGGACACCCAGCCAACGGTCCGCGCAATGGCAAACATGACGGTGAACATGCTTCTCGGAATACCCAGCGCCTTATAAATAATCCCGGAGTAAAAATCGACATTCGGATACAGTTTCTTACTGACGAAGTAGTCATCCTCAAGCGCAATTCCTTCCAGCTCCATGGCCAGATCCATCAATGGATCACTGGTACCTAATTCTTCTAATACTTCATAGGCTGCCACGCGGATAATGGATGCCCGCGGATCATAATTTTTGTACACACGGTGACCGAAACCCATCAGGCGGAACGGGTCGTTGCGATCCTTTGCACGGTCGATAAACTGCCCTACACGTGAAACATCTCCGATTTCGTCCAACATCTTCAACACCGCTTCATTGGCACCGCCGTGCGCGGGGCCCCACAAGGCGGAGATACCGGCAGCAATACAGGCATACGGGTTTGCACCCGTCGAGGCTACCAGCCTGACGGTTGATGTACTGGCATTTTGTTCATGATCTGCATGCAGTATGAATAACAAATCAAGGGCTTTGGCGGCAACCGGGTTGATTTCATAGGGTTCAGAAGGCACCGAAAACATCATGTGCAGGAATCGTTCGGTGAAACCCAATGAGTTCTTTGGATAAGCCGTTGGCCAACCCATATGATGCCGGTAACAGGCGGCAGCAATGGTCGGCATTTTTGCGATCATGCGTCGCGCTGCAAGCATCCGGTGCTCCGGGTTGTCCATGTCCATTTTGTCGTGGTAGAAGGCAGACAGCGAACCCACCACACCCGCCATCATCGCCATCGGGTGGGCATCATAGTGAAAGCCGGATATGAAGGTATTCAGCTTTTCGTGAATCATCGTGTGGTAGGTGATGTCGTGGTTGAATTGTTCCAGTTCTTTCGCAGCGGGAAGATCACCCGTCAGCAACAGATACGCCACTTCCAGAAAATTGCTGTTCTCCGCCAATTGTTCAATGGGGTAACCACGGTAGCGCAAGATACCTTTGCCGCCGTCGATAAACGTGATGCTACTGGTGCAACTGGCGGTGGCTGTAAAACCCGGGTCATAAGTAAAATAGCCGAGGCTCGAAGGCAGGGACTTGATCACCAGTGTGGGCTCGCCTTCGGTACCCCGGATTACCGGTAACTCCAGGCTTTTTCCGGTGCTTTCGTCTGTAATAATCACACGAGGGTTGGACACGGTGAACTCCCTTCTAAAAATTCATTTGGTTTAGTGCGTTTTTGGCCGGCTATTGTCTCACATTCCTCAAACTTTATTCCACAGCGCGGACGACAAAAAGCCCGGACCGACATGACCGATCCAGGCTTTTCTATAAAATTCAGGCTTACTTTTTGTAACGGCGTTTAAAGCGGTCTACACGACCACCAGAGTCCATCAACTTGTGCTTGCCGGTATAAAACGGGTGTGACTGACTTGAGACTTCCACTTTTATCAATGGATACTCATTGCCATCTTCCCATTTGATGGTTTCTTTGCTAGATACCGTGGAGCGGGTCAGGATTGCAAAATCAGAAGACAAATCCTTAAAAACCACTTCGCGATATTTTGGGTGAATGTCAGCTTTCATTACATTTCCGGTATACGTTTGGTCTAAAGAGCCGGCAATTTTAACCAAGCTTCCAGTGTAGTGTCAACCCTGTAACGTAAGCAATTCTCACGGTAGAAATATCTGCTGCAGATCGTTTACGAATTTCCAGCCCAGGCTGCTTGGTTTAAGCCGCTTACCGGCCATTTCCAACAGGCCCTTATCCATCGCTGCCTGCACACGAGATTCGACTGTTTGCCACTGCAGGCCAGTACGCGGGCTGAAATCATCAATATACACACCCTGCTTCAACCTCAATTGGTTGAGAAAGAACTCAAATACGCGCTCGTCATCCGTCACTTCATGCTTCTCAGCCACCCAGTCGTTGTTTTCCAGTCCTTTCAGGTAGCGCTTAGGATGCCGGTGTTTGGCGTAGCGTTGTACCAGGTTATCAGCCGGCAAGCTTATTTTTCCGTGTGCCCCGGCCCCCACAGCCAGGAAATCGCCATAGCGCCAGTAGTTCATATTGTGCCGGCTTTGCCGATCGGTTTGTGCAAAAGCAGAGATTTCATATTGTCTGTAACCCGCTTCTTCGAGCATATCCACACCAATCTGCTGCATATCCCAGGCCAGGTCTTCGGCCGGCAGGGCTGGCGGATTTGCAGCAAAGGCCGTATTGGGTTCAATCGTTAGCTGGTAAAAGGAAATATGTGCCGGTCTGGCCTGGATTGCCTGTTCGACATCACGTCTGGACTGGGATGGAGTTTGCCCGGGCAAGGCATACATCAAATCGATGTTGAAATTCTTCATTCCGGCATCGACCAACGCCTGCAGGGCACGATCAACTTCATCCCTGCCATGAATTCGGCCGATCCCTTTCAAACATTCATCAGAAAAACTTTGCACACCCAACGAGACCCGGTTGATACCCGCTTGTGCATAGGCGCTGAAACTGTCGTACTCCACCGTTCCCGGGTTGGCCTCCAGCGTAACCTCCACATCCGGCCTCAAATCCAGTCGCGCCCGCACCGCGGACAGGAAATCGTCGATATGGCTGGCTGAAAACAAACTGGGCGTGCCACCGCCAAAATAGACGCTGCCCACCGGGCGGCCCCAGACCTGTGGCAAATCCGACTCAAGATCAGCAATCAGGGCCTGGATATATTCATCTGCGGGCAAACTGGATGGGGCAGTATGAGAATTGAAATCACAATAGGGACATTTGCGCACACACCAGGGCATATGCACGTACAGACTTAATGGTGGCAGCTTTAGCAATTGATGTCCTGGTCATGCAGCTGTTTCACCAGCTTTCTCAAGGCCTGGCCACGATGGCTGAATTGCTGTTTCTGTGTATCAGCCAGCTCAGCCGCTGAACAGTTCAAGCCATCGACACCGAATACCGGGTCATAACCAAAACCACCGTCACCTATTGGTGCTAATAGTATCTCCCCGTGCCAGCGGGCCGTGGCAATCAGTGGTGCCGGATCATCATCCGTATCCACCAGCACCATGGCACAATAAAAATACGCCTTGCGCCCGGCGCCAGGCTTGTGCCTGAGCTGATCAAGCAATTTATGCATATTTGCCTGGTCATCCGCGCCCACACCCGCATAACGCGCAGAGAAAATACCCGGCTCACCGTTGAGCGACGGAACCACGAGACCCGAATCATCAGCCAGCGCTGGTAGATCGGTGTACCGGGCTGCGTTGCGTGCCTTGGCCAATGCATTCTCAATGAAAGTGGCGGCAGTCTCTGCGGCTTCGGGGACATCCCAGTCACTTTGCGGGTGCAGATCAAAACCCAGCGGCCTGAGCATTGCGGTAATTTCCAGCAGTTTACCCTTGTTGCCAGAGGCCAGGACAAGTTTTGCCGGCGTCACAAGCCACTCATTCAGACAATGCGTTTGTCTGTGCTTTGAGCAATTCCTTGATACCTTTGTCCGCGAGTACCAGCAATTGATCCAGCTCATCCTTGCGGAAAGCATGACCTTCGGCCGTGCCCTGCAACTCGATGAACCCCCCGCCATCGTTCATGACAACGTTCATATCGGTTTCCGCCTGTGAATCCTCCGGATAATCCAGATCCAACACTGCCTTATTCTGAAAAATTCCGACAGATACAGCCGCGACCTGGCCATGCAACGGATTTTTTTTGATCTTGCCACTGGCAAGCAAGCCCTGACAGGCATCAACCAGCGCAACGTAGGCACCGGTAATGGCAGCTGTGCGGGTTCCTCCATCGGCCTGCAAAACGTCACAATCTAGCGTAATGGTATGTTCACCCAGCGCTGCCCGGTCGACCACGGCACGCAATGATCTGCCGATGAGGCGTTGAATTTCCAAAGTCCGGCCACCCTGCTTGCCAACGGATGCCTCCCTGCGCATACGCGAACCGGTTGATCTGGGTAACATGCCGTATTCGGCCGTTACCCAGCCTTCACCACTGCCACGTAAAAATGACGGCACGCGGTTTTCAACCGAGGCGGTACACAGCACTTTGGTGTTGCCGCAGGTGATCAAAACTGACCCTTCTGCGTGACAGGTGTAATTGCGGGTAATGGTAACTTTACGTAACTCGTCTGCTTGTCTGCCACTGGGTCTCATTAACTGGTCCTGTTGGTCCGCTGCCGGTGCTATGAAAATCGTAATCAGCCCCCATTTTAGTCTAATCCGGGCGACGGAGGCCTGTTAACATTGCAGCAATAATCTGTGCATGGGAAAAGCAATGATTCGAAGCATGACCGGGTTTGCCCGGGTTGAGGCCCAGTTTGATTTTGGCCGTTTGAGCTGGGAAATGCGCTCGGTCAATCACCGCTATCTTGAATTCAGCCTGCGACTGCCGGAAGAATTCCGGCCGCTGGAGCCAGCCATCCGGCAATGTCTTGGAGGGTATCTGAGCCGTGGGAAAATTGATGCCACCTTGCGTTTTAAAGAGGCCACAGGAGCGGTTGGCAGTGGACTCAGGCTAAACCTGCCACTTGCAAGGGAGTTGCTCGCTGTGCAAAAAGAGTTGGCAGGGCTGGCCTGCGCTGAGCAGGATGCTGATATCAGCAAACTACTCTGCTGGCCGGGTCTGGTGGAAGAGTCCAGACCTGACCCGGCTCCATTAAGAAAAGCTGCAATGGAGTTACTGGCCGAAGCTGCCCAGGAATTGCAGGCCGGTCGCGGCCGCGAAGGCGAGCATATGGCGGCGGCCATACGCGAACGCCTGCAGGGCGTAGCGACACTGACGACAAAGGTAAGAGCATGGCTCCCGGAAATCCGCGACGCCCTGAAACAGCGTATGCTGGATCGCATAGCAGAAATGAAACAACCGTTGGAACCGGGTCGTATTGAACAGGAA
>SMVA01066962.1_pt1 | contig 11261 bp, 7 predicted proteins | sample 2456451 | NCBI WGS metagenome assembly SMVA01 (sample SAMN11095933, study PRJNA526329) | marine sediment metagenome | biome: Marine sediment; feature: Surficial sediment; material: Deep marine sediment; isolation source: Hadal surficial sediment | place: Pacific Ocean | collected 2014-05 | depth 0-1...
ACCCTTGGTTCATTGATCTTGATCTGTCGAGAGGATGCCACAGCTTTTTCTCAGATTAGTATGGAAGCATTTGGTGAACTTCACGGGATCATACGCGAGATTGAGACAAGTGTCTCACTCGCATTTGCCTATAGCAAAATAAATTATCTGATGTTGATGATGGTGGACCCTGAGGTACATTTTCATGTTATCCCCCGCTATGATACCGCTCAGACATTTTCTCAACAGCAATTTCTTGACCAGGGATGGCCAGGTCCTCCTCTCTTCAAGAATTCCAATGAAATCTCGGAAAAGGTGACCCAAGACATCTTGACGCATCTCAAAAAGACTTGGGGCTCGTAATCTGACAAGAACCACCACGATTTATGTGCTTTCTCACTATTTCTCTGTTGTCAATTAGACCCATTTCGTGTCTTTTTTGATACACCGCAATATCAGCCTGATGCTCAATCGGCTTGATATTTCAAGATTACTTCACATTTCATCACAATACTACCTGGCACGGCAATTGCTTATACTTATTTGAACTTTAATGCCATGAACGCAACATCACCACAGACTATGACAAACACACAAAGCTCTCATATGATTGCAACCCCAACTCAGACATCAATTTTGCTTCGTCCAGGAAATTTTTCAACCCTTTCTGAGGCACTTGATTACGCAGCTTCTGGAAACTCAGGAAGCAATTTCTATTCTGGCCGTGGTCAATTAACTCACGTTCTTCCCTATACGGACCTACAACGGCAATCTCTTCACCTTGCAAAACGACTGAACGGGTTAGGCTTGCCTCGAGAATCCAGAGTTGCATTAGTTGCAGATACCACTCCTGATTTTCTTCGATTTTTCTTTGCTTGTCAGTATGCTGGGCTTATTCCTGTCCCCCTGCCGATTGCTCTTCATTTAGGAGGGCATCATGTATACGTCAGCCAGCTCAGGAGACTGCTTGAAAATTCTCAGGCTTCCATCGCAATGGCTCCTGAAGGTTTTGTCCCATTTTTGGAAGAAGCGGCTAGCGGCCTGAATTTACGCTTAATCGGCGGACCCGAAACCTTTGCTTCACTGGAAGAAAGCCAGGCACCGCTTCATCCGCTAGAGTCACATGAACTTGCCTATATTCAGTACACTTCAGGCAGTACTCGCTGGCCCAGAGGGGTTGAGATTACTCAAGTCGCCGTCATGACCAATTTAGCGGGAATCATTCAGCATGGCTTGCAAGTTCAGCCCGGGGATCGTTGCGTTTCCTGGCTTCCCTTTTACCATGATATGGGCTTAGTTGGATTTGTTCTTGGCCCCATGGCCTCGCAACTCTCCGTTGATTATCTGAGTACCAGAGATTTTGCCATGCGCCCTCGCCAATGGCTTACTCTCATGACAAAAAGCCAAGCCACCATTTCATTTAGCCCGTCATTTGGCTACGAACTGTGTGTGCGACGTTTGCGAGAAGATTCATCCAATGAATCATACGATTTGCGTGCTTGGCGCATTGCCGGCGTGGGCGCCGAAACCATTCGAGCCGACAGTCTTGGCCGATTTGCCAAAACACTCAGTCATTCAGGATTTAATCCACAGGCCTTCCTGGCATGCTACGGCATGGCGGAATGCTCATTGGCCATTAGCTTTGCTCCCCTTCACTCAGGGATTGAGGTTGATCGGGTAGATGCCGACGAACTGTCAAATACCCGAAAAGCCCTGCCAATCACATCCAGCTTCGATGAAGATGACCAGGCTCGCCAGAGCAAGTTTGTGAACTGTGGGATTCCACTCCCTGGCTATGAGGTAGAAATTCGAGATCAGACAGGTTCTGTGCTAGGCAGTCGTGAGAGTGGGATCATTTTTGTCCGTGGGGCAAGCACGATGGCTGGATATTTCAATGAACCAGAATTAACCCATCAGATCCTTTCGGATGACGGATGGCTCAATACTGGTGACATCGGGTATTGGATGGACAAGAGTCTTGTCATTATTGGACGGTCCAAAGACATGATCATCATCAATGGTCGAAATATCTGGCCACAGGATTTGGAATATGTTGCTGAACAGCAGGCAGAAATTCGCCTCAGTGACTCTTCGGCATTTTCTGTATCGAGGCCGGATGACAATGAAGTCGCCATTATGGTCGTCCAATGCCGAGAGACCGACCCTCAAAAACGCGATGATTTGATCTATCGATTGCAGTCACAGATTCAAAAAGAACTTGCCATTCCCTGCTATATCGAATTGATTCCACCGAAGACCCTCCCCAGAACTTCCTCAGGAAAATTATCGCGCTCCCGTGCAAAATCAGACTTCCTGAAGCGCGTACAATGGGAAACCCTCGCACCAGAATTATCTCTTTCTGTGTTATGAACACGGAAAGATCTGTCACGCCTCGGTAACTTCTTCCCCTGCTCTACATGCAACGTACAGTTGCCCTTACTGGAATCTCTGGTTTTATCGGGCAGGCCATTGCTCATCACTTATGCCAAGCCGGCGTAAGGGTACGAGGGCTCATTCGGACCTCGAAAAAAATAGCGAGGCTCGAACATCCTGACATTACGCTCATCAATGGCAATCTCGACAACAAAGAAAGCCTCCATAGACTTGTGGAGGGTTGCTCAAGTCTCATTAATTGCGCAGGAGCTATTCGGGGGTATAAGAAAGACGATTTTTCCCCAACCAATGTCCGTGGAGTGGCCAATCTTCTCCAGGTCTGTCTTTCGCAACATTCTCCCCCGAAGTTCATTCACCTCTCATCCCTAGCTGCTCGAGAACCGGCGCTCTCGCCCTATGCCTGGAGCAAACGAGAGGGGGAACTCGTCATTCAACAGCAAGCGCAATCGCTGCCGTGGATTATTTTGCGTCCACCTGCCGTCTATGGCCCTAATGATGAAGCACTTCTTCCACTTTTTCGATTGGCCAGAAAGGGAATTGCCATACAATTAGGAACTCGTGATGCCAAATTTTCCCTTATTCACGTTCAAGACCTTGCTGATGTCACCTTACGCTGCATTGAAGGTCACAACACACAATCAAAAATATTTGAAGTTGACGACGGGTTTTCAGGAGGATATTCGTGGGAATCTGTTTTTCGAATACTGAACCCTCGCATAAACATTCATCTTCAGATTCCAGCAACTCTTTTATGGCTGTTAGGGAAGAGCAATGAAGTGTTTTCCAGGCTGCTCAGGTATGATCCTCTCTTCACAACCGGAAAGGTAGCCGAATTACGTCACCACGATTGGGTCTGTGATTCCTTACATGCCAGGCAACAACTCGGCTGGACCCCGCAGATTCCTTTAGAGGAAGGCTTGCGTCGTCTCTTTGCATCGGATAATCTCATCTAATCGAAAATGAACTCAATTTATTATACTCGTTCTTCACCCACAAGACCTGAATGCCCAAACCTATGATGAATACCTATGCTGAGATTTTGCCACACATTCTTGAGACACTAAAGCCTTTCGCCAAAAAGGAGGCCCATCTACAAGAAACCACAGATTTGGTCTCGGAACTTGGCCTGGATTCCCTGCAAGTCATGCAAGTGTTGCTCAAAATCGAAGACCATTTTGATATTTCCATCCCCTTAAACAACTTGCCCAATATCCGCACCGTCAAAGATTTAGGGCAAGAGATTGAGGCGTTGTTAAAAGGGTAACCATGTCGCTATTTGAAAAATTTCTTCCAATCAAACAAGCCCGTGAAGAGTTACTGAGCAGCGGCATCAATCCGTTTCATCTCACCATCGAAAAAATCCTTTCGCCAACCGAAGCCATGATCAACGGGCGCCCGACGATTCTTGTTGGAACCAATAATTACTTAGGCCTCACGTTTCATCCAGATTGCATTCAAGCAGGCCAGGAAGCACTGGCCCAGGAGGGAACAGGCACAACTGGATCGAGGATGGCCAATGGATCTTTTGCGAGTCACAGTGATCTTGAACGAGCCATCGCCGATTTTTATGGAATGCCCCATGCCATTGTCTTTTCTACAGGATATCAAGCTAATCTCGGAGTCTTATCCGCTCTTGCCAGATCTGGAGATACCATTTTATTGGACGGGGATTCGCATGCCAGCATTTATGACGGATGCCGCCTTGGTGGAGCGGAAGTCCTCCGGTTCAAACATAATGATGTCACGGATCTCGATAAACGCCTGCGCCGATTGGGAGACCGGAGCCGTCGAACACTCATCGTCGTCGAGGGAATCTATAGCATGTTGGGGGATCGCGCTCCGCTCAAAGAGATCGTCGAGGTCAAAAAACGGTATGGATCCACATTGATCGTTGATGAAGCCCATTCATTGGGAATCCTTGGGAAACGAGGCCGTGGGTTGGCGGAAGAAGACGATGTCGAACAAGACGTTGATTGCATTGTCGGGACCTTTAGCAAAAGCTTGGGGTCGACCGGAGGCTTCGGTGTCAGTGCTCACCCGGAATTTGAATTTATTCGATACACCAGCCGCCCTTATATATTCACGGCATCGTCGTGCCCGTCAGTGGTGGCATCAACCAGAGTCGCACTGCGAATCATGCGTGAAACGCCTCAACTTCGTCGACAATTATGGGAAAATTCCCGACAATTGTATGATGGCCTCAATGGGCTCGGGTTTTCTCTAGGGGCAGAAGTCGGACCGATCATTGCCGCCATGATTCCTTCAAAGGAACAAGCACTCACCATGTGGCAGGGATTATTAGAACAAGGCGTGTATGTGAATCTCATGATTCCGCCCGCGACACCGAACAGCGAAAGTCTCCTGCGATGTAGCGTCAGCGCGGCCCATACCCTGAAACAACTCGAAACCATCATTCAAAGTTTTTCGAACGTCCGTACACCAATAGAAGTGAAAAGTTAAAGAGTAGAACAGGCAAGGACCTGTCAAGAAATACCATGAACAACCTCGCGCCTAGATTTGGGTCAGATTTGGACGGAACGATTGAGAAGAAGCCGAGGCATAGCCTGGCTATGTTGAGGTTTTTTTCGATTGAGGCGCGTTCAAAGATGGCCCGAAGATAGGATGCGAGATGGGCATGTTATTTCTTGACAGGTCCTAAGCCTCTTCTTTCCCCCCCTCCGCCTCATGGACTCCTTACTTTTCACTGACAGGAACGTCCCGCTTCTACGTCATTCGGCTACACCGGGCATCTTAGGATATTTGCCGTATTTATTGATTTGAGTGCCTTCCTCAAGAAGTAGTATTTTTATGAAGACCTCCCATTCCCGCCCACCAGGATATCGGCTCCATCCAGAAAAAATTGTGTTAGGGCCAAAAGACCCACATTCTGCTTCTCATAAAACGCCGGTTCGAATATTCGTGGGGACTGAAACGGCTCATGCCAGAGCTGAAAGAATCTTTGTCTGGTCCATTGATGTCGTTCGAGACCCTTCTCGTACCTATGAAATCTATCTCATGAAAGAACTCACCGGATTTGACAGACGCCGGTGGTTAACAGGATTTACAAATTATCGTTTCGCCATTCCTCACTTTGCTGGTGGATCTGGACGAGCCATTTTCAATGACGTCGATCAAATATACCTGACTGATCCTGGCGAGTTATTCGACTACGATTTGCATGACCATGGCTTTCTCTCCATTGCACCAAATGATTCCTCAGTCATGATCATGGATTGCACAAAAATGGCAAACGTCTGGTCGCTCGATGCAGCCAAATTCGAGAGAAAAAATAGGCTTTTACAACGAGCTCTGGACATACCCAACCTTTGGGGGAAACTCGAGCCTGAATGGAATGCCCGTGATGAAGAATACCGACAGGGACATTCCAAGGTCTTGCATTACACAGCACTCCATACCCAACCATGGCATCCATTTCCCAAACAGTTCGTCTATCAGAACAGCCGGGAAGGAGATGTCTGGAACAAGTTAGAGGAACAGGCGAATCGAGCGGGGTATCAACTCTTCAGCAGAACTCAACCCAGCATACAATTCAAAGAATTCATGACCCAAGCCGCATTCAGTCAAACCGACTTTCCTGCAGGTTCTCCTCCGATTCAGAGCATGCCCAATGTCAGTGACATCGATGAACACATCGCGACCCGAGGGGCAACAACATGTCTATGGTGTCATGTGAGTCAGGTTGAAGACATATCGCAAAACAACGACCAACAGGTAAGCAAACACAACTCTCTCGCCGTGACACCATATGATCTCTGCCATCAAACCCCCGATTCGCTCAAGGGACACACATTTGACATTGTGTATTCAGCAGATGAATTACAGTGCCTTCCCGACGAGGATATTCCCTGGGTATTAGACGAGATGTTTAGCTTGGCTCATTCCTTGGTTTTTGTCCAGATACGAACCGACGAACCAGAACCCTCAAGGCCTGGCCAAGCACATTCCCGTGACATGCAAAGAAATTTCGAGTGGTGGGTTTCCCACTTTCATACGACAAGTAGGCGCTACCCCAAGATTCATTGGAAATTGGTGTCTCGTGATCGCCAGGCCAACGAAATTGATCGACAGCTCGTCAGGTGTGGGGGCCATTGGATTGACCATCCGCCAAGAATCTGGATTCTCTCAGACGCCAAAGTTGGACATACCACTCAATCAGAAGCTCTTGCAAGACTGCTAGGTTGGCCCTACGAGGTCAAACATTTACGGTTTCACAGGTGGAACCGCTTTCAAAAAGTGCTTTGGGGACTTCTTCCCCCTCATACCGTGGGACTGGATATTGCTCGATCTTCTCCGTTGAATCCACCATGGCCAGACATCGTCATCAACGCCGGCTGGCGCTCGGTTCCGGTCGCCAGATGGATTCGCAAGCAAAATCAGGGCCATGCCCGTATCGTTCAATTGGGCAGGAAAGCGGGGTTTTCGATTGATTTGTTTGATGTGGGTATCACACCCACATATTATGGCTTTCCTCCTCACCCTCGACGAATCGAGACCGTCACCCCGTTAAATCAGTTAACCCAACGAAACATCGATGAAGTCAGTCGGCAATGGCCCAACCTCTTTCAGGATATTCCCCATCCACGGATTGTCCTCATTCTTGGAGGCGCGACTACCGTTTTCAGCTTCCAGCCAGATATGGCCACACGTCTTGCACACCAAGTAAAGGATCTGGCCAGGCAATGTGGAGGAACCATCGTTGCGGTCACATCACCCAGGACGGGGGAAACCATCTCTCAGGCTTTCGAGTCGGTCCTGCTACCTGAGCATTCTCTCCACCGCTGGAAGCCTGGCCAAACGGACAATCCCTATCTAGCTTATATGGCCGGTGCGGACGTGATCCTCGTGACAGGAGACAGTGAATCCATGCTGGCCGAAGCAGCGTCGCTTGGCAAACCAGTGTACATTATTCCGCTTCCCGAAAAGTCACAACCATGGATTTCCAAGCTCAACGATTGGATTATCAAGCGGGCACATTCCCGACCGTTGAATAGACGGGGAACCGTTCGCCCTCAACAAGGCTTGGAACTTTTTTGTGCCCGGCTTCTTCAATCAGGACTCGTTCAACCTCGGCGTGACCTCTCTTTGCTACACGATTCCCTCATCAAACAAGGCATCGCCCGCCCGTTCGGAGAACTGATCGAAAATGGACCACGCCCGCAATTGCGAGAAACAGAAAAAGTGGCAGAGAAGATCAAACATATTCTGGGAATCTTCGACCATGAACAGGTCTAGGCATGAAACATTCCCCTATCACATCACAACATCTCCGGCTCTTCTTTGCCATAGCACCTGACACATGACACAACCACGCCGTCGCCTGATTTTTCCCGTCGAAATTTTCAATAGAGAATTTGATGCCAAAGTGCTACTTGCCTGTTTTGCTGCAGAGCGAGGGTTTTCGGTGATCATCGGTGCGAAACGAGACATTAACCTCAATTTGGCGTCTTTCCCACCATCAATCTATCTTCCGATTAACCTTCACAACCGAAATCACGTCACCACGTATCTGCTTGAGAATTTGGGACATACCTTGGCAGGGGTGGATGAAGAGGCAATTGTCTATTGCTCACCTGAAGTGTATGTGAAAGAAAAATTAGGGACAAAAGTCTTCCCTCAACCCAAGTTATTTTTGGCTTGGGGCTCTGAAAATGCCAGAATCTGGAAGTCGCAACACAATTACAATGGGATGCCGGTCTATACCACAGGAAATCCTCGGACTGATTTATTACGCCCGGAGCTTCAGCCGTATTGGACGCAACAGGTTAAAGAGATTCAGGAAAATTACGGGAAAATTATTTTAATCAATACCAACTTCGGCAAACTCAATCATTTCCGCCCAAATAAAGGAGACGAAAAGAAAGCACTCGATGGAGCAACGCGATCCCCCGGTACCATAGACAAAAACGAATTAGGTATGGCAAAACATCGCTTCGCATTGTTTCAATATTTTCAAGAAATGGTGGGAGAAGTAGGAAAGGCCTTTCCCACGCATACCGTGCTTATTCGGCCTCATCCCTCTGAAAGCCATGAAACATGGAAACATGCTGCGAAGGGCTGCTCAAATGTCCATGTCCACTTTGAAGGTCATGTGACTCCATGGCTTCTGGCGGCAGATGCCATTATTCATAATAGTTGCACAACAGGCCTGGAGGGGTACCTCCTTAACCGCCCTGTTTTTTCATTTCAACCAATTATTTCAGATGTTTTCGACAAAAAACTCCCGAACTCCCTCAGTCAACAAGCGACATCCTCCAAAGAGTTAGTCGACCTGATCCGCATGGCTTTTTCATCCACTACCTCGTTACAGAAAAACAGTTCCTGTGAACGCACTCAATTAGTTGAACAATATCTGGCTTTTCTAACTGGTCCGTTTGCGTCAGAGAAAATAGTCGATGTCCTGGAAAACTTTGATGACACCTTTCCCCTCACGCCACCAAATTGGAGGAACGTGTTGGTGGCAAAATCCTATGCCATAGCCAGAAAATATAAAAGAACATTCAATACGACATTTCGCATGTCCAATCTCAACCGTTCCCAGCGCCATCAGTATCTACAGCATATTTTCCCTGAAATTGAATTTTTCACAATTCAGGAGCGCATCAAACGGTTTCAGGATGTACTACAACGGTTTTCAGATATTAAAGTACGAACATTGACTAAATCCATCTTTGAGATCACACCCCATTAGGGCTTGAGGAATGAGCGCGAATAAACACATTCGGGGCAGAACGACTTTCAAGACACCGTCAATCCAGCCATCATTTTGTATAAGGATCACACATGTATAACGTGAAAATTATTGGTGCAGGATCAATTGGCAACCACCTCGCCCATGCTTCTCGTACCTTAGACTGGCATGTCACATTATGTGATGTAGATCAAGCGGCCTTAGATCGGACACAGTTTCAAATTTATCCGGCACGGTACGGCGCCTGGGATGAAGCCGTTACACTGACATTAGCGGCTGAGGCTCCACGAGGAGGTTTTGATCTGATTATCATCGGCACCCCACCGGATTCACATCTTCCTCTTGCACTTGAGGCCCTTACAGAAAACCCCAAAGCCCTCCTCATTGAAAAGCCTCTTTGCCCTCCATCTTTAGATGGAGCCCAAACCCTTAAGACGCGAGTCAATGAATCCAACACGTTCGCCTTCGTTGGCTATGATCATGTTGTAGGACAAGCGGCGCAGGAAACATCACGAGCAAGCAAACTCTTGCAGTCGGTTGAAACAATTGACGTAGAATTCCGTGAACATTGGGGAGGGATTTTTGCTGCCCACCCATGGTTGCAAGGGCCACAGGACAGTTACTTGGGATTCTGGAACCGGGGCGGGGGAGCTAGCGGGGAGCATTCTCATGCGATTAATCTTTGGCAATTTTTTGCCCTGCAGCTAGGAAAAGGCCGAATCATTGAGGTTTCGGCAACACTAGAATATGTCAAAACAGAAGATGTGGATTATGACAAACTCTGCCTCCTTCACTTTAAAACTGAAACTGGCCTTATCGGGCGAGTCGTTCAAGATGTCATCACCTCTCCACCAAGGAAATGGGCACGCATACAAGGAACTAACGGGCATGTTGAATTGACAATCGGCCACGAACCTGGCGTTGATCGGGTCAATTGGACAATCGATCAGAACGATATTCAAAGTCGTACCATTCACAAAACACGTCCGGATGACTTCATTTGGGAATTACAGAATATTGACTCTGTCTTACAAGGCAAGGAAAATACATCTGCCATTTCTCTTGAGCGAGGACTTGAAACGATGATGGTCGTTTCGGCTGCTCATCTTTCACAGGCAAACAAACGTACGGTTCATATTCATTATGACAAGGGATATATTCCTCAAGCCTTGGAATTTCTCTAAACTGACATAAGAAAGGTCATGAACATGATAAACCCAGATTTCGACTTTCAGGATTTATTTATTTTGGATCTGGCGAATAACCACCAAGGAAACGTCGAACACGGGTTAAAGATTATTCAGTCAGCTGCGGAAGTCACGAAAAAACATTCGGTACGCGCCGCCATTAAATTTCAATTCCGTCAGCTAGACTCGTTTATTCACCCAAGCCATCAAACAGGAAGCGAACTCAAGTATATCCAACGTTTTCAATCCACCCGGTTAGATCACGCTCAATTTCAAACCTTATTACATGAAGTCTGGGCGAACGGACTCTTAGCCATATGTACGCCCTTTGATGAAGAATCCGTGAATGTCGCAGTCGACATGGGCTTTAACCTCTTGAAGGTGGCCAGTTGTTCAGCCAAAGATTGGCCATTACTGGAAGAAATCGCCAATGCAGGTCCACCAGTTGTCTGTTCTACAGGAGGACTCACAGTCGAAGATATTGATAACGTGGTGAGCTTCTTTCAACATCGGGCCGTACAATTTGCTCTCATGCATTGTGTCTCAGTCTACCCGACTCCAGACGATATGCTGGCCCTCAACCAAATACGAACACTGCGCAACCGATACCCGCAAGTTGCCGTAGGATGGTCTACGCACGAGAATCCGGATGATACGGTTCCTGTCCAAATGGCCGTTGCCTATGGAGCCCAACTGTTCGAACGACACATCGGAGTGGAAACTGACACCATTACACTCAACGCCTATTCGTCCACTCCGGAGCAGATTGATCAATGGCTGCAAGCCCATGAGCGGGCCACAGTGTTGCGCGGACCGGATAACCGGGCTCCTGTTTCCAAGATTGAACAGGAGTCACTGGATGGATTACGTCGTGGCGTCTTTGCCAAACGCCCTATCAAAAAGGGGCATGCCATTACACGAGATGCAATCTACTTTGCCATGCCCTATGTTGACGAACAGCTAGAAAGTGGCCATTGGAAAGACGGGTATCA
>SMVA01094364.1_pt1 | contig 11261 bp, 8 predicted proteins | sample 2456451 | NCBI WGS metagenome assembly SMVA01 (sample SAMN11095933, study PRJNA526329) | marine sediment metagenome | biome: Marine sediment; feature: Surficial sediment; material: Deep marine sediment; isolation source: Hadal surficial sediment | place: Pacific Ocean | collected 2014-05 | depth 0-1...
AAATTGTGGCGGAATTGCCGCCCACCACCGCGCCGCCCGGCGGGCCGCCGCAATCCCGCCGTCGGCGCCGCGTGCGATCCGCTAACGCTTTGAAAAACAAGTTGGGTTTTCTTGGCAAAAATGCAATCGAGGGCTTATCAGGCGGGGCCATCATGTTATACTGCGTGCCCGTTGCCGAATTGGCCCTGTTCCGCTGATTTTAGGGGCGGCGGAGGGGGACCGAGGCGGCGCCGCGCGGGCGCCGACCGCAACACTAAAACGACCGACGGATCGTCATGAAACTTGTCATCGAACGGGCGGCTCTTCTCAAGGCGCTGGCCCATGTGCAGAGCGTCGTCGAGCGCCGCAATACAATACCGATCTTGGCCAATTTGCTGATGGAGGCCGGGGACGGGGCGCTGAAGCTGACCGCGACCGACATGGATTTGGCGATCGTCGAAAGCGTGGCCGCCGAGACGTCGCAAACCGGGGCCGTCACGGCGCCCGCGCACACCCTCTACGAAATCGTGCGCAAGCTGCCCGAGGGCGCCCAGGTCGAATTCGCCGCCGACGGCGACGGCAGCAAGTTGTCGTTGCGCGCCGGACGCTCGGCCTTCTCCCTGGCCTGCCTGCCGACCGAGGACTTTCCGCTCACCGACAGTGCCGAGTACCCGACCGAATTCCAGCTCGCCGCCGAGGAGCTGCGCGGCCTGATCGACCGCACTCGGTTTGCCGTTTCGACCGAGGAGACGCGCTACTACCTCAACGGCATCTACTTCCACGTCGCCGAGAACGACGCCGGCAAGGCCCTGCGCGCGGTGGCCACCGACGGTCATCGCCTGGCCCGCGTCGAGATGCCGCTTCCCGCCGGCGCCGAGGGGATGCCGTCGGTCATCGTTCCGCGCAAGGCGGTCGGCGAATTGCGCAAGCTGATCGACGAAACCACCGACCCGGTGACGATCTCGCTGTCCGAGACCCGGGCTCGGTTCGCCTTCGACAATGCGGTGCTGACGACCAAATTGATCGACGGCACCTTCCCCGACTACGAGCGCGTTATTCCAACCGGGAACGACAAGGTGCTGGAGGTCGACCGGCGGGCCTTTGCCGACGCCGTCGACCGGGTATCGACGATTTCGACCGAGAAATCGCGATCGGTCAAGTTGGCGGTATCGGAGGGCACCCTGGTGTTGTCGGCGTCCAGCCCCGACAGTGGCAGCGCGACCGAGGAACTGGAGGTCTCCTACCAGTCCGACAGCCTCGAGATCGGGTTCAATTCCAGTTACTTGCTGGACATCGCGCGACAGGTCGAAGGCGACGCCGTACGCTTCATCATGGCCGATGCGTCCTCGCCGACCTTGGTCCAGGATTTGGCCGACGCCAGCGCGTTGTTCGTGCTGATGCCGATGCGGGTGTGAGCGAAGCCCTGCAATCGGTGCCGGTCGCGCACGACCGGCCTCGCGCGGCGGTCGCGCGGCTGACGCTGACGGCGTTTCGTTGCTATGGCCGGGCGCGGCTGGAGGTCGATGCCCGGCCCCAGGTGTTGACCGGACCGAATGGCGCCGGCAAGACCAACTTGCTCGAGGCGCTGTCGTTCCTGGCCCCCGGCCGCGGTCTGCGCGGAGTTCGGCTGGCCGAGGTCGATCAGCATGGCGGCGATGCCGCCTGGGCGGTGGCGGCGACAATCGATGGGCCGTCGGGGCCGATCGAGATCGGCACCGGCCGCGACCCGCGGGCGGCCAATGGCGGCGGTCGCCGGGTGGTCAAGGTCAACGGCGCGACGGCGGGCCAGGCCGCCTTGTCGCAGGCCCTGGCGGTGATCTGGGTGACGCCCGATATGGACCGGCTGTTCACCGACGGCGCCGGCGCCAGGCGGCGCTTTCTCGACCGCCTCATCTACGGCTATGACGCCGCCCATGCCGGGCGGATCAACGCCTATGAACAGGCGATGCGCGGGCGTGCGCGGCTGTTGCGCGACGGCCGGCGGGATGACGCCTGGTTCGGCGCGTTGGAGGCAATGATGGCCGAGCAGGGGGTCGCCATCGCCGCCGCCCGCATCGAAAACACGGCCCGGCTCGATGCCGCGGTACGGCTTGGCATCGGGCCCTTTCCGCGCGCCGCGATCGCCGTCACCGGTACGGTCGAAGGCTGGCTTGCCGAGATGCTGGCACTCGCCGCCGAAGACCGGCTGCGCGCGCTGTTGCGCGATTCCCGCGGCCGTGACGCGGCGGCCGGCGGCACCGCCGACGGTCCCCATCGAAGCGATCTGGACGTGCGCCATATCGACCGTGACCTGCCGGCCGCCCAATGTTCGACCGGCGAGCAAAAGGCGCTGCTGTTGTCGGCCGTGCTGGCCCATGCGCGATTGTTGACGGCGGCCCGTGATAGCGCCCCGATTTTGCTGCTCGACGAGGTCGCGGCCCATCTCGACGCCGACCGCCGGGCGGCGTTGTTTGACGAAATTTGTGCGCTCGGCGCCCAAGCCTGGTTGACCGGCACCGATGCCGGCACATTCGAGGGCTTCGGCGCAAGGGCCAGCTACCATCGAGTTGAAAACGCGACGATCCGGCCGGTTGCGGATTAGTGGTCTGATCCAGACCACTGGGAACTGACCGAGCATGGCCGAGAAAGCAGAAAAATCCAAAATGATCAAAAAGAAAAAGTCGGAAAGCGCCGATTACGGTGCGGGTTCGATCAAGGTCCTGCGCGGCCTGGACGCGGTGCGCAAGCGACCCGGCATGTATATCGGCGACACCGACGACGGCTCGGGCCTGCACCACATGGTCTACGAGGTCGTCGACAATTCCATCGACGAGGCGCTCGCCGGATACTGCGACCATGTCAGCGTCACCTTGAACCCGGACGGCTCGGTCACCGTGACCGACAACGGACGTGGCATCCCGACCGAAATTCATGACGAAGAGGGGGTTTCGGCGGCCCAGGTCATCATGACCCAGCTTCATGCCGGCGGGAAGTTCGACCAGAACTCCTACAAGGTCTCGGGCGGTCTTCACGGGGTTGGCGTCTCCGTCGTCAACGCGTTGTCGGCGAACCTGGAACTGCGCATTTGGCGGGACGGCGAAGAGCACCGCATGACGTTCCAACATGGCGAGCCCGAGGGCGATCTAGCCGTCACCGGCGAGGCCGGGGAGCGCACCGGGACCGAGATCACGTTTCTGCCCTCGACCAAGACCTTTTCCCAGGTCGAGTTCGACTTCGCCACCCTGGAACACCGGCTGCGCGAACTGGCGTTCCTCAATTCGGGCCTGATAATCGACCTTGTCGACGACCGCGGGGTCGAACAGAACAGGATCGAATTGCACTACGAAGGCGGCATCGAGGAATTCGTCACCTATCTCGACCGCAGCAAGACGCCGCTCCACGAACCGGCGATCTCCATCATCGGTGAAAAAGACGGCGCTGTCGTCGAGGCCGCGTTGGAGTGGACCGACGCCTATCACGAGACGATGCTGTGCTTTACCAACAACATCCCGCAAGGCGACGGCGGCACCCACCTCGCCGGCTTCCGCGCCGCGTTGACACGAACCGTGAACGGGTATGCCAACCAGCTCGGCATCGCCAAGCGGGAAAAGATCAATCTGACCGGTGACGACGCGCGCGAGGGACTGACATGCGTGCTTTCGATCAAGCTGTCGGATCCGAAGTTTTCGTCCCAGACCAAGGACAAGCTGGTCAGTTCCGAAGTCCGGCCGATCGTCGACAGCGTCATCGCCGACAAGCTGAGCCAATGGTTCGAGGAGCATCCGAGCGAGGCCAAACGCATCGTCGGCAAGGTGGTCGAGGCCGCGTTCGCCCGCGAGGCGGCGCGCAAGGCGCGTGAACTTACGCGACGCAAGGGCGCGCTCGACATTGCCTCCCTGCCCGGCAAGCTGGCCGATTGCCAGGAGCGTGACCCGGCCCAGTCCGAGCTTTTCATCGTCGAGGGCGATTCCGCCGGAGGATCGGCCAAACAAGGCCGCGACCGGCGCTTCCAAGCCATTCTGCCGCTGCGCGGGAAGATCCTGAACGTCGAACGCGCGCGCTTCGACAAGATGCTCGGCTCGGCCGAGATCGGCACCCTGATCGCCGCCCTCGGCACCGGCATCGGGCGCGAGGATTTCAATATCGAAAAGGCGCGCTATCACCGCGTCATCGTGATGACCGACGCCGATGTCGACGGCAGCCATATCCGCACCCTGTTGCTGACGTTCTTCTATCGTCACATGGCGGCGCTGATCGATCGCGGCTACCTCTACATCGCCCAGCCGCCGCTTTATAAGGCCAAGCGCGGCAGCTCCGAGCGGTACCTGAAAGATGACGGCGCGCTCGAACGCTTCCTCATCGACGCCGCCATCGAGGAAGCCGTGCTGACCCTGCACAATGGCGAGCAGATCGCCGGCGAAGACCTGCGGACCGTCGTCGAGGCGGCTCAGGACATGCAGAAATTGCTCGACCCCCTGATCCGCCACGTCGGCGACAGCGATCTTGTCGAGCAGGCCGCGATTCTCGGTGTCCTCAATCCGGACATTCTCTCCGACGACGAAAAGGCGATGGCCACCGCCCAGTTCATCGCCGGCCGGCTCGATGCCCTGGCGACCGAGTACGAACGGGGCTGGCAAGGCCAGCCGATCCCGGACGGCGGCCTGCAGTTTACCCGCACGTTGCGCGGGGTGACGACCGTGCACGTCATCGACGGCGCGGTCATCCGCAGTTCGGAGGCGCGGCGTATCGACGCCGAGGCGGGCGAGCTACAGCGCTACTACGCCCGCCACGGAACCCTTGTCAGCAAGGACAACGAGGACAACATCACCGGCCCCATCGCGCTCACCCAGGCGATCATGCGGATCGGGCGCAAGGGGGTCTCGATCCAGCGCTACAAGGGACTCGGCGAAATGAACCCCGAACAGTTGTGGGAGACCACCCTGGATCCGGAGGCGCGGACCTTGCAGCAGGTCAGGGTCGCCCATGCCGAGGACGCGGGCCTGGTCTTTGAGACGCTGATGGGCGATCTCGTCGAACCGCGGCGCAATTTCATCCAGGAAAACGCCCTCAAGGTCGCCAACCTCGACGTTTAGGGCCGGCCCAAGTTGTCGCCGTGCCTTGAAATCAGGGGTCGTCGGCGGTTTCAAATTCGTCGTGGGATTCCATCGGCTCGGGGACGTAGACGAAAATCATCACGCCGAGGATGATGAGCGCGAACATGCCCGCATTCGTCTGGGCGTTCCAGGTCGGCGATTGCCACATGGCGAACCACTCGCCGGCGACGACCAGGAAGCCGAAGCCATAGAGCACGAAGCCCATCAACAAACCGAAGACGGCGATCGATTTTGCCCGGTTGAAGGCGCGGGCGCGGCCGAACCAGGACACAAACAGGCGGAACACGCCGAGCCAGCAGAAAAAGGCGACCAATCCCTGCCAGACGACGATCAGCCAGAAGGCCAGGACGTGGATCGCCGGGTCGGTCACCGCCCGCCACATTATCGTTGACGACTGGTGGATCGTGTCCATGCTCATGACGTGGCGCACGAACGGCAGATTGGCCTCGGGATCGGTCACGTTGCCGTAGGCCACGATGGTGAAATACGCCGCCATCACGGCGACCGCGACTATTTTCGCCAAGCGTGCAGTCATCAGCCAATCCTTGGGTTTGGGCGCGGACATTACCATGTGGCGTGGCCACGCCAAGCCGGTCGTTCACGTCAAATTCAGCCGGGCTGTGATATATCCAGGGTTGGCTGACACCCGAAAGCGAAGGCATGGCGGGCAAACCGAAAACCAAGACGTCGGCACGGCCGGCCCGGAAGGCGCAGAAGGGCCCGGCACGGGCCAAGGACCGGCGTCCCGGGCGCCTGTGGCTGACGATCTTGCGCTGGTCGACGGTTTCGCTGGTCTGGCTCGCCTTTGGCTTTGCCATGCTGCTGGCCTGGTATGCCCATGACCTGCCCGACACCTCGGCCCTCGGTGGCGCGACCCGCCGGGCCAGTGTGACGCTGGTCACCGGCGAGGGGCGAATCATCGCCAGTTACGGCGACCTCTATGGCGAGACGTTGGGGGTCGGCGAACTGCCGCCGTATCTGATTGAGGCCGTCATCGCGACCGAGGATCGGCGCTTCTACGATCATTTCGGCGTCGATCTGTGGGGCGTCGCCCGCGCCATCTTCACCAATCTGTGGTACGGCGAGATCCGTCAAGGCGGCAGCACCATCACCCAACAATTGGCCAAGAACCTGTTTTTGACGCCGGAGCGCACGATCAAGCGCAAGGTTCAGGAAACGATGCTGGCCTTGTGGCTGGAAAACCGCTTCTCCAAGAACGACATTCTCACCATCTACCTCAATCGGGTCTATTTCGGCGCCGGCACCTATGGCGCCGACGGCGCCGCGCGCAAGTTCTTCGGCAAATCGGCGCGCGATCTCAGTCTCTACGAAGCGGCGATGCTGGCCGGACTGCTGAAGGCGCCATCGCGCTACAATCCCGCCAACTCGCCGGAAACCGCGAAAGCGCGGGCCGATCAGGTGCTCATCAATATGCTTGATGCCGGCTATCTGAGTGAAGAGGAGCTGGCCCGCGGCCATATCGTGCCCGTGTTCCGCCCTCCTTCGCTCCGCAACGGAGAACTTTATTTCGCCGATTGGGTGCTCGAGCAAGTCAGCGGACATGTCGGTTTCAGCGACCGCGACCTCTACGTCGTGACGACGTTGGACACCGGCCTCCAGGAGCTTGCCCAGCGGGAGGTCGAGACGGCGCTTGCCGCCGAGGGCGCCGACCTCGGCGTCGCCCAGGCGGCGATGGTCGTGCTGAGCCCAAGCGGCGCCGTCCGCGCCATGGTTGGCGGGCGCGACTACGGCGCCAGCCAGTTCAACCGCGCCACCCAGGCCCTGCGACAGCCGGGCTCCGCGTTCAAGCTCTTCGTCTATCTGGCCGGGCTCGAGGCCGGGTTCCGCCCCGACGATCGCCTGATCGACGGCCCGGTCCGTATCGGCCGCTGGCGGCCAACCAATTACGGCGGCGGCTATCGCGGTGAAATAACCCTACGCGAGGCCCTGGCCGGCTCGGTCAACACGGTTGCGGTCAAGGTCAGCGAGCGCGCCGGCCGCGAGCGCGTCATCGCCACCGCGCGGCGTCTCGGCATCACCACGCCGCTCAAGCCCGAACCGTCGCTGGCCTTGGGCAGCCACGAGGTGCGGCTGGTCGAACTCACCGGCGCCTACGCGGCGTTGGCCAATGACGGCTTTCCGGCGCTGACCTACGGGATCGCCGAGATTCGCGACCGATCGGGCGAGGTCCTGTTCCGCTGGCGGCCGCCGGTGCGGCGCGCCGTGCCGCAATGGCAGGTCGGCGCCATGAACGATATGCTTGCTCACGCGGTGGAGCACGGCACCGGCCGCAACGCCCGCATCGGCCGTCCGGTGGCCGGAAAAACCGGGACCAGCCAGAATTGGCGCGACGCCTGGTTCATCGGCTACACGGCGCAACTGGTCGCCGGAATCTGGGTTGGCAACGACGACAATACGCCGATGAACGAAGTCACCGGCGGCAATCTGCCGGCGCGGCTGTGGGGCAATTTCATGGGCAAGGCGCTCGCCGGCTCGAAAATAGCCGCCTTGCCCGGCGGCCATGCCGATCGCCCGGCCGGGACACCGCCGCCCGCCGCCACCCTGACCCCGGCTGCACCGGTCACCCGCAAGGCCAGCGCCACCGATAATCCGGCGCCCCGGCGGCGCAAGGTCACGACGGCCGGGGATGACGCGCCGATACGGATCGGCCCGGCCTCGACCCAGGGCCTCTTCGAGCGCTGAATCTCAGTCTTACGCCTCCGCGGCTTCGCTTTCGCGCGCCGGCCAGGCGAGAAGCATGTAACCGGCCAGGGCGCCGATCGACATGATCAAGATTGAAATGACCATCGGCATCTGGGTCCCATCGTGGAAGGTGCTGGTGGCGATGCCGCCGAGCGCCGCCAGCGACATCTGGGCAAAGCCGAACAGCGCCGAGGCCACGCCGGCCATGCGCGGAAAGGGGGCGATCGCCCCGGCAATCGCGTTGGGAAGGATAATGCCGATACCGATCATATAAACGAATTGCGGCCCGATGATCGCCGCCACATGGGGCGTGTCGAAGACGGCAAACGCGACCCCCACAAGGCCGGCCACGGCTGTCGTGACAAGCCCCGCCAGGATCATCATGTCGAGGCCGAAACGCGGCGTCAGCCGCGCGACCAGGACGGTGCCGATCATATACCCGAAGACGATGACCGCGAAGTAGAGGCCGAAATCCTCGACCGCGACACCGAGGAAATCGATCAGCACAAATGAAGAGCCGGAGATGAACGCGAACAATCCGCTGAAGGACCCGGCGGCGGCCAGAACATAGCCCAGATAGCGCCGGTCGCGGCACAAGGCGGCGTAATTGCGGATCAGGCGGCCGGGCTGGGTTGCCGTCGGGTCGCGGTGCATGTTGGTCTCGCGCAGCACGATGAGAACGGCGAGGATGAGGATGACGGCGAACCCGGTCAGGACGATGAAATTGCTGCGCCAACCGTACCACAGGGTCAGATAGCCGCCCAATATCGGCGCCAGCGCCGGAACCATCCCCATCGCCGTGCCCATATAAGCGAGAATTTTTGCCGCCTCGGCGCGGCCGAACAGGTCGCGGACCATGGCCCGGCCGAGGACCGGGCCGACGCTGGCGCCGACCGCCTGCGCGAACCGCGCCGCGATCAATTGATCGATCGATTGGGCCAGGGCACAGGCGGCGCTCGCCGCCAAATAAAGACACAGCCCGCCGACCACCACCCAGCGCCGCCCAAAGCGGTCGCTGAGTGGCCCGTAAACGAGCTGGGCGCAGGCGAATCCGGCGAGGAACACGCTGAGGGTCAATTGGACCCGCGCCGGATCGACCGCGAACACGCGGCTCAGCGCCGGCAATGACGGCAGGTACATGTCGGTCGAGATCGGCCCCAACGCCACCAGGGCCGTCAATAGGATGCCGAGCCGCAAGGTGGCGCCGTTGGGCATTATCGATTCGTCCTGCCGGGGAAAAGCCACCCTTATAGTGACCGCCGACGAACGCGGCAAACCGAAACCGGCCTGACCGCGGCCTCAACCGGGCCGGAACAGGGCGTTCAGCTTGAACTCGACGGTCATCACTTCAGGGCCTCGGGGGCCCGGGACCAGGGTCAATTCGGCGTCGCCGCACCCGATCGGCAAAGGGTCAGCGCGCATCTTGGCCGATCTCGCTATCGAGCAGCCGCCGTTTGCGGTCGAGCCCCCAGCGGTAACCGTGGAGCGCACCGTCGCTGCCGACGGCACGGTGACAGGGGATGACGATCGACACCGGGTTGGTGGCACAGGCGCGGCCGACCGCGCGCGACGCCGTGGGCGCGCCGATGGCCTCGGCGATCTCGCGATAGGTTCGATGCTCGCCGTAGGGAATCGACCGCAGCGCCTGCCATACCCGCGCCTGGAAGGCCGTGGCGCAGACGTCGAGAGGCAGATCGACGGCCCGCGTCCGGCCCGCCAGGTGGCCGACCAGGGCGGTCACCCAGGCGCCCAGCGCGCCGTCGTCGGAGGCGATCGCGGCGGCCGGGAATTCGGCGCGGAGGTCGCCTTTCAATTGGCCGTCGTCATCGCCGAAGCCGACGAAGGCGATCCCCGTCTTGGTCGCCGCGACGATGACCCGGCCGAGCGCGCAATCGGCGATCGCATAGCGCAATTCAGCGCCCAGGCCGCCCTTCTTGTAGGTCGCCGGCGTCATGCCGAAGCGGGCCGCCGCATCCTCGTAAACCCGGCTCGGCGAACCGTAGCCGGATTCGTAGAGCGCGCCGGCGATGTCGTCGCCCGCCCGCAGCTTATCGCGAAAGCGCCGATGGCGCCGCGAATCGGCGTAGGCGCGCGGGCTGAGGCCCATGATCCGGGAGAAAACCCGTTGCAGGTGCGAGGCGCTGACGCCGGTCGCCGCCGCCAACTCGGCCAGGGTCGGCACGTCGCCGTCGCGGTCGTCGAGGATCGCCACCACCCGGCGCACCAGGGCGACCCGGGGGTCGCCCTCGCGATCGTCCGGCCGGCACCGGCGGCAGGCCCGGAAACCGGCCGATCGCGCCGCCTCGACGGCGGCGAAGAAGCGCACGTTTTCGCGTCGCGGCCGGCGACTTTTGCAGGACGGCCGGCAATAAATCCCGGTCGTCGCGACGGCATAGACGAATTTCTCGTCCTGGCCCGCGTCGCGGTCGCAAACGGCGTTCCACATCATGATTTCGGTCATGGCTACAGGGTCCTTCGTCATCATCATGACCCGATTATCGCCATTTCAACCCGATGCCTCTATCCGGCGCTTGCGCGGTAATTAAACCCGATCCTTGAGGGTTGTCCACGTGCCTTTTGGGGCGCCGCGGGGCGGCCCCGCATCAATACATGCCGCTGAGGGCGTCGATGGTGCGCAGGATGGCGGGGCCGATCAGGACGATGAACAGGCAGGGCATGATAAAGATCATCATCGGCACGGTGAGGATGGCGGGCAGGCGGGCCGCCTTCTCCTCCGCCCGCAGCAGGCGCTGATCGCGGTATTCGGAGGCCAAGACACGGAGCGCGTGGGCCAGCGGCGTGCCGAATTTTTCGGTCTGAAGCAAGGTGTTCACCATGCCCCGAATTTCCATCATATTGGTGCGGATGTTCAAGTTGTGAAATGCCTTCGACCGGTCAGGCAGGAAGCCAAGCTCGATCGCGGTCAACCCGACCTCGTCGGCGAGGATCGGCGCCCCCTGGGCCATTTCCCGCGAGACCCGGGTAAACGTCGCGTCGACACTGAGGCCGGCCTCGGCGCAGATCACCATCAGGTCAAGCCCGTCCGGCAAGGCCTTGCGGATCAAGTGTTGGCGCTTTGTCGCCTGGTTGCGGACATAGAGGTTCGGCAAAAAGAAGCCCAGGCCGCCGAAGACCAGAACCAGAAGCATCTTGGCGACCGTGGGCATTTCATAGGACTCGGATACGAATAGAATAACCGCCGCCAGGACCGCAAACACGACCGGCATCGCGAATTTGAAAAACAGGAATACGACGGCCGCGTCCTTCGACCGCCAGCCAGCGGTGGCCAGGCGCTGGGCGGTCGATTGATTGGTCTTTTGCAAGCGGCCAAGCTTCAGCCGCGTGACCGTTTGGCGCATCAAGCTGAAACCGCGGACCGGACCGCCCTTGCGACGCTTCGGCGCCAACAGGTCCGTCTTCATCTGGATGCGGCGCTCTTTCAGCGCCTTTATCCGCGGACCGATCGGGTCGCGGTAAAGCAAGACG
>SMVA01386286.1_pt1 | contig 11261 bp, 5 predicted proteins | sample 2456451 | NCBI WGS metagenome assembly SMVA01 (sample SAMN11095933, study PRJNA526329) | marine sediment metagenome | biome: Marine sediment; feature: Surficial sediment; material: Deep marine sediment; isolation source: Hadal surficial sediment | place: Pacific Ocean | collected 2014-05 | depth 0-1...
AACTGGATTCCGGCTTAAAGATTGCCGGAATGACGGTATAGGTAAGTTTTTGGTCTTTGATTTCTTATATCGAACTCAGGTTAACTTAAAATTTTAATATAACTGCGGGTAAGAGATAAGAAACAGGAAAGTTAAAAACTTACTTTTAGCGTAAACAAACTGCCATTCTCAGCAAAGCAAATTTTATTTCCGAAGGGGGAAAGAGTAAAGCTCTCTGCAATGATTTCAACAGGACTCATTTGCAGCTGATAATTTCGATCGAATTTCAACAACGATTGGTTGCTTAAAAAATACGTTTCGTTTGTTGCTGATAAATGATTTATTGAGATTCCCTCTCCCGGATCTACCCGAGTCTCTAAGATCAAGGTTTCCTGACCTGACTCAAGATCGAGTGTCATTATTTTGTCAGCAGAAGCAGATGTGTAAATAAGCAAACTTTCATGCGCGGCGTAGGCTATTTCATGAAACTCAGAAACGACCCGTTCACTGAAGAGCCTTTTTCTGTTTTTAGTACTCACCTCATAGATCCAGATTTCATAGCCAAGTTCGTCAATGTCATCATAAGCTGCCAGAAAAAGAAGCTCATCGTTTGATTTCCAACCTAATACAGAATTGATTCTCTCCACAACAGCTAACTCGGTTAGATAAGAGTCTGGTTCATCCAGGTTCACTATCTTGACCGTTTGAAAATAATCGGACCACGTTTCCCTCTTGCCATAATTGGTATTTAGGGCGATTCTTCGGCCGTCCGGCGACCATTTAAGATCCGATATTTTATAAGCCATACCTGTTTGGCCTATAAGTCTCCTGAGCCCGGAACCGTTCTTGTTGATCACGAATAGATTCTCGCTCTGCTGCCAATTTTTGTTGACCTCGATTGCAGTAAATGCAATTTTTTCACCGGATGGGCCCCATGAGAACTGTGCAGTTATGACGGGTTTCTCTTCTTTACTCTCAATGATTTTTGAAATGCGACCTCCGCCCGTGCCGATGGTGTAAAGGCCCTCGCTGCCATTCTCTTTTTTAAAAAAGGCAATCTCTCTACCCTGGGGAGACCATTGTGGATGACTGCATTCTCCTGAGAAAGTTAATTGTATTTTTTGGGACTTCTCATCCAAGTCTGACTCGACCGAATCGACAGATGCCAGGTCATCAGTCGTGATAAAAGCTTTTTCATAACCAAGCGTATTTATGTTTTTCAAAGCACGTGCGGCCTGGTATTCAGTGCGATATGGACCGATTCTTACTTTGAAAAGTGAATCACCGGATGAAGTGCTGGCGGATAAAACGTAGGCGGGCAACTCAGATTTTCTGAGTACATTATTTAAATTATCAGCATTATTTTTATCTCTCAAAGCGGCAATCTGAATTGAAAAAACCAAACTTTGGTCGTGAGAAATGTGAACGGAACTCGAGTCTATTTGATTGTCTGCATTTTGAGAATCTTTGTTCTCTGAGCAGTTGCCACCGACAAGTAAGAAGAAGCAAATTAAAAAATGTCCTCTTTTATTTAAAAAAATAGTCATATCTCTTTTATTCGTGAAAGAATTGTGGTTTTTGTCTTCTGCTGATACTTTAATTTCACCTTAGATGTTTCCATGATTTTTTGTTTTAATTATTTAGGGAATAACCTGATCGAAGAATGTAGTTTTAAGCCCTATATCGGCGCTTTTCAACCTCTCACCAACCCATTTTCGATATTCGCCTGATTTAAGTAATCCGAGCCTACTCTGCCTTATGTTGATTGTGTCGCAGATAAGTTCGTCCTTTTCACTTGATTTTATGTCAGGGCGTCTCTATATTTTGTGAAATTTATTTAAACTTTTCAGGTCAAAAAATATGCTTAAGACCATTATAATGGGTATAATCGGTGGCTTTGCGCCTGCTTGGCGTGCAGCGAGGATGCAAGTTGTCGATGCTTTGAGGGCGGCATAAAATAAAAACAGCTCGCTTGCGATATAAAATCAGGCAAAGGATTTATTTGGTTTTGGGAGGTATGTCAAGTATTTTACTTGACCCTTGAGCAGGTGGAACCACTGAGAGCTGCCATCTTTCAAAAGAAGCTTATCAAAAAAAAATACACCCAGGAATTAATGAACCCAATTGTTTCATTTAGAAGAGGAGCTAGTCATGCTGAGTTTACGTCTACTATTAAGCTTGGTACTGGTATTGATGTTGTCAGGAATTTCTTACACAAAACCGCGAGCAACGCCATGATGCCTGATCCAGGGTCTGGAGTTGAGTCCGCTGAAAAGTAATCCATTCTTTGTCGAAAGCACGCTTTATTTCAAGCTGCCGCCTTTTGACCAAATCAAGAACTCGGATTATGTACCCGCTTTTGAGCGCGGCATGGCGGAACAACAGGCAGAAATCGAAGCCATCGCCAATCAAACAGATGCACCGCCCCTGGAGAACACGCTCATTGCCATGGAGCGCTCCGGGCAGATGCTTCAACGAGTTTCTGCGGTTTTTTCTAGTTTAACCTCTGCCCACACGAATGACTCCCTGGAGGCTATTCGCAGCGAAATGGCGCCCAGGCTGTCGGCCCACCGGGATCAGATCTTGCTCAACGGCAAGTTGTTTGAACACGTGAAGACACTTTACGAGCAGCGTAAGGGTCTGGATATTGATGCCGAGTCGCTGCGTTTAATCGAACGGTATTATTCTGATTTTATACGCGCCGGGGCGCAATTATCCGACACTGATAAGGAACGCTTAAAAACCTTAAACGCCGAACTGGCAAAGTTGCAGACAACATTTAGCCAGAACGTGTTGAAGGAGGTCAATGACCTGGCGATTGTCGTGGATACGGTGGAGGAGCTTGCCGGCTTGTCAGACGACGCTATTGCCGCAGCAGCTGAAGAAGCAAAAGCCCGCGATCTTGAAGGTAAGTACGTCCTTGCGCTCAGGAATACCAGCGGGCAGCCACCCCTATCCTCCCTGCAAAACCGGGCATTGCGCGAGCGCATTCATAAAATATCTCTGTCCCGTGGCAGTCGCGGCGGGGAGTTCGATAACCGCGCTGTGCTGACAAAAGTAATAAAACTGCGCGCCGAACGAGCTCAGTTGTTAGGTTATGCAAACCATGCGGCTTATCGCCTGGAAAACCAGACTGCCCGCACTGCCGAGGCTGTGAATCAACGTTTGGCCACCTTAGCCCCCGCAGCCGTAGCTAACGCAAAACGCGAAGCGGTGGATCTGCAGAAGATGATCGCCGCCGATGGCCACGATTTCGAATTAGCTTCATGGGATTGGGCCTACTATGCAGAAAAGGTACGCAAAGCCCGCTACGATTTTGACGACTCGCAATTGCGCCCCTATTTTGAACTGGACAATGTCCTTCAGAAAGGGGTGTTCTATGCGGCAAACCGGCTCTATGGTCTGACCTTCAAAGAGCGTACCGATCTGCCGGTTTACCATCCGGATGTTCGCGTGTTTGAAGTTTCTGATGCCGACGGCACAACGCTGGCCCTGTTCCTTGGCGACTATTATGCGCGTTCGTCCAAGCGCGGCGGCGCCTGGATGAATGCTTATGTCAAGCAGTCAGATTTGTTGAATACCAAACCGGTTATCGCCAATCACCAGAATGTTTCAAAGCCGCCGGAGGGCGAACCCGCTCTCATGACCTTTGATGAAGTGACCACCATGTTCCACGAGTTCGGCCATGCGCTGCACGGAATGTTTTCGAACGTCCGCTATCCATATTTCGCCGGGACCTCGGTGCCGCGCGACTTCGTGGAATACCCGTCACAGGTAAATGAAATGTGGGCTATCTGGCCGGAAGTTTTGAAAAATTATGCCGTGCATCATGAAACCGGAGAGCCGATGCCGACCGAATTATTGGATAAAGTTCTGGCGGCACAAAAATTCAATCAGGGCTTCGCTACCACCGAATACCTGGCGGCCTGCCTGCTTGATCAGGCCTGGCATCAGATAACACCGGACCAGGTGCCGGACGGCGACGGCCTGGTGGCATTCGAAACCAATGCGCTGGAAGCCGCGGGTGTGGCACTGGATGCCGTACCGCCGCGCTACCGCAGTACTTATTTCTCGCACATCATTGGCGGCTATTCCGCCGGCTACTACTCCTACATCTGGAGCGAGGTACTGGACGCAGATACTGTAGAATGGTTTAAGGAAAACGGCGGCCTGAACCGCGAAAACGGCGACCATTTCCGCAAAACTCTTCTCTCCCGTGGCGGCAGCGCAGACGCGATGACGATTTTCAAGACCTTTCGCGGTGCGGAGCCGAACATCCAGCCGCTGCTGGAACGTCGAGGGCTGACTGGAACGCCGTGATCTGAATTGATGAAAACAACAAACACGTAGGGGCGCCCCTTTGTGGGCGCCCCCGGTTTCGCAAAAAATGAAAGGCAGGCACTTAGGTCTGCCCTTACTTGGTAAAATTGTTTTTCCAGGCCGAATTCATTAATTATTTACAAGCCGATAAAACGGGCTGACGATTTCACCCGGTGAGATATTCTTACATTTATTGCTAGCAATATATTCTAAACCGGAATCCTATCTCACGGGGTAAAGTTACCCGCAAAATTGGCAATAGATTAATGATCGGCAAAACCATACTCCACTACAAAATCCTCGAAAAAATCAGCGAACGCGGCATGCGCGTCGTCTACTAAGCCGATGACACCAAACTCGAGCGTACCGTTGCCCTCAATTTCTTACCGTGTCAAAAATTAAATATGCGCAACAATTTTAAAAGTCAACGCGTTCCCGCCGAAACAGAAGCATACCCTCTTAGTCCAAAATGAAGGAGCATCGTTGTGCAGGTTATCGCAGTTAGCGATACAGATACATTCATTTCTGAAATCGTCACTTCCACAACTGAAGTGCTTGCGAGCATGTGCTCGCTCAAGGCAGTTGTTAAGAATGTAGAGGAACTTGACCACGTAAGCGGCTCACTTGATATCACCAGTTGCCTGGATATTACCGGGATGGTCGGATTTTCGGGATCAAAAGAGCTGCTGGGCTCTATCTTGATGACGTTTCGGTTGGATGTTGCCCTCGCAATTGTCGTCGGTATGCTCGGTTGCACCCGAGACGAGGCAAAATATGACGTCATAGATGGAATTGCCGAGATTGTGAACATGGTGACTGGCGACGCCAAAACGAAATTACAAAAGCAAGGGATAGACCTGCGCCGCTCTATCCCGAATATTGTGACCGGCATTGGTGTTCAGATTACAGCTCCCGCTTCAACCAGCAGAAGGAGAATTGACTTCGAATCGGATTCAGGCCCCTTATTTGTTGAGATAGCCTTCAAGGAAGAGTAACTCACGGATTCCTCGTTCCGTATAGAAAAAAAGCCTCTGTTTGTTTTCACTCAGAATATTCTGTATCCTAACCCTCTGTCGTTTTAAGCCCTTCCCTTTTTCCAGCGATAATGAATGCCTGGCATAGGAATCCCTCCAGTCAAGATATTGAACTCCAGAATCTCGGATATGTCCGGTTTCCCAATATCCTCCTGGTCGTTTTGCTTACCAAACCAGCGCCACTATTGACCCGCGAAAATATAAACGGTCTAATATTGTAAAAACAGACGGTTACAAATGTAGACCGTTGGCCCCGGAGCCAGAGGTTGGGGGTTCGAATCGTTGCTGCCGCATTTAATTCTTCTTTTAAGTTGACTAAGGTCTTCTCAAATGGAGGCCTTTTTCTTTTACGCATTTTCTAAATCAAAAGCCCTTTGAGAGCGGTGTAGAATTTTCCTTGCTTTAACAAGCGATTTTTTTTACTTTCGGAAGTTCACTCATCAAAGCATCCCAGGTTTTAAAGCAGCACTCTTTAGAACTAAATTTGCTCGGTAGCCAATGATCGGCAAAACCATATCCCACTACAAAATCCTCGAAAAACTCGGCTCCGGCGGCATGGGCGTGGTTTACAAAGCCCAGGACACCAAGCTCGAACGCTTCGTCGCCCTCAAGTTTCTGCCGTACCACGTGAGCCAGGATGAAGAGAACAAGAAGCGCTTCATCCTCGAAGCCAAAGCGGCCTCGGCGTTGAATCACCCGAACATTGCCACGATTTACGAAATCGATGAGGCGGATGGCGAAATGTTTATTGCCATGGAGTATATTGATGGCGAATCCTTACAAGCCAGAATTGCGCGCGACCTCCTGCCCATCGACGAAGCGCTGACAATCATCCGCCAAATCGCCGAAGGTTTATCGAAAGCACATACCAAAAAGATCATCCACCGGGATATCAAACCGGCAAATATTCTGATCGCAGAAGATGGTCAGGTGAAAATCGTTGACTTTGGTTTGGCCAAATTGGCCGGCCGCACGCTGCTTACCCAGGAAGGGATGATATTAGGAACCGTTGCCTATATGTCCCCGGAGCAGACCCAGGGCATTGCGGTCGATCACCGGACGGATATCTGGTCTTTAGGCGTCGTCTGGTATGAGATGCTCACCGGCAGACTCGCATTCAGGGGAGATTACGAGCAAGCCATCATTTATTCAATTCTAAATGAAGACCCCGAACCATTGTCAGATTTGCGGCCTGAAGTATCTGCTGAGATCGAGCAGAGCATTTACAAAGCCCTGGCCAAAGAAACCGGGGATCGATATTCTTCTGTAACAGAGCTGCTCCTCGATTCAAAAAAAACCGCGATACGGTCTGAGCCTGGCGGGCCGCCGCCGGAAAAGATAGAGGAATCCGAGGGGCCTTCTGTCGCCGTGATTGATTTTGCAAACATTACTCGAGAGGCGGCGGTGGACTGGTTAGCTGGAGGGATCGCGGAGTCGGTAACGGTGGACCTGCAAAAGATTGCTGCTCTCAGGGTCATCAGCCGGGAAAAGATTTCCAAAGTTCTGGTGAAGTTCAAGAAACAAAAGCTCGACGAAGATCAGATTTTGGATCTGGGCAGCAGTTTGGGCGTGCGGTGGCTGGTTTGGGGCGGCTTTCAAAAAATGGGGCCGGCCATTCGTATTACGGCACATTTTACAGAAATTTCTACCGGAAATCTGGTCGGCTCCACCAAGGTTGATGGGTCGATGGAGGATATTTTCATTCTGCAAGACCGAATTATTACAGAGCTCATGGATGCTTTGAACCTCGAGATATCAGATTCAGAGTTCAAGAAAATAAAAACGCCTGAAACGCTTGAATTGGAAGCATACGAGTACTATGCGAAAGGCCGACAGTTATTTGGCCAGTTTGGCAAAACTAGCTTTGGCGATGCACGCGAACTATTCGAAAAAGCGATTGAAATCGATGGGGAATATGCTCTGGCCTATGCCGGGTTGGGCAGCATCTATATTTTCAAATTCATCGAGCAGACCGACAGCCGTGATCTCGATATTGGCATCTCTTACCTGCAGAAGTCGATCAAATACGACTGCGAGCTCAGCGACCCCTACTTCTGGCTGACTTATGCCTACTTCCGCAAACAAGAATTTGACCAAGCCATAAAAGCTGGAATCAAGGCGGTTGAATTAACTCCGGATCATTTTAATGCCCACTATTTTCTTGGCGTTGCTTACTTGGCAAAAGTAACCATCAGCTACGAATTAGAACGCTATCCTGAAGCGACGCAACACATAACGAGAAGTGTTGCCCTCGAGCCGAACTATGAAGCGAGTCGAATGATTCTTGCCTGGATTTTTTTGCTGAACGGGAACTATGAGGGAGCGAAAGAGCACCTGGAAAGGGCCGTGGCCATTGAAGAATCTGACAAATTTGAGGGCGTTAAATTTGTAGGGGCATTGACTCTGCTGGGTAATTTGTATTATCGTCAGCAACAAATGAATTCCGCTCAAGAGTGGTACGAAAAATCGCTTGACCTCCTGGAAAAATCTGACCACTTGTATGCTAAACCTTTTACCGCGTTAACCTACTGTGGCCTGGGGAATGTTGAACTGACTCGTCGACGTTATGATGACGCCCGGCGGAATTACAAGATGGCTATTGAAATCATAGAGAAAAATCCCAAGGCTCTGGGGATAGGTTATTTTGCGACCTATGCTCATCTTGGTATGGCAAAGGCTTTTCATAAGCTGGGAATGAACCGGGAAGCTACACAGCAGCTTGAAGAGACATTAAAGCTTTTTCAAGACAGGAAAGGATATGATTTCAGTCTGATCTGGGAAGGCAGCGATGCACAAATACTGTACGATATTGCCAGTTACCACGCCCTACTAAACGATCGGCAGGAGGCGTTAAGCCATTTGCGCAAAGCGATTGCCTGTGGCTGGGCGGATGTTCCTTATTGGCACGTGGATGAAAACTTCAGCCGGCTAAGACAAGAAGTGGAATTTCAAAAAATTGTTCAAGATTTGAAGTCAAGAGAACCCTGATTTATCGCAACATATTTTGCTAACAAAACCGGAGAAAAAATGATACCTGAACTCGGAGCGACGGGAAACGGTTCATGATCGGCAAAACCATATCCCACTACAAAATCCTCGAAAAACTCGGTGAAGGCGGCATGGGGGTGGTCTATAAAGCCGAGGACACCAAGCTCGAGCGCATCGTCGCGTTGAAGTTCCTTTCGCTGGCCTCGATTGGTGAGGAGGAAAAGAAGCGATTTAAACGCGAAGCCAAAGCGGCGGCCTCGCTCAATCATCCGAACATCGCCACCATCTATGCCATCGATGAGGTGGATGAGCAGACCTTCATCGCCATGGAATTCATTGATGGTAAATCTCTGCATGAAATTGTAGTGGACGGGCATGCCCGTCCACTACCGCTGGAGGACGCCGTCGACTATGCCACCCAAATTGCCGCCGGCCTGCAGGCCGCCCACGAAAAAGGCGTCACCCACCGGGATATTAAGTCCGCCAACGTCATGGTCACAGAGAAAGGTCAAATCAAAATCATGGATTTTGGCCTGGCGAAACTGGCCCATCGCAGCAAGCTGACGCAACTGGGCACGACTCTGGGCACCGCCGCTTACATGTCGCCGGAGCAGTCACGCGGTGAAAATACAGACCACCGTTCTGACATCTGGTCGTTGGGCGTGGTTTTATACGAAATGATTTCCGGGCAAATGCCTTTTAAAGGCGATTATGAGCAAGCGGTCATTTATTCTATTCAAAACGAAGAGCCGGAACCGCTGACAGCGCTGCGCACAGGCGTGCCCATTGCGCTGGACGGAATTATCGCCAAAGCACTTGCCAAGGATCCGAAAACCCGCTACCAGCATGTCGATGAACTGCCGGCGGATTTGAAAGCAATTGATACGGCATCGCTCAGTCGTTCACGGATTTCAACCAAACAGACTGGATTTGCCACGCACTTTCAAAGTGCGTGGCAAATGAAAATGCCCTGGCTCGTCGCTGGTTTGATGACGTTAATCGCCGCCGCCGGTCTCTGGTATGGTTGGCTGACAAACAGCGACAACATGCCTGCCAGCGGGGTAAAACGGGCTACACTTTCCCTTGCCCCGTCTGAAGGATTAGCCGGACGCTTTGCGCTCTCACCGGACGGCACAATGCTGGTATTCGTAGGTCGGTCCGCAGGGCTCTCTCAGCTCTTTCTGCGTCACCTTGATAAAGACGAATCAATTGCGCTGGCCGGCACCGAAGGCGGAGCAGCGCCCTTCTTTTCCCCTGACGGCAGGTGGATCGGTTTTCGAACGCAGACAAAACTCAAAAAAATATCGGTTACGAGTAGTACGCCGATCGACATCTGCGACGCCTACGTCCATTCAGCAAGTTGGAGTACCCGGGATGAAATTGTCTTCAGCAAGAGATTACGGGCAAGTGAGGAATCCTCACACGGGCCGTGGGAACTCATGCGCGTGCCGGCACAGGGCGGGGTTCCGGAACCTCTGCCGGGCGAGGTGTCCGAAATCAGAGGGCAGGTTCGTTCGCCGCAGGTTTTACCGGATGGTCGCCATGTCATCTTCACCGCTGTCCCGGCATCCGGAGTCATGGACAAAGCAAGTATCGTCCTGCAATCGCTCGAAAGCGGGGAACAGCGAACCCTAATCCAGAGTGGCTCGGATCCTCATTATTTACCTAGCGGTCACATCGTCTTTATGCGTTTTACCGCCTTCCGCAACACGTTAATGGTTGTTCCATTTGATCTCGAAAGGCTTACAATCACCGGAAACGAGAGCCCCTTGTCAGAGGGCGTTTATACGGCCCCAGATTGGTCTGCGTTTTTCACTGTGTCCATGGACGGGACGCTGATCTATCGTTATCGGGATGACAGTGGGCCGACGGAGTTGGCATGGGTTAACCGTCAGGGTGAGAGTACAGCAGTTTCGGCGCCGGCCCATGTCTACTGGGATCCGCGTCTGTCACCGGACGGCCAGCGTGTGGCAGTTAACGGGCGTGATAGCGGCACCGAAATATGGGTTTACGAATTCACACGCAGTACGCTGACCAGGCTGACTTTCAATTTAGGCCAGGACGAGACCCCATTCTGGTCGCCGGACGGCCGCTGGATCGCATTTGCTTCTACCAGGGCTGGGCGTCCCCCGACGGTGTTTCGAAAGCGGGCGGACGGGAGCGGTGCCCCGGAATCACTGTGGACCAACGGTCACCACCTCCATGTCGAATGCTGGTCGCCGCATGGGCGTTCGATTATCGTGACAGACAATGATCCAAACACGCTTGAAGATATTTGGCTTCTTAACCTCGGTGACGAGATTGCCGCCCGTCCACTGCTACAAACCCAATTCAATGAATTCGGCGGTAGAATTTCTCCTGACGGCGGTTGGCTGGCTTACACTTCAGATGAATCAGGCCAGAACGAGGTGTATGTTCGAGCCTTTCCTGAAATGGACAACAAAGTTCAGGTTTCCGCTAACGGTGGTTCTCAGCCGGTCTGGGCTTCTAACGGTACCGAGCTATTTTACCGGAGCCCAGGTGACATGATGGCTGTCAGTGTGACACGCGGTGAAACATTGGTATTAGCATCACCAAAAGCTCTCTTTTCCGATCAATTTGCAAATCCGGGAATCAAACACACGAACTACGATGTCTCAAGAGATGGAAAACGGTTTCTCATGCTTCAGGGCGACGCACGCAACCTGACAAGCCTGAATGTGGTGTTTAACTGGTTTGAGGAGGTCAAGCGGTTGGCGCCAGCGGGGAATTAGGGAGATTGGAAAAAGTGAATTTTATTAATTTTATCTGCAAGACTTTTCCCTTCATGTCATTCCGACCGGAGGGAGGAATCTGTCGCTAATAAAAACTTTTGAATATTTGGAGTGAGGGCAGCATCGTGCTTATTCAGATTTTTCACTACGTTCGAAATGACAAGAATGTACTTTTATGAATTCAAAT
>SMVA01166583.1_pt1 | contig 11259 bp, 9 predicted proteins | sample 2456451 | NCBI WGS metagenome assembly SMVA01 (sample SAMN11095933, study PRJNA526329) | marine sediment metagenome | biome: Marine sediment; feature: Surficial sediment; material: Deep marine sediment; isolation source: Hadal surficial sediment | place: Pacific Ocean | collected 2014-05 | depth 0-1...
AGGATTCGTTTGATTATTTTCATGTTGGCCGGTCTCGATCAGGGATGGTGGCCGTATTCTATATATATAGAGCGCGTGGATCACTCTATGGACAGCCGCCACGGCCCGTTTGTCACTGCCCGACGCCTTGCTCACCATGGGTCGCAAACTGAGTTCATCCTCGTAATAAGCTCCTGGAGCGCAATAAGCATGGCAGATACCAAGACCCCGGCCTTCGACGAATCCGGGCTGCGGTTCGGACCGAAACGCCTGAATCTATGGATGATGCCGGGCGTGTCCCGGCTCAATGTCTACACGCTCCTGTTCGGCTCGTTTTTTGGCATCGCGATGATGAGTTTCATCAACGCGAGTCAGCCCTATATTTTCACCGAGATCCTGAAAATCCCCGAGGTGGAGCAGGGGCAGCTCGCGGGTGACATGACGTTCTACCACGAGATTGTCATTATCCTGACGATCGGCCTGATCGGCGCCATGTCGGACAAGATCGGACGCAAACCGATCTTTGCCGCGGCGTTCATATTCATCGCGCTCGGATACGTCCTGTATCCGCTGGCGCAGTCTGTCGATCAGTTGATCCTGTTTCGCCTGATCTTCGGGTTGGGCTTCGCCTGTAATACGGCGATGTTGCCGTCCGTCGCCAATGATTATCCACAGGAACCATCGCGGGCGAAGATGCTTGCGGTGTGTTTCACGCTGAACGGGCTCGGATTTATCCTCATCCTGACGCCGTTGCGATTTTTATTGCCGTTTTTTTCGAGTATTGCGGACGATCCGGTGATGGCGGGCCGCTACTGGCTATGGACCGCCGCGGGCATTTGCCTCGTCGTTTCAACGGTGTTGCTGGCCGGCCTGAAGTCGGGCGCGCCGGAGCAGCTGCAAAAGCGCGACCCTTTCCTGGCCACCCTTCGAATCGGCATCGCCGCTGGGCGCAAGCCGCGAATCGCGCTGGCGTATGTTGCGGCGGTGGTGTCGCGTGGCGACCTCGCGGTGCTGAGCACCTTCTTTACATTATGGCTGACCCAGGTGGGGACCAAAGTCGGTATGACGACCGGCGAAGCGAACACCCAGGCGATCAAGTTTTATATTCTGATCCAGGTTTTTGCGCTGTGCTGGCTGCCGGTCATGGGCTGGTTGCTGGACCGTATCGACCGGGTCGCGGGGCTGGCATTCGCGATGGTATTGGCGGGCGCCGGTTACTTTTCGCTGAGCGTGTTGGACGACCCGCTGGGCCCGGGGATGTATTTCGTCGCGGCGCTGGTCGGCATGGGAGAAATGTCGGCCAATCTTTCTTCGCTGACGCTGATCGGGTCCGAGGCGCCGGTCAAGGGCCGGGGCGCGGTGATCGGTCTGTTCAGTCTGTTTGGCGCCATTGGTATATTGATCGTCGCGAAGGTCGGCGGCTCTATGTTCGGCTCGAATCCGGTCGGGCCGTTCCTTCTCGTGGCCGGTGCCAACGGCGTGGTCTTCGTACTCGCGTTGGCGATGCTGGCCTATGGCCGTAACAAGAAGGCTCGCAGCGGCGTGAATGCGGAAACATAAAGCAGGAGCAAAACAATGCAACGCAGAGATTTTCTGAAAAGCGGCTTTGCCGGCGTCGGCATGGCCGGGGCCGCGGCCCTGGCCATGAGTGCGTTCGGTCAAAAAGCCCGCGCTGCGGCGCACATGGCGCCGGGCACATCGGTCGGCGGCGCCGCGCTGGACGGCCCGTATCTTGATCTGCGCACCGGTCGCGGCAATCAACTCGCCTACGCGCGCTTGCAGAGTGATATCGACTTCGGCAAGCAGAAATATTTTTGGTTCAAGGGCTACGTCATGGCCCACCGGCCGATGAAGCGGGTTCAGGATCTGTTTGGTGCTCAAGGCTTCGGCGTCATCCGTCTAAATGAGCGCGAGGACGGTGTCATCGAGCGCATCTGCCGCGAGATCATTCTGTATACGGATCTGCGTAGCAACGAGGTGCTCGCGGAATGGAAAAACCCCTTCACCCAGGAAACGGTGCCGGTCGTGCAGGTCGACAACGACCCATTCAATTATCTGATCGAGCCCTTCTTCCCGGCGCCGCCCTCGTTCGGTGGCCTGAATAAAGACAAGGCGCCGCCCCAGCGGGTCCCGTTCGTATTGCCGTGGACCCAGGACGGCGATTGGCTGGAGATGGAGATGCACATCCACCTCGCCTATCCGAATCCGTTGCAGCCGGACGAATGGCCGCGAGAGTCGTCGGGTGAAGTCGCGCAGGTTTCGGAATTTTTTGCACATCACGTCAAGGCGGCGGACATGCAGAATCCCGACATCACGAGCCTCGATTACCGTGGTGTCTGGAATCGCATCACGCCCTGGTTGCCGTGGATGCTGATGGGTCAGGCGACGGGCAATTGCCAGTACGCGTGCTTCATGGGCACGGCCGATCATCCGGGCGACGTGTTGCCGCGACCGGTTATGGACTATGCCGAGAAACACTATGCGAAGTATTTCGAGGCACCGAAGGTCTGGACACCGGTCGGCCTGTCGAGCCTCGAGAATTATTCGCACACGCAGAAGCCGGCCCCGGTAAAAGATAAAACGTAGTGTCATGACGCAGAACTACGGCGATTGCCCGATGTATATCGGCGGTGAATTTGTCGCCAGCGAGAGCGGGGAGTGGATGCCTTCCGTGAACCCGGCCACCGAAGAGGTTCATGGCCGGGTCCCGGCAGGTACTGTGGCCGACGTCGATCTCGCGGTTCGCGCGGCGCAAAAGGCACAACCGGGCTGGGCGGCAATGCATGTGTTCGAGCGCGGCGCGTTATTGCGAAAACTCGCCGATGCGATACGGGCGCGGGCCGGCGATGTCGTGCCGATGGAAGCGGCCGATACCGGCAATACGATCGCGAGCCTCGGCGGCGACATCACGCTCGCGTCGGGATATATCGATTTTATTTCGGGCCTCGGCATGGAGATCAAGGGCGAGAGCGTACCGGCCACGCCGCAGAACATTCACTTCACGCTGCGTGAACCGTATGGCGTCGTTGGGCGCATCGTGCCGTTCAATCATCCTTTCCTGTTCGCGGGCGCGCATCTCGGGGCGCCGCTGCTGGCCGGAAACGCGGTCGTGCTGAAGTCGCCCGACCAGAGTCCGCTGTCGGCCAGCATCATGGGCGAGATCTGTCACCAAGTGCTGCCGCCCGGCATCGTGAACATCGTGTCGGGCGTCGGCACCGTCGTTGGCGATGCGATCGTCCGCCATCCGCGGGTGCCACGGATCGGATTCACCGGTTCGGTACAGACCGGCATGGCGATTCAACGCGCCGCGGCGGAAGTCGCGGTCAAGCATATTTCGCTCGAACTTGGAGGTAAGAACCCGTTTATCGCCTTTCCGGACGCGGACCCGGACGCGGTTGCGACGGCCGCCGTGGCCGGCATGAATTTCGCCTGGTCGGGCCAGTCCTGTGGTTCGACGAGCCGCCTGATGCTGCACGAGTCGATTTATTCTGAGGTCGTCGAGCAGATCGCAGCGAAGGTCAATGCCATAAAGATCGGTGACCCGTCGGACCCGAAATCGGAAATGGGGCCGGTGAATTCCGGGCCCCATCTCGATCGCATCAATGAAATTATTGCATCCGCGCGCGCGCAGGGCGCGACACTCATTACCGGCGGGTCACGTCCGCAAGGCGCGCAATTCGAACGCGGATACTGGATCGAACCGACCGTTTTCGGCGATGTTACAATGGACATGCGTGTGGCACAGGATGAGATTTTCGGGCCCGTGCTGGCCGTTCTGAAGTGGAAAACGACGGACGAAGTCATTTCGATGGCCAATCAACTGGATCTCGGGTTGACCGCGGCGGTCTGGACCAATGATCTCAAGTTGGCGATGAAGACAGTGCGGGACCTGGAGTCCGGCCTGGTCTGGATCAATGGCACCGGCCGCCATTATCTGGGTACCGGGTTCAGTGGCTGGAAAAACAGTGGGCTGGGCCGTGAAGAGTGCCTGGAAGAAGTCCTGAGCTACACGCGGACGAAGGCCGTCCACATCATTCTTTGACCCTGTAATTTCGACTGGTTAATCGCCGCCGCGGCTGCATCGCGGCTGTGGGGGAGACGCAAGATATGGCAGAACATGAGACGCATCCGAACGTGGACGACGAATCAGGACAGAAGATTTTGGGAATTTGGGTGGCCCCGGGTATATCGCGCCTAAACCTGACTGTATTTTACTATTCGGCCTTCGCCACGATCGGGTTGCTTACGTTTATCTCCACCGGTACGACGCTGGTGCTCAACGCCAATTTGGGAATCCCAATCGGCGAGCAGGGAACGATCACGGGTAACCTGGTGATCGCGACGGAATTAGCCCAGTTCCTGGTTTTCGGTCTGGTTGGAATCATGGCTGACCGGATTGGGCGCCGCGAGGTCTTTTCGATCGGTATGTTCGTCATGGGCATCAGCTACGCGCTGTATCCGTTCGCCGAATCCATCGCCGAGTTGACGGTCTATCGCGTGATTTATGCGGTCGGCCTGGGCGCCGCAACCGGCATGCTGCAAACAATTGTTGCTGATTATCCGCAGGATCGCTCGCGAGGCAAGCTCGTCGCGACTGGCGGGGTATTCAACGGTCTTGGCGTGATCTGTGTGACCGTTTTATTCGGCCGCTTCGTGCCGCCGTGGCTTATCGATGCCGGCTACGATGCCATTACGACCAGCCGCATCACCCATGGGGTCGTTGCCCTGGCCTGTTTTGTCTCCTCGGGCCTTTATCTCATCGGTATCAAAAAAGGGACCCCGGGCAGCAAGGAAGAGCGTCCCCCGATCAGGGAACTCGTCGTCAGTGGATTTCTCGAGGGCAGAAATCCACGCATTGCATTGAGTTACGCGGCGGCTTTTGTCGCCCGCGGCGACCTCGTTATTCTCGGCACGTTCACGGTTCTGTGGGGCAGTGTTGCGGGCATCGAGCAGGGCCTCGACCCGGCTATAGCAGCGGCGCGTGGTGCCGGTATTTTCGGGACGGCATCCGCAGCCGCTTTATTGTGGCTGGGCTTCCTGGCCGTATTTATGGACCGCCTCAATCGCGTAACGACCGCCGTGATCTGTATGGCGCTGGCAAGCATCGGTTATTCGAGCATGTGGTTTGTCGACGATCCGTTGGCCCCGGCGGCGATACCGCTATTCCTGCTTCTGGGCGTGGGCCAGGTCAGTGCTTTTTTCGGCGCGACTGTTTTGATCAGCCACGAGGCGCCCAAACTCAAGCGCGGCGCGGTAATTGGCATGTTCAACATGTGCGGCGCCGTCGGTATTTTTATTTCGTCCGGTATCGGCGGGCGATTATTCGATTCGATCGGACCTTCCGCGCCGTTCGTTCTGGTGGGCGGCATGAACGCCTGTGTATTTTTGCTCGCGGTGGTCGTGCGTATCATGTCTCCGGGCAAGATGCCCGAAAAGAAGAAATCCGCCCTGGCGGATAGCACTTAGTCAGTCGATCGTCAGGCCGCGACGCTGAATCCCGCGTCCGCGATCGCTTTTTCCAGGCCGGACTTCTGGATGACCTTGGCGTCGAATTCGATCATGACCATGCCGGTGTCCAGATCGGCGTTGGCCGTGCGCACGCCCTCACGATTGGTCAGGGCTTTCTGCACGCTCTGCACGCATCCGCCGCAGGTCATGCCTTCTACTTTCAAATGTACTTTCTCCATTCCTCTACGTCTCCTGATTAGCGCTGATTCACTGACAACTTACTTTTCCCGCTCTCGATTTTCCCGCTTTTGGAAATCCGGCCGCCAACGTCGCAATAACAGCGAATTGCTGACGACGCTGACGCTACTCATGGCCATCGCGGCACCGGCCACGGTCGGTGTCAGGATGCCCATCACCGCCAGTGGGATTCCGATCACATTGTAAATGAATGCCCAGAACAAGTTCTGCTTGATCTTGCTAAAGGTCGCGCGGCTGGCCGAGATGGCCGCGGCGACGAGGCGTGGGTCCGAACGCATCAGCGTGATCCCCGCGGTTTCCATGGCAATATCCGTACCGGTACCCATCGCGATGCCGACGTCCGCCGCGGCGAGGGCCGGGGCATCGTTGATGCCGTCGCCGATCATGCCAACGGTGTACCCTTCCCGCAATAGTTCATTGACGACTTCGGCCTTCTGATCCGGTTTGATCGAGCCGCGCGCGTCGTCGATGCCGATTTGGCGGCCGATTTCGCTGGCGACGAGTTCGGCATCCCCGGATAACATCAGCGTCCTGATCCCCATTCGACCCAGCTCCCGGACCGCAGCGATGGATTCCTTTCGCAGGGCATCGGCGATGGCGATAATTCCGAGGATCCGGTCCTTGTCGGCGACCCAGACGACGGTTTTCGCCTCGGCTTCCCATGCTCGCGCGCGATCGAGCTCGGCGGCCGGATCGAGATTCCAGTCTGCAACCAGCGCCTCGTTACCGATCATGATGTCCCGCCCATCGATCCTGCCGGACACGCCTTTGCCGGTATAGCTGCGAAAGTCCTCCACCCGGGGCAGATCGAGATCGAGTTCGCCGGCCCGATCAAGGATCGCCCGGCCGAGCGGGTGTTCACTGCCCTGTTGCACGGCTGCCGCAAGACGCATCATTTGGCCCTCATCGACATCACCATGAATCGTATGCACCGCGGCCACGGCCGGTTTACCTTCGGTAAGCGTGCCGGTCTTGTCAAAAATTATCGCATTGAGCCGGTGTGCATGTTCCAGCGATTCGACATTTTTAATCAGGATACCGGATCGCGCGGCGGCCCCGGTACCGGTCATGATCGCGGTCGGCGTCGCAAGGCCCAGTGCACACGGGCAGGCGATGACCAACACGGATATAGCGGCGATCAGCGCAGATTCGAAGTCGCCGCTCGAAAAAAACCAGCCCGCAAACGTGACAGCGGCGATCGCGACGACGACCGGGACAAAAATTTCGCTGATGCGATCGACGAGTCTTTGCACGGGCGCTTTCCCGGCCTGCGCGTTCTCTACGAGATGAATGATTTTTGCCAACGTGGAATCTTTGCCGACATGGGTCGCCCGGACTTCGAGCAGTCCGGTGCCATTGATTGCGCCACCGGTGACCGTGTCACCGGGTGCCTTGTTTACCGGAAGACTCTCGCCGGTGATCAACGACTCGTCGAGCTCACTCTGACCGGCAACGACTTCGCCATCGACCGGGATGTTCTCGCCGGGTTTAATCACGACGATATCTCCGGCGCGCACTTCCACGATCGGCAGCTCGTGTTCAGTCCCGTCTGCACGTTTTACCCGCGCCGTTTTGGGGCGCAAATCCATGAGCTGCCGAATCGCCGCGGTGGTACCGCGCTTGGCGCGCGCCTCCATGTATTTACCCAACAGGACCAGGGTGATGATGACGGCCGAGGCTTCGAAATAGAGTTTACCGGCCGCGTCCGTCCCCAGCGTCCCGATCAGGTACCAGCTGTAAAAATATGCAGCCGACGTGCCCATGACCACGAGCACGTCCATGTTCGCGGCGCCGGCCTTCAACGCTTTGTAAGCGGCCTTATAGAATCGTGCGCCGATCACGAATTGAATCGGCGTCGCGAGCAGAACTTCCATGAACGGATAGTGGGTGTAGTCGGAGCCCAGGAACTTCGCGATCATGTGTCCGACCATCGGTGCCGATAGCGCGATAGAGAGCAATAACCGGAACTTGTCCTTGCGCAGCTGCGCTTCCTCCTTCGCCCGATGCGCCTCGTCGGCATGGGCCTGTTCTTCGGAGGCGGAGCGGAAACCGGCTTCGTAACCGGCGCGTTCGACCGCATCGGTCAGTGCCTCGGTGTTGACCGTGCCCGTAACGGCCTGCACGTCGGCACGCTCGAGGGCGATGTTCACGTTGGCCTCGATGACTCCGGGCAGTTTTCGCAGCGCTTTTTCGACGCGGTTGGAGCACGCAGAGCAGGTCATGCCGCCGACCTGGAAGGAAAAGATATCGCGCCCGACATCGAATCCCGCCATTGTGACTGCATTCGCGATTTCCGTGACCGTGGTTTGTGCCGGATCGTACGCGACATTGGCGCGCTCGATCGCAAAGTTCACCGTTGCCTGGTCGATTCCGGTCACACGGTTCAGCGCCTTTTCCAGGCGAACCGCGCAGGCTCCGCAGGTCATACCCTCGATCGGCAAATCCGCGCTCTGCAGTGCCAAACGCCCGGATTCGATTTGATCGGCGGTCAACTCGGCGGTCGATGGGACCATGGTGTGTTCTCGCTATAGAATCGCCGGAATAGTAACTTTGCCGACAAGGTGTCGCAATCTTCGGTCAGTCAGAATAAAAGCCGGAACCCGAATGCCGTGCCGGAACCGCTGTTAATTGGGGCCAGTTCCCTCACTTTCAAGGGCAATGATTTTCAAAGGCTTGATAACTCGTGGTCTAGCGCGACGGTAAGGCCATGCGTTGCGGCCTCGAATGAAACAGATGGATGAACTCGCTGAAAATCCGGTCGCCGAGGGCGATCGATTCTCCGATGCATTCGTGGGTCTCGCGTAGGACGTTGTCGATGAACTCTTTACCGCCGAGGTCCTCTATCTGCCGGGCGTTCAGGGGGGTGTGCAGCCAGCGCCTGATCATGGGTTCGTCGACCTCCAGGTGGAACTGCAGGCCATAAACGTAATCGCCGAACCGAAACGCCTGATTTCGGCAGTCCGGTGACGTCGCGAGATGAGTCGCACCGTCCGGAATTTCAAACGTGTCTCCGTGCCACTGGAATATCTTTTGCCGGGTGGCCAGAGTGCGAAACAAGGGGTCGGATTTTCCGGCTTCGGTCGGGCTCAGATCATACCAACCGATCTCCTTGACCGGGTTTTTGAATACACGGGCGCCCAGCGCGCGGGCAATGAGTTGGGCGCCCAGACAGATGCCCAGTACGGGTTTCCCACTGGCGATGGCCTCCTGGATTAATTCGACCTCCGTCGTCAGGTGCGGATAGCGGGCGGACTCATCGCAATTCATCGGGCCGCCCAGTACTACGAGTCCGTAATAACGGGATATATCTGGCCGCGCGTCGGGTTGGCGACCGAAGTTCACGTAGCGAATGCGAAATCCGGATGCGCGCAGCAACGGGTCGAGAGTTCCGAGGATCTCGTGCGGTACATGCTGGAATACGGCCAGCCGTTTCATGCTTTTACGATCTCTTATTCATTGATGGTGAATCGATCGGCGTCGAGCCAGGCTGGAAATTTCTCCCGGTATCTTTCAAGTGCGCCACCGCTCAGGCGAACGGTTTCCGTGCAGGGCTGGTCCGCGCAGGTCACGACCGGCTTGCCGAGATAATCGAAAACTGCGCTGTCGCCGGCGTAGCGAACATCGTTCCCATCATCACCGGTGCGGTTGACGCCGGCAACATAGCATTGATTTTCGACCGCCCGGGCCGGCAGTAATACCTGCCACGCAGATTGGCGTGCCGCCGGCCAATTAGCGATCACGACCATGAGATCGAAGTCATCTATTCCACGGCTCCAGACCGGGAACCGCAGGTCATAGCATATTAACGGCCGAATTCGCCAACCGTTCAATTTGAATATGGGCCTTTCGGAACCCGCGCTGAAATGTTTGTGCTCATCCACCATGCGGAACAGATGACGTTTGTCGTAGTGACTGATTTTGCCGTCCGGAGACGTCCAGATGAGCCGGTTGTAGTAACCACCGCTCTCCTCAATGATCAGGCTCCCGCAGAGAGTAATTTGAAAATCCTGCGCCAGCAGTTTCATCCAGGCGACGGTGTCTCCATCCATTGTTTCGGCGCAGGCGGCTGCATCCATTGTGAATCCCGTCGTGAACATTTCCGGCAGCACGATCAGGTCCGTCGGGGTCTTGATGTCGGCGATCAGGCCATCGAAATGGGCGCGATTCGCCGGCGCATCGTTCCAGTGCAGTGGCGACTGAATGATGGAAACGCTTAGATCTTGCACAGGATGTCTGCCGCCTGTTCGAGAGTGTCCGAGTCTTTCGCGAAGCAGAACCTCAGCATATTCTGTTTCGGTGGCGCTGCATAAAAGACCGATATCGGGATGGATGCGACCCCCGATTCTGTGGTCAGCCTGCGCGCAAATTCAGTGTCGGTCTCCGAAGAGATTTCGGAATAGTCGACCAGTTGAAAATACGTGCCGGCTGAGGGGGCCAATCTAAACCTGGAAGAAGTCAGTAGTGCGCAAAATTGATCGCGCTTTTCCTCATAGAAGTTCGGCAGATTCAGGTAGTGCTCGGGTGTCGACGCCATAAAATCGGCGAGGGCGTATTGCAGCGGCGTTGCGACGCAGAACTGAACGAACTGATGTACCCGGCGAAACTCCGACATCAAGTCAGGCGGCGCAACACAATAACCGATTTTCCATCCTGTCGCGTGATAGGTTTTGCCCAACGATGAAACGACAAGACTCCGACGACTGAGTTCAGGCGTTCGCAACAGGCTTTCATGCCTGCGCCCATCGAAAATAATATGCTCGTAGACTTCATCACCGAGCAAAATGACATCCGTCTCTCGAATCAGGCTCGAAAGTTGCAACATATCCTCTGAATTCAGCGTCGATCCCGTGGGATTGTGCGGCGTATTCAGGATGATCATCCGGGTCTTTTCGTTCATCGCATCCGAGACCCGGTTCCAGTCGATGTCGAATTTCGGTGCGTGCATCGAGATTCGAATCGCCTGGCCGCCGGCCAGTATTATTGCCGGCGCATACGAGTCATACGCCGGATCAAAGATGATGACTTCATCGCCGCTGTGCACGAAGGCCTCGATCGCAGAAAACAGCGCTTCGGTTGCGCCTGACGTCACCGTGACTTCCGTGTCCGGGTCCAGTTTTCGGCCATACAATTGCTCGGTCTTTGCCGCGATTTGCGCGCGCAGTTGGGGAATGCCGGACATCGGCGCGTACTGATTGTGCCCTGCGTGGAGATGGTGGCTTACTCGCTTGAGTAGCGCATCAGGTGCTTGAAAATCTGGAAACCCCTGTGACAGGTTAATTGCGCCGCATTCATCGGCGAGTTGTGACATTACCGTGAATATCGTCGTACCGACATCGGGGAGTTTGCTCGGGGCTAATCTCATGCTATTCGATCGCGTGTCAGATAAACGGATTATCAAGCCCCTCTGTCACGTGAGCGGGGTGCGCCAAAACGTTGACACAGATTGGAGATTACATGATAGTTGCGAACGTAGGGGGGGCGATATGGTTGAATCGAATATTCCGGTCATTATCGACTCGGACCCGGCAGTGACTGCGGGCCGGCCCGCAACCGCCATTCCCGACAAATCTTCTC
>SMVA01362242.1_pt1 | contig 11259 bp, 5 predicted proteins | sample 2456451 | NCBI WGS metagenome assembly SMVA01 (sample SAMN11095933, study PRJNA526329) | marine sediment metagenome | biome: Marine sediment; feature: Surficial sediment; material: Deep marine sediment; isolation source: Hadal surficial sediment | place: Pacific Ocean | collected 2014-05 | depth 0-1...
ATGATCATTCCGTCACGAGATATGGTAGTGGTACGCCTTGGCCCGAGTCCAGGCAACGCGCCGCGGTACTTCAATGAGTTCGTAGGGCGGGTTCTGGATGCGATCGAGCAGCCCGTGCCCTGAAGTCTCAGCCTCTCTTATGAATCATGGTTTCTTTAGTGTCGTTCAGCTAAGAACCTCTATTCCGTAATCCGCGCTTCCCCAGGCGCGATCCTTCACAAACTCGGCCAAGTCAGTCGTGGCCCAGCACGCTTCGTGGCGCCTGTTCCAGGAAGGAGCGTGTAGTGCGTCGTCAAACGCCAGGGACTTTCCATTGTGTCGTCGGGCGGTGTCAGCCGCGACGGTTGCCCTGTGGCTTTTCGCGGTCGATATCATCAGGGGCGTTCCGTTTCACACGCCCGCAGTGCTCGGGTCGGCGATCTTGCTTGGCGTGGTGGATGCCTCTCCGGCGAGTGCTGCCACCATCTGCTGATTCGTTTGTAGTGGAGGATAGGCTCGCGCAAATGATTGGGGAGAGGCATCTTTAGCGCCCATCGTCGATCGTCCATCGTCAACAGCACCCTGCACCCATGAGGATGAAACCATACATGAAATTTGTAGCCGCCGCCCTATTTGCCCTGACTAGCTCCTCGATTTCGGCGCAAGAAATCGATCCGGATCTCTTCTCACAACTCACCTACCGGTACATCGGTCCGGTCGGCAACAGGGTCAGTGCCGTGACGGGCGTGCCGGGAGATGCGAACATCTACTACATCGGTGCGGCGTCGGGCGGTGTCTGGAAGTCGGTCGACGGTGGAGTGAGTTGGGATCCGGTCTTCGACGATCAAATGGCGCAGTCGATTGGCTCGCTTGCGATCGATCCAGTCAATCCCAACGTGGTGTGGGCCGGAACCGGCGAGACGTTCATTCGCAGCAACGTCTCCATAGGTAATGGTATCTACAAAACGACCGACGGTGGGCGATCGTGGCGCCATATGGGTTTGGAGAACACGGGCCGCATCGGTCGTGTGGTCATCCATCCGAACGATCCCGACATCGTGTTTGCGGCGGCTGCGGGTCATCTCTACGGTCCGCAACAAGATCGCGGTGTGTACCGCACCACTGACGGAGGCGAAAGCTGGGAGCGTGTGTTGTTCGTCGACGAAAACACCGGCGCGATAGATGTGATGATGGATCCGAACAACCCGGAGATTCTCTTCGCCGGCATGTGGCAGATGATCATGTGGACCTGGGGCCGCGAAAGTGGGGGGCCAGGCTCGGGGTTGTTCATGTCGAAAGACGGCGGCGACACCTGGGAGCGGCTCGAGGGGAACGGCCTCCCCTCTGGGCCACTCGGCAAGATCGGCCTCACCATGTCTCCCGACAACTCCGACCGCATCTACGCCCTCATCGAAACGAATACCAACCGTGACTACGCCCCGCTGGATGATCACGACGGTGTGTTGTGGCGGTCGGACGATGGTGGGGCGTCGTGGAGCATGGTGAACGCCGATCATACACTGGCTCAACGGCCGCTGTATTACACGCGCGCCATGGTCGCACCGGACGATCACAATGAGATTCACTTCCTCTCGACGGCTCACACGATCTCCCTCGATGGTGGCGTCACAATCACGCGGGGCGGGGCCGGCGGTGACAATCACGATATGTGGATCGATCCGTTGTTGCCCGATCGGATGATCGTCGGCCATGACGGTGGAGTTAGCATTTCTACGACCCGCGGCCGGAGCTGGATGCGTCCGCGGCTCCCGATAGCGCAGGTGTATCATGTGCGCACGGACAATGCCGTGCCCTACTTCGTGTACGGCAACCGGCAGGACGGCCCATCGCATCGTGGCCCCAGCAATGCCCTGGCAGGCGGGTCGATCCCTATCGGGGCCTGGCACGGTGTCGGCGGGTGCGAATCCGGGTATTCGGTGCCGGATACGACCAACAATGCCATCGTGTGGTCGGGTTGCTACGAGGGGATACTCGATCGGTACGATGTGCGCACTGGGCATGCACAGAACGTCATGGTGCTGCCGGACAATCCGGAGGCTTGGCCGGCCGCCGACCTCAGGTATCGGTTCCAGTGGACGTTTCCGATTGCCATCTCACCGCACGACAACAACCGCGTGTATGTCGGGAGCCAACACGTGCATGTAACCACGGACGGCGGTAACAGCTGGAGCGAGTTGAGTCCGGATCTCACGACCAATGACAAGAGCAAACAACAGAAGACTGGCGGTCTCACCGTCGATGATGCCGGCCCCACCTATGCGGCGGTGCTATTCGCCATCGCCGAATCGCCGATCGAGCGAGGCGTCATCTGGACAGGCTCGAATGATGGTCTGGTGCATGTGACGCAGGACAACGGGATCAATTGGGTGAACGTGACCGACAATATTCCCGATCTGCCGCCGTGGGGAACGGTAAGCAACATCGAGCCGTCAAGATTCAATGCCGGTACGGCCTATCTCACGGTGGACTTCCACCAGGTCGGAAACACGGACCCGTACATCTACAAGACCATGGACTACGGCCGGCATTGGAAATCCATCAGTGCGAACATCCAACACGACGTGCTCAGTTACGCACACGTAGTGCGAGAGGACCCGACACGCCCAGGGTTGCTCTATGCCGGAACCGAGAACTCGATCTACGTATCGTTCGACGACGGCGGGCGCTGGGTACGGTTGCAGAGCAATCTCCCACATGCGCCAGTGCATGACCTGGTGATCCAACCCCATTTCAACGACCTCGTCGTTGCTACGTATGGGCGCGGTTTCTGGATCATGGACGACATCACGCCGATCCAGCAACTGACCGATGATGTCTTGACGTCCGATGTCCATCTGTTCCAGCCACGGGATGCGTACCGATTCCGCAACGTCGAGTCGTCTGTGAGTCAACCGGGTGATCCGGCCGCCGGACGCAATCCCCAGTATGGGGCCTCCATCCATTACTACCTGCGCGAAGAAACATCGGCATCTGTCACGTTGGACATACTCGATGCCGATGGTGTGATAGTGCGCGATCTCGATGGGAGTCAAGACGAGGGTCTGCATCGCACGTACTGGGACCTCCGATACGCGCCATCAGAGACCCCCAAAATGCGCACGAAAGTGGTCGAGCACTCGCACGTGCCCATTGGAGACGATGGGTGGCGGAGCGCCGGCGAGACGGGCCGAGTGAGGCCACTCGCTCCTCCGGGGCAGTATACCGTGCGTTTACGCGTCGACGATCAAACTTACACCCAGCCACTCACCGTGCTGAAGGATCCCAATTCCGAGGCTTCGCTGGCCAACATTCGCGAGAACACGTCGTTCGTCCTCGAGCTCCGAGATGACGCTAATGCGACGGTAGATCTCATCGACGAGATCGAATCTATTCGCTCCCAGGTCTATGCGCTCAACGAACGCATCCAAACGATGGAGGGGTCCGGCCCGATCCTGGAGGCAGGCGACTCATTGGATGCGAGACTCATAGATCTCGAGATGTTGCTCACGGACCCTCGGATGTCGGGCGGGATGGCCGGGCAGGATCGCCTACGGTGGCCGCGGCAGCTCTATGCGAAGCTTACGAGCCTAGCGGGATATGTCGGGAGTTCAGACTTCGCGCCGACCCTGCAGCAGGTGGAGGCCCGCGATCGCCTTCAGGGGCTACTGGGCGATTATCTCGCGCGAATGCAAGACATTCGAGACAACGACCTGGCCGAACTGAACCGGTTGCTGAACCAGGCCGGTGTCCCGGTGATCATGGGTCGGCCGGCGCCGATGGGTGCGAGTTGAGGCAAACCCACCCCCATGACTGAGGTTTCGTTCTTCGCGCTCGGCGGCGACGTGCGCCGGTCCGTGCGTCTGGCGTGGTGGTCGCATGTCGGGTTCGATCTTGTTCTCAAGGCCGTTGCTGCCGTCGCGTTGCTCCCGCTCTCTTCCTGGATCGTGTCTCGTGCCGTAGCGGCTTCCGGCCGGCTCGCGGTCAGTAATACTGATATTGCAGAGTTCCTTTTGTCGCCACTGGGGATGAGCGCGGCAATTGCTTGGCTCGTCATCACGCTGTGGATCGCACTCGCTGAAGGTGTGGGCCAAGTGTGGATCTCTGGCGGTGCTCTTGTAGGGAAACGGATCAGTGCGATTGAGGCGCTCTGGCTCTTGATGAAGGACGCACCTCGACTCACCTGGTTGGCCACACTTCTGACCTTGGTCATCGTGCTTGGCGTGACACCGCTTCTTGTCGTGGCACTGACTTCGTACGAGATGCTGCTCTCGCAGTTCGACCTCTACTACATTGTGAGCAAACGCCCGGTACAACTTTACGTTGCGCTAGGCATCGTGGCACCCGTTGCGCTGTTCACGGCGTTCGTGTTTGCGCGATACTACGTCCGATGGGCGTTGGCGATTCCCGCGGCCGTGTTCGGGCGCCTGTCGGCGAGAAAAGCCTTGAAGGAAAGTCGAACGCTCGTTGCCAAGTGTCCGGGCCTGATTTTGAGCGTCGTCGTGTTTTGGGCGCTTGTATCCGTGGGCCTTCCTGCCGGGATATCGGTGATCCTTCGCGCCACTGGAGAGCCGACCTTGCTGGCAATGGGCGAACGGTACCCGTTGGTGGTGCTCGTATCGGCGTTGTTGGTGGTGTCTTTCGGCGTGGCACTCCTCCTCGCCGCTGTGGTCGTTACGGTAGGGTTCAACGCCAGTGCCGCGGGTCTCTATTTCCGCCTCATGCCATCTGCCCGCGATGTCATGGAATCGTATGAGCCACCATCGATCGGCACCCAAAAACGGCGGCAGCAGGTCATCGTCACGGGCGTCGTCGTAGCGGTTGTCGTATCCATCGTTGGCGCCATCGGTGCGATAGGGGAGCTTCGCACCGATCGCGTCATTGTGGTCACGGCCCATCGTGGAAGTTCCGGGCGAGCTCCCGAGAACACGCTTAGTGCCATCTGGGCGGCGATCGAAGACGACGCCGGTGTTGCTGAGATCGATGTGCAGGAAACGAGTGACGGCGCCATCGTGCTTATCCATGACGTCGACCTGCGCCGGCTGACGGGCGATGCCCGCGGTGTCTGGGAATTGACTCTCGCGGAGTTCATGGAGGTCGACGCGGGCAGTTGGTTTGGACCCGAGTTTGCCGGGGAACCGATTCCAACGCTCGAAGACATCATTCGCGTCGCCCGAGACCGGATCGTGCTGAACGTCGAACTCAAGTTCAACGGGCGTGATGTCGCGCTCCCCAAGCGGGTCGTGGACATTCTCGTCGGCGAACGAATTGGAGCCGGAGCGGTCGTGTCGTCCCTTGACTACCAAGCGTTGTTGGAGGTGCGGAAGTTGGCGCCGGAAATCGAGGTTGGGTTCATCGCGGCGTCCACGATTACCGATATTACGGTACTCGATGTCGACTTCCTGGCCGTCAGCACGTCGATGGCAACTCGTGGTTTTGTACGAGCTGCGCAGCGTGACGGCAAGGAGGTGCACGTGTGGACCGTCAACGACCGTGCGGAGATGCTTCGCGTGATCGAACTCGGCGTGGACAACATCATGACGGACGATCCAGCGTTGCTCCGTCAGGTACTCGCGGAGCGCGCAGCTTTGACGGACATCGAGAAACTGTTGCTCGCGTTCCGGAATTGGCTCTATTGAGACCCAAGTTGGCTGTTAGCGGGCCACTAATTCCGCGTGTTGCGCACGGATCTGCTCGATCACCCGATCGACTACTCGTTGCGCTGTGTCCCGGGTTCGTTCCTGGTCGAAGAGGTCGTCTAACTCCACGGGTTTTCCGTAGGAGATGTAAATGCGTTTCCCGATCCGTGGGATGGCCTTTCCGATGGGAAGCACGTGCTGCATGCCTTCGACGGCTACGGGGATGACGCGCGCCTTGGTGCGAAGCGCAACGACGCCGGCGCCGGGACGACCGTCGGTGACGCCGCCCTTGCGGGCGCGCGTTCCGGACGGGAATAATATCATGACGCCCGACGGGAGCCGCTCGGTCATGTCTCGCAGTGCTTTGGCGTCGCGGCGTCCCTCTTGCACGGGGATGCAGCGAAGGTTGTACGCGAGCCACCGGAGGATCGGTGTCCGGTAGAAGTTTTCGACGGCAGCAGGGTTCCAGGGCAATAATCGTGGCTTGATCCACGACTTCGGGTAGTACGCCACCAACCCGATGAGTAGGCTATCGATTAAGGTTTGATGGTTCGCCAGCAACAGCGTATTGAGCTCATTCCCCACGTTCTTCTTGCCGATCACGGTCGTCCGGTTCAAGATGAAAAAAAAGATCCAAAAAATCCCGACCGTTATGTTCGTGATGAAGTAGGACGTGACGGGCCACAGGAGTTTTGCTAACCACCCCGGCCGACTCGCCCTCTGCCGGGCGGCCTCAGCTGGGCTCAAGGTTTGATCGACCGCCTTGGCGCTGGTCATTGGTGCATCGACCCTTTCGGCATCACGAGATGGTATATGTATGATAGGGCGACCTTTCTCAAGAGGGCCGACCCTCGCTGCCACTCCGTTTCGGCCGCATCTTTAATACATCGATCAGCTAGAGAGTTCTCCATGTTTCGCATTCTCGTATTCTCATGTTTCGCCTTTGCAACACCTCTTGCTTCCCAACAAGAAGGTGCATTGGGCTTTTACCGGTATCCGGCTCTCCACGGCAGCCAACTCGTGTTTGCGGCTGAGGGCGACCTCTGGGTTGTTTCGGTATCCGGTGGCTTGGCTCGGCGGCTGACCACACACCCGGCTGAAGAGACCGATCCGACGATTTCTCCCGATGGGTCCACGTTGGCGTTCACCGCCCGGTACGAGGGCCCCGCTGAATTGTATACGATGCCGATGGGGGGTGGCACTCCCGTGCGCCGGACCTACGAAGGTGACGCGTCGGTTGCGACGACGTGGACGCCAGCCGGCAAACTGGTCTACACCACACGCCATTACGCTGGCCTACCGAAACCGCAACTGGTGAAGATCGATCTCGCCGACGGGACTCGCTCGATAGTACCACTGGCAACTGCGAGCGAAGCTTCGTACGACGCCACCGGAAGTACGTTGTACTTCGTGCGGCCGGCGTTCCACAACAACGTGACCAAACGGTACACTGGCGGTACCGCTCGTGACGTGTGGAAGTTCGTCGACGGGTCCGACGAGGCTGTCGAACTGACTGGGGACTATTCCGGCGAGAGCCATTCCCCCATGTGGTGGAACGGCCGGGTGTACTTCGTCACCGATCAGGACGGCACGATGAACATCTGGTCAATGGGCGAAGATGGGGCCGATCTGCGCCAGCATACGCGGCACAGCGGTTGGGATGTCAAAAACCCGTCGCTCTCGGGTGGGCAGATCGCCTATCAGCTCGGCGCCGACTTGTGGTTGTTGGATGTGAATTCCGATGCTACCAGCCGGATTCCGATTACGCTCGCTTCGGATTTCGATCAACTGCGCGAAAAGTGGGTGACGAACCCCATGCAATACCTGACCTCAGTGCACGTTCACCCTGAGGGTAAGAGCATCGTCTTGACCGCTCGAGGACGAGTGTTCGTGGTGCCCGTGGGCTCTGGCCGTCTCGTGCGGGCATCGCGGAAGGACAGTGTGCGATTTCGGGATATTGGCTTTATGCCCGACGGCGATCGGCTCATGGGGCTATCGGACGAAACCGGCGAACTCGAGTTCGTAACGATACCTGCCAACGGCGTGGGGGGGGATCGGCGGTTGACCGACGACGGTGCGGTTCTGCGATTTGCCGGCATGCCGTCGCCGGATGGCCGTAGCATTGCCTACGACGACAACGATCAGAATCTCTGGATCCTCGATGTCGAGAGCGGAGGCCAGACGAGGATCTCCGAATATCAGGAGGGCATTGTGGGATTTGCGTGGTCGCCGGACAGCCGGTGGCTGGCGTATGTCCAGCGCGCCCCAAACACGTTCCTCCAGATCATGCTTCACGATACGGAGAGTGGATCGGCGATAGCGATAACCAGCGATCGCGTGAACAGCTCGTCCGTCGCCTGGGATCCGAAGGGCGAGTTCTTGTACTTCCTGTCAGACCGCAACCTGGAGACGTCGGTGGGGAGCCCGTGGGGTCCGCGTCAACCTGAGCCCTATTTCGACCGCACACTCGAAATCTATTCGGTGGCCATGCAGGCCGGAATGCCGTCACCATTCAAACCAACCGACGAGTTGATGGCGGACGTTCCCACCGCAGAGGAGGGCGCCGAAGATGCTGCAATGCGCGTCGATCTCACGGGTATCGAACGTCGAGTGAAACGCGTGCCCGTACCAGCCGGGAACTACGCATCGCTGTGGGCGAATGGTGATGTGCTGTTCTACCTGTCGCGGGGCTCCGGCCGTGGGGCGAGCACCGATCTCATGGCAGTGAAGATCGAACGTGACGGCCACGATCCGGTGACGGTTGTAGAAGGCGTTAGGTCGTTCGAGATGTCCGCCAATGGGAAAAAGCTTCTGGTCCGACGGGGCGACGCTCTTCATGTGATCGATGCCGGCGCCGCCAAGGTGGGTAACCTCTCCGATAGTCGCATCGACTTGAGTGGGTGGACCTTTCCCATCGATGTCCGTGATGACTGGCGTCAGATCTTCGTCGATGCTTGGCGCTTGGAACGGGATTACTTTTACGATCCCAACATGCATGGAGTAGATTGGGACGGCACGTTGCAGAAGTACTTGCCGTTGGTCGACCGGGTGACCACGCGCGACGAGTTGTCGGACTTGATCGGGCGGATGGTAGGGGAACTGTCCGCGCTCCACACGAGTGTGCGGGGTGGAGATCTGCGGCGTGGAAACGACGATGTATCGGTGCCAACATTGGGCGCTCGTCTGTTCCGCGACCCCTCGGCCGGTGGGTATCGCATCGACTACGTCTACCAAACAGATCCGGATTATCCCGATGAGATGTCGCCCTTGGCTGACCCGGATCTCGACATTCGCAACGGCGATGTGATCGAGTTGGTAAATGGAGTGAGCACGCTGAGCGTCACCGACATCGGTGCGTTGATTCGCAACCAGGCCGGCAAGCAAGTGCTGCTCGGGGTGCGGTCTCCCGGAGAACCGGCTAGAGACGTCGTGATCGTGCCGGCGACCGATGAGTTCGGTTTGCGGTACGCGGATTGGGTGTACTCGCGCCGTCGCGAGGTCGACGAGGCGAGTGATGGCAAGATCGGGTACGTGTATTTGGCGGCCATGGGCTCCAATGACGTCAACGCATGGTACCGACAATTCTATCCGGTGTTCAATCGGCAAGGGTTGATCATCGATGTCCGCGACAACAATGGTGGGAACATCGACAGCTTCATTCTCGAAAAGTTGATGCGGAGGGCGTGGATGTACTGGAAAGGCCGCGCTGGTGAGCCGACCTGGAACATGCCGTACGCGTTCCGGGGCCACATGGTGGTCTTGGTAGACCAAAACACCGCGTCGGATGGAGAAGCTTTTGCCGAAGGGTTCCGGCGTCTCGGGTTGGGCGAGGTGATCGGTGCCCGCACCTGGGGCGGAGAGATCTGGCTGAGTTCGGTGAATAGGCTGAGCGACGGTGGACTGGCCCGCGCGCCGATGTCCGGCGTGTATGGTGCGGAAGGCGAGTGGCTGATCGAGCAGTGGGGTGTCGACCCAGACATCGTGGTCGACAACCTGCCTCACGAAACGTTCAACGGGAGGGATGCCCAACTCGAGGCGGCGATCCAGTATTTGGAGCAGAAGATCGCGATGGATCCGAGGCTCGTTCCGTCCGCACCACCCTATCCCAACCTGCGGTTCGACTATCCCTTCACGGGGCCGGGCGGGCCGGCCGGGCCGGCGGGAAGTAGAAGGCCTTCCCGGTGAATGGGTTTTTCATGCCCGTATGTAATGAGCGCATCTGTTGATTGAGGAGGAAGTCGCATGTCACGTCGGTTGCTAACTGTTGGACTTCTGCTAGCCTGCCTTGGGTGCGGCGGCGGTTACGATATCGTGATCGCCAACGGCCGAGTCATGGATCCCGCTTCCGGCCTGGATGAGGTGCAGAACGTCGGGATCGAGAATGGCCGGATCGCCATAGTCACCAGCGAGCCTATCATGGGGCGTCGTACCATCGATGCCTCCGGGCTTGTCGTTGCACCTGGGTTCATCGATCTCCACCAGCACGGTCAAAACGAAGAGTCATACCGCCTCAAGGCCCTCGACGGCGTCACAACGGGACTCGAGTTGGAAGTCGGGACTGGCGATATCGGCGGCTGGTATGGGGAACGTGAAGGCGGACAGATCATCAACTATGGAGTGAGCATTGGGCACATCCCGGTGCGGATGATCGTGATGGAGGACGAAGGCGCTTTTCTCCCCAGTGGTCCCGGAGGCTTCGCAGCCGCTACCCCCGCCGACATCGCCGAGATGGAACGCCGAATCGAGGAGGGCCTGGCTCAGGGCGCCGTCGGCCTAGGTTTCGGTTTGGCCTATACGCCGGCAACGACGACAGAGGAGTTCGAGTCAATGCTGCGCGTAGCGGCGCGTCATGGTGCTACATCCTTCATCCATGTTCGAGGTGGCCTGCGCGGACTTCGTGAGGTCGTCACGAGCGCATCCAATACGAACGCTTCCCTGCACGTGGTACATGCCAATTCCAGCGGAGACGCACAAATAGTCGAGTTTCTTGCCTTTATCGATCGAGCCCAGTCGAGTGGACAGGACGTGACCACCGAAGCCTATCCCTACGGTGCTGGGAACACGCGCATCGAGTCCGCCCTCTTCGACGATTGGGAATCGTATACAGACGAGCGATTCCAGATTTACCAATGGGTCGAAACAGGTGAACGCCTAACTCGTGCTACGTTCGGGAAGTATCGCGCCCAGGGGGGAAGCGTGATCATCCACAGCCGGACCGAAGAGATGACGCGAATTGCCATCACCAGCCCGCTCACCATGATCGCGAGTGATGGGTCCGTAATTCGAAATGGGCAGGGCCATCCGAGGAGCGCCGGAACCTATGCCCGAGTGCTCGGTAAATATGTTCGCGAAGAAGGCGTTGTAGACCTCATGGATGCGCTGCGACGCATGACCATTGCACCGGCGCGCAGACTAGAAGCTCGCGTCCCAGGCATGGCCCGCAAGGGGCGCGTGCAAGAGGGCGCCGATGCAGACATCACTGTCTTCGACCCCGCCACGGTGATCGATCGGTCAACCTATACCAATGGCACGATCCCATCGGAGGGGTTTGTGTACGTGTTGGTGGGAGGGGTGCTGGTAGTGGATGAAGGAGCGTTAGCCCAAGGCGTGCGGCCGGGCAGAGCAGTTAGGGGCGCCCACTAAA
>SMVA01421919.1_pt1 | contig 11258 bp, 8 predicted proteins | sample 2456451 | NCBI WGS metagenome assembly SMVA01 (sample SAMN11095933, study PRJNA526329) | marine sediment metagenome | biome: Marine sediment; feature: Surficial sediment; material: Deep marine sediment; isolation source: Hadal surficial sediment | place: Pacific Ocean | collected 2014-05 | depth 0-1...
ATCTTCTTCGGCACTCGGTATCCGGTAGTAATTGGTGTCGCCGTGATGATATTCCTGATGCATGAGCGCGATGATATCGGCGAGCGATTGTGTCCTGTCGAATAGGCCGGTTGTGTCGAGTAGCGCCTGCACCGCCGCTATTTTTGCGATTCCGCGCGGCGTTTCAAACAGCCCTTCGGTTTTGCTCGATAGGGTAACGCTGAAAATTTTTAAACCGGCGATCTCGTGATGCAGGGTGTTGGCATCGGCAACGAAGCGATGATCGGACTGGAAATAGGATAATGGATCATTGTTGGTTTCGACCTTGGCAATTTGCCATCCGAATAGCGTGAGTAACGCGATGGTGAGCAAAACGATCATCGCGGGATAGCGCGTGCTGAGCCGGTCGATGATACGCACGATCACGCCAATGATACCCGTCGGTGTTGCATCAGCGCCCGCAATCGGGTTGACCCGCGGGCCAATCAGGTTCAACAGCAACGGTACGCACAGCACGGTAACGACTAGGTTGGCAAGCATGGCGAAAGCGCTGGCGATGGCAAATTCCCGAATGAGTGGGATTGGTGTGATGGCGTTGGCGGCGAAGCCGAACGCTGTTGTCAGCGCGGTGATCAATACTGGCAGGCCGACCTTGTTCGCCATCAAGCGAATAGCGATAGGCCGCGATTCCTTCGGATCGCCCGATAGGCTACTCATGTAGGCGGCAATGAGATGGACGTCCTCGGTCGAACCGATGACGATGATCAGCGCGGGTACCATCGCGGTCAGTAAGGTTAGGGGTATGCCTACAACGGCCATGAAGCCGAAGGTCCACACCAGCGTAATCGTCGAGGTGATCAGTGGGATCGGTAATATACGGATAGACCTCAAGAATATCGTGATTGTCACCAGCAGGGTTACGATTGCCGCAGGGACTAGGACCCGCAGATCTTCGACCAATCCGTCGTCTATTTCCTTATTGAGGCGTGGTCTGCCTACCTGAAAGACGACATCGAAATCTGCGCGCAGCGGGTCGATGCGTTGTTCGATTTGACGGAAGACCTTTAATGGGTGATCGGGGTCGTCTGGATCGCTCTCGTAGCTGAGCGAGATGACCGTCGCGAGTCCATCGCTCGATATCACATTGCGACGCATGAGTGGGCTATAGAATGCGTCGTCGCGCATTTCCGCAATCTTTTCATCTGAGCGGGGAACCAAATCGATGAGCGGCCCCGCCTCAACATAATCGCCTTTGTCGCGAATATTGGTCGTCGTGAACAGGCTACTTATCGACGTGACACCCGGCATGTCTTCGAGAGTGAAGACGACGTTTTGCAGTTGCAGCAGACGTTCGCGTGTCCATAAGTCGTCGGCCCGGACATAGACCAAGACTGTTTGTTCGTCGCCGAAATCGGCCTCCATTTGATGCAACGCTGGCCAACCCGGATCTTGTGCGCTGATCAGCTTGTCGTCGCTGCGATCGACGGCCAAATTCGGTAACTGCAGCGCGGCCGCCGCGCTAACGACGAGCAAAAACGCGCACGCGACGGTGCGGCCTGTCGGGCCAATGGCGAGAAGTTTTTCGACCATGAGTGTGCGTATGCCCCCACCCGCATTGTAGCGCTAAGCGCAGTCGTTGCGCGCGGGGCGTTGGCCGGTTACGAGGCCCGTGTTCCGTCGGCAGCTGCTAGTGAATTATGGGAAGATGCTTTATGACCCAAGCTCAATGGAGGAACGACTCATGGCGAACGTTGACGGCGGCGTTTTGATCGGCCGGATCCTACGACAACAGAACGTTAAATATGTCTTTACGGTCAACGGGGGGCACACCTTCCCGATCCTGGCCAATCTTCGCGATCACGGTATCAAGCTTATTCACATGCGCCATGAGCAGGCAACGGCTTATGCCGCCGATGCCTATGCGCGCGTGACTGGAAATCCGGGCGTATGCTGCGTGACGGCCGGCTGCGGGTTGACCAATGCGGTAACCGGATTGTGCGTCGCCGGATTGACCCATAGTTCGGTAGTGTGTTTGGCGGGCCAGCACCCGACAACCGAGGATCTCATCGGGTCGTTTCAGGAGGCCTATGGCTGCGAGGTGGTCGGCTCATTTGCGAAATATACTAAGCGCGTGCTCGATTGGTCGACCATCGAGGTGGATCTGCGCCAGGCGTTCCGCGAAGCGACGAGCGCGCCGCAGGGGGTCGCTCTGCTGGAGATCCCGAGTAACATTCTCTATCACGTCGATGATGAGACCCGCCAGCGCCCGGGCGCGAAGGTATACGCCGCGGACGATCTGCGCTCTCAAGGCGATCCGCGTCAAATCGAACGCACGGTTGAATTACTGCTCAGCGCCGAGCGGCCCCTCATCGCCGGCGGCGACGGAATTTTTTGGTCGGATGCGGCGCCTGAGTTGAACGAGCTGGCCGAGCTGACGCATACGCCGGTCTATTGCCGCCGCGCCGGACAAGGCGCGATGGACGAAGCGAATCCACTGGCGATCCGTGGTGCCTGGAAGAAGCCGTTTACCGGCTTTGCCGACTTGGTGCTCGCTGTCGGCTTTCGTTTCTGGAGTGGTGAAAAATTTGGTCAACCACCGACTTGGTCGGACACCGCGACCTATATTCAAATTGACACTGATCCACGGCGGGTCGGATGGCATGTACCTGCCGAAGTCGGTATTGTCGGCGATCCCAAGCTCGTGTTACGGCAGATCATTGACAAAATCAAAGAGGTCAAGGCGGATTTTAGCGCCAAGGCGGACAGCGGTTGGATCAAGAAAATGACGATGGTGCGTGCGAACTACGAGGAGACGCTCGTCAAACGTGTCGCCGCAACCTACGACGATGTCCCTATCCATCCCGATCGCCTAGTACAAGATTTGGTGTCGGTGATCGATAGGGACGCGACACTCGTTGTCGATAGCTTCACCTTGAGTGGTTACACAAGTCAATTATTTACCGCCCATGGCATGGGTCAGGTCGTCGATGCCGGACCGTTGGCGCCGGTGGGACACGGGGTTGGCATGGGGATCGGTGTGCAATTGGGCCGGCCGGGCAAGCAGGTGATCGTGGTATCCGGCGACGGCGGGATTGGGATCGGCGGCATGGATATGGAGACCGCGGCGAAATATGACATCCCGATCGTTACGGTGCTGTGGAATAACAGCTCGTGGGGACCGGATTTTTCGTCGATGCCGATCCTAAAAGACCGCACCGATCCCTTTGATATGCTCCCGAACATTCGCTATGACAAAGTATTCGAACCGATGGGGGTACACACCGAACACGTAGAGACGCCGGACCAGATTGTGCCGGCGCTGGAGCGCGCGCTCGGCGCGGGCAAGCCGGCGCTGATTAACGTCGTGGGGGACAAACGCTACGGTCATCCGTCTCTGGGCGGCAATCTGTTGGGGTCGACGCAGGTTTAAATAGTTGCGGGTACGCGGTCGTACTTTAGGTGCCACCACGAAGAGTTGTCTTTAACCACGAGCGAGCGCATGGCCGCTCCATGGCTTCCTCGGCATTTGCTCCTGCATTGCTCTACCTCCAGCGTCGGTGTCGTGGTGCCACCGCGGTATTTGTGCATCCATGCCCAGAGGGGAGAGGTAGATACTTCCCGCTGGAACGCAGGCCGAGAATACGAAGTAAACGGAAAGAATGATTTAAAATAAAAAAATATTTTGCTCTGCGTGCTTAGTGTTCATAAACCATGCCGCGGCGAGTGCACCTATGATCGACCTAGATTGGGATATTTTCACTAATAATATTCGGGAGCCTCTGATCAATTTGTGGCGCGTCGCGTTGCGCTTGAATGCGCTCCGCTCTAGGTTACGGATCTTGCCAAGCGTCCCCGCTATTGGCGTCGATCCGCGCCTTGATGGGGACGAATTCGCTCGTCAAGCTGAGTGCCGCAGAATTAATCAGAGGTTGCTTAGCGCAAGCGTCGTATTAAATTTTGTTAATCGTCTAATCAAACGAGAACGAAACTGATGACCACGAAAAATCAATCGCCAGACAAATCCGCTAACCCCAATCAAGCCTACGCGATGCCATTTATGTCGCCGTTGTATTTCGCGCCGCCGATGGAGTATCGCGATAATTGGTCGCAACATGTCACGTTCAAAAGCGATCCGAAAGTGATCGCGAAGTTTATACCAAAGCCACTCGTGCCTGATCCTGACGGTTTGATGTTCATGCTGACGAGTTATTTTTTTGCCACCGGTTTTGGCCATTACCGCGAGGCGACGCTTTGCGCTCATGCGAAATTCAATGGTCGACCGGTTAACTACACTTTGTTCCTAATGTTGAATAATGACATGGCAATTTGTGGCGGTAGAGAAATTTGGGGCTGGCCTAAGAAGCTGGGTACCATCGAGGTTGACGAACATGACGGTGTAGTACACGCACAAATCGGACGCGGTGGTACTGAGCTAGTGCACGCGAAGGTCGCGCTTAACGAGCTCATCGATCCCAGTGAACTCGGCGGCACAACTGAATATGTAAACTGGAAATTTATTCCATCGGTAAAAAACGGCGCGCCGCCAGATGTCAATCAGCTCACGCTGACAGAACTGACGAACTTTGTACCACACCAAGTCTATCGAGGACCAGCATCGATCGAATTTAAACTTTCACCAACCGATCACTACGCCGAGATCCCGGTGCTCGATGTTATCGAAGGCTTTTACTATAGCTCCGATTTCACGCTTGAAGATGGTGAGGTGATCCACGACTTTCTAGCCTAGGATCCTCAATTTTGCCGTACCGGCATTGAGCGGACCCCGCGCATGACCATCGTGTCCATGTAGTCGTAGCGGTCCTGTGCGATGGCCAGAGACGGCATGCGTTCGGCCACCGCACCGATTGCGATTTCGCCCTCGAGCCGCGCCAGCGGCGCGCCGAGGCAGAAATGGATACCATAGTTGAAGGTGAGGTGCGGATTTGGCTCGCGACCGATATCGAATTGGCCCGGATCATCGAAGCGCCGCGGGTCATGGTTGGCGCCATGAATCATCACGAACACACGCTGCCCGGCTAGCAATGAGCGGCCGTGGCGTTCGTGCGATGATTTGACCACGCGCACCGAGGCCAGGGTGGGGCCGTCGAAGCGCAGGATCTCCTCTACCGCCAGTTTGATCGTTGACGGCTCGCGGCGTAGGCGCGCCAGCTGGTCGCGATGTTGCAGCAATGCGCGAACGCCGTTGCCAATGAGATTGGTGGTGGTTTCGTGACCGCCAAACAGGAACAGCATGGCCGTGCCAATGACCTCGTCCTCACTTAGCGCGTCGTCCTGCTCGCGGCAGGCGACTAGCTTCGACAACATGTCCTGGCGCGGCCGCGATACGCGCTCACGGATAGCGGCACGAAAATAGTCCGCCATGGCGACGGCGCCGGCCTCGGCGCGGGCATACTTGTCCGGCGAGCTTGTTGCTCCCCCAATGAACGGCTGCATCTCAGCTGACCATTCGTGTAGTCGTTGCATATCGTCCGGCGGCAGCCCGAGCATCATCAAAATCACCGTAGCGGGTAACGGGTAGGCAAATTCCTCGATGAAATCGAATTCCGATTTGTCGCGCAATGGATCGAGCAGGTGGGCAACGGCATTGTCGATGAGCGGGCGTAGATCGCGCACCGCTCCGGGGGTGAACACCTTGTTGAGCAACGACCGTATGCGGGTGTGATCCGGCGGATCCTTGAACGCTACCCAAGTATTGAGGTAGCGGATGAGCTCGGTGATGCCCCCGCGCTGCGCGCTCGGCAGGCTAGCAAAATAGGGGGTCAGCCGATCGGCCGAAATATGGTCATCGCGCAGCACCTCGCGCACATCGTCGTGACGGGTAAACACCCAGCTTTTCAACGGTGCGCACCAATGGCAGGGGTCTTCGTCCTGCAACCGGCGAAACACCGGCAGGGGATCATTGATCGTGGCGCGCTCGCGCGGATTATAAATGGCGTCGTGGATGACCATGGCCTGCTCCCTATTTTCCGACCGGTGTTTGCGCTTGCCAGAGTAATCGACACGGTGTTTTCTTGGTAGACTTAGGTTTCGATTTTCCGACGGTTTTCGAGCAGTGAACATGACCCAAGCGTATATTATCGGCAGTTACAGTACGGCTTTCGGCCGGCGGCCCTCGGACAGCGTTAAAGATCTTGCGCGCGAGGCTTACGAACACGTACTTAGCGACGCGGGCTTAGATGACGGCGATCGCATCGACAGCGCCTGGTTCGGCAATTGCGGCATGTGGACCGACGACCAGGGCAGTATTCGTGGTCAGGTTTGTTTGACCCCATTGGTCCGGGAAGGTCGGTTCCCGGAGCGGGTGCCGCTGATCAATGTGGAGGGAGGATGCGCCACGGCGTCGTTGGCGTTGAATGGGGCGTGGAAGGATATCTTGTCGGGGCAGGCCGAGGTGGTGCTAGCCATGGGGGTGGAGAAGACGTTCTACCCCGATGATCCGGACAAAGTCGCGAAGATATATTTCGGTGGCATCGACCAATACGACCCCGAGGAGTGGGAGACCTACTACACCGAGGCGGGCGAGGCCGCAGGCAAACCATTCAAGCCGGGTCCGGACCGCACGATATTCATGGATACCTACGCCATGCAGGCGTGCCACCACATGAAGCGCTACGGTACAACGCAACGGCAGATTGCGGCGGGTGCGGCCAAGAATCACAACCATGGTGCGGACAATCCGAAGGCGCAATACCGGTTTCGCATGACGGTCGACGAGGTGCTGGCGGATCGTGCGATCACCTATCCGCTAACGCGTTCGATGTGCGCACCCATCGGCGACGGCGCGGCTGCCGCGATTGTGTGTTCGGAGCGGATCATGAAGACGTTGCCGGCGAGTGTGCGGGAGCGCGCCGTCCGCATTGCCGGTCAGGGCTTGAGCGGCGGTAAATACCGTTCGTTAGATGAAGACGGTTTAAGTCGTTTTGCGGCCGAGCGCGCCTATCGCGTGGCCGGTATCGGTCCCGAGCAGATCGATGTTGCCGAGGTCCATGATGCGACCTCGTTCTGCGAAATCTTTCAGGTGGAGATGATGGGTTTCTGTAAACGCGGGGAAGGGGGTGCTTTCGTCGAGAGTGGCGCGACGACCCTGGGCGGTAAGATCCCCGTGAACACCTCGGGTGGATTAGTGTCCAAGGGGCATCCGGTGGGTGCTACCGGTCTGTCGATGACGGCCGAATTGGTCCAGCAACTACGCGGCGAAGCGGGTGCACGGCAGGTTGAAGGTGCGCGCTGGGCGCTCGCCGAAAACGGCGGCGGCGTTATAGGATTCGATGAGGCGGCTTGTTCGGTGCTGATCCTACATCGTGATAATTAACTGCTTGGTGACCATGAGGCGTCAATTAAAGGACAAGATTTAAATTGCAGTGATCATAATAAATACAGACTTGAGGCTAAATTTACGCATGAGGGGACACTCCCAAGCCGTCGTTGCTGAGCTGCGCGGCCGCTTCTTGCGCGCAGTATGCGCGGTGCTGATCACACTCGGTGCGGGGCCCGCATTCGCCGATTTTGCTTCCGCGAAGGCGGCCTATGATCGCGGCGATTTCGAAACCGCCGTCGAAGAATTTCTGTTTTTGGCGGAGACTGGCGATCCTAGCGCGCAGACCATTGTGGGTGTGATGTTCGAAAACGGCGCTGGCGTCGAGGCCGACAAAACGCAAGCGGCCAAGTGGTATCGCTTGGCGGCGGACCAAGGTAACGCCGCGGCGCAGACCAACCTTGGATTTATGTACGATACCGGCATCGGCGTTGCCGAAGACAACGCGCAGGCCGTCAAGTGGTTTCGCGCGGCGGCGGATCAAGGCGCCGATATGGCGCAATACAACCTTGCCAGTTTGTATGCGCTGGGCGAAGGCGTGGAGCAGAACATGGAGGAGGCGCTTAGATGGTATCGGCGTGCGGCAGAGCAGGATTTCGCGCCCGCGCAAATCAGACTTGCCGAAATGTACGGGAAGGGCGATGGCGTCGTGCAAGATGCGGCGGAAGCCGCTAGGTTGGTGCGTCTGGCGGCGGAAAAGGGCAACGCGAAGGCGCAGTACCTGCTCGGCAACATGTATGCTGAAGGCAACGGTGTGACCAAGGATTACGTCAAGGCCTATGCCTGGTGCGGTACTGCCGCGGCGACTGGTATAACACCCGCCGCCGAATGTTTTGAGCACCTAAGGAGGTTGATGGACGACGTCGAAAAGGATCAGGCGCGGCACCTGACAAAGGAGTATCGCGCCAGATACGGCACTAAAACGGGATCGTGAAGCGACCCGGCCGCCGCGTCTAATCGACGCAAAACGGGGACGCTTATCTGCGGGTATCGATGCATCATCGCGTGCCGGCTGGCACTAAGTGACGCGCGACGGGTTGGTAAAACCGCACCGAATATAAATCCATTGCCCTTTTGATGTTATGGAAATCGATCTCGAAGTGTGTTGGCGATTGCGTAGCGACGGCGAAGTCGTGGCAATCGACAAGCGCTTGTTCGCCTTACTGCGGGGTATCAAGGCAGGCGGGAATCTGAAATTTGCGGCCAAGGCCGAAGGCGTGTCCTACCGCCACGCCTGGGGCTTATTACGAGGTTGGGAGCAGCGCCTTGGTGCGCCATTGCTCATCTCGCGCCAAGGGCGCGGCGCCACGTTGACTGAATTGGGTGCGGAACTGTTAAGGGCAGTTAAGGAATCGGACCAGGCGCTACACGAGGCACTGGTAAAAAGCGCGTTACGCGCCTCGGCAACCATTGATGCGGCAATCGAGAAGGACCGCCGCCGCGTGCGCATCGCCTCCAGCCACGATGAAAAGATACTACAGTTGCGCGATGGTCTCGAGGCCGCTCGGCATAACATCGCGCTCGAAATCCTTGGCAGTGAAGGCGCCCTGCGCAACTATCGCCGCGGTGATGCTGATCTGGCCGGGTTCCATTTGCCCATGGGGGAATTGGGTCGAACGGTCGCGGCTAAATTGATCAGATTTTTGGATGACAAGCAAGACGAGATTTTTCTTGTCGAAAAACGCGTCCTCGGTTTGATGTCTCGCGACGACATGGTGTGTCGAACGCTCGACGAACTTATTGCACATGAACGACGATTCGTTAATCGGCAAGCCGGCTCCGCCACCCGACTGACATTTGACGGACTGCTCGGGGCAAGAGGCCTCGCGCCGGGTGACATAATTGGGTACCAGAACGAGGAGTATACGCACACCGCGGTAGCCGCCCTGGTGGCAAGCCGCGGTGCCGATGCGGCATTTGGCTCGCAGCACGCAGCGACGCAATTCGACCTGGTATTTGCGCCGATGGTCGAAGAACGGTTCTACCTGGTCATCAATCGTGAGTTCGATAGCACTGTGCGTCAACATCTCACGGATTTTTGTGCGCAGTTAAACTTCGACGATGCGCCACGGATGAAGGCCGACGAATTTGTGCCGAGCGTGGCAGTGGTCAAGCGGGTCCACAATGCAGGATTCTGGAAAAAGGTTTGACCTTAATTTATACCGTTAGACGAAATCGATTAATGCTCAACACGGGAGACCAACCATGGAATTCGCAATAGCACTCGCCACATCGACCAACTCATGGCAGGTCGTCCAGCGGGCCGAAGAGCTTGGCTTCACCCATGCCTGGTTCTACGACACCCAATTGCTGTGCGCGGACGTTTACGCGGTGATGGCGTTGGCCGCGCACAATACCTCAACCATCAAGCTGGGCACCGGGGTCACGATCCCCAGCAACCGCATATCGGCGGTTACTGCCTCGGCGTTCGCTACGCTCAATAAACTCGCGCCCGGTCGGATTATTTTCGGGGTCGGTACGGGCTTTACCGGGCGGCGGACGATGGGCATGAACGCGATCAAGCTAAGCGATATGGAGGACTACGTTAGCGAGGTTTACGGTCTGCTTGCCGGCGATATTGTCGAGACTACCATCGAGTGTCAAAAACGGAAGATCCGACTGCTCAATCCGGAGGCCGGATTGATCAACACCAACGACACGATCGATCTCCACATGTCGGCCATGGGACCCAAGGCCCGTAAAACCTGCGCGCGCATGAACGCTGGTTGGATCAATTTCGTTGCCAACACGGATATCGCTAATGCCGATCGACAGAAGATGCGAAATGCCTGGGTTGAGGCCGGTAATACCGATGACCTCCACAGCACCGCGTTCGCGCTCGGACGGGTATTAGACGAAGGTGAGCCCTACGACAGCGACAAGGCCATGGCCCAGGCTGGCCCCATATGCGCAGTCGCGTTCCATAACTACGTCGAGATGGAGGAGCGTGGCAGCTTGTTTCCCCTCGATCCGCAACTGGTCGATACCCTAGCCAAGTACCAGGAACTGTATCAATCCTATGCGCCGGCGGATGCCCGCTACCTCGAACTGCATACGGGACATCTCATTTATTTGCGCGACGACGAAAAGAGTTTGATCACCGCCGATCACATCAAGAATATGACCTTTACCGGTACGGTGTCGCAACTTTGCGATAAGGTCGCCAATATTCGCGACGGCGGTTACGATCAGCTTGCCGTCCAAATCGTGGAGGGCCACGAAGACGCGATCGACGATTGGGCTGAAGTAATGAAGCGTTTCTAGGGTGGCGGCACTACGGTGCAATACAAAAATTTCGATTCGACCATGGAACACACAAAGAACACGCGAAAACCACTGTGATGTTATAGATATTTAAATGTTTTTTTTCTCCGTGTTTTTTCGTGTTCTCGGCTTTGGCTTCCGGCGTCGCGCTACCTCCTGTGTGCATGCAGTCGTCCGTGGTTAAAGCCAATCTTTTATGTGGTCTCCAAGACGCAGACCATTTACACGCACGCATTTTGGATCCGTTTTTAGTCGTCGAATAGTTGAGGACGTTGGTGGCCTCAGATATCTGATATCCGGGTAAAATTCGGCGCGCGCTTTTCGATGAATGCGGCGACTGCCTCGGTGTTGGCCGGGGCCCCGAGCAGTTGGCCGTACGCTTCCGTCTCGCGCTGATGGGCGGCCCAGGCCTCAGTTGGACGTCCACTGCCTAGCAGCAGTTCGTTGGTCGCGATGAGCGACGGAATTGGATTCACCGCGAGTTCCTCGGCGACAATCATCGTTTCTGACATTAAATCTTCGGGTTCGGTGAGCCGCCACACCAGCCCCATCTCCCGGCACTCCTCGGCGTCGAACCAACGCCCCGACATCAAGGTGTAGGCCGCGTTCTGCCAGCCCATGCGTTGGATGAAGGTGTAGCTGCTCCCCGCTTCGGGAGCGAGACCGAGTTGCGGAAACG
>SMVA01406682.1_pt1 | contig 11257 bp, 12 predicted proteins | sample 2456451 | NCBI WGS metagenome assembly SMVA01 (sample SAMN11095933, study PRJNA526329) | marine sediment metagenome | biome: Marine sediment; feature: Surficial sediment; material: Deep marine sediment; isolation source: Hadal surficial sediment | place: Pacific Ocean | collected 2014-05 | depth...
GAGCTAGAAGCTGCGGGCTTTTGCCATATCCTCCATACCGTGGAACTAGCCACAGATGGTCCGCGCAAGAGAGCAGTGCTGACAGCGGCGTAAAAGTCACGGAGATTCAGGCGCGATCTGCGCGCAAGGCCAGATTACGCGGGATCAGTCAGCGTGGTCGCGACCGCGTTCCTTTGCCTTTTCACGAGCACTCGGATTGACCGAGGGGCGAAATGGGACGTCGCACACCTCGGCGTTTACGGCTTGACCAGGAGACTCTGCATAGGCATCAGGTAGCTCTACTTTGAGCTGAGCTCCGACGTCAGCGAGCTCGACCGGCACGTAGCCGAGAGCAATGTTCGTGTCGAGCTCTGGCGACCACCACGGTGACGTCAGGTAACCGACTCGGTCGCCTTCCCGTGTAGTGACGAGCCAGAAATCGCTGGCGTAGTCGGTAATTGGAGCACCTCCGAGGCGCATTCCGACCAGCTTCAATTTGAAAGGAAACCGGCCGGCGTCGATCTCAGCGCGTTGCCGCTCCAGTTCCTTCCTGCCGATGTAGTCTGCAGTCTTCTTGCGCGGCACCTGATACCCGAGATTGACCTGGAACGGTGACGTTTCGAAATCCATGTCCTGGCCCCAGGACAGGATCCCGGCCGCGATGCGCCGATGATGGGCGGGAGCGGTGACCTCGAGTCCATGCGCTTCACCGACTTCGCGAATTCGAAACCAGACCGCCTCGGCATTGACCGAAGCGTTGCGCACGAAGACCTCATAGCCCTTCTCACCGGTGAAGCCCGTCTGGCTGACGACTACCGGGACGCCGGCAACTTCCGCCTCCATGAGTCCGTAATACGGGACCTCCCTTACCGTCTCGCCCACGAGGTCGGCCATCAGATCTTCGGAGAGCGGCCCCTGGATCTGCAGCGGGCAGACGTCGATCTCGGCGATCTCCACGTCCCAGTCGCGACCCAGGCTTACGCCTTGCAGCCAGAGCATAAGGTCCGTGTCAGACAGTGAGAACCAGAATTCATCGGCAGCTAAGCGCAAGACAATCGGGTCGTTGAGGATGCCGCCTTTGTCATTGCACAGGATGCAATATCTGGCCGTCATCGGCTTGATTTTTGATGCATCCCGGGTGATTACGAAGTTGACGAAACCCTCCGCACCGGGTCCCCTGACGCGGATCTGGCGTTCGACCGCGACGTCCCACAGCGTCACCCTGTTGACGAGGGCGTCGTACTCGGCCATCGCGCCACCGTCTTCCGGCTTCACGTAGCCGCGAGGGTGGTACGTGCGGTTGTAGATCGTGGCCCGCCATGCCCCAGCCTCGATTGACAGGTGCCAGAACGGTGATTTCCGCACGCGTGTGGAGATCAACAGCTCCACCGGCGTAGATCCGGATTGCCGCAGATTGATCGGCACCAGACGATCGCTCTGGTCGACGCTCGGGACGTTGGGATGCATATGTTCAGGGCGGCTCAGATAGAGATCTCGTAGCGTCATACACTACTCATAGAACAAACCTTCATACGAGAAAGCGCGCGCAATGCGTTCACAGTCTTGTTCACTGACGCCAGCGCGGCGCATGGCAGGGTGCCACTCGTTTTTCACAGTTGTTGTGATTGTGTTGAATATTTCTTGCGCGTCCTCGCTGCTGAGCAAGAAGCGGCCACAGCCAGACATGATGTTTGCTTTGTTAGCGATTCTTCCCCCGGTGCCGCAATCCATTGCAAGATCGCGTCTTTCTTGGGAGATCACTGGGCCGGGCGTGAGATCGTAGGCAGGGCTGAGCTGCCAATTCTTGTCTTTGGCAAGTACGGCGTGGTTGCGGGGATGGTCATCCAGATTTGAAACTGCGGCGTTGAAGCACATTCTTCCGAATAGTTCGCGCAAATCTTCCTCCGGGCATTCACTAACGCGGCGGATTTCATCGGCGAGCATCAGATAGGACCAGTTTCTGCGGACCGTTGCGTCATCATCTGTACGTAGCAGTGTGAGCGCGCTCACCATACGGTGGCGGCGGTATGCGCCGGATTCCGTACGGTCTCGGTCAAAACGGCGCACGAGCAGCACGTCACGCCCGGCAACGGTGGTGAGCTTGCTATCGATTGCGTTTAGTCCGCATGAGCGTGCCAGTTCCAGCAAGGCATGCTCAGTGCGCGGGTGATTCCAGCTATCATCTGCGCGTGAGAACTTTGCGAGCCAGAGCGCATTGTCATCTTCAACGACGACTTTAGGGCGCGCGCCGCCCATCGCCGTACCGCCCATGAGCAGCAAATCTTCTACCTGCTGCCCGGCGCTCCCGGCTAGGTCAGGGTCATCAGCGATAAGCGCATCTGCTGCGCTTTGTAAACGTTCCAAGTCTAGCGTGCGATTAAATCTGTTTTCCGGGTGCGGGGGCTCTTGATTTCGTCCAAACCCAAGTGCGCCTGCCCTGTCATCAGGCGCGCGCATGAGGTAATCCATTTCCGGTAGCTGAGCAGCCTTGAAGTGACGCTCGATGACTTTACGGCCCCAGGAGTCAGGCATCGCGTCGCGGATCGCGCCGAAGAATCCATCCATCAGGGCTGTTTCGAATTCGCCGGTTTGCAGGCGCAGCTCTACCGGGTCGAGTTCAACCGCATTTTCGCGCTCTCTGTAAGTACGCCCATAAATGAATTTGCCGACAGACCCGCCTTGGGAGATCTGGCTGATCTGAAATCGTCCTGCTGTCACGAATTCGGTTTCGCCAGGCGGGACAATATAGACATAGCATTCCTGCTCAGAAGTCATCATCTAGCTCCTTGCTTCTTTTCGGGGCCGTTGACGGGCTCCGAGACGCTTCTAGTGTTTTGCCTTCGATATCTTTGTCAGGGTGAGCGATTTGGTCGAAACCATCCAGTAATCCTAGAGCCCACAGCGCGCCGAGGTAGGCGGCGATGGCCGTGGTTGGTTTACCCGCCTCTATATCAGCCATGGTGTAGCGTGATATACCGATTTTTTCTGCAAGCTGCGTGTGCGAAAGTTTGCGGCGCAGCCTTGAGGTACGGATATTGCTCCCAAGTGTGGTGAGCGCCTTTTCTACTGCGTAGGGCGGTGATTTTGCTATTTTACTGACACGCATGTTGCTTTAAAGCCTCTTTTAGGCGGTTTATGTTGTCTCAAATCAACATTACACGATTTTTTTGAGTACAATCAAGAATTTGTTGGTTTGAGGCAACATAAAACGGATATATATTGTCTCAAAGCCACAGTAGGTGAAATGTTCTGTAGCATGAAGCAGGGACGCCTTGTACGTACAAGGTTTAGATGCCGCGCTCTGACATGGCTCGGGCGCCGCACTTGTTTGTGGCTAGGCGCCGCCCTGGCGGGCCGGGCTTTCGTGAATCGCGCCGCTATAGCGCGTCGCGGCCATCAGGCTTCAATCCCTGGCGCGGGTCTCTAGACGCACATACGACCACCGGCATGCCCCTCGCCACCGACGCACGCCTACCACTATGACCATGGCCATCATGATGATGTCGGGCAGACCACCATGGTGGTGGGCGGGGGGTGTTCTAGAAACCGATTTCCACGGATCTCCTGGCGGAGTTTCTTGGCTTGCTTGGTCCAGTATTGCTCTCCGACTAGCTTCGCAGCCCCTTCGTAGATCTTGGATATGTCTTTTGTATGTAGCTCGACAGAAAGCACAATCTGGGCCCATTAGAGGGGTGGTGTGCAATCTCTGGGGTCAGAATAAAGTGCCAGAGTAGGCACTCACGTTCCTATCGTTTCTACCTGTTTTCTGAATGCTAGCTGAGAACCACGGAACAACTAGAACAACCGGTGCCGTGTGTTTTTGTGAACATTTGCGCTCTCACTCAATAGCGCGAGGTAAATAGGTTCGCGAATTCGCACAGCACCAACTCGTACACAAATGGAAATCATTCGATGGTTAGACGCTTGCGAAGCAGAGCACGGAGTGAAGCTTGCCTATTGCGCGGAGTCCGGATCCAGGGCGTGGGGTTTTGCTTCACCAGATTCTGACTATGACGTGCGCTTCTTATACGTACGCCCGCGTGACTGGTACCTGTCGTTTGTTCCAAAGCCTAGCCTAAATCGACCTTTACAGGCTCTTTTTCTCTGTCGTTGTAATCGTTTGCCTTTTTTGTAATCTCGATAAGTAACGTTTCTACGCCATCATGGTCCGTCGGGTTGTTGACTAGCCACTCTTGGATTTTTCTAAGTCCGCCAGCAGCATACGATTCGAATATTTTCCAGGCCTGCGAGTGATTCTCATCGCGAAGAATGTCCCGATCCTCTTTTGAGTTTTTCTTTAAGGATCTTTGCGGCCATTTTGCTCCTCGCCGATTGTCCTTTGATTGCACCGCCCAAGCCACCCGATTGGCACTCGAAGCATAACTAGGCTATCGAGACACATGAAAAGCCTCGCAACACTTCATCGAGAGCTGCCTGGCGATTCTCATCGGGAAGATTTGAGTATTCAATTACTGCCTCATCAAAATGTTCTCGAATCAAATTTTCAATTTCTTTGTTTCGGTAAGCACGAAGCTGCGTCAATCGGTACTGTTTAGTGGGTTTAATTTCACCGGCGTAGTATCGTGCCAATATCCATTCGTCGAGCAACTGAGACCCTAACAACGCTAGGTAGGGTTCGAGGCCTGCTTCAGCCTGACTAGCTAAGCCATCTAAGTCTTTTTTTCCGAATTTGACGCTTTGATCCTGAGTCGTCTTGACCTCCACAGCAATTGGCGGTAGGTCTGGTAGACTCACTTCCAGATCGATACCCTGAGTGGAGCGCTCGACCAGTCGGACAGCGCCAGCTTTGCAAAAAGCAATCGCCAATAACTTCTGGATTAGCTTCCCGTACTCCTTATCGGATGCTTCCGATAGCTCGCTCAATCGACGGTGGACTTCCTGCTTCATAGGTCGATCTCGTCCTCAATACAAGCCCCGTCAGTTCGCGACCAAGGTCCCAGCGTCACCATGTGGCGTCGTTTGCTCACGTAGTCCCGAAGCCGTTCACTCAAGTGGCCAGGAACGGTCGCCACCAAGATCGAACAGTGATTAGATAGCTCCTCGATGGCTCGAGCGAGGCCCGCCTGTTTTTCTGAATCAAGGCTCTGGGCCGGATCATCCACAGCAACCAGCTCCCACGGGCCAGTCATTGCCCGGTCCTCAGATTGCGAAAAAAGGACCGCTAGCGAGAGAGCATTAATGGCCGCTTGATTCAGGATGGGCACAGCGGACAGACCCGATTCATCGACCAGATCGTAGGAGATATGTTGAGCCGTAGTGTGAACACTAACCTGTAGGGCAGTGTCATCCTGAGTGATAAGTGCGTAGTATTTTCCGAGCGCCTTGTTGACTTCAGCGGCGCGAGATTCGGATCGCTCTGCTTGAATATCGCGAGCAAGACTGCCAAGGAACTCCAGATCAGAGCCAAAGCCCGCGAGCTCGTCGATAGCTTCATTGAGTTCAGACCACTTGGGCAACGCCGACAAATCAATACTCGATTCGGCTCTCTCTGCTGCGCCAAGCCATTTTTCGATGAGATCCAATCGTTCGCAGTTAGCCTGGTGGTCTTCAATACGTTGATCTCTATCTGACGAAAGAGCCTCGAGCCCGGTAATCTCGGATTGGATCGACTCGCGTTGCTTCTTACCCTCCGCCAGGATGTCGTGAACCGTTATCGATTCATCAATCGTGAGTAAATCTCGGAGCTTGTCGCGCTGCTCATCGACTCTTCCGCGGGCCGTTGCCTCAGCGCTTACCAGCGCTACTAGCACATCTTGGGCTACCTTGGTGCGATCAAGCTTTGCGCGAGCGCTTTCTTGCGCCGCCTGCAGCGCTACAAAATCATCGGAGCGAAGTGTTTCAATTTCCACCCCGAGTCGCTCCTTTAATCCTGGCACATCTGTTTCGCATACCGGGCATTCGTCCTTATGGTTAGCCTCTTCAATAGCGGCTTTTGCATCAACCAAGAGTTTCACTTTGGCGTTGTTCTGCTCCAAGGCCGTGTTTGCCTCGGTCAGCTTATCGTTCGCCACGGTGACCTTTGCTATACGCTGAGCCTCATCTTCCCCAGATTGACGCTCCTGCTGGAGCTTTGATTGCACTTCCTGCCAAGTAGAATCCACTTGCTGATAGTCGATCAGAAGTTGGTCGAACTCAGCGGCTCGGCGTCGATGACCTTCCAAAGACACGAGCGCTGGCGATGAGAACCGTGCGGTCGCTGGCCACTTTGTGGCCCAATCTCGGACAGCTCGCGCATCTTTCTCGTCTGGAAAATCCGCTTCTAGGCCGAGCCGAGTCGCTAACTCACGCGCTCGAGCAACAAGTCGAGATCTGAGCGTGTTGGCATTCGAATCACTAAGCTGATTCGCATCGAGCCGCATTTCGGTGGCCTCGTTCTCGATCTCGCTTAAGCGTTGCCGCGGAAAATCCAAGGCACGGCGCGCCTCCTTGTTCAACGCCTCGAGCGTCTTGTCAATTTCGGTGAACAGCTTAGATGGCTGGATGGACTCGATGGTGTTTCGGAGAGCCAAATCGTCATCAAGACCCAGCAAGGCAGTCAATATAGCACTGCGCTCAGTCGTCGAGACCACGCGTTGTCTTGCGGCTTCTTGATGGAAACAGTGGGCGCGCCGATAGGTTTCCCAATCGGGCATTCCAGAATCGACCAGCCAGGTTTCAGCACTGTCGCCTGCCAGGACAGTTCCATTCGAATCTTGAACCGTGAATTGGTCGGCCTCTCTCGCCTTAGCATTAGCACTTCGCTTGCGTGTAATTAATGCCGAGCCTTCTGCGGTATCGAGCTCAAGCATCACAACCGTGGGCTCGGAATCATCCTTCTCTACGCGGGTCCGAAGCTCCCAGTTTTGACGTTCGTCGATGCCGGAACCCTTTATGGTAACTTCAGCCCCATAAAGACACCATTCGATGGCATTTAGGAGACTGCTTTTACCTCTGCCATTCTCGGCCACTATTGAAGTGATCGGGGCATCCAGAGTGATGCGGTGTTCACTTTTCCAACCACGAAAACGCGAAACTGTTATCGCTAGTGGTTTCATCCGCGCAAGGTTTCCGTCAGGCAAGCGGCCGCGTCATCGATTCGGAGTACGAGGGCTTCCTTGCGCTCCGTAACTGACACTCCGCCTGTTTCATGATCGACCTTAAGTTCGTTGAGGAGGTTCAGGCGCTCTTCGATTCGTACGCCCTGCTGTACTATGCGCTCCTCGAGCACTGACCATAAATTCATAATCAGTTTCTCAACCGTTCTCGGCTAAAAGTATGACGTCAATAATACCGGAGTCGGGCCAATTGAGGCTACGATCAGATGGAGTTTAACCATTCCCGATAGTGCGAAGAGTGGTCTTTACCGTAGTGTGGATCAGTCGAGCGAACCAGGATGCCTTTTCGACCGGTGTCAGGGTTCGGCATCTGCGCCGAGATCTTAACTTCCGACACCGGACCTGCGTACCAGTTAATGTTGAACGCCGCGAGTTTGGGATAGAAGGTGACCTCCCGAAAGGTCTTGATGTGGTCGTGCAGCCACCAGGCGAGTACCGTCCAATCTCCCGTCGCTTCATAGAATTCGACGAAGGCATTGACCACAACGCAGGCCGTGGCACCGAGATGTCCGTCCGCATCCCGAACGTCCCAGATGTGTCGGGAAAAGTTGTACTCATTGTTCGCGCAGTTGTAGCCCTTCTCGTTGCCGATTTGATTGATCGTGGGCGACCGATACGCAGAGCGAATGCTCACTTTACCTAAAGCAGTCTGAATCGGTTCAAGCACTTGCGTGCAGAGGTTGCGGCCTGACTCGATGAGCAAGTCAGGATCAACTGGAACGTTTGTTATACCTTCCACCTGGGCTATCTCTGAGTGAAGAAAGTCTCTCAGGAAATAGTTGGGTGAGAGGCGTGTTCGACCGAGCTGTTCCAGGCTGTTGACGGTGACCACGGTGACCTTCCACGGATGAACGGGGCTGGAACGAGTTTAGCAGGGTTGTGTAGTCAGCCACTTCGCCAAACCCTCATAGGCGTATAATTCATACCGATTAGCGGAGTGAAGCTATGCGCACGTTCCTTATGTCCGTGTTCTGGGTCACCAATTTTGGCAACTTCATTCAGATGTTGGTCATTTCATCGGCAGTCTGGATCCTCTTCAACAGTGGCTACTCGTTTGCCGATCTGAGTGTGAACGTCTATATCACGCAATATCTTCCCTGGCTCCTTTGGCTGAAGACCCTCATGGTTGCGCTCCTTGGTGAGCTCGGCAGATGGATACTCACGATACCGATTCTCGTCATTGCTCCAATAAAATTTGTCGCAGGAACAACCATTGGTGGGTGGGCTTACTCAGTTGCCAGAAAAATGCCTGTTGGAGCGGCGTAAAGCAATGGGGTCAGAGTAAAGTGCCAGAGTAAACGTCCGTTTACTCTGGCACTTTACTCTGACCCCATTGCTGCGACTGCCCAGGGCATCTGACGGTCACATCTGGTATCGGTCACCTTTTAGGGTAGTCTGTGCTTTCTCCTTACTTGAGGAATACAGATGTTCAGTCACATCATGGTGGGTGCCAACAACGTACTGGAATCCAAGGATTTCTACGATGCCGCTTTGGGCGCGCTCGACATCGAACCGGGCGTCATGGACCCCAAAGGCCGCTGCTTCTATCGCACGCCGACAGGAGTCTTCGCGATCACCCCGCCGATTAATGGCGAAGCCGCCACTCACGGTAACGGCAGCACGATCGGCTTTGCCGCGAAAGATCCGGCCCAGGCAGATGCCTGGCACGCAGCTGGCATCGCCAATGGCGGCACGACGTGTGAAGACCCACCCGGGGTTCGCGATGGCGGTGCAGGCAAACTCTATCTGGCGTATCTGAAAGATCCATCAGGCAACAAGATCTGCGCGCTGCACAGGATGAGCTGATCTTCGGAACAATCATGAAAAATGCAGTGATAACCGGTACCAGCACCGGTATTGGACTTGCGACCAGCCTGCACATGGCCCGCAACGGCTACAGAGTCTTCGCCGGGATGCGCAATGTGGCAAAAGCCGACGCGTTGCAGGCGACGGCCAAAGCCGAGGCGCTGCCCATCGAGATTGTGCAGTTAGATATCTGCGATGCCGATTCGGTGACAGCCGCGTTTGCCAGCGTGCAGGAGACAGGTCCTGTGGATGTGCTTGTTAACAATGCGGGAATCGGTGGCGCTTCACCGCTGGAGCTGACGCCGGAAGCCGAACACAAGCAGATGTTCGAAACCAACTATTTCGGTGCGGTCAGGTGCATTCAGGCTGTTCTGCCCTCCATGCGGGAGCGGGGATCCGGATGCATCGTCAACATCACTTCTGCAGTCGGGCTGCAAGCCACACCAAACCAGATTGCCTATTCAGCATCAAAATGGGCGCTGGAGTGTCTGGGTGAAGCACTGGCCCACGAGGTTTATCGCTTTGACGTGCGTGTGGTCAACGTGGAACCCGGTGTCATCATGACAAATATTTTCGAGAACTCCGCGGAGCAGACCAGATACGAAAAAACATCGCCCTACCAACCCATCATGCGCCGCAACGGTAAGGTGTTTGCTGCCGGCTTCAAGCGGGCGGTCCCGCCGGAGCGCGTTGCTGAAGTGATCCTGCAGGCGATCGAGAGTGATGAATATCAGCTGCGGTGGCCGGTTGGTCCCGATGCCGAAGGCTTCCTGGCAGCCCGTCACAGAGTGTCATCCGAAGAGTGGGTGCGCATGGGGGACAATCTGAGCGACGAGGAATACAACGCGAAATTCGCCGAATATTTCGGCGTAGATCTGTAACCTGCCAACCGTACCTGGCAGGTTTTACCCGTTCAAGCCAGTTCAGCTCGCGCTTCTGCTTCGATAATCGTGCCGTCGAAGAAGCCCGGATTCGCACCACCGTAGAGCTGCACTGAGTTCGAAAATGCGAACGTCTTGAAATCGACTTCGTCGATGAGGCCGTCCTCGAGTTGCTCGTAGGCTTCCGCCGCTGCACCGTTCATGTCTGTCACGTCCCAATGGCCTAAATCGAAGCTCATGATGGCCCGCACCTGATCGCGAGTCGGATAGGCTTTTCGATTGAACGCCATGAAAGCGAGCGAGTCGTCTGCTTCGCAGCCGAAATAGAAGTTCGGAATGAAGAGCTTGCTGATGTCTTCAGGTCCCTCGATTTCCATGCGACTGAAATCGTCGCGCACGTCCAACGGCACGTCACCGCGATTGATGCCCAGGGTTTCTTCCAGGCTATCGATGTGATCGCGCACACCTGATGCGCCGTACTCGTGAAACAGTTCACGTGCTCGCGCAACATCGATATTCGCGGGGTTCATGTTTTCTACTGCGGCGAGGTTGCGTTTCTTCCACCGCGCATGGATGTCGACGTACAGCCTCGAGCCATTCACCACACCGCCTTCTAAAAGTGCGACCCGCAGATTGGGGAAACGCCGTGTCACGCCTCCCATCAGCAAACCCTTGCAAAGTACTTCGCCCGCCGCCGCAAAGTGGCCCATGTGATTGTGCATGTAGTTCGACATGGATTTTCGATCATCAAACCCCATGCCACCGGAATGCGCGGCGACCGCAAACCCAAGTTCCACACACTTCGCCCAGAACGGGTCGTAGTCGTACTCGCTGTCGATCGCGTAGTTGTCGAGCCAGGTGATCTGCTTGGCAAGCTCCGGGTGTTCCTCAGCAATCCTCGGCACCGGGCGCCGCACAAAAGAAGGGATCATAGCGACTTTCAGCCCGAGAGATTTCGCATGCTCGAGTTCTCGAATCCCCTCCTCGGGTGTATGCAGCGGTATGGCCGCCGCTGGTGTCATACGATCCGCATAGGGGGCATAGCAGTCTGCGATATATTCGTTGTAAGCATGACAAATCAGCGGACGGAACTCATCGTCGGGTAAGGCCGGAAAGGCGAGCCCCGCCGTTGGATAAAGCACGGCAAAATCCAAGCCGAAATCATCCATCCGTTCGTGATACAACTTCGGCAGCATTGCAGTGCATCGGTCATAGGTATTTCTGGTCGGCAACGCCCACCAGGGCGCACGCACATTGCGATGGTAGCGCCGCTCCTCCCAACTCATCTGATACCATCCGGCGCTGCGGCCGCCGCGAGTCTGCTGGGCAAAATCTGCAACCGCATCGGCACCACCAGCATCCTTGAGGAAATCCATCAGGACTGGCGTGTATTCGATGATATGTGAATCGCCGTCGATCAGCGGATGGTCGAGTTTTGCGCGGATTTTTGCGGAATCGGTGGTCATTGCATTCTCC
>SMVA01080387.1_pt1 | contig 11256 bp, 12 predicted proteins | sample 2456451 | NCBI WGS metagenome assembly SMVA01 (sample SAMN11095933, study PRJNA526329) | marine sediment metagenome | biome: Marine sediment; feature: Surficial sediment; material: Deep marine sediment; isolation source: Hadal surficial sediment | place: Pacific Ocean | collected 2014-05 | depth...
AGTTCATTGGGCATAGCGTCGATGTTCGCAATCGGCCTCTTCATCTTGGGCAATGCGAGCGAGGCCCAGGCCACGAGCGGCGGCTGTTTCCTGCCGTCATTCGCCGTCAATATGCTTCTAAACGAAGCCCCCGAAGATTTCGTGAACAGCCAAAATCGTTGCAGAGAACAGTGCGGGAAGATTGACTCGACGTGTCGCAGAGTCGCCAATTCGGCTGCGTCGTGCGTGAGGGCTCTCTTCAAGGGCGAGCGCGGCTTTGATTTGGTCGACTGTACGGAAGAAGAGAACGTGCAGGAATGCCGGGCCGACGTAAGGGATGACTTTTCTGACGCTCCGGCATTCATCAGGGACGACCTGAGGTTTGCAACAGACGACTGCAAGGATTTCAGAGAATCCTGCCGCAACTCCTGCAATGACTAGGCGCTCAACCCATGTTTCGGTAGCGCGAGGTTCTGCATCGTGCGATCCGGAACTCGTTTTCGCTTAGTCGCGCTTTTAATCGGCGGCCCGATCCTTGCCTTGGCGGCGATGGATCGGGCCGTTGTGTTTTGGGACGCCCACTGGGCCTGGGCGGCGCGGGAGATCCCGGCCCTGGTGATGGACCCCTACCGGGTGGAGGGCTTGCTGCGCTCGACACCCCCCGGTCGCCAGAACGTTCCCATCCTGGGCAATAGCGTCGCGGAGTTCGGTTTCGATGTCGCTGTACTCGAGCAACGCTTCGCGGCAGCCGACCTTCGCTTTCCAAAGCTCACCATCGGGGGCGCGCCAGCGCTGACCTTCGGAATGATGGCGGACGATATTGCCGCGCTGAAGCCGCGAGCTGTCATCTTTCTGGTAACCGCTCCTTCCCTTCGTAGCCGAGGCTACTTGGACCACGTCTACACCTACGATGTCGATGCAGCCGCAGAGCTGTTCACGCCGAAGGAAGCTCTGTCCGAAGCCCGGTTTCACCTGCACGGAGCCCTTCGCCAGCTGAACGTCTTCGCAAGACACCGCCGCTCATTGCAGCGAGCGCTGCTGGTGCAAACAGGACATATGGAATGGGCCGATCTGCAGTCGCAGGCCAACCGAACCCGCATTCGTCACATGCTGGACGGTTCGGATGCCTGGCAAACTTGGATCCGCGACCGGACCCACGACGAGCTCGACAACCCCAACACCCGAGCCCTGGGCCACTTGGCCCGACGCCTCCGGGAGCTGAACGCGCCACTCATCGTGGTCGAGGCTCCCGTGCACCCCGTACCGAAGTTGCTATCTGCCAAGAAACTGAAGCGCTACCACGAGCGCCTCTCCGAACTCGCCGAGACCGGAGCCTTCACGTTGATCTCGGCAGACGAGCTGCCCACGATGGACGAGGACGACTTCAAGGACATGATCCATGCCAGCCCTCAGGGCAGAGCGCGCCTAACAGACTTCATCGCTGAGCGCCTGGCAGACACGCTTCTAGAAGCCTCCTGAGCCCCGGATGCGCTTCAACAGCTACGAGTTTCTGCTCTTCTTCGCTGTCTTTCTGGCCGTGGCACCGCTCTTCCGAGGGCGGCGGGCTCGTCACGGGCTGTTGCTCGGGGCCAGCTATCTCTTCTACGCCACCTGGAATCCGCCGTTCGTCCTGCTGCTGCTCTTTTCGACGGTGCTCGATTTCGTCTGCGGGCCGCGCATCGCGCGAGCGAATTCCGCCACGCGCAAAAAACTCTGGCTGGCGGTCAGCCTGCTGGGCAACCTCGGTGTCCTCTTCTATTTCAAGTACGGAAACTTCTTCCTCGAGAACGTTGCGTTTATCGCGGGCGTCGATGCCGAGCCCTTCTACCTGGACGTGGTCATTCCACTGGGGATCTCCTTCTACACGTTCCAGTCGATGTCCTACAGCCTGGACATGTACCGAGGCAAAGCCGAGCCCTGCGAACGCTTCCTCGACTTCGCCCTCTACGTAACCTTCTTCCCACAGCTCATTGCCGGTCCGATCCTGCGCGTGACGGAGTTCATGCCACAGCTGCGCCGCAAGGAGCCGGTGACCCAGGCGGAGGTCCTGCTCGGCGTCGAGCTCTTCCTGCTGGGCCTCTTCAAGAAGGTGGTCGTCGCGGACAACCTGGCAATCCTCGTAGACAGAGTGTTCGAGAGCCCAGGGGACTACAGCGGAGCAGCAGTGACCCTGGCCGCCTGGGCCTTCTGGGTGCAGATCTATTGCGACTTTTCCGGCTACTCGACGATGGCCCGCGGTCTGGCCTCCATCCTCGGGTTCAAGCTGCCGCGCAACTTCGACTCCCCCCAGCTGCGTCACAACCCGATTCTCTACCGTCGCTCCTGGCACATCACCATGGGCAACTGGTTCACGGACTACATCTACAAGCCGCTGGGCGGCTCCCGAGTGGGCGATGCTCGCTTCGCCTTCAACATCATGGTCACCTGGACCGCCCTCGGGCTCTGGCACGGCGCCGCCTGGAACTTCGTGCTCTGGGGGGCGTACAACGGCGTGATCCTGGCGATCTACTCGGTGGTGATGCGGCGCAAGAAGTGGGCACTGCCGGCGTTTCGGGGCAAGCGCTTCCTGGGCTGGCTCATCAACGTCGCAATGCTGTTGTTCTCGTCCGTGCTGTTCCGAGCCCAGAGCGGCAGCGACGCCTGGCTGATGGTGAAGAAGCTGCTTCAGTGGGCGCCAGGAACCGCCGTGGCAGGCGAGTGGTTCTTCGCCCTCTGCGTTCTGCTCGCGATTCACGCCTTCTGCTTCTGGAACTACCGGGAAGACCTCTTCCAGCGCCTCGGCTGGCCCGGTCGAGTGCTGGTGGCGTCCGGCATGGTGAGTCTGATCGCCGTACTGGGGGCAGCCGGTCGCCCCTTCATCTACTTTCAGTTCTGACGAGAATCCGCCAATCAAACGCTCGGGGGTCAAGGGAGTCGCGAACTTCCGTTCCCTTGTGAGTTAGCTCATGCTGGCGGGGACCCAGTTGGAGACCCGTGCGGGGAAGCGGCCCACGCTGCCGGAGTAGCCACAGCTCGATTCAACATCATCTTCTCACGGTCCCGGCGAATAGGCATCGCAGGCGTTTGCGACGGTGACCGGGCTGCCGGCCACGAAGCGCCGCAAGATGAAGATGTCGGCGGTGTCGCAGTCGCTCACGCCGCCATCGGACGGGCCGATCACGTTGCAGCGCGTTGCGATGAAGGGGCCGCCCAGCGGAGCACCCACCAGGTTCTCCTGGGCGCGGGTCGCATCCGCCGCCGTCACCGCTCCGTCTCCGGTGACATCGCCGCATTGGCAAGCATCACAGCCTTCAGCAGCGGCATGCTAGGCCCCCCGCGGCCTGACTATTCAATTTACAGAATCCTGGGTTATCGAAACTTGCCGTAAACGCAGCTCCAATTTCCTATCCTCCGAAAACCTAAATATGTTTCGTGGATTTCTTGCAATCTTGATTGCTGCGACTGCTTTTGCAGCCATCGCTAGCTATATGATCGCTCGGCTCGAAAACGATGCTCTCGAAATGCTGGCCAAGGATTCGGCCAGCATTATCGAACATCAGCCACGGCTCGAGGAAGCCCTCAAGCATTTGAATGAGGTCGCCTTTTTCCAGATCTCACGAGGCGATTCCGATGCGACGGATTACCTGGTTGAACTTTTTTCCGATGATGACAACCTGTTTTATCAGAAGATAGAATCGCACTTTTCGGACGAACTGAACCTCGATCTGAATAGTCTCGTAGCCAATGAAGATTTCGATTGGAAAGCCATCGACCTCAGCTGGATGAGAGGTTTAATGCAATTCGACAATCTGCACATTTATAAATACGAGAGTTTTTTGGATCATGAATTGGGAGAAAAACAGGTACCGCAGCTCGTTTTTCATTTCAGTCAGGCGGCCAGGACACGTCTAGCGCAAGGTTTTCATCTTGGGCAAGAAGATCAGGCCATTGAGGAAGTAACTCACTTAGCAAAGCTCGCGATGACAACAGCTGACGAAATGTACTTAAGACTCGCTGGTTTGATGTTGCGGACAGTTCACGAATTCATCGGCATCGTTCGCGCGAAGGGTCGAAAATACAATCCAGCTCTTCTGCCAGTCACTGAGGAAGATTTATACCAGCTTGAATGGATAACCAGGGGATACAATCGAAGCCTGGGCTTACAAGCGCCCATAGAGTGGCTTGAAAGAGCACCTACTCTCGCAAAATCGCCCGCGCTTCAGTGTGTAGCGATCAAGAGCGCCGTCATTTCAGCAGCAACGATCGCGCCCTACTTAGAGCCTGAATACCCTGAACACTATTCGATCTACCGCAAACTTTTCGAGCGGTGGAAAGCACCGTGCCAGATGGATGACATAGGGTCCTTCGGGGACGTGAACGATATTTTTGGAGAAGAGATCACAAAGCGGGTCATAGGGCGGTCAAATTCTTGGGATCCCGCGATATGGATCCACGAATTCTTTTTGAAAGACCGAACACGGAGGTTTATAGGATTATCGGTTTACACGACCGTGGGCCCGGGGACACTCCTCCTGCCCCCACCGGATCGAACCCACTAGCTTGCTTTCTTGATGCGCGCAGAAAAGGCAGCCCCCCGCGGCCTGACTATCTATTTAACAGAATCCTGGGTTATCGGGCCTTGCCGTAAACGCAGCTTCACGGGCTAGTGGTGGCGGAGGAGACCGCAGACGACGCCCCCCATCGGAACTGACTCGCTGCTTGAAAGATTCCTGGGTTATCAGCCATCGCCGAAAACCCAGCTTCAATTGCCAATCCTCCGCAGAACCCGGTCGGTCATTTCCTGATGGGTCGCGCTCTAGAAAGTCGCAATCGGACCCGAGAAGCGCTCGTCCACTACCGAAATGCGCTCGCAGTCGACCCGCAACACGAGGGCGCGCGCCGGGGCCTCGATCGAATCGAAGATTTTTTGGCGAAACTCGCTGCGGAGCGTTCGGGAACAGGCCAGCCAGTCCGGCGTCAGCCGATCGAAATCAGGCCTCGGATGTCGCAGCGGCCACGGCGCCCCAGATCAAGAGTGCAGCCAGCACAGCGGTCGTCAGCAGACTGAGATCCGCGACTACCGAGCTGCTCGCAAATCCGGAGACGAACTCGGTGAGGAAGTCCCGCGCGCCCGGAACGGCCGCCACGATCGCGCAGGCGGCGAATGAAAAAGCGAGCAGAATGGTCGTCCGGATTCGCAGCATATCGCGCTGAGGTGGCAGCCGGAGCATCAAGTTTTCGGTGAAACCATCGTCATCGATTGGGGGAGCCGCCGAAAGAAGCTTCTCCAAATTCTCTTCTCGATCATTCATCCCGACACCTCTTGCCGCGAGCCGTATACCGCTAGATGCTCCCGGAGCTTTTCTTTCCCTCGGGCGATGTGGGTCTTTACCGTCCCCACAGGATAGCCCAGGGTATTTGCCACTTCCTGATGAGACATCCCCGCCTGGAAACAGAGGGAGATGCATGCGCGTTCGGGCTCGCGCAGATGGCGCATCGCGCGCGCAATATCCTCCGACGCTGTATCTGGAGTCGAAACCCGGGATTGATCCACCTCCGGCACCTCCTTCAGTTCTTCCGCGCTCCAGTGGCGTTTGCGCTTTTCGGATGCGAAGGCCCGGTACGCGATCGTGAAGAGCCAAGAATGAAACCCACCCTCGCTCCGATAGGTTCCGATGCGTTGGTAGGCGCGAAGAAAAGTCTCCTGGGCGAGATCGTCGGCAAGTGCTCGATCTCCACAGCTCAACCTCAGCAGAAACGCGCGAACGGCACTCTGGTGTTTTCGCACCAGCGTCGCAAATGCGTGGCGGTCGTCGTCAGCGACGACCCGCGCGATGAGTGGAGCGTCCTCCACCCGCCGCTCAGGTTTTCTCTGCGCGTTGCGAATACCGCCAGACGATCAGGTAGGCGGCACCGATGAACGCCGGGATCAGGCCGACCGCCCAGCTGCCGTCGGCGAAACCGTCGACCATTCCGATGAGGATCAGCAGCGACAGTCCAATTCCGACGAGCACGAGGCCGCGTCGAAGGTCACTGTACGCGGCGTTCGGTGGAGCGAAGAGTTCAGGCGGAATATCGGTGCCTTTTTCGATCATCACCCGAAGCGTCTGGTGAAGCTGGGCTTGCTTACGGATGCGCAGCATGTGGGTTGAAACCACGCCCAGGAGAATCGCGAGGAAGAGTGTAACCGGGACGACGATCGCCACGAGATCCAAGGATCCGTCCTCGAAATCATAATCGTCGTTCTCGGTCATAGCGAGAACGATCGCGATTCCTTCGGGTCCGAGGGCTTTGAGTGCTTCGGGTGACAGGTCCGCCAGCGCTGTGCTCGCAGCTTTCTCGATGACTCCGTCCGCTACGGGAGCCACCTCTTCATCTGAAGCGAGTGCGGGGGCGGAAAAAGCGAAACAGAGCAATGCGATGGTCGTGAGACGGGACATGTTCTCCTCCTGGATGATTGACCTCATGAGATAGACGCGCTGGCAGGCGATTTTGGATTCAGGAGTTCGAAAATATCTCCCGAGGGGGGCGAATTCCCACCTCCGCGCTGAAAGCTTGCCGCCGATGGGGCGCGGCCGTCAATTGCCCGCGAAGAGCGCCACCCGCTCGGGGTGGCGCAGGTTCGCGACATCGGCCCGCTCCGCATGCTCACCGCGATAGACGCGGATTGCGAGTGAGGGGTGCAGGACGTAGAGCGGGCGGTGGAGGGGATCGATGAAGCTCACGGAACGACGGTCCCCGCGCGATAGCCGCTCGTTTGTGCGGTTAGTGAGGGCGTTTCGGTACACCGGATAGGCGTGGAAGCGGGCCACATCGTCCGGACGGAAGCGATAGCTGATCCTGTGTGGCGTTAGGGGTGTTCCACGCTGGATTTCTCCGTAGCTGTAGCCACCGTCGATGGTGTGGATTGTGCCGCCGCGGATGCGTGCGGTGTCGCGCGCTTCGAGGGCCTGCAGGTGGGCGTAGGTGAGTGCATCAACCACGGCCGCTTCGATGCTCGCAAACAAAGCGCCTGGCCCCCGCGCGCGGAGCGGCTGCGCTCCGTCTGAGAGGGAAATTTCGACCGCTGGCTGCTCGAGATGCCTTCCGGAGTGAACGCTGCCCTCGTCGGCGGCGAATACCGGGTTGGATAGGGCGAGGCATAGCAGCAAGATCGTACAGATAAAGGACATTTGAGGCTCCCAGGCGATTGTCTCACTGGGTAGACGCGCCGCGGGCCGCTTTTGGATTCACGGAGTGGACCGATTCGGTGGATTTCGACTGATTCGAGCTTTGGTATCCGGATCGCGTTGGAGGCGCCGTGCGTATTCTGCAATGGATTGCCGTTGCGCTAGCGATCTTGCCGATGGCGGGTTGTGCGTCGTTTTGGACGCCCTGGGTTATCGGACACCGCCGAAAACCCAGCTTCGATTGCCTTTCCTCCGAATACATCCACACGGGCTTATGCACGCAACGGCACTGCTCGAACGGGAGTGTTGGCTAGTAGTGGCGGAGGAGGCCGCAGACGACGCCTCGAATTTCCAGGTCTTCGGCGGGAACGACGATGTCTTCCATTGCGGCGTTGGCGGGTTGGAGGCGGACGGTTCGGCCGTTGCGGTAGAACTTTTTGAGCGTGACGTCCTCGCCGCGGATTAGCGCGACCACGGTTTCTCCGTTGCGGGCCTCGCTGCGGCTTTCGACGATCACGGTGTCGCCGTCGCGGATTTGTTCATCAATCATCGAGTCGCCGCGAACCCGCAGCGCAAAGCTCTGACCGCGCCGCGACACGAGAGCTGCGGGCACCTCGAGGGTTTCCTCGACTTCGATGGCTTCGATCGGTGTACCCGCTGCGACATAACCGAGTAGCGGAAGCGAGACCGTCCCCGTACTCGGCGGCGGCACCGGCTCGACGGAGCGAGACCGATTCCACGCCTTGCGGAGAAAGCGCTTGTCGACGAGATGCTGGACGTGTTTGTGGACCGTGGCGACCGACGAGAGATTGAAATGGGCGCCGATCTCTTCGAGGCTCGGCGAGTAGCCCTTGTTCGAGACGAAAGAGCAGATGTAGTCGTAGATCTCACGCTGTCTTCGCGTCAACGCCATTTCACCGTCCCCCCGCGAATGCCCGGCTCTCCTAGGGCTTCGACGTTTGTTCGCCTGGAAGATTGACGAAAGGGAGGCGAAAGTCAACCGGCGGGTGTGTTTAGAAGGGGCTCGGCGACGCGAACGTCTAGGAAAACAGGAATGGAAGGGGGACTTTCGCGAAGCTCCCGCGCCCTACTTCAGGCGGCGTTGAGCTTCTGATCTGGGGCGGCGCGGTAGAAGCGGCGCAGCTCCGAGAGCAGCGCGGGCGTGTCGGGGCGGCTCGGATAGCGCCGCTCCAGCGATCGACAGTAGGTTCGCGCTCGGGAGTGGGCGGTCGCGTACCGCTCGCGGGTGGGCGCGTCCATCCAATCGCACCACCTGAAGCCCTCGAAGCACCCCAACCCATCGTGCCCGCTCAGGCGCGCGACCGCGTAGCGGTCGACCTCGCTCTGGAACTCCAGCACCAGCCGCGAGACCGACCAATCGCGATCCGCGAGCCAAGCGAGGTAGAGGAGATGACTCGTCTCCTCGATCACTGTCCACGGATCTTCGAGATCCGCAGCATCGATGTAGATCCCAACCGAGATTTCAGCGGGTTCTTCGACGACGAGCAGACCGGAACGCGGGCTGTCCGGGGGCAGCAGCTTCAATGCCGTATCGGGATCGACGACGAACTGCTCGGCGCGCAGATCGAGATCCAGGCGATAGATCGAGGTGATCCAACGCTGGGCCTCGATGATCGCCTGCAACAGCGATTCCCTCTGCGCGGTGGAAGATTTCCGCTGGGTCGGCAGCTCCGCCGAGCTCATTGCCACCACTCCCGGCCCGAGCAATCGAGCGGCAAGTAGCCCGCGCGCAGCAGCAGTTCGCGGTCTCGCTCGCTGCTGGTGTGCAGGTAGCGCTCGAAAACCGCGATCAGGTCTCGAGACTGCCCGGGGCGGGTCCGATCCCCGACCTCGGCCAGGATCTCGACGAACTTGCCGAAACCCGCTGCGAGTTCGCGATAGAGGCGCGTCCAACAGCCCGATTCGCCGCGGCCTCGGAGCCCAGTCACGACGTCGCCGTACGCGATGCACCCGATTTGCCGGTAATAGTTCGCATCGACGGGGCCGCCGAGGAGGCTATCCGCGAGAAATCCGGATACGAAAAGCGCGTGGTCGCCGAGCCCGCGCATGCTCTGGATCCGGTCCACGCCGTGATCTCGCCGAGCAGCCAGCAGGGTCTCGGCAAGGGCCTGCTCGCCGGCTAGGCCGTCGCGGTTCTCGAGTACGCGCTCGTCGAGCAACTCCACGAGGTAAGCGGTTGCCATTGGGCTGGGTTGAAGCTCGACCTTCTGGACGGCTCCGGCGAGCAATTCAGCGAAGAGCGCGCGCGGTGAGCTGCGCTCGATCTGTACCTGATCTGCCTGCCGGGAATTGCCCATGGTCTCCCCCGCGCCGCCTGTTTCTTGTAAATCGGCAGCCCGGCAGGGGAATTTGAGGACAGAAATCGTGCAAAGTTTCTCGATTCTCTCCTTGACCATGGGGGTCCGAGTGTTTACGTTGCGGCTCCTGGCAGTCGGAACCTCCGTCTGCCAAACACAGGGCAGCTGACGCCCGCCGAGCCACAGGGGCCCGGCGGAGGCAGTTCAGCGATTTTCCCTGAATTTTTGCGGGCCCCAGGCCGGGGCGCTGCGCTCGGAGGAACAGGACTCATGAAGATTCGTCCGCTCCAGGATCGGATCATCGTCCGGCGTGTCGACGAGGAAGAGACCACCAAGGGTGGGATCATCATTCCCGACAGTGCCAAGGAAAAGCCCCAAGAGGGCAAGGTCATCGCCGTAGGCAAGGGCAAGGCCAATGAAGAAGGCAAGATTCAGCCGCTTGATGTGAAGAAGGGCGACAAGGTGCTGTTCAGCAAGTACGCGGGCACCGAGATCAACATCGAAGGCACTGAGCATCTGATCATCCGCGAGGACGATGTCCTCGGCGTGGTTGAGTAGGAGAATTCAATAATGGCCAAGGAAATTCGCTACGACCAGGACGCCCGCATCAAGCTGCTCGCCGGTGTCAATGGTCTTGCCAACGCAGTTCGCGTGACATTGGGGCCGAAGGGTCGCAACGTCATCATCGACAAGAGCTTTGGCTCCCCCACCGTCACCAAGGACGGTGTGACGGTCGCCAAGGAAATCGAGTTCGAAGACAAGTTCGAGAACATGGGCGCCCAGATGGTGAAGGAAGTCGCAAGCAAGACTTCCGACGTCGCGGGTGACGGAACGACCACGGCAACCGTGCTCGCTCAGGCTCTCTTCCGAGAGGGCTGCAAGCTCAACGCCGCGGGCATGAACCCGATGGAAGTGAAGCGCGGCATCGACGCCTCGGTCAAAGCCATCACGAAAGAGCTCGCGAAGATGTCAAAGTCGACGCGCGATTCGGCTGAGATCGCCCAGATCGGAACGATCTCTGCCAACTGCGACGAGACGATCGGCAAGATCATTGCCGAAGCGATGGAGAAGGTCGGTCGCGAAGGCGTGATCACGGTCGAAGAGGGCAAGAGCCTCGAAACCGAGCTGGAAGTCGTCGAAGGCATGCAGTTCGACCGCGGCTACCTCTCGCCCTACTTCGTGACGGATCCGGAGCGCATGGAAGTCGCCATCGAAGAGCCGCTGATCCTGCTGCACGAGAAGAAGATCAGCAACATGAAGGACCTCCTGCCCGTACTCGAGCAGGTCGCCCGACAGGGCAAGCCGTTGCTGATCGTCGCGGAAGACATCGAGGGTGAGGCACTCGCCACGCTCGTCGTCAATAAACTCCGTGGCACGCTGAACGTGGCGGCCGTCAAGGCGCCGGGCTTCGGTGATCGCCGCAAGGCGATGATGCAGGACATGGCGGTCCTCACGGGCGGCCAGGTGATCGCCGAGGAGCTCGGCCTCAAGCTCGAGAACGTGACCGTCAAGGATCTCGGCAAGGCCAAGCGCATCTCGATCGACAAGGACAACACGACGATCATCGATGGCGGCGGCTCCAAGAAGGACATCGAAGGCCGCTGCAGCGAGATTCGCGGCCAGATCGAGGACACGACCTCCGACTACGATCGCGAGAAGCTCCAGGAGCGACTCGCGAAGCTCGTCGGCGGCGTGGCCGTGGTCAAGGTCGGTGCAGCCACCGAGACCGAGATGAAAGAGAAGAAGGCTCGGGTCGAAGACGCACTCCACGCAACGCGTGCCGCGATCGAAGAAGGGATCGTGGCGGGCGG
>SMVA01376326.1_pt1 | contig 11256 bp, 9 predicted proteins | sample 2456451 | NCBI WGS metagenome assembly SMVA01 (sample SAMN11095933, study PRJNA526329) | marine sediment metagenome | biome: Marine sediment; feature: Surficial sediment; material: Deep marine sediment; isolation source: Hadal surficial sediment | place: Pacific Ocean | collected 2014-05 | depth 0-1...
AGCGGATGCTCATGGTCACAATGGTCGGCAGCGGCGACAGCAAGAGCGCCGTCTCACCGAAAGTCGTCGAGGTGCTCGGCGATGCGATCGAGGCGAAGACCCACGCCGAGCAGTACCTGGCTGAGAGCGGTCTCGATTACACGATACTGAGGCCGGGCGGCCTGTCGTCGGATCCCGCCACGGGAACCGGCGAGAAAACAGAGGATCACACCGTCATGGGCGTCATCATGACGGCGGACCTCGGCCGGCTCGTCGTCGAGTGCCTCGACGATGACAGCACGGCCGGACACATTTATCATGCGATCGACCCGAAGGTAAAATGGCAGCCGCCACTACAGCGCGGCGAAGACTTGCCGAAAAAAAAATAGGGGACACAAAGTGATCCAGCCCTGGACGGCGACCTGCGTGCAGGTCATCAACCGCACCGTCAACCACGCCCGGAATCGCGAAGAGGCGATGGAAATCGTGCACCGCAGTCTCGACCGCTGGGAAATTCTTATTCTCGGCGGCATCGCGCCGGGGCAGGCCCGCCCGAATAACCCGAACCAGCTCGTTCTCTTCCCGGAATTCGCGCTGCAGGGCTTTCCGATCCTCGAGAGTACCGACGAGTGGATCGAGAAAGCCTGTTTCCAGATTCCTGGACCCGAAACCGAGCGGCTGCAGAAGATCGCCCAGCAACACCGGCTCTTTATCGCCGCGAATTCTTATGAGAGTGATGCCGATTGGCCCGATATTTATTTCAACTGTTCCTACCTCATCGACCCGGCCGGAGACATCATTCTCAAATATCGCCGCATCAACACGCTGCACTCGGTCTCGCCTCACGACGTCATGGACCGCTACCTCGACATGTACGGTATCGAGGGCACGTTTCCGGTCGCCGATACCGTACTCGGCAAGATCGCGATGATGCCGTGCGCGGAAATCATGTACCCGGAAGCCGCGCGCGCGTTCATGATGCGCGGCGCCGAAGTCATCCTGCACCCGACGAGCGACAGCGGCGCCATCGACCTGTGGGCCTGGGAATCGGCGAAGCGCGTGCGGGCCGCCGAGAACATGCTCTACCTCGTGTCCTGCAACGCCGGCGGCTCGAGCGGCGGCGCGATACCCGAAGGTTTCAACATGGGGCATTCGAAAATTTATGACTATAACGGCCGCCTGCTCGGCGAGTCCGGCGGGCCGGGTGAAACGGTCTTGCCGTCGGCGACGATCGATATCGAAGCCCTGCGGCGCGATCGGACCGATTGCCTGACCTACAACCGGATCCTGAGCCAACGTCACGATATTTACCGCGCGGTCTACGAGGCGGCGCTGTTTATCGCGCCGAATGCGTATGCCGAGAAGCGCATGCCGTCGCGGAAAGCATCAATCGATCTGCTCAAGGCAAGCCTCGAGAACGCTGTCGAGCGTGGCGCCGTGACGCCACCTGATTAACCCTTGAATCCTAAGACCTTCGAAGGCAGGTGAATATGATGGAAAACACGAAATCGGCTATCGAGAGCATCATGGGCGAGCGCGGCCGGCTGCGCACCGTACACGAAATGCTGAAGGCGGCTCTTGAAACGGAGCCGCGGGACGATTCATTCGTGCCGTTCTATCTCGCGGTCGGTACCTATATGGAAGCCAGCATGGGACGCCTGAATTCAGAGGATGTCACGATGCTCGCGCGACTCGGCGAGAAACTCGGCGTCGTGGAACCGGACGATGCGGAAATCATCGCCGAGGTCCATCGGCGCCTCGACGGCAATCGGGAGCACTTGGAGAAATATCTTGCCTGCACGTCGGCCCTCAAAGCGGACCCGCAAAGTCGCTCGGCGATCGAAGCCTACGAGGCAGTCAGCCGTGCCTATATCGACTACATCCACAACAAAATGGGCCATCACGCGCCGAGTACGGACATGGCACGACGCTTATTCGACGAGTCGGACTGGATCGAAATCGCCGATATTGACGCAACGTATTTCGCGGCCGAGAGCAAACTCTACGATGCGGTATTCGACGCGCGGCCGGCAAACGTACCGCTCGGCCAATCCGCCCAGGAGTACGTCGATCAATACCGCCGCGACAAGGGTTAGGTTTTCGCCCCCACCTGAGGCGACAGGCGGCGTTCGGCCTCGGCCAGGCTTTCCCGGTAGGGTTTCAGTCCCCACTCGCAGGGAATATCCAGCATGAAAAATACCGTCGGGATTCGAAACCCCTGGACCGGACAATTTGATTTTGAATTCGTGGAACCCACGAGTGCGTTTCTGTCGGATGAATGCGCGCGACTTCGACAAGGCCAGGAGGACTGGTATGAACGTGGCGTGGAATATCGTATCGACGTGATGCAGGCATTCGCGCAGTCGCTGCAAAACCATGACGAAGACATTATCGATCGCCTGCAGGAAGACACGGGCCGCGTCCGAATCGCCCGTCTCGAACTCGATCTGACGCTGGCCGCAATTGAAAGGGCTTGCCTTCAGGGCCCGAAGGTTCTGCGGGAAACATCCCCTTTGGATACGGGACACGACGCCATTTCTTCACGCCAGCAGAAAGTGCCCTATGGTCTGTTGCTGAATATCGCACCGTGGAATTTTCCGCTGCTGCTGTCTCTGATTGATGTGTTCCCGGCCCTGATCGCGGGCAATGCGGCGATCATAAAACCCAGCGAGGTGACGCCGCGCTGGGTGAGTGCCGTGCAGGCCGCGATTGACGACGTGCCGGATCTGGCGGCCGTGCTCGGAATCACGGTCGGCACGGGCACAACCGGTGCGCAGTTGATTGCGAAAGTGGATGTCGTCAGCTTTACGGGCAGCGTGACGACGGGCCGAAAAGTCGCCGAGGCGGCGGCGGCGAATTTCATTCCGGCCTATCTCGAACTCGGCGGTAAAGATCCGGCGATCGTGCTGAAGTCTGCCGATGTCGATTACGCTGCCGACAAGATTCTCTGGTCGAGCGTGCTGGCCACCGGACAGGCATGTCAGTCGCTCGAGCGCGTATACGTCGATCAGGAAATAGCCGAGGAGTTTGTCGACAAGATTTCAGTCGTGGCCGAACAGGTTTCGATCAACTTCCCGGACAAGGCGGACGGGGACATCGGACCGTTCATATTCGAACAGCAGGCCGACACGGTTGCCGAGCATCTGCGGGATGCCGCGGCGAAGGGTGCGACGATTCGTGTCGGCGGCAATATCATCGATCACGGCGGTAAATGGCTCGAGGCGACCGTGCTCACCGACGTCAATCATCAGATGCGCATCATGACCGACGAGACGTTCGGCCCGGTCGTACCGATCATGCGCTTCGCGAGTGAAGACGAGGCGGTCGAGCTCGCGAACGACACGCGCTACGGACTCTCCGCATCCGTTTTCGCAGGCACACTGGAAGAAGGCCGGGATATCGCCCGGCGTATCAACGCGGGCGCCGTGTCCGTCAACGACGCGTCCCTGACGTCGCGAATTCACGATACGGCACACGAATCATTCCGTTTTTCCGGCATGGGCAGGAGTCGGTTCGGCGCAGAGGGCATCGCGCGATACACGCGCACCAAGGCGATATTCGAAAACCCTCTGGACGACTGAAATCATACAAACGGACCGTTCGCCTTACTCGGCAATGCGATGATTAAAAAACTGGGTATTGGAATTTTGGGTCTTCTGATTCTTGGGGTGGTCATTATGGCAGCCTGGTATCAGATAGATGGCCAACCCCTGCCTGAAACCAATCGGTTCATGGACGGCGACGGTTACGGAATCACTGAATTCGGAGACGGCGGTTTCGTTTTCAGCCCGGTCGAGAGCAATGGCCACGGCCTGTTGATTATGCACGGCGCACTGATCAAACCGAAAAGTTACGCGAAGACGGCGGCATATTTCGCGCGGCGTGGTTATACGGTACTCCTGCCCTATGGCGTGGCCCGCCTGTCCATCAACGCCGTGGACGGCGCGGCCGAGCGCATGAAGGAAATCAAGGTTCAGGACTGGTTCGTCATCGGGCATTCCATGGGGGGTTACGCCAGCCTTACCCTGATTACACGCCACCGGCCGAACGTGAAGGCCCTGGCCCTGTGGGCCGCTATCCCACCCACCGATTTCTCCGACCTGGCGATACCCGTCCTGTTTCTCTGGGGGGACAACGATGGTCTGCTGTCACCCGAGCGTTTCGCCGACGGCAAGTCGAATTTACCGGCGACCGTGGAGTACGTCACGGTGCCGGGCGGTAATCATCAGGATTTCGCCATGTATTCACATCAGTTTTTTGACAATGAAGGACTGATGGGCTGGCCAGCACAGATCGATCTGGCCAATGAAACCACAGCGGAGTTCTTTGCCGAGAGTTTCTAGTACTCACGACGGGTCAATACCGATGCAGCGGATTCAAAGCGTTAGGCAAACTCCCTGGATTTGGACGCTGATGCTGAGCGCGGCCTTCCTGACGCCTGACGCCGGGTTCTGTGAGGTGCTGGGCGGAGATCTGCGTATCGCCCTGAAAGGGACCACTGATTATTTTTTCCGGGGTATCTCGCAGACCGATGGGGAACCCGCGATCCAGGCAGGCGTCGACTTCGAGCACAACACGGGTATTTTCGGCGGGCTCTGGGCTTCGACCGTCGAGTTCGAGTTTGAGAGGGCTCTCCAGGTTGCCAACCCGCGCGATATCGAACTCAACACTTACCTGGGATTCAAGTGGCGGATGAACCCCAGTTGGTCCACGGTCTATTCAGTGACTCACTACAGTTATCCGGACTCTTCGATCGATGCGGATTTCACCGAGTTCACCGTCGCCGCGAGTTTTCAGGATCATGTCTTTGCGGCCGTCAGTTATTCTCCGGAGGGTTATGCCAACGACGAGTCCACTGTCAACTATGAGGCCGGCGTCGAATATCCTGTGTTTAAGGAATTCGTGATTGGCGGTAATTTTGGTGCTTTCGATTTCAGCGGATCACGCTATAGCACTTTTACCTATTGGGACATCGGCATCAGCCGATGGTTTCGATTCTTAATGATCGATGTCAGGTACCACGACACTGACGGTGATGCCAAGGACAATTTCTTTAATAACGCTGCTGATTCCCAATGGGTTCTGTCGATTTCAACGGGTTTGGCGTTCTGAGGGCAGCGATCCAGGTGTGGCACCGAATTTCGAACCTGCGGGCCTACCGTGTGGCCACCACTTCACGACATCCCGTGACCTCGAGAAGTTGTGCCAGGGCGTTGCAGGCATTTACGATTTCTCCATCATCGACGACGATGCTCGAGTGACGGAGCAGATCATCTGCTTGACGCGAAGAAAGTCCGGGTTCTCGCTGGACCAGCAACGCGACAATGCCGCTGACGTGCGCCGCTGCGAGGGAGCTGCCCGAGTAGAACGCGTAACCGCCGTTCGGTGCGGTGGTCAGTATGTTGTGGCCCGGAGCCGCAATGTGCTTTAAGGCGGACTCCGGATTCGAATGCGGGCTATCGCCGTCGTGGCTGGACCGCACTGCAATGACTCCCGGAACAGATGCCGGGAAAGGATTATTCCCGGCATCACTACCGGCACTGGCGGTCACGACGATTATCCCGCGGTCTAAGGCAGCATTGAGCAAGCGCGAGAGTATCGGGTCTTGAGGTCCTGCGAGACTCAAATTAACGATATCGGCCTGACTGGAAATCGCGTACTCCAGGGCTTTCGCGAGCGTGAAACTGGAGCAAAGCGCCGTTGCAGATTCATCGTCGCCCTCCCAGCACGCCCGCAGTGAAAGAATCTCTACTTCCGGCGCCACGCCGACGATCCCGAGGCCGTTGTTCAGCGTCGCGGCGATGATTCCAGCGACGGCCGTACCATGTTGATCGTGTTGGGTATCGTCACGTGAATCCGCAACAAAGTTTCGGGTCAGGTAAATGCGATCCCGGAGATCCGGATGATCTATTTCTATGCCGGTATCGACTACCGCGACTTTGACACCCTTCCCGGTCGCCCATGTATGCGCCTCTGTAACTCGCATGATGTGAATCGCTGATTGCAGGCCCAGATAGGGATCGTTGTAACTGGCGCTCTGGGTGCGAAATATATTCATGCCCTGAACAGATTCGACCCGCGTGTCGGCTGCAAGCCGGGCGATCACGTCTTCCGTCGCGTGTCCGCCCGGTACTTGAAAAACCTCGCAATAGACGCTCAGTGATCCGATAAGCCAACCGTCAATTCGCCGCAGATCATACTCTTGCGCTATCTGGTTCAAGGTGCGTTCCGTATGCGGCGAGCCTCTATACCGGGGTCGCCGCACATAGGTTTTCCCGGCCGGATTGACCGGTGCAACGAAAATATTCGGCTCTTGATTAACGGTGAGCAGAATCTGCTGCGCCGCCAGCGGATATGCAGATAAATCGTCCGTGGCCAGTGTCCTTTGATCCTGCATGCCACAGCTCTGCAAACCATGAGTCAGCGCCAGGGCAATAGGAAAAACCCAGATTTTCTTCACTGATCGGGATCCGGGCGAGAGTAGATATGCTCCGCAAATCGAACACGCGGGTCTTGTCGAAGTTGCTGAAGCAAAACTGACAGGTTTTCATCGGTCGCATCGGATTCAATCGCGATCGTGTAGAGACCCTCGGTCGAGGGACCCGAAATAATCTGACCGCCGATCTCGCCGAGTATCCTGAGGCGCTCCGATTCCGGGAGCTGACCCGCAAAGATAACGGCCAAAAACGGAGCGTCGGAGACCGGCAAATCCGCAACGTCGGTGAGTGTGCGATAGACCGCAGCGTCATCATTATCAGCGGGCGGTAAGGCGATCAGACCGACGGCGATGAGCACAGCGGCGAGGCTGGCGGCGATCGCCGCCGGCTTCGACGCCAATGTTTTCCATTCCCGGAAACGCGCGGATTTCGGCGGTGCGCCGATCGCGTCGCGCCGTTCGGCCGAGTCGATTCTTTCCAGCAATGCGTCTGCCCCGGATGGCGCGCCATGGGAGAGAGGATCGACTTTCTGCATCGTCGTGAGGATCAGTCGCTGTTGTTCGATCTCATCCCGGCACGGCACACAGGTCTTAACGTGCGCCAGAACACGCTCGCGTTCACCGATGGCCAGCGTTTCGTTGACCAGCCATGGCAAAAGTTGCCAGGCATCCTGGTGTTCGTCTGTTTGCGCTGAATGGATATTCGTCATGACTTAATCGATTGGGGGGGTTTAGGCGTCGCCTCCAGCGAGGGCAGTATGCTTCGTAATTTTCGCCGGGCATGGAACATGCGCGTTTTTACCGTGTTCACCGGACAATCCAGGATCAGGGCGATTTCCTCGTACGCATGGCCCCAAAAATATGTCAATTCCACCACCGTTCGCTGTTCGAAAGGCAATTCTCGAAGTCCCGCAAGGATCCAGTCCTCGAGCTCTAACTCCTTTGTAGGTTCGTTTGAGGCCTGAAAAGGTTCATTCGCCGCCGGGGAATGCGGAAATGGCTCGCTTTTACGGAAACGCCGTAACTGCTCCAGCTGCTTCAGCCCCTTCCGGTACGCTATGCCCATAAGCCAGGTGGAAACCGCGGATTCGCCCTTAAAGGATGCGGCGCTTTCCCAAAGCACCAGGAACACGTCATTGGCGGACTCCTCGGCGATCTCGTACCGGCGAGTCAGGGAAAAAAGGAACCTGAAAACGCGATCGTAGTGGCGTTCGTACAAACACCGAAAAGCCTGCTGGTCTTTTCCGGCAACCCGGTCCACTAAAGCACGGTCTTCGGCTTCGGCGGCCGAAAGAGGTGAGTGATCATTCACTTACTTTTCTGATTGGTTGTATTTCAAGCGTTATCTTAAAACACTGCCAAGCATCCATTTTTGCTGGATTCTTCGCAGTTTGAACCTTTTCTGCCTGGGGTGGAACCCACTTATAGAAAACAGCCCGCGCCCGCTGCACTGGGCAGCACGGCGGCCGGTTCCAGCCGGGTCATGGGAAACATCCACAGGGCGCGGGGCGAGGATAAGTGTGACTAGATCAAAACGGTTGCAGATCAACACGAATGCCGCAAACACGAAGACATCTGAACGTTACAAAATTGCCGCCGGTTCCAGGGCCACGTTGCCTTTCCCCTGGAACCGGCTTTGCGAAAAGAGTGCCGGAAATCCGATGCTGATTTTTGGCAAAACTGACAAGAAAGGCTCGAATTTATGAGCGCCAGACTTCGAAACGATGTCGTGGTGGAACTTTACGGACCAGGGCCACACAAATGAAAACGTTCAACACAATCGCTACGCCGATTCAATCGCTCGGCTCTAAACAGGAGAACACCATGATCTCTATCGATCGCATGACTCACGTTGCCGCGCGCATCGCAACAAATGTTCTCGCTGCGATCTTTCTGATTGCCTTCAGTGCTTCAGAACTTGGCGCAGTCACCGTCACGACCGGTTTCGAAAGCTTCCAAATGGCGCCCATCACGATCGGCGTCACCCCAAATTCACTCGTGCTCTCAGCCGGTGAGTCGAAGACCGTGGGAGTGGACGAGTTCTACCACAACGGTCTTTTTTCCTGGCACATCCGTGACAACGAAACGGCGACCGGGACGTTCGAAACCGCCGCGAGCGAGCTGAGCTTCTGGGTGCGGACGACGGACAACAGTGTGATGAGTCTGATCCGGGTATTCGACGTCAACATGGTCGAGCTCGTGAACCGGTCGGCGCCGAATAACGCGTTCGTCCAGATCAGCGTCGTCCGCACGCCGGGACAAACCCTGATCGGCAGTTTCGAGGTTGCGAACCAGGGCGGCGGTGTGATCCTAACTGACATCGTGGTCGACGATCTGTCATTCACGGCCGACGTCTCGGCGCCGCCGGGGTTCGATCCGAACGATCCGATCCCCGCCAAGATTCCAATCGGCAGTGTCAACATCAAACTCACGCAAATCGCGAACGGCCTGACGTCTCCGGTTTACGGCACCGCGGCCCCGGGGCATGCCGGGCGGCTGTTCATCCTTGATCAGCCGGGGCAAATCATTGCGATCGACCTCGCAACGAATGCACAGACGACATTCCTGGACGTTTCCAACCTACTCGTGCCGCTCGGCGCGTTCGGGCCCGACTCATTCGACGAGCGTGGCCTGCTGGGCCTCGCGTTCCACCCGGACTATGCGACCAACGGGTTGCTGTACACGTATACGTCGGAGCCGGCCGGCGGCGGGACGGCTGATTATTCGACGCTCGCGATGAATGAGGTAGCGGATCATCAGTCGGTCATCCGCGAGTTCCAAACACCGAATCCGGCCGATCCGGCCAGCGTGCCCGACGCCAACATGAGCCGGGTATTGCTGCGCCTCGATGAGCCGCAATTCAACCACAACGCCGGGACGCTGGTCTTCGATGAGAACGGGTACTTGTTCATCTCGGTCGGCGACGGCGGGAATGCCGACGACGAGGGCGTCGGTCACGGCACGACCGGCAATGGCCAGGATACGACAAATCCATTCGGGGCCATCCTGCGCATCGACCCGCTCGGCAACGATTCCGCCAACAGCCAGTACGGCGTGCCGGCGACCAACCCGTTCAAGGGGCAAGTCGGCCAGGCCGAGGAAATCTATGCCTGGGGGCTCCGCAACCCGTTCCGGATCACGATCGATCAACCGACGCAAAAATTGTACGTCGCGGATGTCGGCCAGAATCACATCGAGGAAATCGACACCGTAGTGCTCGGTGGTAATTACGGCTGGAACTTCAAGGAAGGCAGTTTCTTTTTCCAAGGTAACGGCACCGCCGACGGCTCGGTCACTGATGTCGACCCGGGCGTACCGGGGGGTCTGATCGATCCGATCGCCGAATACGATCACGATGAAGGCATCGCCATTATCGGCGGATTCGTATATCGCGGCAGCGCGCTGGCGGCCCTCGCCGGCCGCTATCTGTTTGGCGACTTCGGCAGTTTCACGGCCGACGCCGGACGAATTTTTTATCTCGATGCGAATAATGCGATCAAGGAATTCAATGTCGGTCCGCAACCATTCGCGATCCTCGGGTTTGCGCAGGACGCGAACGGCGAAATTTACGTGCTGGCCAATACGACCGGTACGCCGTTTGGTGCGACCGGTCTTGTGCTGCGCATAGATCCCTTTGGAATGCCGGTTGTCGGTTCGCCGGGTATTGATCCCGACAGCCTCGACAGTGACTGCTTCATCGCGACGGCCGCTTTCGGTTCCTATCTGGCGCCCGAGGTCGAGGTGCTGCGCGAGTTCCGCGATCGATTCCTGTTGACGAATGCACCGGGCCGGTTATTCGTTGACTGGTACTACCGCACGTCGCCGGCCATCGCTGACCTCATTGCCGAAAATGCAATTCTGCGGGGGCTTACGCGGGCCGCGTTGGCGCCGCTGGTCTACGGCATCAAATACCCGCTGGCCGCGTTGTTCCTGTTCATGGCCGCCTGCTTGCTGTGGATTCGGCCCAGGGCGCACATTTAGATGGGTCGATTAAATGGGGTCAGACCCCATTATTAATGGGGTCTGACCCCATTTAACGCTCCATTCAACCGCCGAAACGAAATCGGTCGTCGCGCGTGAGCATCTGCTCGCCGGACAACACGCTGATTGACGGCGGCACATCCTGCTGGTTCTCGTCAGGCTCGCGCACAGTCGCGATGATTTAATCGATCGGCTGCGCCCGCACCGGTGCCGGGCGACACGATGCCAAGGCCCACGAATGCGGAAATTCATACCGCAGTGTTGCTGCGGGGTTGATCCGACATTGAAATTCCCCGAATTGTCGACGGGTGTTACAGCGGGCTACCGCGAACCGGGCCGGCTTTTCCTGTAAAGTGCCCGCTGGTTTGGAATCTAAAATAATTGCCATTGGCCCGAATGAGTATTCCCGCCGCTTCAGTCAGTACATCAAAACCCCGGAAATTGCTGTTTGGCCTGCCGCCCAGCGAACCCGATACCTACGACGGGCCGTGGGAAAAGGCCGAGCACTGGGTTATCTGGTTGACGCTGGTCTGGCTGGGCCTCGGCCTGCTCGGCATGGCCATCTGGTTTGCAAGCGACAATGCGTTCATCACGACCGTTTTCGCCCCGCCTGGCGACGAATTCTGGGGACGCCTGACGCGGCAAGTGCCCCTCACGTTCGTAATAACTTTTCTGTTCGGGCTGGCGGTCGAGAAGGGCGGCCTCAACGTCGTGTATACGCGCAAGACCGCCCACATCATCGCGATGTTCGTGTTGCCGTTGTTTCTGACGCCGGCCGTGATTGAAGGGATCGATCTTTATCGCCAGTGGTACCTGAGCGTGACGTGGAATTCGTTCGCCGTGTTCGCCCTGCCCTACGC
>SMVA01255685.1_pt1 | contig 11253 bp, 9 predicted proteins | sample 2456451 | NCBI WGS metagenome assembly SMVA01 (sample SAMN11095933, study PRJNA526329) | marine sediment metagenome | biome: Marine sediment; feature: Surficial sediment; material: Deep marine sediment; isolation source: Hadal surficial sediment | place: Pacific Ocean | collected 2014-05 | depth 0-1...
GCGCTGAATTCTGCGGCACCATGATTGGCGAACTTACCCATCAATGGTTGCTGGCGAGCGATGCCGGCTATGGATTCATCGCGACCCTCGAAGAGCTTATGTCGCGCAATAAGGCTGGCAAATCGATTTTGCGCGTTCCGCCTGGTGGCAGGGCCGTTGTGCCGTCGCCGGTGCCGCCGGATGTCGAGTGCCTGATCGCGGCAGTGTCGTCGATTGGACGGCTACTGTGCTTCGAGATGGAAGAGTTGCCCGAGCTCGCCAAGGGTAAGGGCCTGAAGCTCATCAATATCCCGACGAAAAAGTACAAGGCGGGGGAAGAACAGCTGGTCGCAATGGCGGTTATTCCGGAAAACGGAAATCTCCAGGTACATACCGCCACGCGCATGATGACGATCAAGTGGGATGATCTGGATGATTACTACGGCGAGCGAGCATTACGTGGCAGCATGCTGCCGAAGGGCTGGAGATCCGTTGTGCGCTTGTCTGCGGAAATCCCGGATCAGGATCAGTAACCTGCCAGTCTAGGAAGCTTTCGACTTCTTGGTATCGATGCTGCCGGATTCCACTTCGATCGTGGCATCGCCATCTGGCAGCGGCGTCTCGGCCGTCAGTTCCGGAATAATGACACTCGAATCGTCGAAATCTTCGTTCTGCGCGTCGCCTGATGCCGTCAGTTCGGCGGTGTTCTCCGGTTTCTCCGACGTTGGCATCTCAGCGGCGATTTCCGGAGCCTCGGACATCGGCATCTCAGTGGTGTCGCCGCCGCCGGCATCGATATCGTCTTTCTGTTCTGCAAGTGCCTGCGCAGCTTCTGCAATCTCCAGGTTGAAGACATGCGTCGCAGTCAATTCGTTTTCGTAATCCTGTTCGAGAGTCTCGTAGTCGGATTTCGTGTCGCCGTCCTTATCGAGTGCTACCGCCATCAGATCTTTCGCGGTCTCAAGATCGTCCGGGAGGATTTGCTTGGTCGCATCAATCATCATCGATATATCGTAATCTGCGGTGGCACCCTCGTCGCTTGGCAGAATCTCGTTTTGGAGAATCGTCTCATTCTGCTGCTGAATGGGCGGAATGATGTCAGTTGCCGCATGGTCCTCTTGTTTGGCGGTATGCTCGATAACTTCGATATCAAGCTTGTGATCGGCCGTGGCGCCAGCAGTCAAGAAGCCTAAGTCCTGGGAAACGTCCGTTGCGGCAGTGTCATGCAGGCCGGTGCCGTCATCGAAATCGGCATCGAGCGTAATTGACTGCAAATTCAGGGTGTCGTCATGTAATTCATAATCGAGATCCGAAATGACCGGCTGCGGGGCAGGCGGATCCTCAACAACTGGCTGGGGGGCAGGCGTATCCTCAACAACCGGTTGCGGAGCAGGCCCTTCGTCCCGGCGTCGCGACGGGGCTGCCGGTGCACCGACTGCAACGGATCCGAAGCGCTCCCGGACCTGGCGGCCGAACAAAAGCAGACCAAGAATCAACGCCAAACTGGCGCCGCCAAGCCACATCAGCCATGACCACCCACTGCTGCTACCGTCGCCTGTATCCTCGCTGATGATCGCGGGGACCGGCTGTGAAACTTGCGGGCCATCAACTGCGATGTCCCGAATATCGATAATTTCGTCGGCGCCGACGGGTACAACGAACGGCGAATCCGAACCGACAATGAAATCACCTGGCCGTAACTCAGGCGTGAGGGTTTCTGCAACCGGTACCTGTTCTGCCTGGAGAACGGGCACAGGATCTGCGGCCTCTGCAGTAACAGCCACGGTTTTGGCAGCCTCTGCAGGTGCAGGTGCAGCTGCGGTTTCAGCGACGGTAACGCCGGTATAAGAAACGGATGATGCGGCACTCGGAGCCGACGTCGTTTGCGGAGCTGTGGTGGTGGCGGTTGCGATGGCAGTCGCACTGCCGCCGATCAAATCGGGGATGACCAGCCAGCTTCCGGCTTTCAGAAGATCGGGATTGTTGTCCAGGAATGCGTCGGGATTGGCTGCAAAAATTTCCGCGACCGCCGGCCACAGTGCGACGGTTCTGTTCTCGATGCGTGATGCAATCTGCGACAGTGAATCGCCTGTTTGTACGAGATAGCGGCTGCTCATCGCAATCGGCGTGCCGGCCTGCGGACGCGCGCTGGGCGGAGCGCTCGGCCTCGGTTTTGGTTCGCTGACCACGTCGGTCGCGGTTACCGTTGACATCTGAACAGGCGTTAATGGTTCTGCTGCATTCCTGAGTGCTACGAGTTCGCCGTCCGTTGACGTCGCGGGATCGATCATCAGTGTGTAATCACGGGCCAGGCGTGCCGTGTACGGGCAATTGACAGATAGCTGCATCGCCAGGAGCGGTTCGCGTATCGATGTTCGGCCATCAAGGATAATCACTTTGTCAGTAATCGTGATTCGAGCGTTGCTGACGTTCGGGATACCGTTTGCGGTACGTCCAGGTTTCAGAAAAATGCAGAAATTGAACATTTGCTCGTTCGGACTCAGCGCATAGGCAATGCTTGCTCGCAACGGCTGACCCAAATGCGATTCGATATTGATTTCACCGAGTTCAAGCGCTGACACTGGCGCGGTGGCGAGTCCACAAGCGCCGCTAACGGCGACCAGCGCAGGCAGTATTTGTCCACTGGTCTTGCGCCTCATGGTCCTCAACTCCTTGTTTTTTTGCTTGCGTCCATTTGATGCCTTCACAGGCCGATACCCCGGTAGTTCATATTTCGTGATCCCTAACGCTCGGTTTTCGCCCTGAATTCAGCGAGTACGATGGGCGATGCTCAGATTATGTGGCCCTGAAAAGGCTGTAAACGTGCCTGTCCCATGTTTTGTAAATTGATGCTCCAAGAGGCGTTTTGAGGCCTAAAAGTGTGATCAGGATCACACATCCGTCATTGATTGACTTAACTTAAATATCACCTCAGGTAAGAGGCTTTGCGGATTCTGCGCAGTATTATCAATTATTACCGATTGCCTCGAGCGTCGTAGAGACGGCATTACCGGTTTCCTCCAGGACGACTTCCGGTTCGTGAACATAATGACCCTGCATAAAGTGCACGCCGAGCTGGAATAGCACCGCCATCTCGTTGGCGTTTTCGACCCGCTCAGCAATAGTTTCGATCTTGCGCTGGTCAGCCTCCTCGGTCAGCTGTTGGACGCTGTCCTGTAGTTGCATATCTGACGTCAACGAATGCATGAGTTCGCCGTTGATCTTGACGTAATTGGGTCTGAGAAGATCGAGGATCTGGAAACGATTCTTGTCTATGCCATAGTGCTCAAGCGCAAATTCAATGCCGACCTTCTTGAACGCAGCGACGGTTTTTTCGGTTTCCTTGATGTACTTGGCCGCTTCCTGCTCCGGGATTTGAATGCACAGGTGTGATGGACTCAATCTGTACGATTCGCATTCAGATTTGATCCAATCGACCAGCATTGAGTCCTGCATCGACTGATGCGACATTCTGACAAAGACTTTCTCTGCGTTATGTTTTGCGCAGAATTTGATCGATTCCGCAATCATCCAACTGTCGATTGTCTTCATCAGGTCGTTGCGCTCGGCTGCCGGCAGGAACTCTGACGGCAGGACCGCGTTACCTTTCTCATCAATCATCCGCACGAGCATGTCATACATCTTGGCCGTGTCACTGCGGAGCCCGGCAATCGGCAACCAGGCGAGCCGGAAGCGATTGTCCTTGAGCGCAGCTTCGATATGGCTGATCCAGATTTCATCGTATTTCCTGAGGCGTTTACTTTGATCGTCATGGCCACGGAGATAAACGGCATTGCCACCATTGGTTTTTGCATGCGCGTGTGCTTGCATCGATGCAAAGATCAGTTCGTCGAGATTCGAAAAGACGCCACTAACTCCGACTACACCGACAGTGCATGTCAGTTTGACTTTCTGGTCACCAATCTTGAACGTGTGCTTGTTGATGTGATCGACGAGTTGCTGTCCCCATACTTCCGCGTCTCGTTCATTACCTCGTTCCAGCAGCGCCATAATGACAGTGCCTTCGAATCGGCCAGCTAAGTCCCGCGGATGCATACGTTTGCGAACTTCCTCTGCAAACTGTGCCAGGACTTCTTCAGTATCGAGAATGCCAACGTGTTCCCGCACTTTTGAAAAATCGTCGGGTTTGATAAACGCCAGGGCGTGTAAGCCGGACTTCGGTTTACGTTTGAGACGTTTCGTCATGCGCTCCAGGAACTGGGCGCGATGAAAAAACAGCGTTGTTGGATCACGCTTGAGAGCCTCATGCGCCAACATAGTGGGGTCTTGAATGACCACTTTTCGGGGCGCGATGCGGATCTGTACACATGGGCAGTCGTCGAAATCTGTCAGGCGAAAGTCGAGCTCCAGGGTTGCCGCGTCGCCTTCTCCAACGTTGGATTTCGCCACCAGTTTTTCGCCTGACTGCCACTTACCCCTGGTCGTTGCAACGATCGCGCCTTTGACTGCCGCCTGGCTTTCGTCAACGAAACTGTCCATAAGTGGCAGCCCGATAACGTCCGATTTTTCCTTGGCTTGAAACAGCTCGATCCAGGAATTATTGGCTTCAATGATAATTCCTTCCTGGACGAAGGCGATCGCGCTCGACGAGTTCTCCATGTAATCGTTCAATTGCCGCCGATACTCGGTTGCCGAAGTCAGTGTTGAATTCAGGGCCCGTTCAACGCGATACGCGCGCAGTTCCCGGTCAACGACAACCAGCAATCGTGCTTTGTTGTCGATGGACACGAGATCGCAGGCGCCGTCGTTCATTGCCTCCAGGATGGTATTTTCATCAACCTCGGATTTGAGAACCAGCAACGGTACTTCCGGAAAGAACGTATCTTTCTGTTTGATGACCTGGCGAATCGCATCCGGATAGCGATCGTCATTCAGGATAATGAGCTCAATGCCGTCCTCTTCCAGCGCTTCATCGAACCCGGTCGGGTTTTCGACCCAGTGGCACTGTGAGGCGTAGCCGGCATTGCGAAGCGTTCCGTTGACGAGCTCGACGTCTTCCTCACGTTCGGTCAGGACAGCGATCGCTATGCTCTTTTGCTGCTTCAAATCTCTTTCCTTGGAATTGGCGCGGCTGTAGTGTTTTCGGGATTTTGTAAAGAGCAGATAAGTCTATACAACACGGTCAGACTAGTCCTTGACGCTGTGTCAAAACCGTGACGGGAATCAAGTAATCGCGCTTTCACGGCTTAATCAACGGCCAAAGCGGCAATTTCGGCGCCTGCGCGGCTCGGTATTGCTATTTGTTTTCAAATGCTTATGGTGTACGGCCCTGACCGGTATCATTATCGCGATGGTCTGGATTATGTAATCAGACCGTGAAATTGCGGCGGCTCCGGCAAAATAATTGAATCAATCAATATGCCGGCTGCAGCGCCGGGCAGTGGATACGAAATGGCCAACTACAGCACCAACGAATTCCGCTCGGGACTTCGGATCATGATCGACGGGGATCCCTTTGTGATCGTTGAAAACGAATTCGTAAAGCCTGGTAAAGGCCAGGCGTTCAATCGCGTCAAAATCAAAAATTTGAAAACGGGAAGAACCGTCGACAAGACCTTCAAGTCCGGCGACAGCGTCGAAGCTGCAGATGTCATGGAGACGGACATGCAGTATTTGTATGCCGATGGTGAATTTTGGCACTTCATGCTCGAAGATACTTTTGAACAGTTTGCGGCGGACGAAAAAGCGGTCGGCGAATCCAAGCAGTGGCTGAAAGAGCAGGACTTCTGTCAGGTCACGCTGTGGAACAACACGCCACTCCTGGTTGCACCGCCAAATTTTGTCGAACTCGAAATCACTGCAACGGATCCGGGTGTTCGCGGAGATACGGCTAGCGGCGGCGTCAAACCGGCGACACTTTCGACAGGGGCAGTAGTCAGAGTGCCGTTATTCGTTGAGCAGGGCGAAGTGATAAAAGTCGATACGCGATCCGGAGAATATGTTTCCCGCGTTAAATAAAATTGCCAGGGCCTTGCTGCAGGTTTTGCACGAAGGTCTTACAGAGTAATTCCATGCCTAGCTGATCGGAAGCACCGAAGCGTGACGGTTTCGGGCTGTCAATATCCAGCACGCCGATCAGTTCTCCGTGAATCGACAGTGGTACGACAATCTCCGATTTGGATGCCGGATCGCAGACAATGTGTCCGGCGAACTCATTTACATTGTCAACGCGTAGCGTCTCATTCCTTTGCGCGGCCGCGCCGCACGCGCCCTGACCGAGCGGAATTCGCACACATGCCGCCAGTCCCTGGAACGGGCCCAATACAAGTTCCTGGTCACGGAGGACATAGATGCCAAGCCAGTTGATGTCAGGTATGCCGGCATACAGCAATGCAACGAAATTGGCGGAATTCGCGAGCGCGTCCTGTTCGTTGGCGAGCAGCGCCGCAAGTTGACTGTTCAATGACGGGTAATCGACGGACATGTTACTCAATGAACAAAATTCGTTACGGCGCTGATGTCACTTTGACCTTCATGCAACATCAACAGCCTGTCAAAACCGACCGCAACGCCGGCGCAGGGCGGCAATCCCGCACGCAGCGCGTTGATGAGTTCCTTGTCAACCTGATGGACTGGCGCATTACTCTCGCGACGTGCGAGGCGGTCGCGTTCGAAGCGGGATAATTGTTCGTCTGCATCTGTCAGTTCGACGAATCCGTTTGCAAGCTCGAGGCTACCGTAAAACAGCTCAAATCGATCGGCCACCACGGCATCATCGGAGCAAATGCGTGCGAGCGCAGCCTGCGTGGCCGGGTAGTGAAACAGGGCCGTCAGTTTGTCGTCTGCGAATTCCGGGACGATTTTTTCTGCCAGAACAAGATCAAGCCAGGCATCCGCATTGTCGCCGATTGCACGCTTGAGCTGTTCATCTGCGTTCACGCAAGTTGCCAGTTCCGCTGCGTCCACCGTTCGCGAACTCAGGTTTACCGTGTTTCGAAATGCATCTTCGTAGCTTATGAATTCAGCCGAGGACGCCAGGCCTGACCGATCGAGGAGTGCCGCTACAAACTCGATCGTATCGTGCATGATCTCGCGCAAACCGAAATTCAGGCGATACCACTCTACTAAAGTAAATTCCGCCAAATGATTTCGTCCGCGCTCACCGTCCCGAAAGACCTTGCAGATTTGATATATGTCGCCGAACCCTGCCGCAAGCAGCCGTTTCATTTTATGTTCCGGCGACGTGTGCAAGAAGAGTTCAGGAACCATCGCGGAGCTGACCGACAAGCTTTCAATGTGCGGATCCGTTATCGCGTATGTCGACAAAGCCGGCGTATCAACTTCGAGGATACCTCGTGTTTCGAAAAACTCCCGGGCGCGCTGCAGCAGCCTGGCCCGGTTTGCCGCGACGGCAGGGCCGGCCAGTGGTCGCCAGCTTGGGTTGTTCACGAAGTGTCCCCAGTTGATTGGGCCATTGTTTACGCCATGGTTCGCCCGATCGCCTGTCCCATCGTGACTTTTGCACCCTGGCCCAGAGCGGACGAAAACTCGCCGAAGCCCGGCGGCAGCAAGAGGATGACGGTCGAGCCCATGTTGAACCAGCCGAGCAGGTCGCCCTTGTTGAGGTCGCCGGGATGGTCCTGTTGCAGGATATCGATGTCCTGCACCACGCCTTTACGGCGTGGCCGAATACGGCCGGTCCAGGGTGTGCTGATACTGCCGACATTCAGTGCACCGACGAATATCAAAATGAACCGGCCGGCAGCGCTGTCGAAATGAAATATCAGTCGCTCGTTACGCGTGAACAGTCCCGGCAATAGCGAGACCGTGGACGCATTGACACTATACAAGGCGCCAGGCACGTAACGCGCCCTGACGAGATCTGCACTCAGAGGGCAATGCACGCGGTGATAGTTGTGTGGAGCCAGGTAGAGAGTTGCAAACGATCCGTTACTGAAGCGGTCGACGTCTGCAATATCGGTCATTAGCAAATCGGACAGTGCATAGCGTATGCCTTTCGCCTGCAACAACATGTCCGATTCAATGGTGCCGGCTTCACTCACCGTGCCGTCGACTGGCGATATGATGCTATCGGTCGAGCGATCGATCGGTCTCGCGCCATCCGCCAGTTGCCTGGTAAAGAAATCATTAAAGGATGGATAACCATCGGGTACAGGCAGCGCGGCTTCCCCTGCATCGACTTTGTAGATGCTGACAAAGTGGCGAATCAGGAAATTCTTGATCGACTTCGTGCGAATTCCTGCAATGTGAAATACCAGTGTTGTCAGCAAATATTTCGGCAAAACAAGTTGCAGAAGTACGAATGGCCACGCTAGCAGTTTGGACATTTCGCTTTATTCCGGCCGATTGTCTCTTGAGCTGACGGTCGCCGCGACAATCAAGAGTCCATTGTTATCGTAATGAAACTCAATCGTCACCGGCATGCCGGCTACGGTCTCTTGTGTTGCGGCAGACATCATCAGATGCTTGCCGCCGGGTTCGAAGTGCATGCTTTTGTGCCGCTCAACGATCAGTGGAGCAAGCGCCAGCATGCGTGCGACATCGTCCTGAATGACGGTCTCGTGCATCTGGACGCGCGCGAATTGTGGACTCGTTACGTTATCGATCGTAATCGACTGATCGCTGTTGTTGGTTAGCGTCAGATATGCAGCCGTCATATTCGTGCCTGGTAGCGCTTCGAATACGACGAGATTTGAAATTGTCAGCGGCGGACCCGCAGGCGGACTGCAGGCGATGACCAGCAGATACAGGACAAGCGTACCGAAAAACCTGGAGGTCACGATGGCTCCGTGATCAATGGTATGTCACTGACAAAGTGATCGATGTTGTGTGGCGCGCTGAAAAGCGCATGAAATTCTGCGTTCTTATTGATTACGATCACAGCGGCGGAATGTCCGATCGTGTAATCGCCGTTTTCCCCATCCGATTTTTCGAAAAAAATTCCGAGCGCCGCTGTCAGTGTGCGAAGCTCAGTCAGCGAACCGGTCACGCCTGTCACGCCGTCGCCGAAGTGTGCAATGTATTCGGCCATCACGTCCGGCGTGTCCCGCTCCGGGTCGACACTTATTAATACGATATTTGGAAAGTCGGCTGCGCCCTCCTGCAAAACGCGGCTGCGTGCCATCGCCAGTTGCTGCAGCGTCGCCGGGCAAATGTCCGGACAGTGAGTGAAACCAAAGAACAGCAGGCTCCACTCACCAAGGAGTGATTCGTTGTTGAATTCGGCGCCGTTCTGATCGAGCAGGCTGAATTGCGGTAGCGTGCCCGCTTGCGGCAGGATCGTCGCGTGCAGCGCAATGTCACGCGGCCCCTGAAAAGCCAGAGTCATAAACAGGGTACCGCCGACAAACGCCGTAATCACGAGACCGAACACCAGGATTATTCGCGACAAATGCATAGCGGCGCCATCTTAACCTGTAGAAACGGCTTTACGTACAGGATGTACTTATGTCGCGGAGCACATGGCGGCGAGAGCGACGAGCCGCGAATGGGCCGGGCCTGGTATTACGCAACAAGAGTCGCTGCCATTGTCATTAATACGCATGATAGATTGGCATTTCACATGACGGTAGAAGATTTCATTCGACGCACCGCGGATGCATTCGAGGCCGCAGGGCTCGTCTATGGTCATGGCACTGAAAACGCCGTCGATGAGGCGGCGTACCTCGTATTTGCTGCACTTGGGCTGGATCACGAGCAGGCCGCAGCGCATTACAATACAGTGCTCAGCAATGCACAGCAGGCGCAACTAGCCCAACTAATTGAGCGGCGCATTCAGGAGCGGCTGCCGGTTGCCTACCTGGTGCAACAAGCCTGGTTCGCTGGCCTGCAGTTTTACGTGGATGAGCGCGTGCTGGTGCCGCGATCTCCGCTGGCCGAACTGATCAACGGCCAATTCCAGCCCTGGGTGCGACCGGACAAGGTGCGGCGGGCGCTGGATCTCGGTACGGGCAGCGGTTGTATCGCGATCGCCATCGCGCTGGCATTCCCGGAGGTCAGGGTCGACGCAATCGACTTGTCCGACGATGCGCTGGCCGTTGCCGCTATCAACGTGGACAAATTCGGATTGCAGTCCCGTGTCAGGCTGTTGCAATCCGACTTTTTTCGAGGACTGGGGGCCGCCGAAAACCTGGGTGCATATGACGTGATCGTCAGTAATCCGCCCTACGTTGATCGCGTGGAACTGGCTGCGCTTGCGCCCGAATTCGCTCATGAACCGGTACTGGGTCTTGCGGCCGGCGATGACGGTCTGGATTCGGTGATAACGATCCTGCATGATGCATCCCGCTTCCTCGCCGATGAGGGAATCCTGGTCGTCGAGGTGGGCAACAGCCAGCCGGCCCTCGAACAGCGCTTCCCGGATGCCGGATTTACCTGGCTGGAGTTTGCGTCGGGTGGCCAGGGTGTATTCCTGCTGGGCAAAGACGAACTGGATCGCCAGCAGAAGATTTTTGCGGGTTAGAAAATGTCAGGCAACAGCTTCGGGCGACTTTTTACGGTGACGACTTTTGGTGAAAGCCATGGTCCCGCGATGGGCTGTGTCGTCGACGGGTGCCCGCCCGGAATGGCACTGAGCGAGGCCGATATCCAGGCGGACCTCGAACGCCGCAGGCCCGGGAAGTCACGGCACACAACACAACGACAGGAAGCTGACCAGGTAAAGATTCTCTCCGGTGTTTTTGAGGGCAAGACCACCGGTACGCCGATCGGACTGTTGATCGAGAACACGGATCAGCGTTCGCGTGATTACAGTGATATCAAGGACAAGTTTCGGCCGGGTCATGCCGATTACAGTTATCAGCAGAAGTACGGCATTCGTGATTACCGCGGCGGCGGCCGGTCGTCGGCGCGGGAGACCACGATGCGTGTCGCGTCCGGGGCAATTGCCAGGAAATATCTCAGGGAGCGGCTGGGCATCGAGATCGAGGGCTACCTGTCACAGTTGGGTCCTATTCAGCTCGAGGCCCCGGATCTTGAATTCGTCAACAAGAACCCGTTTTTCTGTGCGGATCCGGACCGGGTCGGCGAGCTCGAGCGATTCATGGATAATCTGCAGGAGCAGGGCGATTCTATCGGGGCAAAGATCAGCGTGCTTGCCAGCAATGTGCCGCCTGGCCTCGGCGAACCCGTGTTCGACAAGCTCGAGGCCGACCTGGCGCGCGGCCTGATGAGCATCAACGCGGTCAAGGGCGTCGAACTGGGCGCCGGTTTTGCCGCAGTGACTCAGAAAGGCAGCGAACACCGCGATGAGATGTCGCCGCAGGGGTTCGAAAAGAACGATGCCGGAGGCAC
>SMVA01087766.1_pt1 | contig 11248 bp, 13 predicted proteins | sample 2456451 | NCBI WGS metagenome assembly SMVA01 (sample SAMN11095933, study PRJNA526329) | marine sediment metagenome | biome: Marine sediment; feature: Surficial sediment; material: Deep marine sediment; isolation source: Hadal surficial sediment | place: Pacific Ocean | collected 2014-05 | depth...
CCGGCACCACGGTCCAAGAGGTCAACAAGCTCATGAAGCAGCACAAGGAAGCCAGCCGCATGGTCAAGCGGGTCAAGAAAATGAGCAAGAAGGGCCTGATGCGCGGCGGCTTGGGCGCCCTGATGCCCGGCGGCGGCGGTGGCGGCTTTGGAGGCCTGCGATGATCCACCCTATCTCAATCGGCGTATCTCGACCGCGCCGCGGCGTTATCGAAGCCTGCCCGAATCAACCCGGCCTGAATCAACCTGACCTGAATCAACCCGGCCTGGAGCCGGGCGCGAGAAACCTGACACCACAATCGAGAACGAGGAACCGAACGACATGTCCGTGAGAATTCGACTGGCCCGCGGCGGCACCAAAAAGCGCCCCTTCTATCGCATCGTAATCGCCGATACCCGCAGCCCGCGCGACGGCCGATTCATCGAGAGAATCGGCCACTACAACCCGATGGTGCCACGCGACCATCCGGAGCGCCTGCTTCTCGACGAAGAGCGCGCGCGCCATTGGATCTCGGTCGGCGCGACGCCGAGCGACCGGGTCGCCCGCTTCCTGGGCGAGGCCAACATCATCCCGATGCCGGCGCGGCCCGAGCAGACCAAAAAGAACCTGCCCAAGAAAAAAGCGCTGGAACGCCGCGCCGCCGAGGTCGAGGCCAAGAAGGAAGCCCAGTCGGCCGAGGCCCACGCCGCCGCCGAGGCCGCCGAAGCCGCCGCCGCAGCAGCCGCAGCTGAAGCCGCCGCCGCGGAAGCTGCCGCAGCTGAAGCCGCTGCCGCCAAGGAAGCGGCCGCGGAAGCCCCGGCTCCGGAAGCCCCCGCCCCGGAAGCTCCTGCCGAGGAGACTCCCGCCGAAGCGGCCCCTGCCGCCGAAGCTCCTGCCGCCGAGGTCGCTCCCGAGGCCCCCGCGGAAGAGGCGGCCCCCGCCGAGGGCGAGGACGCGGCCAAGAAAGGTTAGACGCGAAGCCATGGCAGAGGGCGCGGGCGCCCGGGTCTGCCTCGGCGCGATCGCCGGCGCCCATGGGGTGCGGGGCCTGGTCAAGATCAAGTCGTTCACCGAGGATCCGGCGAATTTGACCGCCTATGGCCCGCTCGGCGACGAGGCCGGCGGACGCCGCTTCGAGATTGCCGTGACCGGCGCGGCCAAGGGCCTGCTGCTGGCCCGGATCGCGGGTGTCGCGGACCGGGAGGCGGCCCAGGCGCTGCGCGGGGTCCGACTCTATATCGACCGCGCCGCCTTGCCCGAGCCCGAGGAGGCGGAATCGTTCTACCACGCCGATCTAATTGGCCTGGCGGTGGAGGACCCGCAAGGCCAACCGCTCGGCAAGGTCGCGGCGGTCGAAAATTACGGTGCCGGGGACTATTTGGAGATCGCGCGGCCCGAGGGCGAGCCGCTGCTTATCCCCTTCACCCAGGCGGCGGTGCCGCTCGTCGACCTCAATGCCGGCCGCATCGTGGTCGCCCCGCCCGTGGAGATCGAAGCGCGCTAGGGGGGTTGGGGGTGACGCCTGGACAAAGTGGCCCGGAGGGGTCATAAAACGCGGCTTTCAGCCCAAGGGTCTTATCGTCTTAGATCGTTTCGATCTAAGACGATAAGACCCTAAATATAAGAGTTAGAGGGCGATTCACGGTTCAAATCGATCCGATTTGAACCGATCGCACTCTAGGGGGAACCCGATGAGCGAGCGCGCGGCCCCCTGGACGGCCCCCTGGACGGCCCGGGTGCTGACCCTCTTCCCGGAGATGTTTCCGGGCCCGCTCGGCCTGAGCCTGGCCGGAAAGGCGCTGAAACGGGGGATTTGGGCGCTCGATGTCCTGGACATCCGGGACTTTGCGCGCGATAAACACCGCGCCGTGGACGACGCCCCATTCGGGGGTGGCGCCGGTATGGTGATGCGGCCCGACGTGCTCGACGCGGCGCTGGCCGCGGCGAAGGCCCGGGCAGCCAAAATTGCGGCGGCCGAGATTGCGGCGGACCCGGGCCCGATTGCCCCGGTGGTCTATCTTTCGCCGCGCGGCCGCCTGCTCGACCGGGCGCTGGCGCGGGAGCTGGCCCAGGGGCCGGGCGTGACTTTGCTCTGCGGCCGCTACGAAGGCGTCGACGAGCGGGTGCTGGAGGCCCACGGGGTTGCCGAGGTCAGCATCGGCGACTACGTGCTCTCCGGCGGCGAGCCGGCGGCCTTGGTACTGATGGATGCCGTGGTGCGGCTGTTGCCCGGGGTCATGGGCAACCGGGAGAGCACGGCGGAAGAATCGTTCGAGCGGGGCCTGTTGGAGTACCCGCACTACACGCGCCCGGCCGAGTGGCAGGGGCGCCAGGTACCCGCGGTCCTGATCTCGGGCCACCACGAGAAGGTCCGCGAGTGGCGCCGGGCGCAGGCGGAACGGATAACCGAGGAGCGGCGACCGGATCTCTGGGCGCGCTACCTGAAAGATCGAGACGACGAAGGACGATAACCCATGAATACGATCGAAAAGCTCGAGCAGGATCAAATTGCCAAACTGACCGAGGGCCGCAATCTCCCCGAGTTCAGCCCCGGCGATACGCTGCGCGTCAACGTCAAGGTGGTCGAGGGCACGCGCGAACGCCTTCAGGCCTTCGAAGGCGTCTGCATCGCGCGCAAAAACCGCGGGCTCAACTCCTCGTTCACGGTGCGCAAGATCTCTTATAACGAGGGCGTGGAGCGCATCTTCCCGCTCTATAGCCCGCGCATCGACTCGATCGAGCTGGTGCGCCGCGGCGACGTGCGCCGGGCCAAGCTTTATTATCTGCGCGGCCGGCGCGGCAAGTCGGCGCGTATTTCGGAGAAGACCACCGGTGCCGCCGGCAAGGCGACCGCCGCCGAGCGCGTCGCCGCCACCGCGGCGCGCGCCGCGGCCCAGGCGGCCCTGGCGGCGAGCGGCAATCCCGGCGGCAAGAAGAAGAAGAAAAAGAACAAGAACAAGAACAAGGACGCGGCCAAGGGCTAGGTAGGGTTCCGCCAACGCGAAATCGCGCCGGCCCGGCACCAGGACGGCCCGGCACCAGGACGGCCCGGCACAGGGGCCGCGCGATCTTGAGGCACGAGATACCGGCGTAACGAGGAAACCCGCGAGATGAGCGAGCCGCGCACCCTATTCGACAAGATCTGGGACAACCACCTGGTCGACCGCCAGGACGACGGCACCTGCCTGATCTACATCGACCGCCACCTGGTTCACGAGGTGACCAGCCCCCAGGCCTTCGAGGGACTGCGCCTGGCCGGGCGTCCGGTGCGGCGGCCGGAGTTGGCGCTGGCGGTGATCGACCACAACATCGCCACCGACCCGGACGAGACCGAACTGGCCGCGGACTCGCGACTCCAGATCGAGACCCTGCGCGAGAACTGTGCGGCCTTCGGCGTGCCGCTGTTCGACGTGACCGACGCGCGCAACGGCATCGTCCACGTGGTCGGCCCGGAACAGGGCTTCACCTTGCCCGGCGCGACCATCGTGTGCGGCGACTCCCACACCGCGACCCACGGCGCCTTCGGGGCCCTGGCCTTCGGCATCGGCACCACGGAGGTCGAGCACGTGCTCGCCACCCAGACGCTGTTGCAGAAGCCGGCCAAGAACATGCGCATCACCGTGGACGGCGCGCTGCCGCTCGGCATCACCGCCAAGGACGTGATCCTGGCGATCATCGGCCAGATCGGCACCGCCGGCGGCACCGGCCACGTCATCGAATACGCCGGCGAGGCGATCCGCGGCTTGTCCATGGAAGGCCGCATGACGGTCTCCAACATGACCATCGAGGGCGGCGCCCGGGCCGGGCTGATCGCCCCCGACGAGACCACCTTCGAATATCTCAAGGGCCGTCCCATGACGCCCAAGGCCGGCGCCTGGGAGACCGCGCTGGCCTATTGGAAGACCCTGCCGTCGGACTCCGGCGCGCGCTACGACAAAGAGGTGACCTTGAGCGCCGCCGATATCGCGCCGCAGGTGACCTGGGGTACCAGCCCCGAGGACGTGGTGCCGGTGACCGGGGCGGTGCCCGATCCGGACAGCGCCGCCGATGACGGAAAACGCCAGTCCATGGCGCGTTCGCTCGAATACATGGACCTCACCGCCGGCACGCCGATGATCGAACTGCGCATCGACAAGGCCTTCATCGGCTCCTGCACCAACGGCCGCATCGAGGACATCCGCGCGGCCGCCGCGATCGCCAAGGGCCGCAAGGTGGCCGGCCACGTCCACGCCATGGTGGTGCCGGGCTCGGGCCTGGTCAAGGATCAGGCCGAGGCCGAGGGCCTGGACCAGGTCCTGATCGAGGCCGGCTTCGATTGGCGCAACCCGGGCTGTTCCATGTGCCTGGCCATGAACTCGGACAAGTTGGCGCCCGGCGAGCGCTGCGCGGCGACCTCGAACCGCAACTTCGAGGGCCGTCAGGGCCGCGGCGGACGCACCCACCTGATGAGCCCCGCCATGGCCGCCGCCGCCGCCATAGCCGGCCACATCGCCGACGTGCGCGAGCTGGGGTAGGGGGGAGGACGACCCATGGAAAAATTCACCAAGCTGACCGGGATCGCGGCGCCGTTGCCGATGATCAACGTCGATACCGACAAGATCATCCCCAAGCAGTTTCTGCGCACCATCAAGCGCACCGGGCTTTCCGAGGGCTTGTTCTACGAGATGCGCTTCGACGAGGCGGGCCAGCCGAAAACCGGTTTCGTGCTCGACCAGCCGGCCTACAAGGACGCCCAGATCCTGGTCACGGGCGCGAATTTCGGCTGCGGCTCCTCGCGCGAGCACGCGCCCTGGGCGATCCTCGATGCGGGCATCCGCTGCGTGATCGCGCCCAGCTTCGGCGACATCTTCTACAACAACTGCTTCAAGAACGGCATCCTGCCGATCCAGTTGCCCAAGGAGCAGGTCGACCTCTTGATGGACGACGCCGAACGTGGCGCCAACGCGGTGGTCAGCATCGACCTGGAAAAACAGGAGATCACCGGCCCGGACGGCGGCACGGTCCACTTCGAGATCGACCCGTTCCGCAAGCACTGCCTGCTCAACGGCCTGGACGACATCGGCCAGACCCTGGAGAAGACCGGGTTGATCGACGCCTACGAGGCCAAGCAGAAACACACGCAGCCCTGGCTATAGGGCGCCCAGCGCCGGGGCCGCTCGGGGCCGCCTGAGCTGCCCGGCACGCGAAACACCGCAACCAAACGCGACGACGAGGGAGACGGAACAACCATGCCCGCCAACAAAAAACTCTTAATCCTGCCAGGCGACGGCATCGGGCCGGAGGTCATGACCGAGGTGCGCCGGGTGGTCGACTGGTTCGACAAACGCCAGGCGGTCAGCTTCGACATCGACGAGGAGCCGGTCGGCGGCGCCGCTATCGACGCCCACGGCACGCCGCTCACCGACGCCACCATGGACAAGGCCATGAACGTGGACGCGGTGCTGCTCGGCGCGGTCGGCGGTCCGAAGTGGGACGACCTGCCGTTCGACCAGAAGCCCGAGCGCGGCCTGCTGCGCCTGCGCAAGGAGATGGACCTCTACGCCAACCTGCGGCCGGCGATCTGCTTCGACGCGCTGGTCGGGTCCTCGACGCTCAAGCCCGAGGTGGTGTCCGGCCTCGATATCCTGATCGTGCGCGAGCTCTGCGGCGGGCTCTACTTCGGCACCCCGCGCGGCATCGAGGAGCTGCCCGACGGCACCCGGCGCGGCGTCAACACCCAGGTCTACACCAGCACCGAGATCCAGCGCGTCGCGCGCGCCGCCTTCGAGCTCGCGCGCAAGCGCTCGAACAAGCTGTGCTCGGCGGAGAAAGCCAACGTCATGGAGGTCGGCGTGCTGTGGCGCGAGGAGGTGACCAAACTGCACCAGGCCGAATTTTCCGACGTCGAACTGACCCACATCTACGCCGATAACTGCGCCATGCAGTTGGTGCGCGATCCCAAGCAGTTCGACGTCATCGTCACCGACAACATGTTCGGCGATATGCTCTCGGACGAGGCCGGCATGCTGACCGGCTCGCTCGGCATGCTGCCCTCCGCCTCGCTTGGCGATCCCGACGAGACCGGGCGCCGCAAGGCGATGTACGAGCCGGTTCACGGCACCGCACCCGACATCGCCGGCCAGGGCAAGGCCAATCCGCTGGCCGCCCTGCTGAGCTTCGCCATGATGCTGCGCTACTCCTTCGACCTGGGCCAGGACGCCGATCTGGTCGAGACCGCGGTCAAGAACGTGCTCGACGCCGGCAAGCGCACCGCCGATATTGCCGCGCCCGGCTGCGAGACGCTCTCGACCTCGGCGATGGGAGAGGCGCTGCTCGGCGAACTCGACCGGCTCGCGGCCTGAGGAAACGGGGTATCGAGGGCGCGCAACCCCTCGCGAATCCGTGGATTGACGGATTTCGGCGAAGCGGTTTATGCTGTGCGGTAGTTTCAACAGCGAAAGGAGGTGGTCCAGTGTCTAAGACCTTAGCCATGTTCGCAGTGGCGCTGGGCGTCATAGCGATTTCCGCAGGTTCAGCCGTTGCCGGTGGTGGGTGTGACTCCTACGGCACGCAATCCGTGTCATTGGAGACCCAGACCGCCTCCGCGGGTTCGACCGGCGAGCAAACGCCTCACCTGCCAATTCCCGAGACCAGCAGCAACTGAGCTCGGAAAGCCTGCGACACAGGCGAAAAGGCCGCTCCCCTGGGGGGCGGCCTTTTCATTTTATGGGGAACCGCGCGCGTATACCACGCCGGAATCCTTGCAAAATGGCTCAAAGACCCTTAACTGAACCCGAGTAATATCACATTCCCATAAAGCATAAGGTCCAAGATCATGGGTTATAAAGTGGCGGTGGTCGGCGCGACCGGCGCGGTCGGGCGGGAGATCCTGACCACGCTGTCGGAGCGCGAATTCCCGGCCGACGACGTGGTCGCGCTCGCCTCCGAGCGCTCGGTGGGCATGCGCGTCTCGTTCGGCGAGGATGAGGAGCTCGAAGTCCAGGAGCTCTCGAGCTTCGATTTCAAGGGCAGCGAGATCGTGCTGTCCTCGCCCGGCGCCAAGGTCTCGGCCGAGCACACGCCGCGCGCGGCCCGGGCGGGCGCGGTGGTGATCGACAACACCTCCCATTTCCGCATGCACCCGGATGTGCCGCTGGTGGTGCCCGAGGTCAATCCGGACGCCATCGCCGGTTACGAGCGCCGCCACATCATCGCGAATCCCAACTGCTCGACCATCCAGATGGTGGTGGCGCTCAAGCCGCTGCACGATCTGGCGCGGATCAAGCGGGTCGTGGTCGCGACCTACCAGGCGGTCTCCGGCTCGGGCAAGGACGCCATGGACGAGCTGTTCAACCAGACCCGCGGCGTGTTCGTGAACCAAACGGCCACGCCCCAGGTCTTCCCCAAGCAGATCGCCTTCAACGCCATTCCCCACTGCGACGTCTTCATGGAGGACGGTTCGACCAAGGAGGAATGGAAGATGATGGTCGAGACCAAGAAGATCCTCGATCCGGCGATCAAGCTCAGCGCCACCTGCGTGCGGGTGCCGGTGTTCATCGGCCACGCCGAGGCGATCAATGTCGAGTTCGAGAGCCCGATCTCCGTGGAGGAGGCGTGCGCGGCACTGCGCGAGGCGGACGGGATCACCCTGATCGACTACCGGGTCGACGAGGACTACGTGACCCCGGCCGAATGCGCCGGCGAGGACCCGGTCTTCGTCAGCCGGGTGCGGACCGACTCGACCGTGGAGAACGGCCTGTCACTCTGGGTGGTCGCCGATAACCTGCGCAAGGGCGCGGCGCTCAACGCGGTCCAGATCGCCGAACACCTGGTCGCCGACTACCTGCACTGAGGCGGCCCAGGGGGCAGGTCCAGGAGGCAGGCCCAGGGAGGGGGGGCAGGCCAGGAGGGGGCGGCCCAGGGGGCAGGCCCCCCGGGTCCACCTAAGCGGAATCTGCGCTAGACGACGGTGATCGCGATATCGGCGATGCCGTCGATGCCGCCGGTGACTTTGTCGCCGGGATTGACGGATCCGACCCCGGCCGGTGTCCCGGTCATGATCAGATCGCCCGGAACCAGTTCGAACAATTTGGTCAGGTGGGCGATCGATTCCGATACGTTCCAAATTTGCTGCGCGAGATCGCCGTCCTGACGAATCTCGTCATTGACAGCCAGCCAGATGCGGCCGCTATCCGGATGACCTATATCGGCGGTGGGGACGATCGCCGAACAGGGCGCCGCGCGATCGAATGACTTTCCGGCCTCCCAGGGGCGGCGCATTTCCTTAGCCACGCCTTGCAGGTCGCGCCGCGTCATATCGATGCCGACGGTATAACCGTAGACATGATCGAGCGCGTTCTCCGCCTTGATCTCCTTGCCGCCGGTGCCGATGGCGACGACCAACTCGATCTCGTGGTGGGTTTTCTCGGACTGCGGGGGGTAGGGAAACTCGCCGCCGTTCGCGAGGATCGCATCGGTCGGCTTCTGAAAGAAAAACGGCGGCTCGCGCTCGTCGGCGCCCGCGGTCTCCCGGATGTGGTCCAGGTAGTTGCGGCCGACGCAGTAGATTCGGCGCACCGGAAATCGATTCTCGTTGCCAACGATCGGCAGTGAAACCTGATCGAGGGGAAAGATGAAGTTCAATTTAGGTCTCCTTGCCGATTTGTTTGAAGGTCGAAAGGTTTCGTTGTCGATCCGCTTTCCGGCGTTGCCGGATCATTCGCGGGACCCGGCGTAGTATTCGACGCGCTGCTCGACCAGCCCGATGAGCGACGACAGCCCAAGCGCGAAGGCGAACAGTATCAAAGTCAACGCCCAGAATTCCTCCAGCAGGAAACTGCGAGAGTAACGCGAGAACATCGCCCCAAGACCGACGACGGCGATCAGCATCTGGCCGATCACGACGCCCTTGACCGCACGAATGAGACCCATGCGGACGCCTGCCAGAATTTCCGGCAGAGCCGCCCAGAATAGGATTTTGGTATAGATCTGCCAACGGTTGGCGCCGAATGTGAGCCCCATATCAGAGAGCGAGGGGTTGATATGGCGGACGCCCGCGTAGGTGTCCAAGGTAATGATCCAGACCGCGAACAGGAAAGTGGTGACGACGATCGTCAACATTCCGAACCCGAATAGCAGCATTATGATCGGCACCAATGACGAAAGCGGCGCGCTGGCGAAGATATTGACCCACATGCCGAGCAGCTTGTTGGCGGTTTCGACCCGGCCCATCAGGAAGCCCATGGCAACGCCGACGATGATGGCAAAGAACATACCCATGGCGAAGGCGTACAACGAGAACAGGGCAGCCTCATGGAAGTTGTTCTGACCGAGAATTTTGAACAACTTGAAAATGACTCCGGTTCCATCCTCCCCGAACAACGGCGGGAAGATGAACACCGATTTCGTACGGCCAACGATCTCCCAGAGCACGCACCAGATGAGCAGCGAGAAGACCGCCGGAATTCGGATGCCGAGAACCGTCATCCTTCCATCCTCTCGTCATCCAGATATTTCTTCAACGTGGTCCAGATGTCTTCGACCGTGTCCAAGAAACCCTTTTCGCGGCGGATCTCGTCGGAAGTCAGGCCTTCGCGATCGATCTCCATCGTGACGATCCGGTTGATGCGGCCGGGCCTGGGCGACAGCAGCACGATGCGGTCGGACACATAGACCGCTTCTTCAATACTGTGGGTGACGAAAATAACGGTCTTGTCTTCCTTTGCCAGCAGCCGCAGCAGCTCCTCCTGAAACAGCCGCCGAGTTTGTTCGTCGACAGCGGAGAACGGCTCGTCCATCAACAGCACCTGGGCGTCGACGCAGAGCGCGCGAGCCAGGCCGACGCGCTGGCGCATACCGCCCGAAAGCTCGTGCGGGTAGGAATGTTCGAAACCCGCCAGTCCGACCTTTACGACGCTGGCGCGCGCGACCTCCTCCCGCTCGGCCTTGTTCCGGCCCTGGAGCTCGAGGCCGAAGGCGACGTTGCGCAAGACCGTGGCCCAGGGCAGCAGCGCGAAGTCCTGGAACACAAAGGCGCGTTCGGGCCCGGGACCGAAAACCCTGACGCCGTCGATCCAGACCTCGCCCGCGGTCGGTTCCAACAGCCCGGCGATGATCTTCAACAGCGTGGTTTTGCCGCAGCCGGACGGGCCCAGAAGGGTCGTCATCTTGCCGGTGGGAAATTCGAGATCGAGCCCTTCCAGTGCGACCGTACCGCCTGGATATATCATGCCGATGTTCTTGACCTCGACGATGGAGCCCGAGGGCGCATTCGAGGTCTTGGCGGCGGAATCTGGTTCCATGATCGCGGACATCAGGCGTCTTTCCTCTTCTTGCGCTCGGGACGGAAGAAGGCGACTTCCGCGCGCTCCAGCAGGCCGACGCTGACCGCTGCGAACAATATGATCGAGAAGATCGCGGCATACATATCGGCGTATTCCGCGACCGATCGGTGATAGGTGATCAGATCGCCGATGCCGGTCGGCGTGATCAGCAACTCGGCCAAAATGACACCTATAAATCCAGCGGCAATGCCCAGGCGCAGGCCGGCAAAAATCATCGGACTGGCGTCCGGAATGATAACCTTGGTGATCTGCTGCAGCCGGGTTCCCTGAAACGATTGGCACATCTGGATCAGGGATGTATTGGCATTCTGCACCGCCTTATAGGCATTGAGAACGATGATCGGGGTCGCCAATATGATGACCGTGCAGACCTTGGCCGCCAGGCCGATGCCATAGGCGAAGGTGACCAGCGGGATCAGGGCAACCATGGGCGCCGCCTGCATGACCACGAATATCGGTTCGCCAATCCACTGGAAGCCGCGCGACAGCCCCATGGTGATGCCGAATATGACGCCGAAAGTGGCGGAAATTCCGACCCCGACCACCAGCGGTTTCAAAGTCTCGGCATAGGCGGCGAGCATGCGGCCGTCAATGGTCATCTGACCCAGCGCCGTCATCGTCTCCGTGAAGGAGGGAAAGGCGACGCTGATCGGGATTCGGCCGGCGATCTCCCAAGCGCCGAACAGCACGCATATGGAAAGCAAGCGCCAAATAAAGGTGTCCGACACCGCGAATTTCGTACTGGACGATGGTTGCTTGGCTACGGCTATGGACACGGCGGTATGAACCTATCGCGAGGGAAATAACTGGCGCTGGACAGTGTCCACGCCTTGCGTGCTATGGCCGGCCCTCGGAACCAAACGGTGTCGCCGAGGGCCGGCCGGAAGCAATATCAACTGATACGCAAAAACCCCAGGCCGTTCTTACATGCGGCCCAGCTTGTCGAG
>SMVA01090320.1_pt1 | contig 11248 bp, 8 predicted proteins | sample 2456451 | NCBI WGS metagenome assembly SMVA01 (sample SAMN11095933, study PRJNA526329) | marine sediment metagenome | biome: Marine sediment; feature: Surficial sediment; material: Deep marine sediment; isolation source: Hadal surficial sediment | place: Pacific Ocean | collected 2014-05 | depth 0-1...
CGGTTGGTTGTATCGAACATCAAAAATTTGGCGGCAGCGGTGAATCAGTTCGCTGGCATCTCGCGCCTGCAAATCTTGGCAGAAAAAAAGAGTGAAAATACATAACAATTTTTCGAATATCGTCGCAGCAACAGAAGTTTAAGGGGAGAAAATAAATGAAACATAATTGGAATATTCCGTTTTCCAGGCGCAAACTTATGACCGGTGCCTCGGCTGCCTTGGCTACGACCGCTATCTACGGTACGCTTGGACCGAAAAAGGCATGGGCCCAGTCGATACAACGCGGTGGTACAATTACGCTTTCCGTTCCTGGACCGGTCTCCGACCTTGACCCTCACAAAGTTGTAAGTCACGAGTCCTATCCGGCTACTTTCCACATTTATAGTGCTCTGACCAGAATTGGCAGTGACTTCAATGCCGAACCAGAATTGGCGGAGTCCTGGTCGACCAATGACGGCGGCAAGACCTGGATATTTAAACTCTTTGAGAATGCAAAATTCCACAACGGGCGCGCGGTAACCGCTGAGGACGTTAAATTCAGTTTGGAGCGAGTTCTTGATGAGAAGATTTCACCGCGCGGCTTTAGCTCTATCGGTCCGATCAAGTCTGTATCCGCCAAAGACCGCTATACTGTTGAGATCGAATTAACAACCACCTATGTGGACCTGCCGGTAGATCTTGGGGGTATCTATCCTCGGATCGTTGACCGCGAAACTGTTGATCAAATAGCCACTGTCCCAAATGGTAGTGGGCCATTTAAATTGGCGAGCTGGGAGCCAACTGGAAACACCGTGCTTACGGCTAACAAAGAATACCACATTAATGGTGAGGATGGGAGGCCACTGCCTTATATTGACAGCCTGCGCATCGTGCCCATAAAAGAACCCTCGTCTGAGTTTGCGGCGCTACAAAGCGGTGCCATTGACGTCATGCTTCAATTACCTTTTGACATAATCCCAGAAGCCCAGAATAACGCAAGTATCAACGTATCTGCGACGGCTTCCGGCTACCACTCGATAAGCCTGCACCAGAAGCCTACATTTTCCTTGCCCAACGACAATGCCCATTTGCTCAAGGACATAAGGGTACGCCAGGCAATTGCCCACGCGATCAATCGACCGGCGTTGCTCAAGTTAGCGATCGGTGGCTTCGGCACAGTTGGTAACGATCAACCAATTCCCCCGTCCCACGTTTACGGACACACGGGATTGGAGCCACGCAGCTTTGATATCGAAAAGGGCAAACAATTGCTTGCAGAAGCCGGCGTAGAGCCGGGCACACGATTGATCCTGCATACAACCGCAGGACGTCCCGGACTGTTGGAACACGGCCTGGCTGTACGCGAAATGGCTAAAGCGATTGGCCTTGACATCGCCGTTGATGCTATCGACATCAGTCGCTACTGGACGGATATCGAATACCGGGCGCCGATGTACATGGACAACTGGGGGGCGCGCCAAACTATAAACGCCTCTATTAAGCCGTTCTATGAGACAGGCGGCGGCAATAACACCGCCGGCTATAGCGATCCTGTGTTGGACGCTGTGTTGAATCAGGCAGAATCAGAACCGGATTTCAGTTCCCGCAAGGCACTCTACAACCAAGCTATGGAAATGATTTCTGAATCTGCTGTGACAATCATTCCTTATTTCAAGGGATACTATATTGCCATGAATAAATCAGTCGGAGGAGTATCTGCTCATCCAATGACATACATGTGGCTGGACCGTGCGCACAAAAAGGCTTGACGCTAATGGTTTGTCAGTTGGAGTCGTAACCGGATTTACCCTCTTCCTACTGAAGCGGGTTGTCGGTAGCATTTTGGTGCTGGTGGCCATCTCGATGATCTTGATGGGCATCATCCAGTTCATGCCAGGTGATGCGGTTGACATGCTACTTCGCGGCATCTCACCAGATGCAGTGAATCCGGAGGTTCGAGAAGCTCTGCGGCGTGATCTCGGGCTCGACTTGCCTGTCTGGCACCAATACTGGAACTGGATCAGCGGGCTGGCCCAGGGGGATTTTGGTCAGTCGTACACACTCAAAGTGCCCGTTGGTCCGATCATCTTCTCACGACTCGCATCTTCACTGATCCTTGCCGTTCCGGCGATCATCTTCATGATCGTGCTTGGCATTGGATTAGGTGTGCTTGCAGCATTGTCCGCGAACTCTCCCCTTGACGGGGCGATTCAGTTGATCAGCTTAGTAGCAATTGCGATGCCCGCATTTCTAGTTGGGTCTTTGTTCTTGTACGTCTTTGCCGTTAAACTTCACTGGATTCCGGCAGCATTCAACGCAGTCGACATATCGCTGTTCAATACTTGGGAAACTATCACTTTCTTTTTTACCGCATTAATTTTTCCCTGCCTAACCATTGCCGCCGAGACTGTTGCTCACGTACTACGTCAAACACGGGCCTCAATGGTCGAGGAAATGAAGTTAAACTATGTTCGGGCTGCACTCCTGCGCGGTCTGCCTCAGGGTTATGTCATTTTCAATCACGTCCTGCGCAACGCTCTATTACCAGCAATAACAGTCATTGCGATTAACGTGGGCTACGTTCTGGGTGGTGTAATCGTTGTTGAATTTGTGTTTTCTTATCCCGGGATCGGAAACCTTATGTTAACCGCGATCCTTACTCGGGATATACCGACCATGTTAGGCACCATGCTCGTTATTTCGGCAGGGTACGTTCTAGCCAATTTCGTAGCTGATATCCTTTATTCGATACTTAATCCTCGGATTCGATTGTCATGATGGGAAGTGCAAAGTGGTCCCGGCTGACCTCGCGTCAGGCTTTTGGCCTTGCATTCGGCAGCATCATAATGACCGGGTTATTCTTGTTGGCAATTTTCGGACGATGGCTTATACCCTATGACGTCGAAGCCATGCATTTCGATCACCTCAAGGAATTTCCGTCGAGCGAGTTCTTGCTAGGAACAGACCGTTTCGGACGTGATGTCCTTAGCCGACTAATCCTCGGCACCAGCACCACAATGCTTATTGCCGGTGCCAGTACCGCTTTAGCAACAATATTTGGGACAATTATTGGATTATCGAGCGCCTTCTATGGTGGGATATTCGACAAAATCGCGATGCGTGTGATCGATGTAATCATCGCTTTTCCAACCTTAGTGTTCGCGATGTTCGTTATCGGCGTTCTTGGATCAGGAATTTTTAACGGGATAATCGTGATCAGCCTTTTGTTCACCCCGAGTATTGCACGAGTAGTGCGTAGCGCTGCGATCAGTATCGTCGTGCTCGACTATGTGAATGTTGCCCGGATGCGCGGCGAACGAACATTGTACATTTTATTTTATGAGGTGGCGCCTAATCTTTATCCTACTATCCTTGTTGAAGCGTCGATCCGATTTGGCATGGCAATTTTGGTTACCGCAGGACTAAGCTACATTGGGCTAGGTCCACCTCCGCCAGCTCCCGACTGGGGTACGATGGCTTCCGAGGGTAGATCAATCATGTTTTCTAACCCTTGGCCTGTTTTCGCCCCATCCATTGCCATTGTGCTAGCAGTAATCGGGGTTAATTTATTAGGAGATGGTATAGGCGCACTACTTGTCGCGAAGCCGTCCCGCGCGTCAGGAAGCAATGTAAAATGACCTTGCCGATTCTTGCCTTTAACGAATTTACATTCGAATTCGAGACCAAGCCACCAACGGCACCCGTTTTGCGCAAGTTGACGCTCAGCATCGGACCGGGCGAAACACTTGCGGTGGTTGGTGAATCGGGCAGTGGCAAATCGACGATGGCCTACAACGCCATGCGTGATCTGGGCGTGACCGGGCGATTGATCAACGGAAATATTGAGGTGTCAGGTATCGATCTTGTGGATCTTACTCCTGGCGAATTACGCAAGTTACGCGGTGGCCAGGTCGCAATGGTTCCACAAGACCCGATGACAAGCCTCAGCCCTTCTGTACGTGTAGGTCGTCAACTCGAAGAAGTTCTTTTTTTTCACAGTAGTCTTAAACAGGGACCGGCGATGGACGAAGCAGTTCTGGCCGCCCTGAAAATGGTCGAACTCCACGAAACTGAACGTATTCTGCGCAGCTACCCCCACGAACTCAGTGGCGGCCAACAACAGCGGGTATTGATCGCGTTGGCAATGATTTCCAAACCCGATTTGCTAATTCTGGACGAGCCAACAACCGGTCTTGATGTGACCACCGAGGCGAGAATTCTCGAATTGATCGGCCGAATCCAAAAAGAGTATGGGACCGCGGTCCTGTTGATCACCCACAACCTGGGTATCGTCCGCCAGTTTAGTCAACGCGTCATCGTCCTTTATGCTGGTGATATCGTTGAATCAGGGCCGGTGAAGGAGATACTTGAGAACCCCGCTCACCCATATACGAAAGGCCTTCTTAACTGCATTCCGCAAATCGATAGCCATTTAATTGAAATGGACTTGCCCACCATTGCGGGGGGGCTGCCGGACAGGAATGCGATGCCCAGCGGTTGCCTATTCGCGCCACGGTGCCCACTGGTGTCGGATCAATGCCACGCAGGAATTCCTGAATTGAAACAGGTAGCTGAAGCACACCATGTTCGATGCATTTTTGCCGAAGAGCAACGTGTCTCAAATCAGCGTTTATCGTCAGTGAGTTCCACGCCAGTGCCAGTGGCTGCCGATGCGGTTGAAGATGATGTACTCCTCTCTGTAGAAGGACTGGCGGTCAGATACGAGACTGAATTTGGGGTAGTACACGCCGTGGATGGCGTTGATTTTCAATGCAGACGAGGCGAGGTATTGGGAATCGTGGGCGAGAGTGGTTGTGGCAAGTCCAGCCTTGCCCGAAGCATTGCCGGATTGCTGGTGCCAAGCAGCGGTCGAATTATTTTCGATCAACAAGACATAACAAGGGATGGATTACAGCGCCCGGCAGATGTGCGGCGGCGTATCCAGATGGTTTTCCAGAATCCGGAACACTCACTTAACCCTCAACACACAATTGAAAAATGTCTGTTGCGGCCGATAAAGTTGTTCAGTCAGATTGCTCCTGAGAATTACCGAGACCGAATCATTGAATTGTTAGAATCGGTTAAGCTCAATAGCTATCACCTCAACCGGTATCCGCATGAACTTTCAGGTGGCGAACGCCAGCGCGTCGCCATCGCGCGGGCATTAGCCGCCGAACCCGATCTGGTGATTTGCGACGAACCTGTTTCCAGCCTCGATGTTTCGGTTCAGGCCGGAATCCTAAATCTTTTGCAGGAGTCGCAAAGAACAGATCGCGTAGCCTTCATTTTCATCAGCCATGATCTCAACGTCGTGCGCCATATTAGCAATCGGATTGTCGTCATGTACCGCGGGCGTATTTGCGAAGCTGGCACAACTGCTGAGTTGCTTTCACCTCCTTATCACCCCTATACAGAGGCACTGCTTGGAGCAACGCCGATTGTCCAATCCGGTATTCTGAAGCGGAAAGTCAATTTGCCGTATTCCACCTCTAAGGCTGCGGGTGGCGAGTCCGAGGGGTGCCTTTTTGCTGATAGATGCCCCCACAAGGTTGGACTAATTTGTGAATCTGAATTACCGCCCGACCGGTCGTTGCATACCGGCGGGCATTTATTCTGTCATCTTTCCAACGATCAACTTGGCGCTATGGAACCGATCTTCACAAGAACGCCCTGACGATTGCCGGCCGTTGTCGCATGACCAAAAGTACGAAAAACTCTGGACACTACCCAACGCTGTCAATTCATAGGGTTATTGCGGGTGACCAGTTGCGGCGGGATCGAGAGGAACATAGTTACGTGATCCCGCGCGAGGATACCGTTGCCAATGTGCACACCCTTCTCGACGCAAATTTGCCGGATAATACCAACCTGCGCTGAAGCAAACTCTCGTTATGATTGAGGGATGACCGAGGGGCAGGTCACGCACAATACATCAATTTAGAGAGGGCGACGCACTAGGTAGCGATGCGCGGCAGTGAGGTCAGACCGGACGGATATTTTGTTTCGACCAGAAAACGTTCTATAAATCGATCTCAACCCAGAGAGGTTGATGGTCACTCCCAATTACATCACGATCAACTCGAGCAGAGATCAGCCTGTCGACCAATTGGCTCCCAACAAAACAGTAATCTAGACGCTCTTCAGAAGCATCCGGTCCACTTGCAACAGCAAATGTGGCGCCATCACCGCCATCGCCTACAGCCAGCCAGCTATCGACGAATGCATAACTGTGTTCAACTTTTTCACTTTCCCCCGCCCTAGGTCTCACGATCTCATTGTACTCGGGCGAGTCCGGCAAGATATTGAAATCACCAATCATAATGGCGTCAACTGGATTGGTTGGCTGTTCTTCTCCATTCGACCAGTCGATGCCACTGCCACTGATTGGATTACCGGTCCAGACTCCTCCCTCGGATTGATTACTACGGTAGCTTCTTAAAAGTTGCTGCACTTGAATCAACCGTTCTTCACTTGTATTGCTACTGAGGTGTAACGAATAGAACCGAACGGGACGGGACGGAAATTCGATGACCCCTTCTATCGCGCCCTTCCGCATATTAAAATAATCGACAGAATTAAGTTTTTGGAAAACATGCGTTCGAGAGTAAATGATCGGCGTACGAGATAATAACATACATCCTTGTTGGCGGCGTCTATTCGTCACCGCACCATCAGCTCTCTTCGAGCTGGCATCTACATCAAAGTAGGGACTATAGACCCAGTAGTATCCCGGCAGAAGGTCACTCAGTTCTTTCACCTGATCGATTGATTGATTGGCCGGAAAACCGTTGTTGCGTGGCCAGAAGCGGTCGACCTCGTTCAGTCCAATCACATCAGCGCCATTAACTGTATTGGCGACTCTCTCAAGGTCGAATCTTCCATCCCTGCCTAAACCGTATTGAATATTGTAAGTTACGATCTTCATGGCGACCCTATAGCTCCCAACAATTGTCTGGAAATATTGTCAAAAATTGATGTTTGAGCCTCTGAGTCATGCGGAGTGTGAACCGGTATGCAAAATTGACCCCCTTATTGGGATAATCGGCGTCTAAAAGTGCCCCCCCTGATCTCAGAATCTCCGTCAACACGCTTGGGGGCAGTGCCAAGAAAATGCGTGTTTCGGAATACCAGTTGGCGCAGGCGAGTTTCCCCAACGCGGGCAATCAAAATGATAGGACAACCTCCTCGACGATATCCAATGCCCGGTCCAGATCAGCCAGCGAGATCACTAACGGTGGTGACAGGGTGAATACGCAGCCTAAACTGACCTTGGCGCTGAGCCCGGCTTCAAGACAGCGGTAATAGATTTTCTCGGCCATGGCGTTGCCGGGCGCGCGGGTATCACGATCCATAACGATCTCGAGCCCGATTAACAGCCCCCGGCCCCTGACATCTCCGATGATCGTAGTGCGCTCTTTCAGGTCTCGCATCCGGCTCAACGCGTGATCGCCGAGCTCTGCAGCTCGCGCAACAAGACCCTCATCCTCGATGATTTCAATGGTGGTGAGCGCGGCGCGCGCCGTCACGGGGTTCTTTTCGTGGGTATAGTGACCAATGGCGAAGTCGCCGCAGACATCTAAGTCACGGCGCATGATCGCTGCGGCGATTGGCAGGATTCCACCGCCCAAAGACTTACCAAGCACGATAATGTCGGGGATCACCCCATCATGTTCCGAGGCAAAGAATTTTCCGGTCTTGCCAAGGCCTGTCGGGATTTCATCGAATATCAATAGTGCACCGTGCGCTTCGCAAGCTGCTTTCACTTGCTTCCAAAAACCCGGTGGCGGCACATACGGAATTGCCCGCATAGGTTCCGCAATCACCGCGGCCACATCTCCTTCGCGCTCGAGAACGTAGCTTATCATTTCGGCGCAGGCCAGTCCGCAGACATCGGGTCCGGCGTGATTGTAGGGGCATCGGTAACAAGCAAACGGCGCGACGTGCTCGGCGCCAGGCAATAGCGGGCCAGCGATATGACTGCGGAAAGTATGCTCGCCGCCGATGCTGGACGCTCCGAAGCCTGCGCCATGGAAGGAGTCCCAAAAGGAAATTGTCTTGAAACGGCCCGTTGCCGCTCGAGCCACTCTCAGTGCTACTTCGATGGCGTCCGAGCCTCCGGTAGTGAAAAGCACTTTTCCAAGATCGCCGGGAGCAAGCGAGGCTAATTTCTCGGCCAGGGCGACAGAAATTTCACAAGTGAAGCGGCGGGGCGCGAAGCAGAGTTCATCCAGCTGGGCCTTTATTGCCGCCTTCAGCCTTGGATGGCCATAGCCGATGTGGTGGGCGCTATTGCCATGAAAATCCATGTATCGATGCCCGTCAACAGTCTCGATCCAGATTCCTTCGGCTTTAGAGATGGTCGACAACACGGGTGATGATACGTTTTGGTGCATAAAAACATCCGAATCCCGCTGGATCAGTGCGCGCGCCGCTGCATCATCTTCCTTCTCGAGCCACTCTGCACGCGCCGCTGAAGTGTTGGACTCACCTTCAGTATGCGCCCGTGTCTGATCGAATTTCATCATGAAAATCCTTTCCGAGCAAAAGTGGTGCAATCGGCGGTATTTGAGATTGCCGCCTGGGCAACCCCAAGGGCAACACAATTATCAAGTGCTGATTTGCCGGCACTGAAGGATCGCCGGTCCTGCATTCGAGTATCTGTTCAACCAAGTTGCCCATCAGTTCCATTCAATCTCTCCCACATTCACTTTAACGGGCTTAGATCCAAACTTCCCGATGGCTCATTCTCAGATCGCAGGCGTTGTGCCAACCCGCGTCCTGCAGGGCCGTGGGTCTCCGGCCTCGCTATTTCCGGGAAGATATTCGAAAAACTGTTATGTATTTTCACTCTTTTTTTCTGCCAAGATTTGCAGGCGCGAGATGCCAGCGAACTGATTCACCGCTGCCGCCAAATTTTTGATGTTCGATACAACCAACCGCCACGGTTAGCTATAGTTATGATTCTACGTTTTCTTGAACCCACCTTTGCATCTGATGGACTATAGCCATAGGTCCATTTACGACTGATTCAGCAGACCAAATTAGAATCGGGACTAATATGCTCGCCTGCAAGGCCAGCAGGATACGCAATATCGGGGGAGAGCTATGGCGAAATCTGCCCGTGGTGCGCTTTTGTCCAACCTGACGCTTGATCGAAACGCGTCAATCTCGCTCACCGCACAGTTGTTGGAGTATTTTCGCCACGCCGTGTTGTCCGGTGAATTGCGGCCGAGCAGTCGACTTCCGTCGAGCCGGGTGCTTGCGGGTGAAATGGGCGTGGCGCGCCTGACAGTGGTGAATGTTTTCGAGCAACTTGTTGCGGAAGGATATTTTGTCTCAAAAATCGGTGCGGGGACATTTGTAACTTCATTTGGTGCGACCGACCGTGTTGAAAAGCAGTTAGCGCACTTTAAGGCACCCAAACAGCAACAATCGGGGTCGAGAGAATTTTCTGAGCGTGGTGACTCGCTCATCGTGACACAGGATCGGTCGCTCCCTGTATTGCCGCAACCGTTCACGCCGAACATGCCGGCATTTGACGTTTTTCCGTCAAACCTTTGGGCAAAATTGACCTCACGACATTGGCGAAACCGACCGGCCGAGTCACTATACTATGGTAAGCAAGGTGGAGATCCGACCTTGAAAAAGGTGATTGCCGACTATTTGGTCGACGCACGCGCCATACACTGCGATCCAGAGCAGGTCATAATAGTGGCAGGTTCGCAGCAGGCCTTTAGCCTATGCACGTATTTGCTGACCGACCCGGGCGATAAAGTTTGGGTCGAAGATCCTGTGCCGAGCAAACCCAGCAGCATCATAGAGGGTATGGGAGCTGATTTGGTTTTCGTTCCAACCGACAGTGAGGGCATTATCGTATCTCGCGGCTTAGAGAAGGCGCCAGACGCACGCATGGCGTTAGTGACACCGTCGCGGCAGTATCCCTTGGGTGTCACACTGAGCCTAACTCGGCGCCTCGAGCTTCTCGCTTGGGCGAGCGAACGGGGTAGCTGGATTATCGAAGATGACTACGACAGCGAAATCCGTTTCTCAGGTCGCCCCTTGCCGGCTATGAAGGGACTCGATCAAGATGACCGGGTGATCTATGTCGGCACTTTCAGCAAAGTCTTATTCCCCTCAATCCGGCTCGGATATCTTGTGGTACCGCCCGACCTTGTCGAAGCGTTTACGTGGGCACTGGAACTCTTTGCCCGTGGCGTGCCGTCGGTCAAGCAAACCATCTTGGCTGAATTCATCGAACGCGGCCATTATACTTCTCACATTCGCCGAATGCGCCAAACCTACGCTGAACGCCAAGAAATCCTTGCACGAGCGCTACATTCGGAACTTGGCGGTTTGCTCACCGTTCACAAGACCAACGCGGGGATGAATCTCCTGGCAGATTTGCCCGACTCTATTTCCGACATAGCCGTCTATCATGCCGCTTTTGCAAAAGGCATTATCGCTTACCCACTTTCGTACCATTACGTCGAGACCCCAAGTCGAAATGCGTTGCTTCTTGGTTTCTCACATCTGATACCGGACACCATCGAGCCCAACGTGGCAATACTTAAGCGGGCGATAGAGTCGCTCTGACGGCCTTGTCACATAAACTGGACGATCTCCGGTGAAGACCAGATATTGCGATTGAATGCGCAAGATTTCTTATACCCGCCACCGATTTCCACCAGTGATCATCCAGCGCGCGATTTGGCTCTACTTTCCATTTCCGCTGAGCTTTCGGGATGTGGAAGAAATGATGGCAGAACGTGGCATTGACGTCAGCTATTGTAAGCGGCGGAGCAATACTCGGCCACGGTAGCGGCGTCATTGTGGTGTCGCGGGCGGCGTAAAAGTCGGCCACTTTTGCCCTTTCGATATTCGGGAGGGTTTGGGGATTTTCACCGTGGATTTGTATTTGAAGGTGCGGCGCGCCCATTTTCAGGATGGTTTGAGCGGGCGGCAGATTGCCCGCGATTTTGGGATCAGCCGAGACAGTGTTGCGAAGATGTTGACGTATTCTGAGCCGCCGGGGTATCGGCGAACGGCGGTGATCAAGCGCCCGAAGTTGGATGCGTATACGGATCAGATTGATCAGTGGTTTGCCGAAGACAAAGGGCGACCTCGTAAGCAGCGTCATACGGCCAGGCGCATCTTTGAGCGCCTTCGCGATGAGTGCGGGTTCGACGGCAGCTATACCATCGTCAAGGATTATGTGCGCCGTAAGAAGCGTGGTTCTCGTGAGATGTTTGTACCGTTGAGCCACCCGCCC
>SMVA01354227.1_pt1 | contig 11247 bp, 9 predicted proteins | sample 2456451 | NCBI WGS metagenome assembly SMVA01 (sample SAMN11095933, study PRJNA526329) | marine sediment metagenome | biome: Marine sediment; feature: Surficial sediment; material: Deep marine sediment; isolation source: Hadal surficial sediment | place: Pacific Ocean | collected 2014-05 | depth 0-1...
GTCGATGATGGTCACAGTCTCCAGTTCTTCACACCCCTGTGCTAAGGGGACTAATACCCGTGGAACTGAACCCTTCGGGTTTGCTTCTATTGGCATAACTGTTTCGTCTATTTCCTGAGAATTGCTAGGCCTTTCAACACATTTAAGGCTTCATAAAGTTCATAATCTCTTGAAGAAAGCGGTACTGTTTCTTCTTCAGATGTATCTTTCTTCAGCTCTTCGTCACCCTCGGTCACCGGTGCTTCCTCCTGTCCATTATCCAGATGACCTATGAGGTCTGCCTCTTTCACGCTGGCGCCGAATGTCTCTTCAATCCTGGAGATTTTTACTTTGTCTATGATGATATCCGGTGTAATGCCAGATGCCTGAATTGATCGTCCATTGGGCGTGTAATATCTGGCGGTAGTTAGTTTCAACGCTGCATTATTATTCATTGGCAGGACAGTTTGTACGGATCCTTTACCAAAGGTTTTTTCACCCATGATAATGCCACGACCATGATCCTGTAGTGCCCCAGCAACAATTTCTGAAGCGGATGCTGAACCACCATTGACGAGCACAATCAGTGGCACATCCGGTAATTTCGCATTGGGCTTGGCATTGAATTTCAATTTTGAATTTTTTATGCGGCCCTCTGTGTAAACAATCATTCCCTTATTAAGGAACATATCTGAAACACCAACCGCAGCATTTAAAATTCCACCTGGATTATTTCTGAGATCAAGAATAACCCCTTTGAGCTTTTCACTATTGTCTTTCTTTAGTTGATCAATTGCCTGGCGTAGACCTTCAACAGTGTGTGACTGAAAGCTTGAAATACGGAGATAACCAAAACCTGGTTCCAGTGTCTCGAACCTGACACTCTTAATTTTAATAATATCTCTGACGATAGTGATGATCAGGGGTTTTTCCTCATTCTCGCGAATGATTGTCAGTGTAATTGGGTCACCAGGTTTGCCACGCATGATGTCGACGGCGTCATTTAGTGACATCCCCTTTACCGATCTATCGTCCAGTTTAATGATCAAATCGCCAGCCTTGATTCCAGCTTTGTATGCAGGGGTGTCATCAATGGGGGAAATGACTTTGACAAACCCATTTTCCATTCCCACTTCGATACCGAGGCCACCAAATTCACCCGAGGTCCCCTCTTGCAGGTCTTTGTAGGAATCTCCATCTAAATAGGTGGAGTGGGGATCCAGGCCTTCAAGCATGCCACGGACCGCATTTTCAAGTAATTCTTTATCATCGACCGGTTCAACATAATCGCTTTTTATTTTTGCGAAGATTTCCGTAAAGGTGCGTAGCTCACTTAGTGGGAGTACCTCGGCCTCTGGTGATTCAGCTTCGCCAATGGCGATTTGAGCCCCAGCTAACAAAAATAACAGGCAAATAAAAATATTGCGAAGGGCATGATTCATTTCATTCTCCGATACCTCACTGGAAGGTATTTGCAGGACTATCAGTTTTATTAATTCGGCAACCTAACAGGTTGTCGGGTGAATAAATGCATCTACTGGCTCGTTAGGCACGATTGGTTTGATATCGTTCAACCATTTTCGCACAGCATACGGGGACAGTCCCCGAGTGACAAGTAAATGGTATGATGGTGACAGATATTATATTGCGTTAATTTCTGCACCATTTGGCTGGATTGACCGGAGCACCATTATTTCTTATTTCAAAATAAACACCAGAACGTAGTTGTCCACCACTGTCACCCGCAAGGGCGATGATTTCACCTGGCAATATCCAGTCCCCCGTCTTTTTCAGTAAACTTTGATTGTAGCCGTAGAGGCTCATATAGCCGTCACCGTGATCAATGATAATAAGTAGCCCCAGATTTCGAAACCAGTCTGAAAAGATAACCTGTCCTCCACTGACAGCATGAACCTCTACACCGGTTTCGGCATCAATCACAACACCTTGCCATTTCAGTTTTCCACCTTGTTTGCGACTGCCAAATCGGGTGAATAATTTTCCTTTAACCGGCCAGTCAAGCTTTCCTTTTAGACTGTTAAATGATGGAATGTATTCAAAGATCGCCACACTTCCCTGATTCTCTTTGATTTGGCCCTCACTGAGTTTTTCTAGCAGGTTTTTTGTTTGCTGTCCCTGCTGTTGTAATTCCTGTAATTCAAGCCCCTGTTTTTCAAGTTCATTCAATAGATTTGAGAGAATGCGTTCCCTTTCTTTTCTTGATTCACCAATTTCTATGTTTTTTGCAAGCTGATTTCGTTTGAGTTTTTGTAAGGCATCATTTTCTCGATTGATGTTATTTTCTAATTGGGTAATGGCCTTGATTTCACTTTTGACTGAATTAATTTTTCGTACCCTTACCTGATTATGATAATCATAATAGGCAAGTACTCGACCAATTTTGGTCGGGTCTTCCTGATTCAGCAATAATTTAATATAGTCGTTTTTGCCTACCATGTAGGCGGATCGTATTTGTAGAGCAAGTGCATTTTTTTGTTTAACCAGGGCTTTCTCGTGGAATATCTTTTTAGTGTTCAGCACTCCCATACGCTTATTTCTTTGTCTCAACTGTTTTTCTATTTCTCTAATATTCAGGGCAATATTGCCTGCATAAGTTTCATTCTTTTTTAATTCGCTCTGTAAAATATTTGTCTTAAGACGTGCTTTTGCTATGTTTGTTTTGACATCTTCAATCCGATTTTGGACAGAGTCCAACTGTGCGGACTTTTCTTCGAGATCTTCGGCAACAAGCGTTTGACTGGCCAGAAAAATAAGAAGAAAAACAAGTATAAGTATGAGACCAGAGCATCTATGCAGGTAGTTATGGTGGGTGAATAGCCAGGGCCTGAATCGTGTTGTGGCCCTGAATCGCATAATTGTATTCATTATCGCAATTTCAGTAATGTTATTCCTGTCATTTCCGGGGGAGTTTCAAGCCCCATTAAATACAACATGGTAGGTGCGACGTCTGAAAGCGATCCAGATACGCCTGATATAAATTCAGCATCCCGACCAATATAGACAAGAGGCACAGGATTATTGGTGTGTGCGGTGTGTTGGTCAGATTTTATTTTCTCGGTAGCATAGGCTCTCATTTGTTCAGCATTGCCATGATCAGAAGTGATTAATATCTCACCATTGACTTTCTTCGCTGCCTCAATGACTTTTCCAAGGCAGGTGTCTATCGTTTCAACCGCTTTGATCGTTGCCTGAAAATCGCCGCTATGACCCACCATATCGGCATTGGCATAATTGCAAATAATAGCATCATACTTGTCACTATAAATGGCCTCGATGAGCTTATCTGTTATTTCGTAGGCACTCATTTCCGGTCGCGTATTGTAGGTACGAACATGAGGTGAGGGGACCAGGATACGATCTTCACCATCAAAGGCCTGTTCCTCGCCACCATTAAAGAAAAAAGTCACATGTGCATATTTTTCTGTTTCTGCGATTCGTAACTGCTTCATGCCGCGTTCAGAGATGTATTGACCGAAGACATTGTCCAGATGTTCAGGGGTAAAGGCGACAGGAAATTCATAACTTGCTTTGTACTCGGTTAAACTGATAAAGGCACCCAGCTTGGGGATCCTTTCCCTTGGGAAGCTCTGGAAATCTTCTTTAGTGAAAGCACGAGCCAGTTGTCTGGCTCTGTCAGCACGATAATTTGCAAAAATGATAATATCACCATCTTCTACGTGGACTGGTGGTTCACCGTTTCTGGTAATCGCGGTAGCACTGACAAATTCGTCCGTCTCACCTCTGGCATAAGCCATATCTACAGCGATAAATGGATCATCTGATCGATAATCGGCCTTTCCCTGACTAATCAGATCATAGGCTTGCTGGGTTCTTTCCCAGCGTTTGTTCCTGTCCATGGCATAGAATCTACCGATGATGCTGGCAAACTTTCCCCGACCCAATTCCTTCATTTTTAACTGGGCAAGATGAATATTTTCTTCTGCACTTTTGGGGGGTGTGTCGCGGCCATCCAGGAAGGCATGTAGATAAATATTTTCAACACCAAATTGCGTTGCCAATTCCAATAATCTGAAAATGTGATCCTGGTGACTATGTACTCCACCAGGTGAAAGTAATCCCAGAATATGCACCGCTTTATCATTTTGTGCTGCGCGATGGAAGGCATCATTAAGTGTTTTATTTCTGAAAAAGGAACCATTTTTGATGGCACGTGTAATTCTCGAAAACTCCTGGTCGACAACACGACCAGAGCCGATATTCATATGTCCTACTTCCGAATTACCCATCTGCTGTGCGGGTAGCCCCACATTTGTTCCTGATGCCTGAATCAATGTCCGTGGGGATTCATCCCACAATTTTTCCCAAACGGGTTTCTTTGCACTGTAGATGGCGTTGTAGACGGTATTTTCTGAGTATCCCCAACCGTCCAGAATGATCAGGATGAGAGGTTTTATTGACGGCTGCATTTACAGATTATTTCGCTTGTATTTCTTAACGTCGTAAATGTAAGTGGGTAAGTCTGCACTGAATCTGATTTGATGGCAGAGTTTCAAGAGAGAAAAGAGCACATGACAGATCACAATCCGCTTGCCGAATTTCGGGTAAATTGCGCCTTATGGCCATTCATTCCCCCGAATTCTAGCATACAAAAGTTAGATACATAACATGGTCTGGTTTTTGGAATCCCCCTCGGCCTGCTTTTTGGATTCTTCCCTCAACAGGTATTTTTTATCCACTGGATATAACGTATCATGCACGCCTCGTTATCAGCATCTGTCAGGAACTAACGCTAAATATATTATGGAAAAACTTCCGGAGTTTATTGCCAATCATTTATTTCTGGTTTCATTGCTTGTCGCGATCACGTCGCTTTTACTTTGGAATATTTTTTCTGGAGCCATTGGTGTGACCCAAATCGCACCCACTGAAGTGACGCGCCTGATAAACCATGAAAATGCGGATGTTCTGGATCTACGTAGTTCTAAGGAATTTGAGAAAGGACACATTATCAATTCTATCAATCTTGTTGCGTCGGCGCTGGAAGGGAGTGAGAAGGAACTGGGGAAATACAAGAATAAAACGGTTGTTCTCTGTTGTGGTCATGGACAGGAGTCGATTCGTGTCGCACGAATTTTAAAAATGAAAGGCTTGGGGAAACTTTATTGCTTGAAGGGCGGAATTACCGCATGGCAGAATGCCAATCTGCCCTTAACGAAAAATACTTGATGTGTACAAAGAACATCCACGGGGATTATTGTTATGGCTGAAGAAGAATTAGGTACTGAAGCAGGTTCTGAAGAGACGAAGACTGGTCAGTTTGCCCCTCAAAAAATCTACATAAAAGATCTGTCTTTTGAGACACCGCACTCCCCGGAAGTATTTACAGAAGAGTGGAACCCTGTGGTCAATATGAATATTGCCAGCGAAGCCAAACCCATAGATAAGAAACTGTATGAAGTTGTCTTAACAGTCACAGTGACCGTCACCATGGAAGAAAAGACGGCTTACCTGGTTGAGGCACATCAGGCAGGTATTTTTCATATCGACGGTTTCTCTGAAGAAATCATAGCTCGGATGGTTGCAACCATTTGTCCCAATATTCTTTTCCCATTTGCACGTGAACTAGTCGCGGATTTGGTGACCCGTGGTGGATTTCCACAATTGTTACTTGCACCCGTCAATTTTGAAGCTTTGTATCAACAGGAGCAGCGCCACCAACAACAAAATGTTGTCCCGCCGACTGAAGCGGAAACGAAACATTAAGTCGGGAAATACAAAAGAAATGGTTCTAGGGAATGTAGATCTGAGTGCAATGATGAGGGCAGGGAGTTAATGCAGAAACCTGTTCTTGTTGTTGGTGCGGGTTCCTGGGGTACTGCACTGGCAATGGTTCTGGCTGGTAATGGTCATTCTGTTTACCTATGGGGACGTGATGCCAAACACATTGCAGAGTTAAAGGCTCAGGGTTGTAATAAACGTTACTTGCCCGACACAATATTTCCAGTAGGTCTGCTACCCGTTGATGATCTTGAATTCTGTCTGGGTGAATGTGAGGAGATAGTCATTGCGGTTCCGTGTGTTGGCATGCGGAGTGTCCTTGAGATCATTCATCAATATGGGCATCACAATCTAAAGATATGCATCACATGCAAAGGTCTGGAAGCTACGACACACTACCTGAATCACCAAGTTGTTGAAGACTGTCTTGGGGACAAGGTCAGCACCGTCGTATTGTCCGGTCCTTCTTTTGCGAAGGAAGTTGCTGCAGGTCTACCGACAGCGGTGACGATTGCTGGCAGTAATCTGGAGACGGCCAGCTGGTTTGCTGAGAAATTCCATAATGAAGTTTTCAGAACCTATACGCATGACGATATCACTGGCGTGGAAGTGGGAGGCGCGGTCAAGAATGTCATGGCGATTGCTGCAGGGATTGTAGATGGGCTCGGTTTTGGCTCAAATACGCGGGCGGCCTTGATAACGAGAGGGCTTGCGGAAATTATCAGGCTTGGCGTTGTATTGGGAGGCAGACAGGAAACCTTCATGGGTCTGACCGGTCTGGGTGACCTGATATTGACCTGTACAGATGATCAGTCTCGCAATCGCAGATTTGGTCTTGAGCTAGCCAGAGGTGCAACGGTATCCGAGGCCTGTGCACATATCGGTCAGGCGATTGAAGGCATGAAGACCTCACAGGAGGTATTTCAACTGGCGTTAAAAAATAATATTGAAATGCCGATCACAGAACAGGTTTGCAAGGTAGTGAGTGGTGAAGTATCACCGAGCGATGCGGTCAAAGCTTTACTTATGCGTGAGCAAAGGCAGGAACTGGATTAGCGCGAACCCACTAGCCAGTCTGGAAATTATTTTGTTTCCAGGCCTCATAAACGAATATTGCCGCCGCGTTGGAAAGATTAAGACTGCGACTATTTGGCAACATGGGTAGTCTTAGAACGTCACCCGCGGGCATTTTTTCAAGAAATGAGGCGGGAAGGCCACGGGTTTCAGGGCCGAATAGTAATGCGACGTTGGTGGGATATTCAGCCTCAGAATATAAGGTTTTTCCTTTGGTTGAAACGGCATACATTTTTTCAGGTTTGATACTATCAGCGAAAGTATTCAGGGAATCGTGCTCCTGAACATCAGCCCATTCATGATAATCAAGACCTGCACGCAATAGTTTGGCATCATCAAGTTCAAATCCTAGAGGATGAATCAGATGTAATTGTGCCCCGGTATTGGCGCATAATCGTATAATATTACCGGTATTGGGTGGGATTTCCGGCTCGTACAAAACAACATGAATCATAACACTGCCTCTTGATGTAAAGAGTAAATGGATAAAAAATTAAATAATAAACTGGCGATAGACTTCTGTGGCATGAAATTTAATTCACCACAGGTGCTCTTGTCTGGTTGCGTCGGTTTTGGTGAAGAATATACACGTGTGAATGGCTTTTCCAATACCGATGTGGGAGCGATTTGCCTGAAAGGCACAACATTAGAACCTCGTTTGGGCAATTCACCGCATCGAGTGATGGAAACACCCATGGGTATGTTGAATGCCATCGGGCTACAAAATCCGGGATCTGCTGTGGTAGTAAATGAATATCTGCCCAATCTGGATTTTGATGAAACGCGATTTATTGCCAATCTGTCTGGTTCGACGGTTGAAGAGTATGAAGCAATTACCCGACTGTTTGATGACTCACCGATTGACGCAATGGAAATCAATATTTCCTGTCCCAATGTTAAAGAAGGAGGTGTTGAATTTGGTAATGATCCGGACATGTCTGCCCGTGTTGTTGAAGTTTGTCGCCGTGCAACCAATAAACCAATCATAACCAAATTATCACCAAACCAGACAGACATCGCCGAAAATGCACGTCGTTGCATAGAAGCCGGCACAGATGGTCTGGCCGTCATCAATACCTTAATGGGAATGGCAATTGATATTGAAAAGCGACAACCGGTGATCGGTAACAATCAGGGCGGGCTATCTGGACCCGCCATCAAACCAATTGCCTTGCTCATGGTGCACAAGGTCTATCAGGTTAGTAAACGTCATAATGTGCCTATTATTGGACAAGGTGGAATCGTCTCGGCAAAAGATGCACTTGAATTTATTATTGCAGGTGCTGCCGCCGTGGGTGTGGGAACAGCACTTTTCTACGACCCATTAATATGTCCGAAGATTAACCAGGGCATTGTGGATTATCTGGACGAACATGATATCGACAATGTTATTGATCTGGTAGGGACGCTAGAATTACATAAATAGGTGACCACAAGGCTAAAATCGGTCGTTAATGGCTCCCTAACTCTATCACGCACTGGGGCATTTAGCTTTTAAATGAGTCTGTCATCCAATACCACGTGATGTCTCCTTAATATTGAATGTGGACGGTCAGGTGGAAGTAATAACCGTAAACTAAAGCCCAAAGCCTCTGTAAATATTATTTTTTAAAATAAAGGGGTTTCTTTATTGCAGAAATAAGACTATTAATAAAGATACCAAGGATAAGGCAGTGAATAATAATGGTTCAGTAAATACCTATCAATAACATATACTCATACTTTAAATATCGAAATACCATGAAAAGATTATGGTAAATCGAAGGCAGAAAAGTAAGGCGTTTACCGCTATTGAGTTTGCCGTAGTGTTACTTATTGCAATGTTGGTTTTTATGACAGTAACACCTGCGATGATGAAAATGGTTGATATAACCAAGTCAAAAACTACTACTGATGAGATTGAGGATATACAGTTTGATATTGACAAATTTTTCAAGGACAACGGTCGCTTTCCAGATTCTCTTGAAGAAGTTTTTGGTGAGACGCCGCTTGATCCCTGGGGAAACCCTTATCTATATATTAATCATATAAATATGAAAGGCAAAGGCCAAATGAGAAAGGACAAAAACCTGGTGCCAATCAACTCGGACTATGATCTGTACAGTGCGGGTCCTGATGGAGAATCAGCATCACCATTAACAGCGGCATTGAGTCAGGATGATATTATCAGGGGAAGAAATGGCGCATTTATAGGATATGCGATTGACTATTGATCAATTAAGCATGTCTAGGCAAGGACAACATAATACAAAATTTTCACGTCGACTTTTCAGTCAATATTTTATATCAGCAGTCATTCCTGTCATTGTTCTTTCCCTGATTTCTTTCTATACAGTTTCTGAGTTACTTAAAAAAAATGCAACTCGGCAGATTTATGCCGAGAGTCGTGCTGTAGGGTTAACTGTATATGACCGAATTCTTACAATTGAAAGCAATTTGTTAGATGCAAGTAAATCAATTAATAATGGTGATCAGATTAGAAGTAATAATTTGATAAAAGAGATGTATAGCAGTTTGTACATTAATGGCGCTGGAGGAGTTAAAGAAGTTATTTTTGGTAAAGATATTGTTACCTTTGAATTAACTAATATTCAACAAAACCATCTGAATGAAAATAAGCGTTTATTATTAGCGCATAACTCTGACAATAATCGATCTCAATTGTTAATGTTGAATGCTCTGGATCCTGATAGTAAGCAAATTTTGGTTGCGGTATTGAATCCTGACTATATATGGAATATTACAGTTAAAGAATCTGATCTATATTGTGCTGTAGTTGATCATAAATTCTTAGTGTATTGCCCCGATTTAATATATCAATCTGAGAATATTTCCCAAATAAAAAATCAAATAACTTCTCATCCACATGGCTTGTACGAATCATTATTCAATGGCATTCATTACCTAAGTAATGAATGGGATCTGTTTTTAGAAGGTAATTTTGGCATAAACGCAATATCAATTATATATTGGATGCCTAAAAAAGATGCACTTATTGATTATGATTATTATATGGATGCTTTTCCTATATCAATATCAATAACGCTATTATTTGTTTTTATATTAAGTAGTATTCAGATGAGACGTTCTTTGATGCCACTAATCAAATTAACTCAAGCTGCAAAAAATATTATTGCAGGTGACTATACAAAAATAGTCGATATTAATAGCAATGATGAGTTTGAGGTGTTGGGGTCGACATTTAACAAGATGTCATATCGAATAGATGAACAATTTAAAAAGATAAAAGCACTTGCAAAAATAGACAGGTTTATTTTATCAACATCTGATTCGGAATATATTGTTGAAGTACTAATAGAATATATACCATTAGTTATTCATGCAGACAATATTGCAGTTTTTGTTTTAGATGTAGAGAAAGCACAAGAAGGCATTTTATATTTTAATCGTAAATCTGGTAGTGATATTTCAAATACCAGTCTAATACTCGATGAATCAGAGCTAAATGAATTAAATGAAACCAAAGAAATAATTATAAAAACAGAAGCAGACAAAATCAGTTACCTTTCACCATTAATAAAGCTTGGCAATACCACTTTTTTAGTAAGTCCAATTCGAAATCAAGATGATACTTTGGGTTTCATATGTATTTGTTATCATGAAAATACTGAGATAAATCAAGAATTGAGAGAAAGTTTGACAGAAATTACCGATCGTGCCGCTGTTGCGTTTACAAATGCGATCTGGGAAAAGAAACTATTCCATCAGGCGCATTATGACCTATTAACAACATTACCAAACCGATTCTTATTTCAGGATAGACTTGAGCAAGCCATAGAAAGGGCAAAAAGAAATGAATTAAGTATTGCAGTGCTCTTTATTGATCTTGATCGATTTAAAAATGTAAATGATTCACTGGGCCATGCAATTGGTGATCAGTTATTGGTTGGAGTGTCTAAAGTACTACTTAAATGTGCGCGTTCATATGATTCAGTTGCACGCTTTGGTGGTGATGAATTTACAGTTATTATTTCAGACGTAAATGATGATGAAGCTCAATTGCAATCAGAGAAATTATCCAAAAGGATAGTTGATTTAATGTCTGAGCCTATTGTTATAAAGGGCCACATATTTAATATCACTGCAAGTATAGGTATTGCAATATATCCACGTGATGCAAATAATATTAATGATTTATTAAAGAATGCAGATACAGCAATGTATGAAGCTAAAAAAGGCTCTGTTGGAAGTTATAAGTATTATCAAAAAAAGTATAATAAAGAAACGTTAGCACGTTTGAAATTAGAGACTGAATTAAGGCAAGCCATTAAAAATAACCAACTAGAATTATATTATCAACCAAAGATTAATATACGTGACAGTAAGATTTATGATGTTGAAGCATTAATCCGATGGAATCATCCTAAGCATGGTTTAATCTCCCCGGATATATTTATACCCTTAGCCGAGGAA
>SMVA01143674.1_pt1 | contig 11245 bp, 4 predicted proteins | sample 2456451 | NCBI WGS metagenome assembly SMVA01 (sample SAMN11095933, study PRJNA526329) | marine sediment metagenome | biome: Marine sediment; feature: Surficial sediment; material: Deep marine sediment; isolation source: Hadal surficial sediment | place: Pacific Ocean | collected 2014-05 | depth 0-1...
ATGAATTATCAGCCAACTTTAATTTTAGCGAACAGGTTGTTAAAACTACTACCAGACAATACTATCCAACAACTGCTTTCTTTAGAGGAAATGCGTTAAGTCCATTCAATAAAGGTAGAGCAGATTTTTTTACCAGTGAAAGTAGAAATAAAACTTTAGAATTATATGGAACTTATAATAAGTCATTTGATACTTTTGATTTAAAAGTCATAGGTGGTTATTCCTGGCAAGAGAGTGATTATAATGATCATTTCTTTCGTTTGGGTGATTTCCCTCCTGGTGTAGATTTTGATTTTAGTAATCAAATAGAGGCTTCGCAAGATTTGCTGGAAGCGGGTCGTATTGAAGCGAGTAGTGGTAGAAATGATAATGATAGGATTATTGCGTTCTTTGCGCGTGTAAATGGAACTTATGACGATGCTATTTATTTTAACGCCTCTATTAGAAGAGAAGGGTCAAGTAGATTTGGTGAAAACGAGCAATGGGGATATTTTCCTGCTGTTGCCGTAGGTGCAGATTTAAACAAATATTTAGAACTGGATAATGTTAACCTCTTGAAAGTGAGATTGGGTTATGGTGTAACAGGTGCTATTCCACCTGGAGTTGGCTTATCTCAAACAACTTTTAACGTTAATAATGGAGCGAACGGTTTTGGTGCTTCTGCTACAGGGTTAGGTAACAGAAAGGCTAATCCTGATCTTAAATGGGAAGAGAAAAGAGAGATAAATTTAGGGTTTGAATATAATACGGATCGATTTTCTGCTACATTAGATTTGTATGAGAGAGATATTGTTGACTTTATTACAGAAGTTAATATTGATGCAGCAGCAAATGATGGGTTCGACACTCAATTTCAAAATGGAGGCGAATTAAACACAAAAGGTCTTGAAATAAGTTTAAATTATGAAGTCGTTAATAACGATAAAATCTCGTACAACACAGGTATTATATTTTCTACATACAAGACAAAGTTAGAGAAGAATACGGGTGGTGATAGAACTATAGGAAATTTAGGATCACCAGGACAAAATGACACAAACATGATTTTAGTAAGAGAAGGAGAAGAAATAGGTCAAATTTGGGGTCCTGTTTTTACAGGTGAAGTAGATGCTTCCGGTACGCCTATATTTGCTGATCTTAATGGCGATGGTGTTCTAAACACTGATCAAGGTAATGCCTTGGATGATGATGTAGATTTTAAAGTGTTAGGTAAAGGTCTACCTGATTGGGAAATTGGTTGGACAAACCAATTTACGTATGGCAATTGGGATGTAAATGCATTTTTTAGAGGTGCTTTTGGTCATAGTTTAGTAAATACTTTCCGTGCATTTTACGAGCCAATAATTGGTTCTCAATCTTCTTATAACTTTATTAATACAGAGCTGGCAAGAACTGATATAACAAGTGCACAATTTAGTTCTTATTATGTTGAGAAAGCAGGATTTTTTAAGTTAGACAATCTTTCAGTAGGTTATAACTTTGAATTAAATAACAGTTATATTGAAAATATAAGATTGTCCTTAATTGGCCAAAACTTATTTACCATAACAGATTATACTGGGTCTGATCCAGAACCGGCATTACAAGATTTTGGGGCAGCAAGTAATGCAGATTTTGTAAGTGCAACTCCAGATGTACTAGCTCCGGGAATTGATAGACGTAATAATTACTTTACCTCTACAACTATATCATTAGGAATAAATATTAACTTTTAATAAAAAATAAAACTATGAAACGTTTAATAAAATTAACATTTATATTCAGTACGCTATTTATAGCATACTCATGTACTGATTTAGATGAAGTCTTAGAAGATGAGTTGACGGAAGAATTCTCTGATGATGGTGTTTCTGTAATAGACGGTGCTACAGATGGTGGAGTTTTACCTCCAGGGTCTTTAATAGCATCTTATAATAAACTTAGAGATGGCACTGCAGGTCATGGCTCTTACTATTCTATTCAAACCGTTTCTTCAGACGAACAGACTATTGGAGCAAAAGGTGGTGACTGGTTTGATGGTGGGATTTGGGTACGTATGCATCAGCATACTATTAGTTCAGCTAGTGGGTCTGTAAATGATACCTGGAATAATGCTTATGGAGGTATTGGTGAGGTAAATTTAGCACTTTCAGGATCTTTATCAGCTAACGAAACGGCTCAAGCTATAACAGTTAGAGCATTTCACTATTTGAGGTTATTAGATCTTTTTGGCAGAGTTAAAATAATAACATCTACTGGTGGTGATGCACCACAATCTGATAGAACTACAGTATTCAATTTTGTAGAAAGTGAATTATTAGGTGTATTAGGTATAGCTGCTGTTACAAACAGTATGGATTTATCAGGTAGTGCATTAGGTACAGGTTCAGAACCTTATATAGCCAATCAATTTGCTGCGCTGGGCTTATTAGCCAAACTCTATTTGAATGCTGAAGTATATTCAGGTACTGCACATTATCAGGAAGCTGATTGGGCAGCTACTTATATTATAGATAATGGCCCTTACCAATTATGTGGTGTAGGATGTTCCGTACCTAATCTTGCCCAAAGGCCTGACGTTGCTTCCGATCCTGATATTTTAGAAGGGTATGCAGCTGTATTTGCGCCAAACAATCAGTTTAATCCAGAAATGATCTGGTCTATTCGTTATGATGAAGTAAGTGCTAGTGGAATGAATTTTTCTCAAATGAACATGCATTATAGTACTCAATTAACTTATGGATTAGACGCGCAACCTTGGAATGGATATCAAGTTCTTGAAGAATTTTATAATAGTTATGAAAGTGGTGATTTAAGGAAAACAGCTAGTTTTTTAGTGGGACCTCAACTAGATTTTGCAGGCAACGCTTTACTTGATTTTGCTGCGGATGATGATGATCTACAACTGAATTATACACCATTTATTAATGAATTAGTGCCTAATTCTATTAGAGAAAGTGGAGTACGAGCCTATAAATTCAGTTTTCAATTATTTGGTAGACCAGAAATGAATAACGATTATCCTATAGTTAGATTAGGAGATGTTTTCTTGATGCGTGGTGAAGCTAGAGCTAGAGCAGCTGGCGACTGGAGTTTAGCAGGACCTGATGTTGATGTTATAAGAAATAGAGCAGGTTTAGGGTCAATGGCCGTTACTGCTGATAGTTTCCTTGCTGAAAGAGGCAGAGAGATGTTTCAAGAGGCTACCCGTAGAACTGATCTTATTCGTTTTGGTAAATGGGGTGATTCTTGGTGGGAAAAAACAAATAGCGATTCTTTCAGAACAGTGTTTCCTATTCCACAAAATCAAATAGATGCTGCTGGTGGTAGTTTAACTCAGAATACAGGATATTAATTTGAATTAAGTTTATTACATAAATGCATAAAAAGGGTTGCTCTATTTGAACAACCCTTTTTATATTTAATTAAGCGTAGATATAATTAAAATATTATCTCTGAAAATTAATATAAATAGAGTAATAAATTTTATATATTTCGTAGTTACATTGAATAAATTATTCAAACAAAAATTAATGAAGAATCTCTTCTTTTTTATAATACTAATGTTACTTTCATGTAAAGAAGAAAATAAAAAGGATGCGCCGTTATTTATACTTAAGGACTCTTCAATAGGTATTTCATTTGAGAATACTTTAACTTATACAGAGTCATTTAACCCTTATATATATCGCAATTTTTATAATGGCGGAGGTGTCGCTATTGGGGATATTAATAATGATGGGTTAGAAGATATATATTTCACAGGCAATATGGTAGATAATAAATTATATTTAAATAAAGGGAATTGGCAATTTGAAGATATAACACTTAAAGCTGGAGTTTCTTGCCCCGGTGTTTGGTCTACAGGTGTAACATTTGTGGATATTAATGGAGATGGGTTTTTAGATATTTACGTTTGTAAATCAGGAAAACCAGGTGGCTCAAATAGACATAATGAGCTTTTTATTAATAATGGCGATCTTACGTTTACTGAATCGTCAAAAGAATATGGCTTAGATATTGAAGGTTTGTCTGTACATGCTGCATTTTTTGACTATGACAAAGATGGAGATCTTGATTGTTATATTTTAAATAATTCCATTAAATCAATTGGTGCTTTTGACCTAATAAAAGATCAAAGAAAAATACCAGATGAAACTGGTAGTGGTAATAAATTCTTACGAAATGACAACGGGAAGTTTATAGATATAACTAATGAAGCTGGTATTTATTCTAGCAGAATAGGTTTTGGACTTGGTATTACCTTGGGAGATTTTAATAATGACGATTGGACAGATATATTTATATCTAATGATTTTTTCGAAAAAGATTATTTATATATAAATGATACTAAAGGCGGGTTTAAAGAAGAATTGGAAAAATATTTTCAATCAATATCTATGGGTTCTATGGGTGCAGATTTTGCTGATTTAGATAATGATCTTCGATGCGATTTATTTGTTACCGAAATGTTACCTGAAACACAAGAAAGACAGAAAACAAAAACCATATTTGAGTCTTGGGATAAACAACAACTAGCAAAACGACAAGGTTATTTTAATCAATTTTCAAGAAATACACTACAAAGAAATTTAGGCAATGGCAATTTCATGGAATTAGGCAGGAAGTCTAATGTTTCGGCAACCGAATGGAGTTGGAGTGCCTTAATATTTGATATGGATAATGATGGGTTAAAAGATATTTTTATAAGTAATGGGATTTATAAAGATTTATTAGATAGAGATTATCTTACTTATGAAGCCAATGAAGAGACTATTAAAAATAGAATAAATAGCAACGAAAAAGAAGTTATTAAAAAATTAATTGACGCAATGCCCTCTAATCCAGTTCCGAATGCAATTTTTCGTAATTTGGGGGATTTTAATTTTGAAAATAAAAGCGAAGATTGGGGATTTGGACTACCTAGCTTTAGTAACGGTAGTGCTTATGGAGACCTAGATAACGATGGAGATCTTGACATTGTTATAAACAATGTAAATATGCCCTCTTTTGTATATGAAAATAAAACCGATACTTTAACACATAGAAGTATTACATTAAGACTATCTCAAAAAAATAAAAATACTAATGCTATAGGTGTAAAGGCTATTCTTAAGTACGCTAATGATAAAAAGATTTATGTAGAAAACTACACTTCTCGTGGATTTCAAAGTAGTGTTCCATCTAGAATTCATTTTGGTGTAGGGAACACAAAAAATATAGATTCTCTGTGGTTAAAATGGCCCGATGGCACTACCACGGTTTTATCTAATTTATCTACAAATAAAATATACAATATTGAAAAGCCTTCTAAAGAAGAAAGTATATCTACAAATTTGAAAAATATTTCCAAAAAATATATAACTGAAGATATATATCCTTTATTCGATTTCACTCATAAAGAAAATAATTATATCGATTTTAATAATGAAAGATTATTAACGCAAATGTATAGCAATGAAGGACCTGCGTTTGCAAGCCATGATATTAATAATGATGGCATAGTTGATTTTTTTATTGGAGGCGCAAAGAATCAATCAGGAAAATTATTTATATCGTCTTCAGAAGGGTATACTGAAATAAGTGAACCATTTATGAATGAGATAAATTCAGAAGATGTAGATGCTATATTTTTTGACGGAGACAATGATGGGGATATGGATTTGTATGTCTGTCATGGTGGTAAAGCTTTTTCACCCTATTCTATAGCGTTGAATGATTCGTATTATATCAATCAAAACAATATGTTTATTAAAGCAACTAATTCACCCTCTTTCCCAATTCAAATAAGTTCATCAATTGTCAAAGCTGCCGATTATGATAATGATGGCGATTTAGATTTGTTTGTTGGAGAGAGATATAAGACCAATACCTATGGGCTGCCTGGATCGGGATATATATTGGAAAACGATGGAAAAGGAAACTTTAAAATTTCCAAAAACAATATACTCAAAAATATTGGTATGATAACCGATGCTAGCTGGGTAGATATTAATAATGATGGGTGGATGGATTTGATTGTTTTAGGAGAATGGATGCCTATTAAAATATATATTAATTTTAATTCTAAACTAGTAGATAAAAGCGATTCTTATAATCTTACTAATACGTCTGGACTTTGGACTTCTATGAAGCTAATAGATGTAGATGGAGACGGAGATAAAGATATTGTTGCGGGTAATATTGGGCTTAATAATTTTTTCGAAAAGGACATGAGAATGTATGTTTCTGATTTTGATGGAAATGGCTTTAAGGAACAAATTATTTGTAAAAAAAAAGCAGATGGCTATTATCCAATAGTAGATAAAGATGAACTAATTTCGCAAATTCCATCTCTAAAAAAGAAATTATTGTACTATAAAGATTACGCTAAGTCAAATATGCAATCTATTTTTTCTGAAAAAGTTTTAAATAGTGCTTATTTTCTTGATTTAAAGATATTAGAAAGCACAATATTTTATAATGAAAAAGGTACATTTGTTCCTGAAAAACTCCCGGATGAAATCCAGTATGCACCAATATATACTATCAGTTCTACGGATTTAAATGAAGATGGATATATAGATTTATTTTTTGGGGGAAACCAGTATTTAGTTAAGCCTCAATTTGGAAGTTATGATGCATCAAAAGGCTGGGCGCTATTCGGTCCTTTTTCATCAAAGAAAGAAAAATCCAAAGTATATCCTCTAGATATAAAAGGACAAATTAGAAACCTTAAATGGGTTAACTATAACAATAAAAAAATATTAATCGCACTTATTAATAATGATAAAACGGTGTTTAAAGTTTATATAGAATGAATTTTAGAGTTTATATACTTATACTTTTAATCATGCTTGTTAGTTGCACTGAATCTAAATATTCAAAACTAGTGAAAACAGAAATGTCTAAGAATATTGTGAATGATTCACTCTTGTTTGGGATGAAATTTGGTGACAGTAAACAAGATTTTTATGATAAATGTTGGAAATTAAATAATGAGGGAATTATTATGCAAGGACCTAGCAATGAATTTGTTAGATATGACCTACCAATTAAAGAAGGTGATAGCTCAACATATGCCATAACAATGCTTTTTTATGGAATTTTTGACGAAGAAAAAATTATGACTGGAATGGATTTGAGTTTCTCTTATATTGCTTGGTCTCTTTGGAACAAATCTCTACATGCTGATAAGTTGTTGCCTGTTATTAAAGATTCACTTCAATCATGGTATCCAGGAAATGATTTTATTCAAGTAAGATTAGAAAAAACCAAGAAAGATATATTTGTAAAAGTAGATGGTAATCGTCGGATAATTATTGAACCTTTAAGTAATAATAAAGATGTCAATGCACGAATTGATGATCTAAGATACATCCTCGACTAAATATTAAGAAGTATAACCTTATGATTTATAATAGAATATTAATTGCTTTACTGATAGTTTTGAATATTTCATGTTCATCAGACAAGAAAGAATCTCAAAAAGTTTTTGAATTGTTAGACGAATCACAAACTGGTATTGATTTTTCTAATAATCTTACTTATACTAATGATTTTAATGTATATAAATACCGTAATTTTTATAATGGTGGTGGTGTTGCTATTGGAGACATAAATAATGATGGTTTACCCGATATATATTTTACTTCTAACCAAGAACAAAACAAATTATATCTTAATCTTGGGGATTTTAAATTCGAAGATATTACCGATAAGGCACAAGTAGGAGGCATTAAACCCTGGTCCACGGGAGTAACTATGGTAGATATTAATGCGGATGGATATTTAGATATTTATGTTTGTAATTCTGGTGATATTAATGGAGAAAACAAGCAAAACGAACTGTTTATAAACAATGGCGACCTTACTTTTACCGAAAAAGCTGCAGAATATAACCTCGCCGATAAAGGCTTCTCAACACATGCATCATTTTTTGATTATGACAAAGATGGCGATTTAGATGTTTATATTTTAAACAACTCCTATCAAGCTATTGGTAGTTTTGACTTAAGACGAAATGAACGACCAAATAGGGATTTATTGGGAGGAGATAAGTTAATGGAAAACAGAGATGGTAAGTTTGTTGATGTAAGTGAAAAAGCAGGCATTTACGGGAGTATTGTAGGCTTTGGTTTAGGAGTTACCGTTGGCGATGTAAACAATGATGGCTGGGAAGATATATATGTTTCCAATGATTTTTTTGAGCGCGATTATCTATACATAAATAATAGAGATGGTACTTTTTCAGAGACCCTTGAAAATCAAATGAATACAATAAGCGGAGCTTCTATGGGTGCAGATATGGCAGATATTAATAATGATGGCTATAATGATATTTTTGTAACAGATATGCTTCCTTCGGAATACGAACGCTTAAAAACCGTTACCACTTTTGAAGATTGGAATAAATATCAATTAAAAGTAAATAACGGTTATCATCATCAATTTACACGAAACACGTTTCAGTTAAACAATCAAAATAATTCGTTTAGTGAAATTGGTAGATTAAGCGGTGTAGAAGCTTCTGACTGGAGTTGGGGAGCCCTTATTTTCGATATGGATAATGATGGGCTTAAAGATCTTTTTATTGCAAACGGCATATATAAAGACCTTACCGATCAAGATTATCTTCAATATATTTCTAATGAAGAGGTTATAAAATCTTTAGTAGCAAATAATAAGGTAGATTTTAAAAGATTAATTGAAATAATTCCTTCTAAAAAGATAAAAAATCATGCCTATAAAAATTTAGGAAATCTTGAATTTAATTATTACGAAGAATCAGGTTTATTAACAGAAAGTTTTTCTAATGGTGCCGCTTATGGAGATTTAGATAATGATGGGGATCTTGACCTTGTAGTAAATAATTTAAACATGAAAGCTTTTGTGTATAGAAATACTACTGCTGAAAAAGGGAAAGCAAATTTTATTAAACTTGTTTTAAAAGGAGAAAATAAAAATACGTATGCTATTGGGACAAAAGTAGTAATTTTAAACTATAACCTTTCTATTGAAAATCAGCCTGCTAGAGGGTTTCAATCCAGTATGGATCCAAGAGTTAATTTTGGTTTAGAAAGCAATAAACCAGTAGATATAAATATAATTTGGCCATCAGGGAAAAGGACAGTTTTAAAAGATGTAAAAGTAAATCAAACATTATACTTCTCAGAGTCTGATGCACAATTTATTTCAAATGAAAGTCTTGAGGTAAATGAGAGTGTTTTTCAAAGAGTTAAGCTAAATATTGACTACAAACATGTAGAAAACAAGTTTATTGATTTTAATCGAGACCGTTTATTAAATCAAATGTACAGTACCCAAGGTCCAAAAATGGCAATAGCAGATATAAATGGAGATGGGTTTAAAGATATATTTATTGGAGGAGCCAAGAATTACTCAGGAAATATATTATTTGGGAGCTCGAAAGGATTCGCATCTACGAAGCCCTTAGTTTTTAATAAAAGTAAAAATTCAGAAGACACTTCTAGTTTGTTTTTTGATGCAGACAATGATGGAGACTTAGATTTATATGTGTGTAGCGGTGGAGTAGAATTTTCACAATATTCTAATGATTTTTTAGATAGATTATATTTTAATGACGGAAAAGGTAATTTTGAATTATCAAACCAAAAACTTCCATCTACAAATTCAGTACATAGCACTTCAATAGTTTTAGCTTCCGATATTGATAATGACGGAGATTTAGATCTTTTTATTGGAGAAAGAATGATACCTCTAAAATACGGTTTACCATGTTCGGGATTTATACTCGAAAATGATGGAAAAGGAAACTTTACAGATATTACTAGCCTTAAATCAAGCGATCTCCAAAATATTGGAATGATTACCGATGCGGTTTTTCAGGATTTAGATAATGATGGCGATGACGATTTGTTGGTAACAGGAGAATTTATGGGTATAGAAATATTTATTAATGAAAATGGGTCATTCACTAAGAAAAAGGACAATGCCTTATCAGACTTAAAAGGATGGTGGAATACAATTTATCAAACCGATATAGATAATGATGGCGACCTCGATTTAATTTTAGGCAATCACGGTTTAAATAGTATGTTTAAGGCTAGTAAAGAAAACCCGATAACCTTGTTTTCAAAAGATTTTGATAATAATGGTTTTACCGATCCCATTTTGGCTTTTAGGGCAGATAACGGAAAGGATTATCCCTATGCGCTTAGGCATAATTTAATTGATCAAATTAAATCATTGAAAAAGAAATTTCCAGATTATGAATCTTTTAAAAACGCCGATATGACAATTATTTTTGATTCAGAACAGTTGGATGAGGCAATTAAATTAGAAGTAAATACATTGTCTTCGTTAATTTTAATCAATAATGGCAATTTTAATTTTGAAGTTAAACTATTACCAATCGAAGCACAATTTTCGCCTATTTATGCTATAGCTGCCGAAGATTTTGACAATGATGGAGACCAAGACATTGTTTTAGGAGGAAATTTGTATAGTGTTAAACCAGAAGTTGGTCGCTATGATGCTTCTTATGGAGTTTATTTGGAAAATGATGGTAACATGAATTTTAAAAGTTTCAAAAACGGAAAGGGCTTTAAATTAAATGGGGAAATTAGAGATATTAGTATTAATAATAAAAAACTTATAGTTGCTAGAAATAGTGATTCGTTAGCAATATTTAAATATTAGAAAATGAAACACATCTTTTGCATTTTTATTCTGCTAAATTTATTTTTGATGGGATGCTCTCAAGAAACGGAAGTTCCAATTAAAAAAGCAGCTATTTATTTTGAATCGGTTTCAGCAGATAGTAGTGGCATAAAATTTAAAAATGAACTATACCATCTTAATGATTTAAACATCATTGAATACCTTTACTATTATAATGGTGGAGGTGTTGCTATTGGGGATATTAATAATGATGGATTAGAAGATATTTATTTTACAGCCAATCAAACTCCAGATAGATTATACCTTAATTTAGGAAATTTAAAATTCAGAGACATTACCGAAGAGGCAGGAATAATTATAGATTCTTCTTGGTCTACAGGTGTAACTATGGAGGATGTAAATAACGATGGGTTGTTGGATATTTATGTTTCTAAAGTAGGAAATTATAAAAACCTTAAAGCGCATAACTTACTTTACATTAACAAAGGGAACAACACTTTTGAGGAATTATCCTCGGACTATGGATTAGATTTTTCAGGGTTTTCAACGCAGGCATCTTTTTTTGATTATGATAATGATGGCGATATGGATATGTATTTGATGAATCATGCTGTTCACACCC
>SMVA01242226.1_pt1 | contig 11245 bp, 13 predicted proteins | sample 2456451 | NCBI WGS metagenome assembly SMVA01 (sample SAMN11095933, study PRJNA526329) | marine sediment metagenome | biome: Marine sediment; feature: Surficial sediment; material: Deep marine sediment; isolation source: Hadal surficial sediment | place: Pacific Ocean | collected 2014-05 | depth...
ACTTAGCCATATTAGTCTCTGTCTATTTTGGTTATGGTAAATGGATATTCAACATCTCGATAATGCTTCTTACGCTGAGTTAAATGGCGTCTTGCATACTTACATGTTGAAGTAATATCCCAAATCTCAACATGATCTTTATCTGTTGCTAATCGCAGTCCACGTCCAATACTTTGTATAACACGAACAAAGCTTTTGCCTGGTTCGAATAAGCCTAGATTAAATATGCGTGGTATATTCAATCCAACAGCGGCGATTCCGTATGTTGCTATAATAACAATGTTGTTTTCGCTGTGAGCTCTAGAATATTCTTGTTTTCGTTTGTCATCTTTGTCTTTGCCGCTAAGAAATACGCTATTAGGTATCATCTCTTCTAGCAATTGGCCTGTTTTGACATAGTTGACTAATAATAACACATTTCCATCTTCACTTATGGTAGTAAAGAGCCGTGCTATCTGTTCCAGTCGCGCTATATCGCCTGTTAAGTACTTCATTTCAGATTGGTAGCTTCCATACTCGCCCCAGTCTTTAAACTGTAGTATGTTAACATTACAGTTTGCTAGAATGCCTTTATCTTGCAGTTCTTTGGCGCTAACTTTTCCAATAACGTCGCCAATGCTTGTCTTAAGTGCGTAAAAGTTAAAGTCTTCTTTAGGTATTGTGCCTGTTAATCCCCATCGTATTGGAATATGTGCCAATGGTCCTTGCATCATTGCTTTAAGCACATCAGCCTTCATGCCATGACATTCGTCTACAATAACTGCTATCATGCCTTCGAGAAATTCAGGAAAGGTGATATCAGACGTGCCTTTCTTGTCTTTCTTCATCATGCTGTCGATGCTTTGCCATGTTGCGATAGTGTGTTTACAAGTATACTCGTGCCGTCCGCCAAATATGACACCGACGTCTAAACCCATGTTAATGTAGTCCTCTTCTGTCTGCAATACAAGGCTTCTGTTCGGCACAATCACTATAGTACGTCCATATTGCTCACAGCGTTGACTCAATGCGGCAGTCACAACCGTCTTTCCAGCGCCCGTAGCCACTTCTTGCATGGATTGTGTATTGTCAAAAAAGTTGTTTATAGTCACAACTTGATGCTCTTGGAAGACGATTGGTTCGCCTTCTAAGCGATGATCTTTTGGCCACAGTATATGACTAAAAGTATCTGCTTTTACTGGCTCAAACGTGTAATCTGTGCGGTATGTACGCAGATCGTTTAATTCAATCTCGTATCCAGCGTCCATAATGATTGGAATGATGTCTGGCAGCAAATTAATATATGTTGAGCCGCCCATTTGAAAGAATGCGATCGTGCCATCCCATCGTCCGAGCTTAACTGCTGGCATGTGACGTGCATACGGTAATATGAACTTGAACTTGTTGGATAATTTCTTTCTGAGGCTAATATCTAAGCCTGTAATCTTTACGTTCGTTTCATCTTTTATATTTAATGTTGCTTTCATCTTTTTTTAATTGTTTTTTTATTTTATCATCTATATCGTTACAATAGTATATATTCTTTGTAGCAGCGTTGAACCAATTTTTCCTCGAATGTCCTGCCATAAATCCTGCTAAACTAATTATTAAATCTGGTTGATACGTAGGTGTCACACGATGAGTTATGACTACGGATTTATTGGACGACGCGAATGGATGCATGTCACCATAACATGTCATGATGTCATATCCTGGCATGCATCGTTTTATACTCTGTTCGAATATGGAAACAACTGATTGATCTGATACAAATAATACAATATTATGGTATTGCAGTTGATTAACCTTTGTCAAAAGCTCGTCAATTGTAGTAGAATCTGAGTTAATAAAGGTTCTCCTCATTAATATAATATCAGAAATATCAGGGTAGTTATCAATAGTATATTGAACTATAGATTCTGCCAATGTAAATGCTAATATATTAGCAGACGATACTATTCGTATGAAATTCGTCATGTTGATTTCACCAATGTTGTCGTTTATCCACTCGAGCATCGACTCTGGTGCATCGTGTAATACTAATTCGTCATCTACTATATCAAGCTGAATGCTTTTGTAATCATATGCCGCAGCAATTGTATTAATGATATTTTCGTATTCAGCATCTTTAACAAACTTATGATCATTGACAAATTTATCTAACCACGCCATATTACCAGCTGTAGCGGTAATTTCCCACACATTGGCTTGTTTGTTCCATGCGATATCCCCGCAAGACATCTGCGCGTATTCTGCTATTATTGATATAAGACGTGGTTTATATGGGAATTTAAGAGTGATCTTATTGCCATTGACACTAGCAGTTTGACTTCTGTCTACTTCTTTGCGGATTTCAAGCTCAACTGGCGTATCTAAATTAATGTCGCTAACATCATAGCCGCGATTTTTCCATTGTTTGTGATATTTTGTAATCAACTTAATAACTAATTCTTGCTGGCGATCAGTTAGTGGAATTTTTTTCCCTATTTGTGCTGCTATGTTGGCAATTGGCCCGTGATCATATCGCGCAGGACTTATTCCAGGCAGTTTCTTTCCAAATGCATCAACCCGTCGACCTGCTTGAACGTAGGTCTGCAATGTTACCATAGCTTGTTCTAAAGTATTAAACGTCTTTAGAGCTGGCATCAAGTTTAGCTTCTTCGCTATCGAGTTTTTCCTTTAATACGACAAGAATCATGTCGTTGACCACAGCGCCGTGTAATGCGTTTAGCTGATTGCCAGTGTCTGTCATTACTTCGGTATATAGTTCCAACGATGCGCCATGTAAATTCTCCCTAGCCCATTCATTTACTAAATGAGCGATTGCGGTTGGCTCTAACTCGAGCTCAATGCTATGAAAACCGCCTTCAGTTAGTTTAACGGTCATGTCATGGCCGCCATGTTCTTCATCGACCGGAGTCGCTTCGCGACCGTCATGGTCGTAATGTATTGTTCCTTTCATAATTCACCTCATTAGTGTAGCGTACATTATAATATACTTATGTCTTTTAAGCAAGACAATTGAAAAATCAGTCAAAAAGAAGGGTCCCCGAAGGACCCTTCTTCCACCCATACCCCCTCCCTTTATACTTTAGCAGGCTTCCTATGCATACATGTTGAACGAGCAAGCTTCTTCCATCCATCAGGGCTGATCTTTTTAAGATCTGCAAGCTTGATAGCCATCCTCATTGACATTTCACGAAACGAATCCTTGTTCTCATGAAGAAATTCCATAACTTCTGCTTCGTCCTTCTTGCTGAAATTCTTCTGAACGAACAGGTTACCAGTGTCAGCAACTTGCTTGATCCGGATCAACTTTTCACGCATTGAATCCATTGTAAGATCCAAGTAGTGACAACGAGACATAAGAGCGTCCAAGTGATCTTTGATTTTAGGTGAACGAACGTTATCAAATTTAACGTTAGTGATGAAGATAACTGTTCCGTGGAACAGGAAGTTCTCAGGAATTCCTTCTTTCTCCAGAAATGTTGAAGAAGATGAATTCCAAGCTAACCTACGTTTTTTACCTGAGTCGAGAGCACCCTTTAAAAGGTTAAGACAAACTTCGTCTTGTAAAACTCCGTCACAGTCATCAAATACAGTGATTTCGCCTTCATCGCAATACTTATAAAGATTTGCGTAAAGACCTAAGGCAGTTGAAGCACCTTTAACAATGTTATAACGTACTGCTTTTCCAACAACATTGTCAAACAGACCAGCTTTTTCAAGCTCTGCTTCAACACCAAATGATTTACCAACTCCCGGAGGACCAGTAACAATCAAACCACGAACGTCACCAGCAATTGAAGCGCGAGTCATTAAGTCAAGAACTTCAAAACGCTCTGTAATCCTTTCCAGAATTTCTTGGTCGGTTTCTACTTTAGTAGGAGTTTCGATCTCAACAGTTTCTTCTTGTTGAGCAAGATAATCGGCTTCGGTAACAATGACAAAAGCCTTACGACTTTTAACGTTAACACGAATATTTTTAGTACCAGGAATAACTTCCGAAGCATTAACTGTTACGAACTTGCTGCCTTTAGCAGTATGTTTGAAATCAGCAACTAAAGGAAACACTAAATCAGCTACTGATTGAGCGCGGTAAGTTCCTGAGTTAATACGAATAAATGTTGACATAGAGTGGACCTGAGTTGAGTTGTTTATTTGTTTAATACGTGTATTATACAGTAATTTGACAACTCTGTCAAGTGTTTCATAAAGTCATTTCTTCATAGAAATCAATGACTTAACATTTATTTTCACTTCTCGTTATTAATCAACAACTTATAAGTCATTGATTAATAAGAGGTTAGTGATTATTCGGCTGGGGTTATTTGCTTTTTGATGAATCTGAGTGTTTTTTGGTGAGAATCAAAAACAAATTCAGCTTCTTCATCTTCTGTTCTTGTTGTAACCAAAAAGCCATTGCGTACAGGGCGTACTTCAATTGACTCAAGTTTTGATAATTGTTCTGTTATCATTGTGTCTCCTCGCAGAGTAAATGAGGAGCCGAAGCTCCTCTGGTGTTCTTATTGAAAAATATCGTAACGTGGAACGTTAACTGTATCCAACATAATAGCTTCTGGTGTGAAGTTTTCTGCTGCAAGAATACTCTTCATAATAGCCGGACTGAATCCAGATACTAATGCTGTGCCGCTCTTGTCGAAACGAACTGGCTTGTTATTTGGGTTACGTGCGTTCAAGTTCCAGAATACAATCTTAGGAAGTTTGTATCCAGCTTCTTCGTACTTGTGTTCCATCATTTCCATTGCGCTGTGATCGCTCTTTGCGCAATAATCAAATTCCATGTCTGACAAGATCAATACGTAACCTGGCATTTCTGCTTCTGCTACCTCGTTCTCTACAGCCACTTTCAAAACTTGATCAAATGCTGAATGAAGATCTGTTCTCATGCCCCACTTTGACGCTTGAATTTGACGTACTTTAGCGATGATGTCTCCGCCCAATACTTCGATCTTTGGGGTTTCGCTAAAGGTTAGGAACATATCACTGAACGCGCCGGTATTCTTGTCTGCAAGGTACAGGCCTAAGCTTACAGCCACGTCCATGCAAGATAATGAACCTGCTGCGGCGCAGTACATTGATCCAGATACGTCGATCATTGGCAGAATGCTTTCGTCGCCAATGTAATTAGGAAGTGCGTCCCATTGCGCCTTAACTACTGCCGCGTTGGTTGTATCCGCTTCAGCGCCGTAACTGGAACGTGAAATAAGTGGCTTCAATACGTCATATGGATATACTGCGCCAGCGTTAACTTTCGCAGAGCCGTCGTTCTTAGTAAGGTTGTCCTTATACAAAGAATATTGCTCATCCGCATTACGGTGGAACGCTGTTTGATAACGTGCAGATGCTACAGATGGAACGTGACTAAAATTAATCTTGTCCCATTCCTTTGCGCACATTTGAGTTTCAACTACAGTAGTCAATCCAACCAATGTCTTACGATATTGCTTTGGAGACCAACCTAAGTGCTTACGAAGTGCTATCGCATTGTCGCCTTTACGTGGCATCCACTTGCCTGCCAACGCGTCACCAGACCGCAATGCTGTGCCAATCATATCAAACGCAATTGAACGAGCTTCGTCGGTCTTTAGAACCAACAGGTCGTCCCAACGTCCAAGTTCTGGAATTGCTTTCATGATTGGGTGTAAAAATTCTTTGTGATTTTCTTCGATGTTCACAAGCATATCACGGAAGATTTGGCGTTCGCCAGCTCCACCACGAATGTCACGTGACCATAGTAAAATCTTAGATGCTAATTCGGCGTCTTCTTGAAAAGCGCGTTCGAACTGTGCTGTGATGTTCTTACCACGGCTTGCGCCAATAGTAAAGAATAAATCGACACAAGCATTTAAGCTAGAGTCGTATGTCTTCATACGGTTTTCAGTACGAGAGATTGTTTGTGTGTTTTTTGTTGCTGTTTTGAATGTCATTTTATTTCTCCTTTTATTATATGTTAAAGGTTAAATTGAGTTAGCAGGATTATATATTTTTGACCAGTGTCTTGCCACTTGACTACGAACCAGAATTGCTGATTCGGTAGGATTCGAACCTACGTTCCCCGGTTTGGATTTTGAGTTGCTGTAATAATCCTAAATTCAAATTTAACTGGATAGCTATACCACGTATACAAGTAACCCGCAGGTCCCGGCATCTTTTCGTTTTGTGCGCCTTAGTTTCCCCTGACACCCGGACCTTTATGATAATCATAAACCGGGCTTGCTAGACACCTGCTTGTCCAATCAATCCGCTACCAACGTTTTTGATGATCCCCGTAAGGATCGCGACTACAGTTCTTCTACACTAGCCTTTCAATATAGGTTTTTGTTGCTGTATCTATCCAAATACTAATTTAACAGAGTAGTGTGAACTGCTTTTATTCGACCAATTAAATTGGCCCACTAGTATCAGCTCATTCATCTAGTGTTGATGCTTGGGCTTGCGCCCTCGCGTCTTCTCAGTGAGTTTTGGTTGCTGTATCTACTCTAAATTCGGTTATATCTTTTTTTACATGGATAACCACTTAAGTGATCATCGTATTATTATAATTATTCTATATTCATCAATTGCACAATGTAATAAGATATAGTTTTTCTGTGTACTATTAGTTATCTATTCTAAGTCATAGGCTAACTTTATATATCGTTTTTGACGTCATTCTTCCTTTCTACGGCTGTAAAACGTCGTTTCTTTGGGTGTCATGATACTAAAGCTGCTTTGACAACAGTCTTCCATAAGCCTGAATCCCAAATCCAAAGCCGTATCTTCTATCTCTTCTGGATCTTTTGGAAACCTCGGATAATTAATAATACTAATCTCTGCGCCGGATTCTTCTCCAAATTTATAAATGTAATTTGTAGGTGTAACTGTAACACACAATCCTTTTATACAAAATTTCCTACATATTTGCTCAATCTGATCCAGTGGACCAGCGATGAAAATCTTTGTCCAATACGTTGGGCACGTTTTAATATTGATCATGAGTTGATATCAACTTCTGGGTCTGACAAAGAATAACAGTTGATGCTACGTATGCCGTTCTCATTGTAATTGACTGACACTCTTTCTAACTTGAGCGAGTGACACTGTGCTCTTGCCCACGTTACTTGATCTGCTGTTAATGCGCTTCGATCTTCGTTTTCAAATGTCAAGTTAGTTGACATTGTTAATGCTAATATTAATACTAAACTGTTCATGTTATTACCTCTCCTGATAATGTTCGCCATTCAAAGTCTTTTTCTGCTGCTTCAATATAGGCTGTTCGTTTGCCATTCAAATCGTTGCACCAATCTTCTAATGTTTCATAGCTTCCTGTACTTCCTTCTGGTGCATACCTCATCAACCAGATCGCAACATGCCAAAATTTTTGTCTATTGACATGGTCTGCGCATGCTAATGCTTTTTTATAATCTTCAGCAACCAATGCACTAATAAATCCACCAGGTTTAAATCCCTTTATAAAATAGTGATCTAACGCTTCCATTGTATGATCTGGAAGACTTTCATGGAAATTATTGCTGCCGCCATCGACCGGCTGACTGAAATTAGTAATAATCATCATTTTTATGATCTACGTTGGGTATGGTAGCACTCGTAGCATGTTCTTGATTGATATATATGCGATCCAAGTCCAGCGTTTTCACCTTGCGTTGTCGCCCATTCTGAATAATCGTGAAAGCCAAAAAGGCATTTGATCCAATTAATCATTCTATTCTGCTGTATTCGTATATTGTGTAATCTTTTGTTTTTACATCGTCGCCTTTCCAGACCGCGTTTACTTTCGCTTCTTCAGCAAAAACAAAAACTTTAACGTCTGGAGTGAGCTCGATTATTTCGAGATCATTTGTAACAAGAGCGCCAGGATTTTCTTCCGATAATATCGATTCAATAATGGTCATTCCTTCTGGAGAACTAGCAGTGGCGTCTTTAATATTGCCAACTGGAACATCGTTTTTAGGATACGAAATTACAAGTTCATACTCCGCATCCAGTATATCTTTGGTTTTCGTATACGGATGGTTTTTAAGAGCCAATTCTTTGGCGTCCATTTCTTCCACAAACTTTTGATATTCAGGATCAGCTGCTGCTTTTTCGATCGAATCACGGAAATCAGAATCTGTTTCTGCTTTCTTTTCTGCTTCTTTTCTGTTGTTCATTACTTTTCCTATTTGAAAAAGAAGTGTAGCCGCGCTACACTTCTACAGTTAACATAATGTCAAAGACATTATTCAATTGACCCGGCCAATAACCGCGAGGATTACAAATTACACGAGTATCGTCAGTCAACATGAAATCATGAGACTCATGTGTATGACCATGTACCCAAAGAACAGGCTTTGAATCAGCTACCTGCTCAAACAGTTCAGAAGCATATGCTCCATTCAGCGTGTCGCGGCTGTAAGTTTTAGAAATACACTGGTAGCTTGGCAAGTGATGTGAAACTGCCACAACCGTTTTGCCTGCTTCCACCAATGGCGTAATAGTTTCGAACATGTAATTACGCTCCATGATATGAATAGCTGTTGTGTCTACAGGACGCAACTTCCGCTTCCATGGCATAGAGGCAGGACCAGTACGAATCTTTTTATAATCATTCATACTTACGCCGGCATCATACATTACTAATTGATTTAGATTGTCCATATCTGTCCACAGTGTAGCGCAGACAAAATGAACACCATCGATTTCAACAGTGCCAGGATCAAGCGGATACACATTAGACAAGTGCTTAATTGCTTTATTCACTTTATCTGGAATAGATGGCATATTACCACCATAAAATTCATGGTTGCCATATACAAAGATGATTGCTTTAAATCGATCAGCAAACTTCTCAAACACGGCAGGCAATTGCTTGCCGGAAGTAATATCGCCTGCAAGAATCAATACGGTGTCCTTGTCATCCGGCATAGCAGGAATGTCAAAGTCATCCAGAGTATTCATAAACTCCAGGTGCAAATCACTCATAATTCTTAATTTCATAACTTTGTCTTAAATTATAGCTGTTAGTAGTACTATTATACAGCATTTTTGCCTACAAATCAAGGCTTTTTTTGACTTCAAAGACAGAATCTATGCGGAAACTGCGCCATCCGACTGCTTTTACATCCCAAACTGCCAGCACCTTATCATTGGTAGCTTTTTTAGGCTTATCGTTCGATTCCAGAAGTTTACGAATTGCTTCCTTTGACATATGATCAATGTTAAGCGAACAGTCCATATGACGGATGTCTCCGTTTACTTTCTTAAATGACACTGTACAGATGTCCTTTGTTATTGCTTCGAATATTTCTGCTTTTGTGTATGTTTTACTCATTGTTGTCTCTTTTGTTATTATGATCCCATTGAGAAATCATATAGTAATATGAACGACTTGTCGTCCAGAGTGAAAGAACCCGTTTTATTAAGGCCTTCTAGGAATACGTGATGACTGTCGCCTGTAATATTAATCATATCGTTAGCGCATAGACATATGTCTAACCATATTGGATTTTCTAATATCTCGCTTTCGTAATCTCTACGGGATTCTGATGCCATGCCGCCAAAGAAATTGTCATGTTTTGTTTCAATTTTGATACGACCCTCAACTGCGACTTCATCTAAATTGTTTGTATAAGCATTTTTACCTTCGGTTGGATACACACTATATAATACCCGCTCGCGATATTCTATTTGGTCTTCGGTGTGTGTATATACAGATCTGTTACTTGCTATGTGAGCTGCTATTTGTTCTTCAATCTGTTCGCTAACTCCGCCGCTTGCGTAAAATTTATCTTCTGCTTGTTCTAAAGTCATAAGTCGTCATCCTCGTCTTCTTTCTGTACACGTTTGTAAACTCTATCGTATAAGTCATTTAAGTGCTTTCTGGCATCTACTGTTGTTACTGAATCGGCATACCATTCAAAAATACAGAGTTGTGGACTTCCTTTCTTCGACTTTTTTTCAACTTCTTCTTTTGAAAACTTATTTCCATTTTGTAAATTCCATTTTTTCCAATCATCAAGGTCGCCCAATTTAATGGTGCCGCGAAGTTCTATATCTTTGCAAAAATTCGCCCAGGATTTTAAGATCCAATGGTAATATTCGACACCAATTGGTCCAAACCAATGTTGTTCGTATTTAAGATCACCGTTCTCGTCCTTTGAATTTCTAATAAGGTCAGTCAAAATTGTTCCACCCACTTCTGGATTAACATTGTCTGAAATAGCAGTCACTAAATTGTGAATAGCATCGCCTTCTACACCATCATTCATAAGTGATTTAATGAATCGGTATGCTGTGCTTTTCGTCTTTCGTGATATTTCGATTGAATCTTTCATAGAAAACCCTGCTTAAATAAGCTATTATAGCAAATCTAACCAGGGTTATCAACCTTTTTGATAAATGATTTATCTATTTGAACGTTCTCTAATAGTTGAGAAATCTTCATCTATTAGAAGTTCACCGTTGCGGTAGACTTCGCGAAGAATGTTTCCTCGGCCACATAAATCATCTTTGCGGACAGTTATGTACTCTTCATTTTCGAAGATCAATGCTTGCTCTCCTGCTTTTGATGCTTTACCAGTATCTCCAACAGGACGCTTGAACACGTCTTGCTTGACACCGTTGATAGTAATGCTATTTGCTTTCATCGCAAATTGTAAAGTATCACGGTTGATACCTTGTAGCAGTGCTCCGCCCATGCCAAATGCCATGTTGTCCAGTGTTAATTTGGCTTTGTCCAGGTTCGCAAGGATTACGTTGATGCTGTCCTTGTTAATGCCGTCGCCTTGAATAACACGGATACAGTCAGGAAGGGTGCGGTATCCACGATCATTTGTGGTGTAACCGAATTTCTCCATAAGGATTTCAATGATTTCAATTGGAACAACAGTAGGATCGCCGCTGTCTGGACGAACAACAAACGTTCCACCAGAATTTTCAATTGCTTCCTTAAGTTCTCCGCCGATAATGTCACGTACTGTGCGATAAATGTCAAAGCTATCGCAAACTGACGCAACAATTCCGCCCGGTTGAATTAAGCTAACCATGTTGCCATGTGCTTTGTTTTCGTTTTCTTCCAACCATGGAGTAATTGTGCTGTGCTCAGATGCGATGATACTAAATGCTGCCATTGGCTCATTGTAGTATCTGCGACCTGCGACTAAAGCTGTAACGGTGTCGCTACCCATGAAGTTAATCATATGAGCAAGTCCGCCGATTTCAGCAGATTCGTTACTTGAAACGCCGCGACAGCCGAAGTCATGTA
>SMVA01172705.1_pt1 | contig 11244 bp, 7 predicted proteins | sample 2456451 | NCBI WGS metagenome assembly SMVA01 (sample SAMN11095933, study PRJNA526329) | marine sediment metagenome | biome: Marine sediment; feature: Surficial sediment; material: Deep marine sediment; isolation source: Hadal surficial sediment | place: Pacific Ocean | collected 2014-05 | depth 0-1...
AGAACAGTTTACAATCGGCCATCTCATCAAGGCTTTTACTTCGCATCACGGGGGTTCTGTGAATGTGTGGCCTGATCCGAAGGTAGGCGGCATTAATATCTTCTATCGTCACAGGCATGGTTTAACGCTCGACTTCAATTATCTCGATTACGGACAGGAATGTACTGGTTGGCGAATTCTAGTATTTCTTCCACATCGAATAAATGATTTCCAGCCTGCTCAAACAAGTCCAGGTCATCGTCTGTGGGGAACGAATAGTAACGGCCACCTGGATCCTGGCTGACAGAATCGACCCTGCCTTTTTTCATAATCACTTCAACACTGGCCGCGATTAATTTACTGCCGTCAGGATATAGATTCAGTACATGCCATAAGTAGGACTTACCCGGAATGACATCCATTGTGGTTGTGCCGATGACTGGCCCTGTATCAATTGATGCATCTGTAATGTAGTGCAGCGTCGTGCCGATCGTTACCTCGCCGGCCTGCAGTGCCCTGAATGTTGCCATCACACCCTTGTATGCAGGTAATAATCCTGAATGAAGGTTTATAACACCAAATTTTGGCACAGAAATTACTTTGCTCTTCAGGATGACGCCGTATCGGAGAGAGACAATCAGGTCTGGCTCGCTGTCAATCAGGGTATTGAGATCCTGCCCGTTATTGATCGCATTCAAAACCAGAATGGGTTTGCCAATCTTTTCGCCCAGCCCTGCGAAACTCAGCAGTTGATGACTGTTATTCGGGCTCTCTTTACGTAACCGCTGAAGGCTCTCTTCATCCATCAGCGGAAACAGCAGGCTTGTGAACAATGACTGTTCGAAAAATTCGAGGTTTTTAAGTGCTGAAGGTCTGGTGCTTCGCTTGCCTACCCGGTCTGAAAGGAAGATGGTGAGATCGTGAGCAGACAAAGACGCGACAAGCAGGTTAAGCGCATAGTTACTCGGTAAATCACTGTTGGCTAAAATTGTAATGCGCATGGCTGGAGAATTATCGTGAAAGCTAAAACTTAGCTTCGATTTTCGATCTTGGCCCAGGTGTCTCTCAATCCAACTGTTCGATTGAACACCAGGTTTTCTGCAGTCGAGTCTTTACGATCGATACAAAAATATCCCTCGCGCTCGAACTGGATTGGCTGGCCAATTTCTGCTGAAGCCAGGCTTTCTTCTACAAACCCTTGTTTAATCGTCAGGGATTCCGGGTTGATTAATTCATGGTAATCCTGGTCACTCGCATCAGGAAAATCGACCATGAATAAAGGGTCGTAAAGACGGATTTCCGCTGCATGACATTTTTCTGCAGAAACCCAGTGAATTACGCCTCTTACCTTCCTGCCCTCCGGGTTTTTACCCAGGGTATCTGGATCATAGGAGCAATGAAGTTCGACTATTTCACCGCTGTTATCTTTGATCACTTCATCTGCCTTGATGACATAAGCATTTCGAAGGCGAACCTCACCGCCGGTGACCAGCCGCTTGTATTTACGGTTTGCCTCTTCCCTGAAATCCTGACCATCGATATAGATTTCCCTGGTGAACGGCACTTCCCGGGTACCCATGGATTCATCCTTGGGATGATTGGCCATCAGCAGGGTCTCTGTCTGGTCTACAGGATAATTTGTGATAATCACTTTCAGTGGATTTATGACACCCATGGCCCGATTGGCTTTGCCTTCCAGATCTTCCCTCAGACAACTTTGCAGGAACGCTAATTCAACATTGTTCTCGCTCTTTGTGACGCCAATACGCCTGCAAAAATCCCGGAGAGATTCCGGCGTATAACCTCGACGGCGCAAACCAGCAAGCGTGGGCAATCGTGGATCGTCCCAGCCGTCTACCAGCCCTTCATCGACCAGTTGCTTTAACTTGCGCTTGCTCATCACTGTGTATTGCAGGTTCAATCGCGAGAATTCGATCTGCTGGGGGTGAACATTCAATGCGAGTTCATCCAGTACCCAGTCATACAGCGGGCGATGATCTTCAAAGCCGATATCACACAGGGAATGTGTGATACCTTCGAGTGAATCCGATATGCAATGGGTGTAGTCATACATTGGGTAGATGCACCAGGCACTGCCCGTCTGGTGATGTTCGACATGACGGATACGATAGATGGTGGGATCGCGCATATTGATGTTAGGTGAGGCCATATCAATTTTGAGGCGTAACACATGTTCACCATCTGCATACTCACCGGCTCGCATGCGTTTGAAAAGATCAAGATTTTCCTCCACCGTTCGATCCCGATGCGGGCTGTTCTGCCCGGGTTTAGTCAAGGTGCCGCGCAGCGTCCTGATTTCCTCGGCGGTGAGCGAATCAACATAGGCCTTGCCTTCCGATATCAACTGGACCGCAAACTGGTACAACTGCTCGAAATAGTCGGATGCATTGGTCACTTCACGCCATTTAAACCCCAGCCAGTCGATATCGTCCTTCATGGCTTCCATATACTCGATATTTTCTTTCAACGGGTTGGTGTCATCGAATCGAAGGTAGGTGGTCCCGCCAAAGTCCTGGGCCATACCAAAACTAAGGCAAATTGCCTTGGCATGACCGATGTGCAGATGGCCGTTTGGTTCCGGTGGAAACCGGGTGACAACCTGGCCGCCATGTTTTCCACTCGCGACATCTTTTTCGATAATTGAGCGAATAAAATTATGTGGATACTTCTCGGCAGTTTCATTCATGGACTGGACTTCTTCTATAAACGACTCGAGCTTCTGGCCCGGGTAAATGGATTGTGTAAATAGCTTATGCCAACATCTTATGACAACAGCTTATGAGAGCATCGCTGCACCACAGGTCATGGTCACCATAATCAGTAATAACCATTTTAACGTGTTTTGGCTCACTTTGATGGCGAATCGAACACTAATCATCGCCCCGATCACCGTTCCTGTAGCCAGAATCAAACCCGGTACCCACAGAACCTGGCCACGAACGGCAAATACAACTAATGCCACACCACTGAAAACGCCGGTACAGACGGTTTTAAGTGCGTTGGTACGTACAAGGTCATAGCGCAGGCTGCCAGCCAGTGCTGCAATCAGGATAAACCCGACTCCCGCCTGAACGAAGCCACCGTAAACTCCCGCAATAAAGAGTGCGACTACGGCCGCGGGCGTTTCTTTTAGATTCTTTGGTTTTGTTCCCTCGGGCGGACTTATCGTATCCGGGCGGGCCAGCATAAGCACTGCCATCAATACCATGGCGCCAAGCAATACTGGCTTCAATAACCAGACTGGCAGGTAGGAAGCAGCCAGCGACCCCACGAGCGCACCGATCAGGGTCGGCACTAATATCGGCCCTATCGCAGCCGAATCCAGCCGATCCTTGTCCTTGAATCCTTTGGCGCTGGTGAGAGATTGCAGGAAGACACCAACCCTGTTGGTCGCATTGGCGATATCGGCAGGCATGCCCAGCATCATCAACGCAGGCAGGGTCAGCATGGACCCACCACCGGCAATGGTATTGATAAACCCACCGAACAGGCCTGCCAGCACCAGACCGAGTATTGTTAAAGGCTCATATTCCAATCTTGATTCCCAGTTAGGAAAAAGAGTGCGAATGGTATAGATGGTCAGGGCAAAGTCAAATCACATCGGGCTGGTCGTCTTGCTCCTTGCTTTTTTCAAGCACGTGAACCACCACCTCGGGTGGACAGTTAAACCTCACAGGAACGACACTGGCTCCTACCCCCCTGCTCGTATATCCCTGCATCTTCTTAAATTGCCACCTGCCTTTGCCCACCTGGCGACCGCATTCAATATTGAGCTTTGGTGCAAATCCATTGGGAAGGCATATTTGCCCTCCGTGAGTATGCCCAGCCAGGTAGAGATCGACGCCAGCGTAGGCAGCCTGGCGATACTGCTCGGGACTGTGATTCAGCAGGATGACCACCTCAGTATCAATATCAAGCAGGGCTTTTTCCAGATTCGACAACCTGAAACGGTGGTAGTCATCAACGCCAGCGATAGTGATTGAATCACCTGATTTTTCTATCTGGTGAGATTCATTAAGGAGGAACCTGACCCCAAGGTCCTCCATCCAGGGCACCATGAATATGGAGTCATGGTTGCCCAGTATGGCAAGTGTTTCTGTTCGGATTGACTGCTGAAGTTGTACCATCCTGCTTTTCAATCCAGGCGTCTCCGTGAATCCAGAGCTATAGTCTCCAGTGAGGACACATAAGTCATAGTGAACATCTTCCAGTATTTCTAAAAGCCCGGTTAGCGAGTCCGATTCATCTGAAAAATGCATATCTGTCAATTGCAGGATTCGGAACCCTTCAAAGGCAGCCGGTAGATGAGTAATGCCGACGGTATTCTCGTTCAATTCAAAGCGGGTTGCATTGGAACGCCCCCTGTTCCAGAGTCGTAATAACCGCAGCCCAAATTCAAGAATGGCGGCTATTGGCAAGATTTCTTCAAGTTCGTGATAACGAAAGAGATCAGGGTAAGTTTCAGTTTCTCTAAGAACGCGCTGCGAAAGGTGAAATAAACCAACCCTGGCCCCGAGTCTGTCGACCAGTTCAGGGTCTAATCCAACATTATTTTTACCACTCACTCTTTACCACTCACTCTTTGCCACTTACTCTTTGCCACGAACAAAAGCATCCGACTTTGCTACTGCCCGGAATAGACTGGCACATCTTTCACGGTAATTGAGAATATTTCCCGCCCCTCGTTACCAATGAGTATCGTTTCATTATCCACCCAGGCAACAGCCTCAATCTGACCTGTGAGCTGCTGTTCAAGTTGTAGAAATAGAGCACCGGATGAAAAAAACCTGTCACCACGGCGAGGCCGATCGAACACCCACAACTGTTGGTAGCCAACAACAGCCAGTTGATTGCCGTTTGGTGACATGTCTGACCCGGTGATTGCCATCATTTCACCGTGCTCATCGACTCGTTCCAGTATATTAAATTCATCTGTGTATTTCGTATCGAGTCGATACAACACCGCGCCTTTCTCAAACTGGTCTATCTGCCCTGCCGGCCGATGTTTAGTGATGAAGTAAAGCTTGCCCTGAAAAGTAAAAATTGCCTCGCTGTCGTAATGCCATTTTTTTGCTGGAAATTCTTTCTGTTCAGGGTAGCGGATGGGAAGGTACTTCAGAACTCGGCTTCCACCAACCTCCCTTGGGTTAAGCTCGGGAACGACATAGACACCAAGATCACGTCTGGCGTTACCGTTGTTGCCCATTTCCGAGATATAGATCATTTCGTCATCGACGGCGATATCTTCCCAATCCAGGTTAGCCGCCAGGAATATTGTGTGCCCCGCCCATTCATGTTTACCTTCTTCATACTCTTCACCATAGGCGTTCAGGTAGCCCGGGTATATGACCTTTCCTTTGCCGTTGATTGCAAACAACCTTGCGCTGTCACCACTATCATTGTGAACCCAGAAAACATCCTCGAAGCGTTTACTTTTCACAATCCCGCTCATCTCTTTAATCGGGTTAAACCCTATGTCAAAAAGTTTTTCGGGAAGGGTCTCAGCAACTACCTGCCCACTTATGAAAAGGCCAACAGCTACAACGAGAGCTGCAAAATTGTTCATCAAATACACTCCCTGGTGACGAAACAAAACGATAAGGAAACTCTGGTGAAACGTTAGCACAACCTTAATGAAAATAGGACTTGCGTTTGTCCTGATTGCAGCTATCATTATGTGCATGAGCCAAATTAACAACAAACAGTTTATCAACCCAACCAGAATTTTCGATGCGCAGGCACCGGAGCAGTTTTGGTTGGGTTATTACTTTATCGTCGATAGTTAGATCGCTCGTAATATATTGGGCGGTTAACCCGCCTACCAGGAAACCCCGACAGGCGGAAGCCATCGGGGTTTTTTTTGGGGCTGATTATATTCGCCTTCGGCGAAGAAGAACCGCTGAGGGCCTTTTGTTTTCGCCTTCGGCGAAGTGGAACCGCTGAGGGCTCTTTGTTTTCGCCTTCGGCGAAGTAGAACCGCTGAGGGCTCTTGGCTAAAATGATTGAAGATGATTAGAGGGGAATGGAGGTTATGGTGACTAATATAAAAGTGGATGATATCAACGTGTTAAGTGAAGAAAGGTTAGTAAATCCCAATCAATTGAAAGCAGATGTACCCGCGTCGGACCAGGCGCTGGCAACAGTGTCAAACGGGCGCCTGGCAATTAAACGAATCCTCGCGAGGCAGGATCCGCGATTGTTCGTCATTATCGGGCCCTGTTCAATTCATGACGTCAATGCTGCAATGGACTACGCCACTCGCTTGAAGTCGTTAGCAGAAGAAGTCTCTGATACGCTACTTCTTGTGATGCGGGTCTATTTTGAAAAACCACGCACCACGGTTGGCTGGAAGGGGTTTATTAATGACCCGCATATGGATGACTCCTTCAGTATTTCCGAAGGCCTGCACCTGGGTCGCAAATTACTGGTTGACCTGGCAGAAATGGGGCTACCAACTTCAACAGAAGCATTGGACCCGGTATCACCCCAGTACCTGCAAGACCTGATCAGCTGGAGTGCGATCGGGGCAAGGACTGCAGAATCGCAGACCCACCGTGAAATGGCGAGCGGACTATCCTCTGCGGTTGGCTTCAAAAATGGCACGGACGGCGGCCTGGATGTCGCCATCAACGCGCTTAATTCCGTGACCGCCCCGCATCGATTCCTGGGTATTAACCATGAGGGTGAGGTTGCAGTCATCCACACTCGGGGTAACAAACATGCACATATCGTGCTCCGCGGTGGCGGTGGCAGGCCTAATTATGATTCTGTCAGCGTTGCTATCTGCGAGAAACAATTATCAGCGGCCAGTATTCCGGCAAATATCATGATCGATTGCAGCCACGCTAATTCGAACAAGGACCATACGTTGCAACCACTGGTTATGAACAATATTGGCAACCAGATAATTGAAGGTAACGAGTCAATTGTTGGGCTGATGGTTGAAAGCAATATCGGCGCTGGCAATCAATCCATTCCCGAGGATCTCAACGATTTGCAATATGGGGTATCGGTGACGGATGCCTGTGTGGACTGGGAAACAACGGAAACAATGATTCGCGACTTGCGTGCCAGGGTGAAAGACGCACTGGGTGGTAGAACGGCGATGGATAACAAGCACCAGGCAGAAAAATCAGCTTGATTGCCTGAATTGTTAGCGTAACTGCGACCGGCACCAGCGCTAACAGCGGTAGATAAAATTGCTAGTAGTAAGCATTCTCGGTAATCGAGTGATCCGTCACATCACGGATCGCTTTTAGCTGGGGTAACTGTTCAAGCAGTGTTTTTTCGACACCGCCTTTGAGGGTCATGTCCACCATGCCGCACCCCTGGCAACCGCCTCCAAACTGCAAAACGGCGATTTCTTCATCGATAACTTCAATCAGGCTCACCGTGCCGCCGTGGGAAGCTAGAGACGGATTGACCTCTGCATGCAGAATGTAATTAATCCGGTCTTCCAGCGGGCTATCGTCAGATACCTGTGGCACTTTTGAATTCGGTGCTTTAATGGTTAATTGCCCGCCCATTCGGTCTGATGCATAATCCACAACCGCATCTTCCAGAAATTTCAAACTCCGGGCATCAATCCAGCAATCGAATTTGTCGTATTTGACAAGCTCATCTTCAGACTGTTCTTCCCCTGGCTGGCAATAGGCAATGCAGGTTTCAGCCGTGGGTGTTCCAGGGTCAGTGATGAATACACGAATTGCAATGCCGTCATCTTCCTGCTTTGACAGGAGGTCGAAGAGATACTCCTGCGCGGAGTCGGTGATTTCGATCATGGATCTTTCCGAAAATAACAAGGGTTAAAGCACAAGTTTACTCCAAAGGCGCTTCTCTTTCCATGACAGTTAAACATCAATAACCCCTTATTTTACAAGGTATTAGGATCCCTGGATACATGAAGCCCACTCATGCCCAGCACCAAAGATCTTCAAATTCCGTTGTGGTGGTTACTGGTAAACTAACGGGCGAATCTGAGCCCAGAACAAGAATTCCCGGAAATCCGCCATGAATGTCGCCGCCAACACCAGTCTGCTTGCACAACATCTTAAGCAAAGAATTCTTGTGAAAGATGGCGCCATGGGCACGGCAATTCAGGAACTTGCCCTCTCAGAGAGTCAATTCCGTGGTAGCAGGTTTGAAGATCACAGCATTGACCTCAAAGGAAACAACGACATCCTCGCCCTGACCCTGCCACAGGTGGTCAAGGAGATACATCTGGACTACCTGAATGCTGGCGCTGATATTATCGGTACCAATACTTTCACCGCAAACGCAGTATCCCAATCTGATTTTGAAGTCGAACATCTCGTCTATGAAATAAATTATGAAGCCGCGAAAATTGCCAGGACAGCGGCCGATGAAGTCACTCGTGAAAATCCATCAAAACCAAGATTTGTTGCCGGTGCTATCGGCCCGACCACTCGATCCGCGAGCCTGTCTCCGGATGTAAATAATCCAGGATTTCGCAATGTCACCTTCGATACACTGGTGGAAGACTACAGTGTCGCGATACGCGCCCTCATTGACGGTGGCGTCGATATCATCCTGGTGGAAACAATTTTTGATGTCCTTAATTCGAAAGCTGCCATATTCGCCGCTCTGAGTATATTTGAGGAATTGGGCAGAGAACTACCCATTATCATTTCCGGAACCATTACCGACGCGAGTGGGCGTTTATTATCCGGGCAAACCACAGAAGCATTCTGGGCTTCGATTAAACATGCAAAGCCATTGAGCGTGGGTTTCAATTGTGCACTCGGCGCCGACGAGCTGCGCCCTTACATCGAGGAAATTTCAAGAACCGCAAACTGCTACATCAGCGCTTACCCAAATCGCGGCTTACCTAACGAATTCGGTGAGTATGATGAGACCGTAGAGACGATGGTTAATTGCATGGAAGGTTATTTGCAGAGTGGCCTCGTGAACATTATCGGGGGATGTTGCGGCACCACACCGGAACACATTCAGGAATTTGCCAGGATCGCCGCTAAGTATCCTGCCCGCGAGGTCAACGATGCCAGCAAAGATTGCCTGCTTAGTGGTCTTGAACCATTTTCTATCAGGAAAGATTCGCTCTTCATCAATGTTGGTGAGCGAACCAATGTGACAGGCTCGGCAAAATTTGCCCGGTTAATCCGCGAGGAAGATTATGAAGAAGCGCTGCATGTTGCTCAACAACAAGTCAACAATGGCGCGCAGGTGATAGATATCAATATGGATGAAGGCATGCTGGATTCACAATCCGCCATGGTTCATTTCCTGCACCTCATTGCTTCCGAGCCTGATATTAGTCGTGTGCCGATCATGGTTGACTCGTCTAAATGGGAGATTATCGAAGCCGGGCTAAAGTGCCTCCAGGGTAAATCTATCGTCAATTCAATTAGCCTCAAGGAAGGCGAAGAAGAATTTAAGTCCCGCGCTCGCCTGTGCATGAAATACGGAGCAGCCATTGTTGTCATGGCGTTTGATGAAGACGGTCAGGCAGATAATCTGCAGCGTAAACAGCAGATCTGTAAAAGATCTTATGACCTGCTGGTCAATGAAGTTGGCTTTCCTGCCGAAGATATTATCTTCGACCCAAATGTTTTTGCGGTCGCAACCGGTATAGAGGAACACAATCTATACGGCAAGGACTTTATTGATGCCTGCCGTTATATTAAGGCAAACCTGCCGCATGCAAGTATATCCGGCGGCATTAGCAACGTTTCATTCTCCTTCCGTGGCAACAACATGGTGCGGGAAGCAATTCATGCCGTATTTCTTTATCACGCCATTAAGGCAGGCCTCACCATGGGCATTGTCAATGCGGGTCAACTAACCATCTACGAGGAAATCCCAAAAGATCTGCGGGAAAGGATAGAGGATGTCATCCTGAACCGGCGGGACGATGCAACGGAACGATTGCTGGAAGTTGCCGAACAATTCGCGGGTCGATCAACCAAAACCGCTAAGGACGATCTCAGCTGGCGGGAAGCCCCCGTTGTGGAAAGACTGGCGCATGCCCTGGTAAAAGGCATCAACAAATTTATTGTCGAAGATACCGAAGAAGCCAGGTTGCAATTTGAAAGACCCATCCAGGTGATTGAGGGTCCCCTGATGGAAGGCATGAATCGGGTCGGCGATCTGTTCGGTGCAGGGAAAATGTTCCTGCCCCAGGTCGTTAAAAGTGCGAGAGTAATGAAACAATCGGTTGCGCACCTTATCCCTTTTATTGAAGAGGAGAAAGGCGCAGGTAGTGTTTCCAAAGGCAAAATCCTGATGGCAACGGTAAAGGGCGATGTTCATGACATCGGCAAGAACATCGTTGGCGTCGTACTGCAGTGTAATAACTACGATGTCATTGACCTTGGCGTTATGGTGCCTGCAGACAAGATCCTGAAGACAGCGATTGAAGAAAAGGTGGATATCGTTGGATTAAGCGGCCTGATCACTCCATCCCTTGATGAAATGGTGCACGTCGCCTCTGAAATGCAGCGCCTGGATTTCAAATTACCGTTGATGATCGGTGGCGCAACAACATCCAAAGCACATACCTCCGTTAAGATCGAACCTTGCTTCAAGAACGATGCAACGGTTTATGTCACTGATGCCTCCCGTGCAGTGGGCGTCGCCACCAGGCTTATGAGTGAAGAGGCCAAACCTGCATTTTGTAAGGAACTGCGGGAAGAATACGAAAAAGTTCGGGAACGTAACCGGAACCGGAAACCCAAGGGTAATACGCTTTCCTACCCGGAAGCCGTGGATAACAAGCAGGTGATCGACTGGGCCAGTTACTCGCCCCCTGAACCCACTTTTCTTGGCAATAAAATTATCAGTGATGTGACCATTGAAGACCTGATTGATTACATCGACTGGACCCCATTCTTTATTACCTGGGAGCTGGCCGGTAAATATCCAAAAATTCTTAAAGATCCGGTTGTTGGTGAGGTGGCGTCAAACCTGTTTGCGGACGCCCAGGCCATGCTAAAAGAACTTGTTCACAACAAAAGTCTCACCACCTGCGCCGTCATTGGGTTCTGGCCTGCCAACAGCGTTAATTACGATGATATCGACGTCTATTTGGATGAATCGCGAGATGAAGTCGCTTTTCATCTTCACCATCTCAGGCAACAAACGGATAAACCCAACCGGCAAGCCAATTTTTGCCTGGCCGACTATGTTGCGCCGGCCGGTATGGGAATTAAAGACTATATAGGCGGCTTCGTGGTCACGGCGGGATTAGGTGTCGGGGAACTGGCG
>SMVA01009235.1_pt1 | contig 11238 bp, 9 predicted proteins | sample 2456451 | NCBI WGS metagenome assembly SMVA01 (sample SAMN11095933, study PRJNA526329) | marine sediment metagenome | biome: Marine sediment; feature: Surficial sediment; material: Deep marine sediment; isolation source: Hadal surficial sediment | place: Pacific Ocean | collected 2014-05 | depth 0-1...
AGTCACCCGATAATCCATGCGCCCAGCGCGAAAGGAACCACAGATGCAACCATACGTTCTTCGAGCCTCCACGGCCGCTCTGGTCGCTGCCCTGGCGGCCTGTTCTTCCACCGACCCCGTCGATCCGTCCGGGTCATTTCTCGCCGGGACGGCCAACGACCCCCAAATCGGATTGGTGGTCAACTCCCTTGGCCGGGCGTTGACCATGTTCCAACTCGGCAACCCGGCCGAACAACGGCAGATCCCCCTAGGTACCAGCAACACGGTGACCCCGGTCGGGCTCTCCCGCCGCGGGCTCAATGCGGTGATCCCGCTCGGGGAGGCGGCAAGTGTGGCACTGATCGATCTTCCGGGTGAGCGGATCGTACGGTTCTTCACCGTGGCGAGCGGGAATCTGTCGGGGTCCGTCTTCCTCGACGACCGGACCGTCTTGGTGGCGAACCTGGTAGACGACTACCTCGGCAAGTTCACCATCGACCAGGCGAGCGACGCCATAACGGAAACCGTGGCCGTTGCGCCGGCGCCGGCCACCGTGCTGACTGACGGGTCGCTGGCCTACGTAATTTCGGGCAATCTCGACGAGAATTTCGCTCCCCTGGGGAACGGGATCGTCACCGTCATCGACCCCTCGTCAATGACCGTCGTCGGGACCGTGACCACCGGCGGCACCAACTCGCAGGCGGCCGCGTTCGGCCCGGACGGCATGCTCTACGTGGTAAACACAGGAGACTTCGTGGGCGACGGTAGTGTCACCATCATCGATCCGGTAACCAGGCAGGTGGTTACCACTGTGGGCGGATTCGGGCCCGGCCCGGGAAGCATCAGCATAGACGGGAACGGATTGGCCTACGTGTCGGCGTTCTTTACCGGAACCATGGTGTGGAACACGGCCACCCGACAATTCGTCCGCGACCAGGCCAACGCCGTATGCGCCCGGGTGGATATTTCCGATCCCGGCTCGGCGTGCCGCGGAGCGTTCGCCGCCACGACCGACCGCAACGGGGCCGTGTATCAGGTGTTCTTCGGGGATACCTTTCAAAATCTTCCCCCGGCCGTGTTCGTCTTCGAGCCGGTGACCTTCGACTTGCGCGACAGCCTCGACGTGGGCATCGGACCGAGTTCGCTCGACATCGCCGTGTTTGGCAACTGAGCCGGCCGGGACCGTACCGGACGTCTCCGGATCGCGATACATTCCAAGTGGTCTGGCCCGCTGGGGGGTGCCAGACCACTTCTTCGTCTCGCGCCCTCACCTCGTCCTGGAGTGGTATGGCGAGAATACCGATTTCCGGGCTGGCTGCCGGGATGGCCCTCATGGCCGGCTGCGCGGAACCCAATCCTCCGTTGCCGCCTCCCGAGGAGGTGCTGGTGGTGGCCAACAGCACGGCCGCCTCGCTGTCCGTGGTGCCGATCAGCCCGACGGGACCGGAGGGAACCGTGCGCCTCTCGGGCACGGCCGTCGGTTCCATCGCCGCGTTCGGGCCCATCCTGCTGGCGTCACTTCCCGCCGACGACGCCGCCGACGTCGTCGCGCTCGAAGGCCTGCAGGTCCGGTTGACGGTGGGTCTTCCCGCCGGCTCCGGGGCCACGGGAACCGCCGTGCTCAGCGATACCGTGGCCTACGTGGCCAATCCCAACTTGAACACCATCACCCGGATCGATCTGCTGACGGGTGATACCGCCTCCCTGGCCGTCGGGGTCTATCCGCAGGGGCTCATTGGTACCCGGGGGAGGTTGTTCGTCGTCAACGGCAACGTCGGATCCTGCGGACAACCTGGTGGGCTGTGTTCCCTGGGGCCGAGCTGGCTCACGGTCGTCGATCCTGAGACCAACGAGCTCGCCACCGGCATAGACTCCATCCCGATGCCGGGCCCGGGCAACGCGCGCTATGTCACGGTGGGGACGGACGGGCTGTTGTACGTCATGAATCGTGGGGTGGCGACCGAGAGCCGGCTGTCGATCGTCGATCCGGTCGGGCGCCGCGAGGTCGCCAGTTTCGGTGGCTTCGGTAACGATCCGGGACAGATAGTCGCGGATCGTGGCGAACGAATCCTCATCAGTTCGCTGACCGAGGGCGTGATGGTGTTCAACACCCGTACCCGGACGGTTACCCGCGGGGCAGGCAATGGCGTGGCCATCCCCGACAACAGCGGCCTGGCTGAGGACGGAGCATTCCGGACGTACGCCGTCCAATCCGGTGGCTGCGCCGGAACGGTGGGACGGGCGGTGGTGCTCGACACGGCCCTGGCCCCGATCGGGTCGATCCCCGTGGGAATGTGTGCCGCCGAGGCATTAGTGACCCTCCTTCGACCCGGGGGGTCCCCCTGAGCATCGTGTCGACCCCGGCGATTGTCCTGGCGACGCTCAGGTATCGAGAAAGCTCCAAGATCGTGAGGCTCGCTACCCTGGAACTGGGCGTCCAAAGCGTCATCGCCAAGGGCGCGCTGCGCCCCAAAAGCCGGTTTGGCGCCTCACTCCAGGTGCTCAGTGAAGGCAGCGCCATCATCCACTACCGTGACCGGCGCGACCTGCAGACCCTCACGGCGTTCGATCCCTCCACCGTGCGCATGGCGCTGGCGGAAAACCTGGCCGCCTTCGCCACCGCGTCGGTCCTGGCCGAGATGATGCTGCGGTTTTCACCTTCGGAACGGCATCCTGAGAGCTATCACCTCGTCCGCCGGGGACTGGACGTCCTCGAGGCCTCTCCTCCGGACGCGGTGGACGTCGTCGGTCTGCGCCTGCTGTGGCAACTGGTGCGCGTCCTCGGATTCGCTCCGGAGATGACGGCGTGCGTTCGGGACGGAGCCCCGGTGATGGACGGGGCCGTCGCGTTCAGTCCCGGAGAGGGCGGCGTGCTGTGCCGATCGTGCGCCGGACCGGCCGCCCGCCTGCTACCGAGCGATTCCCGCAGCGATCTGCTTGCCCTGCTCGATGCGTCGGCGCCGCTGCCGCACCTCGATGAGCGGCACGCCGCGGCCCATCGCCGGTTGTTGGCCCGCTACGTGGAGTACCATTTGGCCGACGGCGGCGTGCCACCCGCCATGACGTTCTGGCTCGGGCGCGCCTGGGAGGCGGCGTGATCATCGGGACCGCCGGCCACATCGACCACGGCAAGTCCACTCTGGTAGAAGCCCTGACGGGCCAGGCCATGGACCGGCTGGCGGACGAACAGCGGCGTGGCATCACCATCGACCTGAATTTTGCGGCACTCGATCTTGGCGACGGTCGCCGGGTGGCGATCATCGACGTTCCCGGGCATGAGGACTTCGTGCGCACCATGGTCGCCGGGGCCAGCGGGATCGACTTGGTACTGCTCGTGGTAGCGGCCGATGAGGGCATGATGCCCCAGACCCACGAACATCTGGCGGTGGCGGAACAACTCGGCGTCCCCTTGGGGATTCCGGTGGTGACCAAGATCGATCTGGTGGACGACGAGTGGCGGGCCCTGGTGTGCGACGACGTGGTCACCCGGCTCGACGCCTCCCCCATCGAGTTCTGCCCGCCGGTACTGGTGTCGCCCCCGGCGGGTATCGGATTGGACGAGCTGCGCCGGACAGTGGCGGACATGGCGGATCGGGTTCCCCAGCGGGCCGGCGACGACCTGTTCCGGCTTCCGGTCGACCGGGCGTTCTCCGTTGCCGGGGTGGGTACCGTGGTAACCGGTACCTGCTGGAGCGGCTCCGTGGCCGTCGGTGACCGGGTCCGACTGGCGCCCGGTGGCCCAGTGGCCCGGGTCCGATCGATCGAAATGCACGGCGAGAGCGCTGTCACCGCCACCAGCGGGAGCCGAGTGGCCCTGGGCCTGGTTGGGGTCGACCGCAAGGAGGTCGGCCGCGGCGATACCGTGGTGGAGGAGGCGACCGGATGGAAACCGGTCCGGGCGATCGACGTGGCCGTCAATCTTCTGCCGAACGCTCCGCAACCACTGGTGTCACGGCGGAGGGTCAGGCTGCATTTGGGCACCCGTGAGGTGGTCGCCCGGGTGTACCCGAGGACCACCATTCAACAGGGGAGCTCCGGACTCGCCCGGCTGGTGTGCGACACCCCGGTGATCGCAAGGGGTGGCGACCGGTTCATTCTGCGCGCCTACAGCCCCGTCACCACCATCGGCGGCGGCAGGGTGATCGACCCGAGTCCGCCCCGGCACGGGGCCTCCTGGCCGGATGGATTGGCAGCTACCGATCCCGGTGCCCGCCTCACCGCGTTGGTGGCACGGCGGCCGGGAGGGATCAGCGGCGATGAACTGCCGCTGCTCCTGGGGCTGTCCCCCTCCGCGGCCGAAGAGGTGGCCCACGGGAGCAAGGGCCTCCGGCAGGTAGCGGGCCACTGGGTGCCCGACGGGCGGATCGCGGCCCTGGTGGAGCGCGCCCGCCAGGAGATCGACGCTCACCATCAGCGCAAGCCGGCCGATCCCGGCATGCCACTGGAGGCACTCCGGGGGGCACTGGGCCGTCCCGCCTGGCTGGTGGCCGCGGCGTTGGACGACCTGGCCACTGCCGGCGAGTTCCTCCTCGACCAGGGGCGTGCCCGGCGCCGTGAATTCAGGCCGGAGGTGGCTGGGGGGGACGCGGCCATCGACCGAGTCGTGGCCATCCTCGAGCGGGCCGAGCTGTCGCCGCCGACGGTGGAGACGCTGGGGGAAGAAGTGGGGCGGGCCGACATTGGCGACATCCTGCGGCTGGCCGCCGCCGACGGGAGGGTAGTACCGGTGGAGCGGCACCGCTACTATGCCTCTTCCCAGCTCGAACGTTTTACCGCCGCCATCCGGGAAATCGGCTCCGCCGGCGACATAACACCCGCCGCCGTCCGCGACCGACTGGGGCTGAGCCGGAAGTTCGCCATTCCGTTGCTCGAGTGGGCCGATGGCCAAGGGCTCACCCGGCGGGTGGGGGACGCCCGCCGTCTGGTCGATCCTGACAGTGCCTCATTGGGATGAAGCCAATCGCAGAGGTGTCTGGCACCAGATGGTTGTAAGAGACTACAATAACATATCTTAGGGGATGGCACTTGAAGTGATTTCTCCGGGGATTGAACCGGTGATCCGACCGGGCGCGCCGGTACGGTGCCGAGTCGGGTGGACCGGTGGCTGGGCCATCGCGCTCGTGGTATCTCTGCCCACCTCCGTGTGGTCGCAGGGCGACCAGGGTCCGCCACCCACCCTTGGAATAATCCAGCGGAATTTCCCCAACCCCTTCACCAAGCGTACCGCCATTCCCTTCGAGGTCCTCCCGGTTGCCTGTGTCGGCGGAGCCCGGCCGGTGGTAACCATCCGGATCCTCAACGTCCTCGTGCAACCGGTGGCGTCACCAACCCTGAGGGACTCGACCGGGGCACGAATGATCGATGCTCTCCCCCTGCGGTGCGGCCGGTACCTGGCCTTCTGGGACCGCACCCTGAGCGACGGTTCCGGCCAGGCAACGCCCGGGAGTTACTTCTATCGATTGTTCGTCAATGGAGAATCCCAGGGTGTGCGTTTGATGCAGGTACGGGGAGACATCGCCCGGCCACTCGATGCCACGCCTTGATATTCTTCGCGCTACCTTCACACTTCTCTCAGTGAGGGAGCGGTACCATCCAGTAGGCTACCACCCGATTGCCGGAGGCGTGTCGGTACCATGATTCGTCCAGATCGCTTGACATTGAAGGCGCAGGAAGCGTTCCGCGACGCCGGAGAAGACGGCCGCCGCAGGGGCAACCCGGTGATCAACGATGCCCATCTGTTCCTGGCGTTGCTGAATCAGGAAGAGGGGGTCGTCTGGCCGCTGCTGCAGAAGGCGGGGGTCAACGTGTCCCGGGTGAGGGACGAACTCGACCAGGAGGTAGGCCGGCTGCCGCGCCAGGAAGGTGGCGGCGAGCCGGCGTTCAGCCGGGAATTGACCGCCGTGTTCGACCGGGCGGAGGCCGAGGCCAAGGCCCTCGGCGACGCCTACATCTCCACCGAACACCTGGTGCTCGGCCTGGCCGACGTGAAGGGAACCTCGGCCAAGCGGTTGTTGCAGGAAAACGGCGTGTCGGCCGACCAGTTGCGGGAGGCACTGGCCGAGGTTCGCGGCTCCCATCGCGTCACCGACCAGACGCCCGAGGAGCAATACCAGTCGCTGCAGCGGTTCACCATCAACCTGACCGATCTGGCGCGGAGCGGGAAGGTCGATCCCGTCATCGGGCGCGACGAAGAGATCCGGCGCATCATGCAGGTGTTGTCGCGGCGGAAGAAGAACAACCCGGTGCTGATCGGGGAGCCCGGGGTGGGTAAGACGGCGATCGTGGAGGGTCTGGCGCAACGCATCGTCGACGGGGACGTACCCACCTCGCTGGCCAACAAGGAAATCGTGTCGCTCGACATCGGCCAGTTGCTGGCCGGCGCCAAGTACCGGGGTGAGTTCGAGGAGCGGCTCAAGTCGGTCATCAAGGAGCTGGTGGAGAGCGAAGGCCACTACATCGTGTTCATCGACGAGCTGCACACCATCGTCGGGGCCGGGGCCGCGGAGGGGGCGGTCGATGCCAGCAACATGCTCAAGCCGCCGCTGGCCCGGGGGGAGCTGCACGTGGTGGGGGCAACCACGCTCGACGAATACCGCCAGCACATCGAAAAGGATCCCGCGCTCGAACGCCGGTTTCAGCCCGTGTTCGTGGGGGAACCGACCGTGGAAGACACCATCGCCATCCTCCGGGGCCTCAAGGAGAAATACGAGGTCCACCACGGGATCCGCATCACCGACAACGCCCTGCTGGCGGCGGCCACGTTGTCCAACCGCTACATCGGCGACCGGTTCCTTCCCGACAAGGCCATCGACCTGGTCGACGAAGCCTCCAGCCGGCTGCGGATCGAAATCGACAGCCTGCCGCAGGAGATCGACGAGGTGGAACGATCGATCATCCAGCTGGAAATCCAGCGGCAGGCCCTGCTCAAGGAAAAGGACAAGGAATCCAAGGCCCTTCGCAAGCAACTCGATCAGCGCATCGCCCAGTTGAAGGAACAGTCGGCCGGCATGAAAGCCCAGTGGCAGGCGGAGAAGGACGCCATCACCGGGCTGCAGTCGCTGCGGGAGCAACTCGATAGAGCGCGGGTCGAAGCCGAACAGGCGACCCGCGCAGGCGATCTGCAGCGGGCCGCCGAGTTGAGCTACGGCCAGGTGCCGGAACTGGAAAAACGTATCAGCGAAGAGGAAGCACGGCTCGAGACGGTCCAGGAACAGGCCAAGTACCTAAAGGAAGAAGTCACCGCGGACGATATCGCCGAGATCGTGGCCCGGTGGACCGGCATCCCGGTCACGAAGATGTTGGAGTCGGACCGGGAGCGGTTGACCCACTTGGAGGACGAGTTGGGCCACCGCGTGGTAGGGCAGCAGGAGGCCCTCGAGGCAGTGGCCAACGCCGTCCGGCGGAGCCGCGCCGGACTGCAGGATCCCAACCGCCCAATGGGCTCGTTCATCTTCCTCGGCCCCACGGGCGTCGGCAAGACCGAAACGGCCCGGGCGCTGGCCGACTTCCTGTTCGACGACGAACGCGCCATGGTGCGGATCGACATGTCCGAGTACATGGAGAAGCACTCCGTGGCACGGATGATCGGCGCCCCCCCGGGCTACATCGGCCACGAGGAAGGGGGCCAGCTGACGGAGGCGGTGCGCCGTCGTCCCTACAGCGTGATCCTGTTCGACGAAATCGAGAAGGCCCACCCGGAGGTGCTGAACCTCCTGCTGCAGGTGCTCGACGACGGCCGCCTGACCGACAGCCAGGGCCGGGTGGTCAACTTCCGTAACACCGTCATCATCATGACGTCCAACGTCGGCAGCCAGCTCATCGTCGAAGCGCGCGCCGGGACCGACCCTGAGGCCTGGGGTTTGGTCGAGGCACGGGTGCTGGAGGAGCTGCGGAAGGACTTCCGTCCCGAGTTCCTCAACCGGATCGACGACATCATCGTGTTCCGGCCGTTGACGCGGGAGGACCTGAGACACATCGTGGACCTGCAGTTGGCCCGGTTGGAGTCCTTGCTGGAGGAGCGTCACCTGCGACTCGAGGTAACCCAGGACGTGCGCGAATTTCTGGCGGACGAGGGGTACGACCCGGTCTACGGCGCCCGGCCGCTCAAGCGGGTCATCCAGCGCCAGCTGCAGAACCCCATCGCCCTGGAAATGCTCGAGGGCACATATGGCGACGGCGACACTATCCGTGTTGAGTTGGCCGACGGGAAGGTGCGCTTCGCCGCCGCGGCGGGGGCAGCGAGGGCAGCGGGGGCAGTGGCGGCGGCGGGGGCTGCCGATGCGTAGGGGGGCGCCGTCGATCGGCGACATCGCCGGCATGGAGGCGGCGCTGTGCCAGGCGCGGGCCGGCGCAGTACTGGAAGAGGTGCCGGTCGGGGCCGTGGTGGTACGAGAGGGCGATATCGTGGGCCAAGCGCACAACGAGATGGTGCGTCGCCGGGATCCGACCGCGCACGCCGAGCTGCTGGCCATTCAGCGGGCCCTGGAGCGGATCGAGTCGGACCGGCTGCCCGACGCCACCCTGTACGTCACCCTGGAACCGTGCGCCCAGTGCGTCGGGGCCATCATCCTGGCCAAGGTGGGCCGGGTCATCTTCGGGGCCTACGACCGGCGCTGCGGCATGGCGGGGTCGGTCCACGACATCTTGCGGCACCCGCAGCTGAATCACCGGCCGGAAGTGTTGGGTGGCATGCTGGCCGACGAGTGCGGCCAACTCCTCAAGGGCTTCTTCCGGGCCCGCCGGCCCAACAGCGGCGCGGCGAGTTGACCCCGGGCGCGGCCCTCGGCTAGGTTCCGGCCCGTTGGACAGGTGGCCGAGTGGTTGAAGGCGCCGGTCTCGAAAACCGGTGGGCGCGCAAGCGTCTCGTGGGTTCGAATCCCACCCTGTCCGTTGCCTACCAACAAGTTACGATTTCAGCCATAATCACCCGCCGGGCAGTTTGGGTACAAATTTGGGTACATAGATGAACGCTGAGGTCACCTCCGCGGCCAGTTGTACGCCCGATAGATCCCATACTAGCTAGCTGGTTCCAATAGGAGGAACATTCAGTGAAAAGAACTCCTGTACTTGCCACCTGCGTGCTGGCGGTTGTTGGTTTGTCGTTGTTTGCCACGATGGCGAGAGCACAGGGAGAGCAGGGGACGGATCCTGCGAAGAAAGCCCAGAACCCTTTGGCCGACATCATCAGCATGCCCCTTCAGTGGAACACTGATTTTGGAATCGGTGAAAATGACAGGACCGGAAGTACCCTAAACATCCAGCCGATCTATCCGGTGGGCCTCGGTGATAAGTGGATACTCATCAACCGTATGATAATGCCCCTCCCCAAGATGACGCCCGATGCCGGTCAAGAGAGCGGAAGCACGACAGGTCTGGGAGACATCACCTTAATGAACTGGTTTTCGCCGCCGACCATGGGCCACTTCACTTGGGGGGTTGGGCCGATTACCATCTGGCCGACTGCTACCGACGATGCATTGGGGTCCGACAAGTTCTCGATTGGACCTTCTGCAGTGCTGGTCTATGCGAAGCCTAAGTGGCTGGCTGCTGCCGTGATTTCGGCTTGGTGGTCCGTGGCCGGCGACTCAGATAGCCCGGATGTGGGGATTTTCTATTTTCAGCCCTTCTTAACCTACTTCCTTCCTCAGAAATGGTATCTCACGAGCTCACCAATCATCACGTCTAACCTCAAAGCTGATTCTGGGCAGCAGTGGACAGTGCCGCTTGGTGGCGGCTTCGGCAAGATGTTCAACTGGGGAAAGTTGCCGATGGATGCTCAGGTGCAGGCGTTTTCCTACGTTGCTGCGCCCGACGGCGGGCCAGACTGGCAGCTCCGATTGCAGCTGAAGCTCATATTCCCGAAGTGATGGAGGGATTTTAGAGTCCTGTGATGTTTACGGCCAGAGAAGGCCTAGGAGGATGGCGTCACGAGACTTCATGCTAACTCCACGGTGGGAATTGCTAGGGGCGAACATCTAGGTGTCCCCCTGCAACAGGCGCCCGGCGCACCACCTGAGCATTACCCCCAGTGCACCGTCGCGGTTGATCGCGATCGTCGCGACTGCCACCCCGAGAACGCGAGTACGACCGCATCGGCTCGGTCGGGGGACCGGCCGAGGCGGTTCTTGAGGTCGTCCTTGGGCTCTATCTGGATCTTGCCGTTCGACGTCGCCCGCCACCGAATCGCGGCGAGTTCGTCGAACAGGGCCTCGTCGCGGGGTAACGCGATCAGCCTGTCTTCCAGCAACATCCGCAGGTGCCAGTGGGACTCGGCTCGGAGGTTCGCGAACGCGGGCCGTCGCGGCGACCGTCCCCCGTTGTACGATGTGACGCGGTAGTTCTGCTCCCTCAGCCGATCGACGATGCCCCCGCCGACGCCCACCTCGTCCACCACGACCTGATCGCCGCCCACGGTGACGGTGGACGCGTTGCCCCAGCCTCGCTCCTCAGGAGGGATCCAGAAGGTTTGCTTCGGGCCGACCCCTCGTTCGCCGAGTTCGGTAATTACGCGACCGGTGGTCGTCATCGTGTCCGTCCGGCGCCAAGCGATGAGTTCGCGGAGGATCGGCCCCTGACGGATGGCGAGGACCGTGGAGTCGGGACCGTAGCGTGCGGGATCGAGTGCTGCGACGAGCGGCTCGTTCGCGGTGAGGTATTCCAAGTCCCGTGACTCCCAGCGATCAGCCGCCGCGAGTAGCAAGGACCGACGGACGAGGGTCTCGTCGGCGTCGTCCGCGAACTCGCCGAGGACCCGCGACTGATAGACGCCGGAGTTCCGACCATACTCCCGCTCGATGTCGGCGAGAAAGTGCTGGGTCACGGCGCCCGGGATGACCTCGCGGCCTTCTTTCACGTTTGGGTGGTCGAGCGCCGAGATGGTCATCCCAGCCCACGCCTCGGACTGGTTGACCTCGTACCACTTACCGGACGGAGGGCCGGGGTTCCCGATCGCGACCACGGTCAGGTGTATTGCTACAGCGAGATGTTTGACAAATCGTCCGTGCCGAGAGAGGACGACTACGCCCCGGTGCAGCCGGTCAGGGCCGCTCTACCGCCGGCCACACGCCACTGAAACTGAACCCTGGTTCGAAGCGGGTAGTTGCGGTCCGATACTCCGCCAGCCTACCCAGCAGCCAGCCCCCCCACCGCTAGGCAGGCGGATCGCGGCAACCTGAACGCCTGGCCAGAGACGCCAGAAGTATCCGATCACTCCCACTCGCTCGAAGTTCCAACGCATCAAGTGGTTACGGTGATAAGGGC
>SMVA01431596.1_pt1 | contig 11238 bp, 10 predicted proteins | sample 2456451 | NCBI WGS metagenome assembly SMVA01 (sample SAMN11095933, study PRJNA526329) | marine sediment metagenome | biome: Marine sediment; feature: Surficial sediment; material: Deep marine sediment; isolation source: Hadal surficial sediment | place: Pacific Ocean | collected 2014-05 | depth...
AAAAACACTGCAGCAATGCTCGAAGAACTGCAAACAACAGCGCTGGTAGTCGTCAAGGACGGCTCCATCGTTTTTGAAGATTACTACAAGGGAACCGCTCCGGATGATCTTCGCATTTCATGGTCTATGAGCAAATCTTTTGTGTCCGCACTAACCGGTCTGGCGTTGGCGCGAGGAGAAATAGAAAGTATTGATGATCCGGTGACCAGGTATGCGCCCATGCTTAAAGATTCTGCCTACGACGGAGTGTCGCTACGGCATGTCATGAACATGGCTAGCGGAATTCAATTTGATGAGGATTATCTTGATCCAGGCTCGGACATAAACCATATGGGTACGGTCCTGGCGCTCGGTGGTTCACTCGATGAATTTGCGGCCGAACAAACCAGTATCACCCGTCGTTCCGGCACCGCATGGCAGTATTGTTCTATCGATACTCATGTTATTTCGATGGTGTTACGAGCCGCTACCGGCAAAACACTGCAAGAGTATTTTATAGAGAATTTATGGTCGAAGATCGGCGCAAGTGCAGACGCGAAGTATTCGACCGATGGAGACGGCAACGCATTTGCGCTCGGCGGCCTCAATATGCGTACGAGAGACTATGCATTGTTTGGTGAATTGATGCGCAACCAGGGCAGAAGAGGCGATGAGCAGATTATTCCAGCAGATTGGGTCGCAAAATCGACTTCTCAGACGGCACCACCAGCGGCTGAAGGCGCCGGAGTTTCAACTGAAGATGGCAGTTCTTTCGGCTATGGTTACCAATGGTGGATACCGCCGAATTCTGACGGTGAGTTTTATGCGGTAGGTGTATATGGGCAGTACCTGTATATCAATCCAAAGGCAGGTATTGTTATCGCCAAGAATGCCGCACACCGTGAGTTCATGAGTGCCGACGAAAAAGGCGAGAGCTACATGGCGCAGAATATTACTTTGTTTCGGGGTATCGCAGAGCATTATTCGGATTGGGAACATGGGCGCGCAGAATAGAACGACATGCTGGTCGTTTTAAATGCTGCAAGGGAGGATATCTCTCTTAAAACATCGTAATGCCCACTGCTGTCCCACAAACTCTAAATCGGTGATCGTGCTGCTGACAAAACATGTCGTGTTGTTGAGATTTATCGCCCGTGCCAATTGACGGAAAATCACGAGTATCGAGAACGTGTATCTATCGTACGGCGGGCTCTTCAATTCAATTTAGCAATGTAGGAGCCCGCCCAGCGGGCGAATTCACTACGCCCAGCGCGCGATGTCCAAAATCCGCGCAAATACCGGACCATTACGCCAACGCTTCAGCCCACGGCCAGGAAACTCGTCTTTATGGGACAACAATGGCTAATGCCCTGATTTGTAACTCCATTCTGCAGTCGAGCGACCGACATGCGGATTTTCAGTCGCGAGCAGGATCGCCAGCGGCTTTAACTTTCAAAGAATTACCGGGGCGTCCGTTGCGCTGATTTTCTGATTTGCCACAACAGCTTGCTGCCGAAACGCAGATAGTCGCCAAATTGCGACACATTTCCTGACGGAATCGGCCTGCCTTTTCGTTATACTCCGCGCCATTATCGGTTCACACTTCGTTTGGGCGAATGAATATGAAACGTAATCTTATACGGAGCACCGTGCCGGTGTTCCTGACGATGTTGTGCGCAGCTTGTGGCAGTAACCCATCGCAAGAGTCTGTCGTGCCACTGGCGAGCGAACCTGCCGGCGGCGGCTACCTTGGCAGCAGTCCCGTCTATGCCAATCTCATCAGCGAACGCGGTGGATCGTGGGCGTTTACAACTGTTGCTGCGTCGGATGCCGATTTTGAGAAAGGCTACCCGGTACGCCTGAATGACCTGTCACCGGCATTCGATACCCGCGTAGCAGAGTGCATGCCGCAGGTTTATCCGGAAGGACATCGCTGCAGCCCCACACATCCGTTCCGCGACAAAGACTCTGGCATGCTGGACAAGATCATCAACGGCAGCATTGCTGTCGGTACGGCCGGCAAGGTTACCAACATCAGGCAGACCTACGAGACAGCATTCAACGAAGCTGACTTTAATCGCGCTGTGGACGAGGCATTGGTAAACACCGGTCTCGACATCGACCGCCGGCAGTTGATCGCGCTGGTTGAGAAATACGATGCCGAAGTGACTGAAGCACGTCTGGAGCTATCCGAGCTAACGATGCAAATGTCGGCAACGAGAAATAGTGCTGACCGTGTTGAGCTGGAAGTTCAACCGACGATGAGTGGCTTGACCGACTACTACCAGGACGATATCGATTTCACTCAACTGGTGGACCTGTCCGTTGCGGATGGAGTTGATAAGCCGGTGGTCCGTCTGGAGAAAAATACGATTCTCCCGTGCGATGCGCGCCGATGTGCTACGAAAGCACAATCCGCAATGGCATCATTGCAACAGGAAGTGCGTGTACATAAAGAGTGGCTGGCCGAAATGACTGAGCCGAAAAACCGCACCTACAACGTACATTGCGAGAATATCTCGTACGGAAACTACTTGTTAGATACCAAGTGCCCGGCGCAAGTTGTCGTCTCTGCCGAGTCGCCGACCATGTTGCCGATAGACGTAACGATATTATCGCGAGACTTTGAGCAGTTGTACCCGAAATTTGACCTCGCCGACGACCGTCTTCGCGTCACGATTGAAGATCGGTCGGTGACTTTCTCGAATCTGACGGCCGAATACGTGACCCTGACAGCCGAAACGCTTTATTACAATTCACAAGCGCACAACAGCGCAATTCCAATCGATCTCCCGCCGGGGATATCCGTTGTGAAGAATATGAGCGAGTTCACTTCTCAGGTAATCAACGTCGAGTCGAGTTACCGGCAGATGACTCCGGACAAGGCCGCCGGTGCTTCGTTCCAATTCGGTTTTGCCGTGCGCTACCGCGTTGCATCGCAGCCTGAAGAGCAGACACTACACAATTTGCAAACCTATAACGTCGGCTGCGTAATCGAGAACACGCTGCGCGCCGGTTCGTGCCGGGCGACCCGGGTTGCCGATGCCAATGAATCACGCACGACTGATTCAGAGGCGCCCAGAATCGGACCGATGTAGATTGCCGAAGTTCGGGTCTAACCCACTGCTGTCCCATAAACTCAAAATTGTTACCCGGATGAAGCATCAAGTTGACTTGAATCGCCCGTGCCGATAGACGGATAATCACGAGTATCAAGAACGTGTATCTATCGTGCGGCAGGCTCCTACAATTCTAATTGGTAATGTAGGAGCCCGCCCAGCGGGCGATGTCCGAAATCCACGAAAATACCGGATCACTTCGCCAACGCTTCAGCCCATGGCCAGGAAACTTGTCTTTATGGGACAGCAATGGGTCGAACCCGGGTAACTTTATGACCAAGTTCGATGAAAGGCCCCCGAACTTACGCTAGTTGATCCGGACGGCCAGAATTGCTCTCTTCATACAGAAAGGTCTGTCTTAATGGTGGCGCCTCATATTTGGGTGGGTGCCGCGATTTCGTTGCTAATAAATGCAGCGCCGGCTGCCACCATGAAATCGATCAGGCTGGTTTTCTGCAACGATTGGTTGAATCTGACGTGCACCGTGCCAAAGTCAGCAATATTTTTGGCCCCGCTCGCCGCGGCCGTTGATCTCGCTGACTTTTCATGCCTTTATTCGATTTATCCAAGGGCCGGAGTCATCCAGTGAAAGAGAAACTACAGATTATTGCGTATGAGGTTGTGGAAAAACCGATGTCGTTGCAAACTGCTAATCGGCATCGCCAGTGGATGGATGAAACAGTCGACCGTTTTGCCTATCGTTGCCTGCCCGTTGCGGTTGCCAATCAGGTTGGCTGGGATATTCTCAATCCAGCAGGTTTCACAGCAAAATGGAATGGCCGGGATGGGCTCGAGGCGATCTCAATCAAGTTTGATGGAGAGCCATCCGAGCTCGTCGGCTCACACTTCGGGCACGGCGTACTGACATTTTCGCCAGGTTATTTATTTCGCACGTCGAAATCGCACAATCTTTGGTGCAAGGGCCCAACTAACTGCGTAAAGGACGGAATTGTTCCATTGGAAGGTCTCATCGAAACAGATTGGGCGCCGTTTTCGTTCACAATGAACTGGAAATTCACACGTAAGCGACACAAGGTGCGTTTTGAAGAGGGTGAGCCCGTTTGCCGAATTATTCCGTATCCCCGGCATTACGTTAGTAAATTTGATGCGAAGATCAAAAACATTAACGAAAACCCGAGTCTCTACCGGCAGTTTGTCCAATGGCGTGAATCGCGAATGGCTTTCATTGAAGACCTGAAACAGGCGGATTCGGATGCCTCCAGGAAGAAGTGGCAACGCACTTATATGAAAGGCGAAGATCAATACGGCAATACATTCGCCGGGCACCAGACCAAAATTCATATGAAAGACTTCAAACACTCGTAGGAAATCGGTGGCCATCATTATAGTACCAACTCACCAACCGATTACGATTGCTCAAATATGAGTTCGGCGGACCAATTCGCAAAGCGAAGCTGCCCGAAGGGTGGGGATCGGCCCAAGCCGATCCGAATCAATCGAACCGAGTCAACAGACATGGTGAACCAATATCTAAGCCGTCGTATACACTGAGATGACACGCGGATTTTCAGTCGCATGTAGGATCGCTCAAGGCTTTATATTTCAAAGAGTTACCGGAGCGTCCGTTGCCCAATTTGCAGTACAATGCAGGACTGTGCACAGCTAGTTCACGCAAAACTCACGCACATGTTTGTGGACAAATATACCTACAGCTTTGGATATGTGTAGGTGTTTTTGTCCGAAGACTACCGACGGCATTGTGCCGTGGCCTAAAGATCGAGCTCGAAACGTTCGGTCATTTCATCGGTTCGCGCCCATGGGTTTCCCGGCAGCTGTTCAACCAGGCCCGTGAACACGCTTGAAAAAGCCGCTTTCATAGCTTCTTCCGTGATGCGGTCGGATTCGGTTGGCGTAAGCAACGGTCGGATGTCAGCCAGAAATCCGGGGCTATTCAGCTTGGCGAACATGCGTTCCTCTGCCTGTGCGCGGGAAAGCCTGAGTCCCTGCGCCACCAGATATCGCTGGAAGACTTCTATGACGAGGCCTGCATCCAAACCGTCAAAGACGACAAGCGCATGCGAAAGATCGACCAGGTCGCGACCTTTGTCTCGCTGAAGCAACGCGCGCAGTTTAGTGGCGAGCATCTCTTCCCGTGAGTAGGTTGGGATATCAGCTTGACCGGTGAACCACGGATTCTCAACCATGTGGAAAATGCTGCACGGTCTGTCGTAGACCTCAGTTTCTCTCGTGTTGATTTCGACTTTCAAGCGCAGCGGCGCAGCCGTGCCATCCTCAGCCTGAGCATGAAAGATTAGCTTCGGAGCAATCCGACTCTGCTCGAACGCGGCGCCACCCATCCACGGCTGCAGTATTTCCCGAACACGGCTGAGAATTGGTCCAATCGGGCCGTGCGTCGTCCTGACGAGATCGATGTCTTCCGAGTACCGCAGCGGTGCCGGAAAATGGAGCTTGTTCAACGCCGTACCACCACGAAACCGCAACTCCTCTTTCAGGAAGTCATCGCTAAACAATTCGACTACAGCGCGGCTGATAATCAGATCTTGCTCAATCTGCCGTTGCTCCGCCCAAGGCGCAACATTGCCCCAGGCGATGATGTTCATGGCCGGAATCACGTGTCCGGTTCCAGTGGCCGCCGCACAATCACGCGCCAGCGATCGTCCCGCTCGGCCATCGCTGGCGCGAATAGCGAATCGGTGGCTTGCCTTGGTTCCAGTTCGATCCACGGCAGAACGGGACCTTGCAAAACCGATTCGTAAAGAAGGTTCGCCTTATTCTGAAAGTTAAGGCGTCCGAGTAAATGGCCAAGACGCTGCACTACAGATCGCTCGAACGCACTGGAAAGTGCCGCGAGCCTGGCGGCGTCAATACGCTCGCCCAGATCAGCAAGAACCGTTGCGACATGATTCAGACCGCCACCGGCATGCCGATAACGCAGCAGGTCAAGTATCGTCAGTTCAAGGCAGGATACTTTCATGCTGCCAGTATCGGTCTTGTGGTCCTCAAGGCCGCTCGCTATGTCATCCATATTCTTTCGGTAGTAGAAGACGATCGACGACCGCCCCGCCCTGATCCTGGGTAGGCGCTTGTCCGTGATGATCTGGAATTCCATAACGGCCTGATGTGTCGCACCGTGCAACTCGGCCGCCTTCAGTAACGCGACGTAGTAGGGCCGGTTTTCGTGCCGCATCAGACTGTCGATATACCAGGACGGCGGCGGCGCGCCCAAGGCAAGAAACTGTGGCGGCACGATAATGTAAAAGCCGCGCCGGGGACTAATAAGGTACTTGCGCCGCTGTTGCCTCTCCGCCGTGTCGAGCAACGCACCCTTGCCAATGCGGAGCGCTTTTTGTGCCTGCGCAGCGGTAAACACGACACTCCCCTCCGAGAGCAAGCGCGTCATGTAGGATGACAAGGCTGAGCGTTGGTCTAGCATCATGTCTTATTATCCGCATATTCAGCGGATATTTCAACATGATGCTGTAATATTAACAGAATCATGTCTGACTCTCCGCTAAAACAGCGGATTTTCGAACATGAGAGCACAATCTCTCACTGGGATGTAATTCGACCGCCATTCATAGCCCAGCCAGCATCTCAAGCAAACAATCATGAAACATCAATGACCAGGTCGGCCTGAAATCGGGAATCATGTGCCTCTCCCGGGTAACCACGTGGATTACAAACAATTCGGGTATCGAATAACTCATAGTCACAGGGCACGTGGGTATGCCCGTGAACCCACAATTCGGGCCGATACTTCTCGATCACATCTTCCAGTCGGCTGGCGAATGCTGGATTCAATGAATCGTTCGCATATCGTTTTGCTACGGAGGTAGATGCCGGGAGGTGGTGCGTGACGACGACTGTCGGTCCACTGAACGCATTCTTCAACTCACCCACAAGCCACGCCTTGCTCGCTTCATGAAGCTCGACGGAATATTCCGGCGTAAATCGTCTCCCGCCATTTTGGATCGACGCGAAGTCTTCGATCAATCGCTTCGCCCGTCGCCTTGCGAACCAGGCCTCCCCTTCACCGTGCAGATTAAAGTCGGTCCACAGCGTACAGCCCAGAAACCGAATTCCTTCGAGTTCGAGCGTATCGTTATTCAGAATGTGGATGTCTACAGGCGCCGCTGCCTTCAATTGATCGGTCAATCCAATATCGTGGCCATAGAACTCATGGTTTCCCGGCACATAGATTACCGGCACTTTCGGAAACCGGCGAGCCGCCCATTCGACGCCACCCAACCCAACACCAATATCGCCGGCGAGAACCACGACATCAGCGCCGGTTTCAGGGGGCGAAAAGTCAGCAAATTCAGTATGCAGGTCGCTAAGTACGTGAAGCTTCATTACAACGGATATCAGGTGGTTTCACTGAACCTTAACACCCGGCATACGTCACATTGCAAGACCCAAATTCAGTGACTATTCGGTTAGTATGGTTCCCCCAAATGGGCACCTGAGACGATTTAAAAGAAAGATCAAGCCAGCAAGTCGTCCGTAACTTGCTGAGTTCAAAAAGGCCATATGGTGGCCAGGGGCGGAATCGAACCACCGACACGCGGATTTTCAGTCCGCTGCTCTACCGACTGAGCTACCTGGCCACCACATGGCCTCAACTTCACTCCAACGACTTGTGAGCGCGTTTTTTGTCTCGCGGCCCCGCTACCTGGCCAGGATCTAGCCAAGATGAAGAGGCGCGTATTAGACCGATGTTGTTGAATCCAGTCAAGAAAAAAGCCGGGCTTTTGCCCGGCTTGAGTCGCGGCCTGATCAGGGGGGGTTGGATCAGGCTGCTTTTAAGGCGTCATCCGCAGACAAATAGTCATATCCGAGGTCGTGTGCCACGGCTTCGTAGTTTACGTGGCCTGCGTGCACATTGAGTCCCTGCGCCAGGTGGTTGTCCTGGCGTAGTGCTTCGCGCCAGCCAAGGTTAGCCAGGTTTTTGACGAACGGCAGGGTCACATTGGTCAGTGCGAAGGTGGATGTTCGCGGTACTGCGCCGGGCATATTGGTTACGCAGTAGTGGACTACATCGTCAACAATGTAGGTTGGTTCTGCGTGGGTTGTCGGTCGGCTGGTTTCGAAGCAGCCGCCCTGATCGATTGAAATGTCGACCAGAACTGATCCGGGTCTCATCTGTTTGACGTGCTCGGCTGTGACCAACTTGGGCGCAGCTGCGCCGGCGATCAGAACCGCGCCGACAATCAGGTCTGCATCTTTTGTCAGGATATCCATCGCATGTTTGGTGGAATATTCTGTTCTTACGCGACCACCGTAAATGTCATTGATTTCACGCAGGCGCGGTACTGATCGATCGAGGATCGTTACCTGTGCGCCAAGACCTACGGCCATTTCCGCCGCATTGGTGCCGGCGACGCCGCCACCGACGACCAGTACTTTTCCTGGCGCCACACCCGGTACGCCACCGAGCAGAACGCCGCTGCCGCCATTGGCTTTTTGCAGTGCATAAGCACCAGCCTGTATTGACAAACGGCCCGCAACTTCACTCATCGGTGTTAGCAATGGCAGTGACCCATCATTGGCGGTAACGGTTTCATAAGCGATTGCTGTCGCTCCCGATTTCACCAGCGCTTCGGCCTGGGCGGGGTCGGCTGCCAGGTGCAGATACGTGAACAGCACCTGCTCCGGGCGCAGCATGCCGCATTCCTCAAGCTGCGGTTCTTTTACCTTGACGATTAATTCCGCCTCAGCAAATACTTCTTTAGCCGTGCTGACAACTTTGGCGCCAGCGGCTTCGTAGTCTGCATCCGTCATGCCAATGCCGGCGCCGGCATTGGTCTCAACGATAACTTCATGGCCATCGTGCACAAGCTCGCGAACACCCGCCGGCACCATGCCGACACGATATTCCAGAATCTTAATTTCCCTGGGTACCCCGATTCTCATCTCTGTGTCCTCTCAAAAGGTATGCGTTCACTGCTGTCCCATAAAACTCAGCTCGATCGCCGTGGAATGAAACATTGCTGCGATTTTCCGGAGTACTTTGATTATTTAAGACATCGCCAGCTGGGTGGGCTCGACTCTTCGTTTTGGCTCCGAATTTAAGTCTATGGGGCAGCAGTGGATTGTGTTGAACATTTTCCGCAGAATACCCTGCTTTTAGCGCAATTTCCTTGCTGTTTAGCTGCTATTTTGGTCGTTTTATGGCATATTCTGTCGTCTTTCGTAATTATTTCGCAGAATATGCCATGTCGCTGGATCGATTCGATAAAGCAATTTTGACCGCGCTACAGCGGGATGGCCGCATTAGCAATGTGCGCCTCGCCGGGCTCGTGAACCTGTCCGAGTCAGCCTGTTTACGCCGTGTCCGCGCGCTCGAGGAATCCGGTTTGATTGAGCGCTACGCTGCCCTGCTTGAGCAGAAGAAAGCGGGATTGTCGGGCACGGTGTTTGTGCAGATAGCCCTGCGACGAGAGGAGCAGAGCGAACTCGCCGCTTTTGAGGCCGCTGTGCAGGACATTCCTGAAGTAATGGAGTGTTACCTGATGACCGGTGAGTTCGATTACCTGTTGCGGGTCGTCGTATCTGACATGGCGGATTTCGAGCGACTGCATAACGAGTCGATAACCCGATTGCCGGGGGTTTCGCGGGTGAATTCGAGTGTTGCGATCAGGACGGTGAGAAAGACGACCGAGCTGCCGCTACAGTAAGTACGGCTGTTTGCCTGAATTGATTCGGCCGGGGAATTTGCGAATCCCGGCAGCAAACTCACTGCAGAATTCGGGCATGTTATTAAGGAACCTCTGATCTATTCCGGTACGTACTCTTTCGGTTTCTCGGCGCCACCGGTGAAAAAGAATTTGTCCATCTCCGCGGCCAGAAACTGACGCGCTTCAGGTTCCATCGGCGTAAGCCGGTTTTCGTTGATCAGCATCGTCTGATGCCCGAGCCATTGCTGCCAGGCTTCCTTCGAGACGCCGTCATATATCCGTTGTCCGAGTTCGCCAGGATAGGGCGCATAGTCGAGACCTTCTGCTTCTTTTTTCAGCAGGACGCAATTTACTATTCGGGACATTTCTACAACACTTCTGCTTTTAGTTTGTCTATCAGGCCAGCAACCGGTGCGGCTATGCCGACGACCTGCGGCGACTGGAATGCATACCAGATACTATCTTCTGTATCCGCCACTGTACTCGAACCCTTATCCGTACGCACTGCAATTGGCTCGATGTCGAGGTCAAAGTGGCTAAAGCTATGGCGCACCGTTTCCCATTGCGTCTGGCTCAATGGTGCGGCATGCAGTTTTTCCTGGCACCAGGAATCTACGCTCTCCTCCATCGTCAATTCAGGCAGGCTCCAGAGCCCGCCCCAGATCCCGGATGGTGGCCGGCGCTCCAGATACACGCCATCGCTGCGATAGAGCAATATCATTTGCGTCTTTTTCAGCGGCCTGGATTTTTTCTCCCGCCGACCCGGAAAATCTGTCTCGACACCAAGCTGATGCGCCATACAATCGCTGTTCAATGGGCAAAGGTCGCACTTCGGTTTGCTGCGCGTACATACGGTTGCGCCAAGATCCATCATTGCCTGTGTGTATGCGGCAACATTTTCTTTTGGCGTGTGTTGGTCAGCATAGTGCCAGAGGTCCCGTGCTACCGACGATTGACCTGGCCAACCTGCGACCATGTGAAACCTCGCCAACACTCGTTTGACGTTGCCCTCCAGAATCGGATGGCGCTGACCGCTGGATAAAGCCAGAATCGCGCCGGCCGTCGACCGGCCGATGCCGGGCAGCGCGATTACATCGTCAAAGCGATGCGGAAATTCGCTGTCGAAGTCATCGCGAATAATGCTGGCCGCCTTGTGCAGGTTTCTTGCTCTCGCGTAGTAGCCGAGGCCGGACCAGAGGTGCAAGACGTCATCCAGATCCGCATTCGCCAATGCAACAGGGTTCGGAAAGGCTTTCATGAAGCGGGCGAAGTAAGGAATGACCGCGGTCACCTGCGTTTGCTGCAGCATGATCTCGGAAATCCAGACACGGTATGGTGTCGGGTTTTTCTGCCAAGGCAGGTCTTTGCGACCGTTCAAATCAAACCAGCGAAGAATATTCTCTGCAAGATTTTCTGAACTCATTCCTGCGGCACTTCGCTAAGCGCCAGCTGCTGGTTTTTCTTGCCAATTGCCAGCGCTT
>SMVA01272008.1_pt1 | contig 11236 bp, 8 predicted proteins | sample 2456451 | NCBI WGS metagenome assembly SMVA01 (sample SAMN11095933, study PRJNA526329) | marine sediment metagenome | biome: Marine sediment; feature: Surficial sediment; material: Deep marine sediment; isolation source: Hadal surficial sediment | place: Pacific Ocean | collected 2014-05 | depth 0-1...
ACCGCGGCGGCCAGCACGCCCAGAAAGACCTGTAGGCCAGTGGTCACGCGTCCCCCTCCGACCCGGGAGGTGCCACGCGCCCGGCCGTGACCTCTTCGGACGGCCGGTTACGAAGCACCCGAAACACGCGAGGCCATATGAAAATAAGGGGCAGGCGCCGCTCCAGAACCGTCAACTGGACGCTCATCCCCGTCCGGCGCTCCACCTTACGTAACACATAAGGGAGCCAGTTTTCGAAGGTCAGTACGTGCTTCAGCCATCGGGCGGTCACCCTGAGCTTGCTGAAGTTGAAGTACACGAATCTTCTGAGCCGAGCCAGCCGCCCCGGCGGGCGCGCGGAGCGGTACCCGTGCCCCTCACGCACGACCAGCCCCTCGCTCGACGCATCTGAGAGCAGCTTTTCGTATGTCTCCACAAGGTAGGCACGTTGAGCCTCAAACACCGAGCTGGCCCGCGAACCCGACTCTGGTCGGATCTCACTTCGATAACACATGGCGATCATCTCGCGGGTCAGCGTTTCGGCGGTGAACGGAACGGCCACATAAGGCGCTGCCCAATCGAGAACCGTCCACCGCGCCGCCGCCAAGCAGTCATCGAGCCACTGCCCGGCAGTCACATCCCTCACATAAAGAACGCCAACCTCCTGAATCATGCGGGAGATCATGAAGTGATCTCGCGACCGGGCCGAAAGTTCGCGCTCGAAATCGCGCGCACTGATGATCAGGCACTTGGCGATCGGCCCGTCTGTACCCTCCGGTGTGTAGGCGATCACGTTCGGGGGCAACAACCATGCGAGCGACGCCATGAGCCTGGGCGGCCGGTGGGTGAAGCCTCGGCGGCGCAACTCCCGGTACGTCCCGACGTATTCCTCGACCACGACCACCAGATCGTATGCGCTGTATCGGTCCGGCGCGGCCCCGAGTTGGTGGGATCCATAGAGCAGCACGGCTCGGACCTGTGTCCCGGCGACGTCGACCAGGGATTGGGCCAATCGTTGTGCGGGCTGCCCACCGGCACGGGTCATTCCGGTCGCTCGATCCGGTCGGAGGTGTCAGACGTGGACGCTCTCTCCATCGATCCGACGGCCTCCGCCTTGGGCGTGTCCGTTGCGGGCTGGAGCGTCTCCGGAATCTGGTTCGAGACCGCGGCGGCGCCGCGCAGATTCACGAGGTCCTTCCGCATCCGATCCTCCATCTCCTTGAGCCAGCGGGAAAAATCCTTGGGGTCCGTCGGTGTGTCGAAGGGTCCGGAAACACTCACACGGCTGCGGACCGTATGCACCCCATTGAGCATGTCTCTGAGCCGACCACACGGCAAAATCCCATCCGCCGTCGCCAGATACACCTTCCACTGCCGGTACCGCAAGAGCGTGTCTACCGCTCCCCGCCGGAAAGGCTGCAGTTCGCCATCATGCGAGCGTGTTCCCTCCGGGTACACGATGATCGGAACCCGGGGGTCTCGGGCCACCGCCCGGAGCACCCCAAGTTGCCTCTTCAGCCCACCCATGGGGTCCAAGACCGGATAGTCATAGAGTTTGATCAGCCGCGAGATGACAGGTACCCAGCGTGCGTACCGTTTACGCGTGACGATGCGCGAATACCCTTTCTCAACGCATCGGATGACGATGGGGATATCCAGGAGCGACTGGTGATTCATCAACACGAGCACGCCCGGAGCGAAAGGGATCACCGGGAACGGCTCGAACTTACCGCCCCCGATAAACCGGATCCCGCCGATCATTGCGGACGCAAGCCCCCGCAACCAGACCGCCAACACCCGGTCCTTCCGACCCGGAGCCGCCCACACCATCGGCGTGACAATCAGTCTCTGAACCACGTCGGCAAGTACCAAAAACCCGCCGATGGTGGCGACGGTCAAAAACCCTCTTAGTTTCATGGCATCAAACGCTAACGGCATGTGGAGGGACACTTCAAGCGCCACGACGCGGTCCACAGACACCAGGAGGAATTTAGGGTTATGGAGTTGACGGAATACGGCTTCAAGAACGCAGTGGGTGCTTTCTTCGAAATGCCCACGAGTGACGCACGGAAGATCCTCCCGGCCCACCTCCAGCCGTTGGAGGTCCAACACGAGCGCAGTATCCTCGCCATTACTGCGTTCCAGTTCACCGAAAGCATGGTGGGCGAGTACGACGAGGTTGTCATGTCGGTCATCGTCCCTCCGATGATGGAGACCGGCCGGCCCCTTCCGAAGGCGGCCTTCTTCCCCTTCACGGTCGGTGTGACCACGGATGCCTCACGCCAGCATGCCATCGAACGCTGGCACCTTCCTCACTATATGAAAAATCTGGATATGGCTTTCACGGAGACCGACGACGAGCTGTCGCTGAGCATCTCCGACGACGGTCAGCCTGTCCTGGACCTGAGTGTGACGAACTTCCCGGGAGCCCCGGAGACCGTCCTCTTCAACGCCTTCACGGTCAACGAAGAAGACCGCTTCAAGGTCAATATCCTAATGGATGGCCCGCACACCGAACACGAAGAGGAAGCCGGCTCGCTCACGTTACATCCTCACGAGATGACCAAGGGGCTGACGCTCGACGACATCTCATCCGTTCCGTTTCGGGAAGAGTGGTTCCACGGCGGGCGACAGACGTTCGAGGAACTGGAAAAGATCTGACGCGGCCGAGGCGAGGCCGTACGACCCTGAGAGCATCAACATGGCGTCCCGGCCCTAAGTCCGCCCAGGAGTAGCCGGGTCCAACTGCGGGTCCGGCTCGGGGTCCGGCTCGGGGTCCGGTTGCGGATCCACGTGGGGCTCTACATGGACCAACGCATCGAGGATCCGCAGGTCCGAGTGAAGGAGCCTGTCCTTGACCAGATGTGCGATATCGTGCCCCTCCCGTACCGAGATTTCACCCTCCACCTCGACATGAATATCAACCCACAGCGCCAGACCGCTCTGCCGGACCCGAAGTAAATCCACCCCGCGGACGCCGGGCACGGATTCGGCGATCTCCCGGATGCGGTCGCGAACTTCCTTCGGAGCAGTCACGTCCAGCACCTCGCGGAGCGAAGTGCGGAACAGCCGAACACCGTTGAACGTGATCACAACACACGCGACCAGCGCCGCCCAATCGTCGGCGCTCTCGAAACCCTCGCCGGCCGTCAACGCCACGCTGATGCCGATGAACGCCGCGAGCGAGGTCAGCGCGTCGGACCGATGATGCCATGCATCCGCGTTCAGGGACCGGCTGCCGATCGCCCGCGCCTGGGCCGACAACACCCGGAACATCAACTCCTTGGCGATCAGCACACCGACCAGAACCAACAGCGTGAAACTCTCCGGGACCTCCTGCGGGCTCAGGATCGCTTGGACGGCGCCGATCGCGATACCCACGGCCGCCAGGAGAAGAACCGTGGAGACCACGAGCGAGGCCAGAGGTTCCGCCTTGCCCAGTCCGTATGGATATCGGTCCGACTGGGGCACCGCGCTGACCCGGAGCCCACCCCAAACCAGAAGCCCGCTGAAGATGTCGAGAACCGACTCCACGCCGTCCGCGACGAGGGCAAAGGAATTTCCGATGACCCCGGTTGCGATCTTCGTGGCCGCAAGAAAGGCGCTCGCCACGACGCCGATCGCCGCTACTCGTGTGCCTTGTCGAACCGCTCGGTTGAGCTGTTCGGGCGTGCTGAAACTTCCTCCGGCGTGATTCATACTTGGAAAATGTAACGCCGACGAAACGGTGCCAACCGTAGGGAATCACAGCGCCCAAGCGGGGTCGGGTGGACGGTGGCGCCCGACTGACGCCTCGGGCGGTATGGACAACCCCGATAGCCCTTTTTAGAATCCTCCGCCTCGACCGAACGAAAGGCCGGACCTCGTTCGGGCAGAGGTGCCTCTGCGCACCACACTTGTTCGTGTCCAGGAGGAAGGGAAGGAATGATCTCCGTTGAGGGTGTGACCAAACGATTCGGTGAGCTCGTCGCCGTACGAGATCTCGACTTCGAGATCGACAGGGGCGAGGTGGTCGGATTTCTTGGACCCAACGGTGCCGGTAAGACGACGACCATGCGGATGTTGACCGGTACGCTGGAGCCGGATGAGGGCCGCGTTCTCTATGACCAGGTGCCGATCAGCCAGGATCTCACGGCCGCCAAGGAACGCCTGGGATATCTGCCCGAGACCAACCCTCTTTATGAGGAGATGCTGGTGGTGGAGTACCTGGAGTACGCGGCCCAACTCCGTATGCTCTCCCCGGCCACGGCGAGGTCCGCCATCTCCGACGCCGTGGACGAGACGGGCATCGATGACGTGTTTTTTCGCCCGGTTTCGGAGTTGTCGAAGGGATACCGGCAGCGCGTGGGGCTCGCGGCAGCCATCCTTCACCATCCCGAAATCTTGGTGCTCGACGAGCCCACGGAAGGGCTGGACCCCAACCAACGGGTGGACATCCGGAACCTGGTGAGCGAACTGGGTAAAGAGCGAACCGTGTTGCTCAGCACCCATGTCCTGCAGGAGGTCGAGGCGACGTGCACCCGCTTGCTCATCATCAACCGAGGTTCACTGGTGGCGAGCGGTACGGTGGCTGAACTTCTCTCTGCGGGTAAGGGAAGGTCGCATTATACGGTCGAGGCCGAGGGTGAGGGGGTGGCCGAGGCGCTGAGCCGGCTCCCCGGGGTGGACTCCCACACCGTCGAGCAAGTAGAGGGCCGCACGCGGGTAAAGCTCGAGGTGTCAGGGAGCGATGAGCTGCGCCCCGAGATCTCACGCATGGCCAACGAACGCCAGTGGGTGCTCTGGGAGTTACATCGAGGCCAGGCTTCGCTCGAGCAGCTCTTCCGGGAACTGACGACCGAGGCGGACGAGGGCGGAGACAATCTCGCGTCGGACCCGGAAGCGGCACCGCCTGTCTCCGAAGAGGACGCAACGGCGCCGCCCATCTCCGAAGAAGACTCGGAGGCGGAATCATGAAGCGAATTCGGACCGTGGCACGACGCGAGGTGTCGAGCTTCTTCGACCACCCCACGGCCTACATCCTGGTGGTGGCGTTCTTGGGGTTGGGGCTCTTCCTCACCTTCCGGACCATCTACGCAGCGGGGGTCGCAACGCTCCGGCCCTTCTTCGATCTGCTTCCGTGGCTTTTCGCGATCTTCATTCCCGCCCTCACGATGCGCGCGCTCGCCGAGGAGCGGCGAAGCGGCACGCTGGAGTGGCTGCTCTCCCATCCGCTCCGCGAATCCGAAGTGATTTTGGGCAAGTTCATCGGCAATTGGCTCCTCGTGCTCGTCGCCCTCGGCGGCACGGTCCCCACCGCCTTTGGCCTGCTCAAAGTGTCCGAGGCGGACGGTGGGATCATGATGGCGGAGTACATCGGTGGGGGACTGCTGGCCGCCCAAGGTGTGGCCATCGGCCTCTGGGCGTCGAGCCTGACACGGAATCAGATCACGGCGTTCATGTTGGCCACTTCGGTCTCGTTCACGCTCGTGATCATCGGCACACCTGTGGTGCTCATCGGACTTCCGCCGGCGCTGGGTGTAGCCGTGTCGAATCTCTCCGTCTTGGGACACTTCGAAAACGTGGCCCGCGGCGTGGTAGACCTGAGAGACGTGATCTACTTCGTGTCGACGGCTGGACTCTTCCTGTTCATGGCGGTCGGCACCATGAGCCGCGAACGGCTGAGCGCCGGCCGGAGCGCCCACCGGCGGCTCCGCACGGGAACGGCGGCACTGGTTGCGATGGTGGTCGTGCTGAACCTTCTCGGTGGGAATATCCGGGGCCGACTCGATCTCACGAAGGAAGGCCTCTACACACTCTCCGACGGCACACGAGAGATTCTGGGTGGGCTCGACGACATCGTGACCCTGAAGCTGGTGATCTCCGACGGGCTTCCGGCCGAGCTCCAGTCGTCGCTTCGTGACGTGGCGGATCTGGTCGCCGACCTGCGACGAGCCGCGGGTGGCCAACTCGTCGTCGAAAATCTGAATCCGAACGACGATGAAGAGGTGGCGAGGGACGCACGGAACCTCGGCATCACACAGAACGAGTTCAACGTGTTGCGGGACGACGAGTTCGTGGTACGGCGTGGCTGGTTCGGACTGGCACTTCTCTATGCCGATAAACGTGAAGTCATCCCGTTCATCAACCGGACGGATGATCTCGAATTCCGGCTCGTCTCGGCGATCTCCGCGATGACCACGGAAGAGCGTGCGGGTGTGGCCTTCCTCACGGGTTTCGGCGCTCAGGGACCCGGGACGTTCCCCTCGTTTGCGCGGGGGTTGTCCGAGCGGTACGACCTCCGAACGATCGACCTCTCGGTGGACACGGTGCCGGAGTTGAGCCGTGACACGTTGGACATCGTGGTGGTCGCGGGTCCCCAACAGCCTCTGAGTGCACCCGCGGTGGAGGCGATCGAATCTTTCATCGACGCTGGAGGATCCGCGCTCTTCTTGATCGATAAGCATCAGGTATCCCCCGAGTCACCTTTCATGTACCCCATCTTTACGGGTTTGGAGTCGTTCCTCGAAGCAAGAGGAGTGGGAACCGACGCCGGTGTGGTCCTGGACCATGGCTCCAACGCCAGGATCTCCATGGGGCAGCAGGGGATCTTCAACGTGGTGCGCCCCTACCCGCTCTGGCCCATAACGGTGAGGGGAGACGCGCACACCACCACGCGTGACTTGAACAACTTGAGCGTGGGGTGGGCGACGGTTCTCACGGTGACGGACAGCGCCGTTCAGCGACTCTGGGTGACCACCGAGCTCGGCGCCATCCAGAGGGCGGGCGGAATCATCATGCCCGATGCGCTTCTGGAGCCCGATCGGGACGACTTCCAGACGGTGACGGTGGCCGTGGCGCTGGATCCTTCGGCGACCGACGATGGCGAGTCCTCAGGAAGAGAAGACGATTCGGCCAAGGGAGGCCGGATGATCGTCATAGGTGACGTGGACTTCCTGCAGGAGCAGTTCCTCCAGTCCAACCCCCAGAATCTGGTGTTCGCCCTGAACGCCATCGATTGGCTGGCTCAAGACGAGGCCCTGATCGGGATTCGCTCGAAGCTTCGGACACCACCTGTGATGTCGTTTACGTCTGAATTCCAGAGAGTGGCGCTCAAGTGGGGGAACCTGGTAGGAGTGCCGCTGCTCTTCATCTTGTTGGGTGTGGTTCGCGTGACCGGCCGGCGCAGACGGGCCGAAACGCGCTGGAAAGAGGCGCCGTCATGAGTGAGAAGACGCTGAAAAGCATCTTGGCGGTGCTCGGCGTTCTGGTTGCGTTGTGGCTCGGCTCTGTACTGCTCTCCGGAAGGGGCGGGGGGGGACCGGCCCCCGGCGGCCTCGCCTCGCTCCTCGAGGGCCTGGACGAGACCACCGTGAGCCAGATCCGTATTGTGGGTCCGAGCCAGACCGTGTCGCTGCAGCGGAGCAGTGGTATTTGGACGGTAAACGGAAATATCGCGGATTCGGCGGTCGTGACACGCTTCTGGAGAGCCGTCATGGACGCCCAAGTGGGGGGAGTCGTGGCCAACAACCCCAGAAACCACGAGCGGATGGGGTTGTCCACAGACAGCGCGTGGGCGGTGGACTTCACCCTCGTCGACGGCGGCACGGTGTCCGCGCTCGTAGGAAAGACCGGGCCGATTTTTCCCAGCGGGTATATGCGGCTTCCCGATCAGGACGCCGTTGTGGTCGTGTCCGGAGACTTTCGCCCCACCGTGGTCCTGAGCGTCACGGAGTGGCGGGACAAGACGATCCTACGGGTCGATACGGCCGCCGTGGTTCGTGTCGTGCTGGAGACGGACGAGGGGACCCACGTGGCCGAACGGGCCGACACGACATGGTCGGTCGATGGGGAACCCGCGAACGCCAACACGATGCGCGTGCTCCTGGACGAGCTCGCGCATCTGCTTGCCGTCGGGTTCGTGGAGGATGATGGTGAGGTCTTCGAGGAAAACCCAACGCGGGTGATCGCCCTCGGGGCAGAAGCCGACACGTTGGGAATCGTTACGATCACGGGGGAGGCAGGCACGCGTCACGCCCGCACACCCGGAAGTGCCGATGTGTTCGAGATTCCGAGCTTCCGGGCCGAGCGCGTCGCGCCGGCCATCGAGGCCCTCGGTCTACCGGACGCCGGCGGCGCCTGAGCCGGGGGGACCGAAGAAGGCTGGACCCGCTCAGCCCTACTCGGGTATTTCGAAAACGACAGTCGCGGCTTTGCCGCGTGTACAACGGCGGCTCGCCGCCTACCTGAGGTTCTCAGGAGAATACTCGTGCTTGGCTTCGCAAGGACCCGACCCAGACTGATCCTGCCGGCCGCGGCGTTCGCCGTTCTGGCCGCGACTCCCGCCCTTGCCGCCCAGGACCGAGACGCGGCCAACCCGGACTCCGTGTCGCTCCATGAGAGGGCTAAGGAGGTCCAGGCACGCTTCGAGCGTTTTCGAGAGGAGCGCATCCCTCCGGAACTGGCGGGATACGGGCGCGGGTGCGACGAAATCGTTGGCCGGTTTTGCCTTCGCTTCGAGGACGGTGAAGACGAGAGCGAATGGACCGTGCCCGAGGAGCCCATCGAATTCGGCATGGCGCGGGTCCAGGTGCTTCAGGAACTCGCCGAGATCCACCGCCAGATCCCCCGCGATTCGTGGATTTTGGGCCAGCGTGTCTTCTACATGGGAGAGGTGGGTAATTGGCAGGGCGCGGAAAGACTGATCCGCAGTTGCGGCGGCGGAAACTGGTGGTGCACGTCGCTGCTCGGATTCGTGAAGCACGAACAAGGAGACTGGAACACGGCCGCCGACCTGTTCGCGTTGGCCATCACCCAGATGCCCGAGGGCGAAACCTTCCTCTCGCTTGGGCTTCTCCTGGATCCCGACGCATTGGAGGTCTATGAGAATGCGTCCGATCAGGCCGCCGCCGAGGAGCGACTGTGGCTGCTTTCCGACCCGCTCTATTTGGTGGACGGAAACGACCGGATGACGGAGCAGTACGCCCGGGCGGTTCTCATCCGCATGCGGCGTGAGGCCGTCAACCCGTACGGCGTGGAGTGGGGCGACGACATCGAGGAACTCACCCTCCGTTATGGGGCTGAGCGTGCGTGGGAGCGGCGACGGAGCTTACCGAACGGCACGCTCCAGGACACACGCAGCATCGTGGGTCGGCATCATCCGAAGAGCCAGGAATTCCTTCCACCGGACCTGGCTCTCGAAGATCCGGCACAGGTGGCTCCCGGTGATTGGACCCTGGAGCAGCGTCGCCCGTGGACCGGGTACGCGCCTCCCTACGCCCCGGACCTCAACGCCCTCGAGACCCAAGTCGCCCGTTTTCGGCGTGGAGATTCGCTGCTCGTCGTTGGGGCTTTCGCGCCTCAGGAAGAGGATGCCACGGTGGACAGCCGCCGGCAGAGTATGAATCCACGTATCGTCGATCTTCGTGCGCAGCGGAACGAGGATCGGGGGGACCAACAGGCCCGCCTCAATCCATTCGGCGCGCCCCCTGAAGAACCGCTGCCGCTCCCCGTCGAGGAACGCCAGCCTGAAGGCCCCGTGCAATCCGCCCTCTTCCTGATCGACACTGAGAGCGGCGAGCAGCACGAAGTCCGGGGTGAGGGTCCGAGTGGCGTGTACCAACTCCAGGTGCCGAATGGACGTTATGTGGTCGGCATCGAAGCCTTCAGCCCCGATGCGAAACAGGCCTGGCGGGACCGCCACGGACTGTGGCAAGATCCGCTCGCCCCCGGTTTGGCGGCGGTCTCGGACCTGCTGATCCTGGCGGGTGGCGGAGAGATCCCGACGTCACTCGAGGAGGCGCTACCGACCGCACTTTCGGCGGTTCGCGTTCGGGCCGGCGAACCGTTCAAGCTGGCGTGGGAGTTATACGGACTCCAGATCGGAGAGTCGGCGACCGTGCGCATCGGCATCGACGAGGGCGGCGTGGGCTTCTTTCGTGCAGTGGGCCAGTTCCTGCGGGTGCTCCAGCCGGACTCCCCCGTGCTGATGACGTACCAAGACGCGGGGCCCGACGTCTTGGGCACGGTCTTCCGCTCGGTTCAGCTCAGTCTACCCCCCGACCTGGAGCCGGGAGAATACACACTGACAGTGGAGATTGCGCTTGCCGGTCGTGAGCCCATGACAGTGCCGCGACCGATCATCATCGTGCCGTAGGCCCCTAGGCCTCCTTCTTTAGGCCTCCTTCTTTCCGAAATCGACGCGCATCGTTTCGGACTCCTCCCGCCGAAGCTCCTTCAGGTCGTCGTGGATGCCCTGCGTCAGTTCACGCTCTTCACGGAGTGCCGTGAGGAGCCCCTCGGCTTCCCTTGCCTCGACGCTCAGCCTCCCCGAAGTGGCCAGCACACGATCGACCACCGCCCTCTGACTGGTCATGGACTCGAGGCTGGCCCGGATCTCTCTGAGTAACGCATCGGCACGCTCGAGACGCACCTCTGACTGTGCGATCTGTTGCTGCCGCACCTCGATACCATCGAGCGCCTCGGTCATCACTTCCGCCTTGGCGCGCACTTCCTCCAGCACTTCGGCGGCGCTCTGTACTTCGTCACGCGCCGCGGAGATGGCCCTCACATCCGCGAGCGTTCTCTCTGTCGTAGCAAACAACTCCTGCACGTCGCTCCGGACCTGACTGACACCCTCCTGTCTGGCGAGCAGAGTTTCGATCGACTGTGCGAGTTCCTGCTCCACCCCGTCGAGTTCCGCAAGTTTCTCCTCGAAGCGCGTGATCCGCTTTTCGGCAAAGCGGAGGCTGCCGGCCCTGGCCTCCAGCAGGTCCGCCCGCTGCCCAATCTGGTCGGACTGCTCTTCGGCGATGACGAGACCCTCCTTCACCACTCGGATCTGATCCTCCAAGGACTGGACTGCCTCCGCCGCCTCCTTCCGGAGGGTCGACGCGCTCTCGAGCTGCTCCACCGCCTTGGACAGAGATTTCTCCCCGCGCCGAATGTCCGCCATCACGCGGTCGGCCCGTTGGGAAAGTAGAGTGAGACCCTCGGCACGCTCAGCCGCAGAGTCGACCCCGTCACCCAACTCGGCCATTCGCTGCTCGGCCTGCCGAACCGAAGCTACGACCTCCTCGATGGTTTCCCGTACTTCGTCCGCCTTTTCAGCGTTGCGGGTCACGGCCTTGAACCGGTTATCCGCATCCACGAGGCTCTCGAGCAGGTTGCTGGTGCGGTCGTCCAATTTTGTGCCGATCTGCTGGAGCTCCGACATCCGCACTTCGAGTTCGTCGAAGGATTCGCGACGCTCGTCCAGGTCGGATGCCGCCGCCACGAC
>SMVA01105697.1_pt1 | contig 11232 bp, 8 predicted proteins | sample 2456451 | NCBI WGS metagenome assembly SMVA01 (sample SAMN11095933, study PRJNA526329) | marine sediment metagenome | biome: Marine sediment; feature: Surficial sediment; material: Deep marine sediment; isolation source: Hadal surficial sediment | place: Pacific Ocean | collected 2014-05 | depth 0-1...
TAAAATTTGCCTAAATTGCCTTGAAAAAGTGTGAACCCGGTCATTTCCTCCGCAGTTTCGGCGATCAGCTCCGGGTGATTGACCAGCGCCGCCAGCAGTATCTGGGCCTTGCGGCGCAGCAGCAGGTCCGGAGCCTGGCGCGCACCCAGCCCGGCGGAGACCGCCCCCGAGGTGGTGCGGCCAAGCTGCCGGCGGCCCGATTGGTGCGCCCCTTGGCGCCGCCAGCGTCCCCCCTGGTCCGTCCCTTGGCCCGCAACTCGAGGGCGCCGCGAGGTTCGCCGGCCCCAGATTCCGTAGCCGAACTGGTGTTCGAAGCGGCGGCTCAGAGCGTCCCGGTAGGCCGCCTGCAGACCTTCGTCCCCGATCCCGCGAATCCGCTTGTCCAGGGCCGCGATCAGGGCGGCCTGGCGCTCCGGGGTTTCGAAGCGGCGGCCATCGGTCTCCATCAGCCACAGCAACTCGGACAGCGGCCGCGCGGCGGCCAGCACCGCCCGCAGCGCCGCCGGGCCCTGGCCCTGGACCAGGCTGTCCGGGTCCTCGCCCTCGGGCAACGCCGCAAAGCGCAGGGAGCGCCCGGGCCGCAGCAGGCCGATGGCGCGCTCAGCGGCCCGGAAACCAGCGCGGCGCCCGGCCGCGTCGCCATCCAGGCACAACACCGGCTCGTCGGTCAGGCGCCAGAGCTCGGCGATCTGCTCTTCGGTGATTGCGGTGCCGAGCGGCGCGACTGCTGCCGGAAAGCCGGCCTGGCCGAGGGCGATCACATCCATGTAGCCCTCGCAAACGATGAGTTCGCCGGTGTCGTGGGCGGCCTGGCGCGCGCGCGCCAGATTGTAAAGCACCCGGCCTTTGTGGAACAGCGGGGTCTCGGGGGAGTTGAGGTACTTGGCCCGGGACTCGCCCAGCGCCCGGCCGCCGAATGCAATCGTCCGGCCGCGGCGGTCGGTGATCGGAAAGACGACGCGGTTGAAAAAATAGTCCCGTGGCGCGTCCCGGGGCGCGTCATGGGGCGTCTCGCCGAGCTTGATCAGACCGGCCTCGGCCAACTGCGCATCGTCCAGACCGCGGGCGTTGAGCGCAGCGCGCATTTGGCCGCGCTTGTCCGGGGCGAAGCCGAGCCGGAACGTAGTGACAGTCTCCGGGCGCAAGCCTCGGGATGTTAGGTAGGCGCGTGCGGCAGCGCCCTCGGGCCCGGCCAGCCGATCCTCGAACCAGACGGCGGCGGCCTCGACAACGTCGTAGAGATCGGCGCGTCGGCGCGCGGCGGCGCGCTCCTCGGGCGAGGATTGCGGCACCTGCAGGCCCGCCTCCCCGGCCAGGCGCTCGACCGCCTCGGGGAACGACAGCCCCTCCATGCGCATGACGAAGCCGATGGAATCGCCGTGGGCGCCACAGCCGAAGCAGTGATAGAAGCCCTTGTCCTCGCTGACCGTGAACGACGGCGTCTTCTCGTTGTGGAACGGGCACAGCCCGGAATGCTCGCGGCCGCGCCGGGTCAGCTTGACCCGGCGCCCGACGACGCCGGCCAGCGGCACCCGCGCGCGGATCTCATCGAGGAATTCCGGGGGAAAGGCCATATTTTTCGAATCCGGTCGCAGTCCTGGAGTGTGCCGGTCGCAGTCCGGGAGTATGAAAGACTTTAACCCACGAGGCCCGAGTCGCGCAGTGACCGAATCGGCCCTCATTGGGGCGGCCTGTGGAGCGATTGGTGGAAACCCTGTGGACGAGCCCGCGATAAGCCTGGGCAAGAAAATAGAAACCTGGGGGAAAGTATTCGCCCCCGGCGCCCCGGAATTCTTAAGCCAGGCGCTCCTTGACCAGCGCGCTCGCCTTGCCGAACTCCATGCGCCCGGCGTAGCGTTCCTTGAGCGCCGCCATGACCCGGCCCATGTCCTTGATGGTCGCGGCCCCAAATTCATCGATGATTTCCTGGACCGCGCCCCGTACCTGGTCAGCATCCATTTGCTTGGGCAGGAAGCGTTGGATGACTTTGATCTCCTCGGCCTCCTTGTCGGCCAAGTCCTGGCGGTCACCCTTTTGGAAGAGCTCGATCGATTCGCGGCGCTGGCGCACCATCTTCTGCAGCAGATCGAGAATGTCGTCGTCGCTGATGCCCTCGCTGTTGCCCTTTCCGCGGGCGGCGATGTCCCGATCCTTGAGCGCGGCCAGAATCAGGCGCAGCGTCGAGACCGCGCAGGCGTCTTTGGCCCGCATGGCGTCCTTTAGCGTGTCACTCAGTTCAGTGCGGAACATGATCGAGGCCTCAGCCCTCCCGACGGCGGCGCGAGGGTAGCGGAATTCCCGCCAAATGGCAAAGTTTCAGAAATGCACTAAGTTATTGATAGTGCTTATATAAATTATTTTTCTTGCGCTTGACCCGGCGGGACCTTTCCCGTAAACACTAGGCCGCTTCGGCTGGCGCGGCCGGGCGATTCGCGACCGGTTTCTCATACTCGATACCCGGAATATCCCCCAAACCGCGCGCCGCGGCCCCCGTCGTTACACCCTCGCGTTGATACTGGGACGCGCCTTCATGACCGCTGCCAACACCGCCGCCGCCTCGGTCCAAGGGACCGGGGCGAATCCTTCCACGCGCCCGGCCTGGGCCACCGGCGCTCCCACGGGCGTTCTGGCACTGGCCGATGGCACCGCGTTCTGGGGCCACGGACTGGGCGCCACTGGGCGGGCGGTCGGCGAGGTCTGCTTCAACACCTCGATCACCGGCTATCAGGAAATTCTGACCGACCCCTCCTACGCCGGGCAGATCATCACCTTCACCTTCCCCCACATCGGCAACGTCGGCGCCAATCCCGAAGACATCGAGGCCCCGGCGCCGGCGGCGCGCGGGCTGGTGCTGCGCGCCGGGATCACCGAGCCGTCCAGTTGGCGTGCGGCGCAACACCTGGACGCCTGGCTCAAGGCCCACAACCTGATCGGCATCTCCGGCATCGACACCCGCGCCCTCACCCGGCGCATCCGCGATCTGGGCGCGCCTCAGGGCTGCATCGCCCATGACCCGGATGGCGCTCTGGATTTCGCCGCGATGGCGGCCGAGGCGGCCGGCTGGCCGGGCTTGGAGGGCATGGACCTGGCCAAGGAGGTGTCCTGCCGCCAGAGCTACGAATGGGACCAGACCGCCTGGGCGCTGGGCCAGGGCTACGGCACTCTGACGGCGCCCCGGCATCACGTGGTGGCGGTCGATTATGGCGCCAAGCGCAACATCCTGCGTTGCCTGGCTTCGCTCGGCTGCCGGGTCACCGTGGTCCCGGCCGAGACCCGCGCCGCCGACATTCTGCGGCGGGCGCCCGACGGCGTGTTCCTGTCCAACGGTCCCGGCGACCCGGCGGCGACCGGGGCTTACGCGGTGCCGGCTATTAAGGAGCTGCTGGCGGCGGGGCTCCCGATCTTCGGCATCTGTCTGGGCCACCAGTTGCTGGCGCGCGCGCTCGGCGCGACCACTCGAAAGATGCACCTGGGCCACCGCGGCGCCAACCACCCGGTCAAGGACCTGGCCACGGGCCGGGTCGAGATCACCAGCCAGAATCACGGCTTCGTGGTCGATCCGGAGACCCTGCCCGAAAACGTCGAGGTCAGCCACGTCTCCCTCTTCGACGGCTCCAACGAGGGCCTGCGCGTGAAAGACCGCCCAGTCTTCTCGGTCCAGTACCACCCGGAAGCGTCGCCAGGTCCGCGCGACAGCCACTACCTGTTCGAGCGGTTTGTCGGGATGATGGAGACAGCTAAGAAAACGAAAAAGCGTTGAACCACAGAGCGAGGCACAGAGACACAGAAAAGAAGTATGAGGACCAACAGGGAACTGACTAAATGGCTGAACCATCTGTCCTAGGTGAACGGGATTCTTTGACCGAGTCGGTCATCGGTCTTGCCATCGAAGTACACCGTGCTCTAGGTCCGGGACTATTGGAGTCTGCTTACCAGGAGTGTCTCTGCTACGAATTGAAGACCAATGGCATCGCGTTCGGGCGCTAAGTCGCCCTGCCTGTCATCTACAAAACGGTGAAGTTGGATTGCGGATATCGCATGGACTTGGTGATCGGCGACCAACTGATCGTGGAATTGAAAACCGTCGAGAAGATTCTCCCCATCCATGAGGCGCAACTATTGACCTACCTGAAACTGAGCGAAATACGAACCGGATTGCTCCTCAACTTCAACACAGCGGTCTTGAAAAACGGCATCAAGCGAATGGTCTTATGATGCTCATATCGTTTCTAGCTTCTCTGTGCCTCTGTGTCTCTGTGGTTCAGTTTTCCTTATTGCTGGTTTAACCCATGCCCAAACGTACTGACATATCTTCGATCCTGATCATCGGCGCCGGGCCTATTGTTATTGGGCAGGCTTGCGAGTTCGATTATTCGGGGGTTCAGGCCTGCAAGGCGCTCAAGGCCGAGGGCTACCGGGTGATCCTGGTCAATTCCAACCCGGCCACCATCATGACCGATCCGGGGTTGGCGGACGCCACCTACGTCGAGCCGATCACCCACGATACCCTGGCCAAGATCATCGCCCGCGAGAAGCCCGACGCGCTGTTGCCGACCATGGGCGGCCAGACCGCGCTCAATATGGGGCTCGAGCTGGCGCGCTCAGGGGTGCTGGAGGAATTCGGCGTCGAGATGATCGGCGCCCGCGCCGAGGTCATCGCCAAGGCCGAGGAGCGCGATTTGTTCCGCGCCGCCATGACCAAGATCGGCCTGACCATGCCGCGCTCGCGCATCGCGCGCTCCTTCGAGGCGGCGCAGGAGGCGCTGGCCGAGATCGGGCTGCCGGCGATCATCCGGCCGTCCTATACCCTCGGCGGGCTCGGCGGCGGCATCGCCTACAACAGCGACGAGTTCGAGGACATCGTGGTATCGGGCCTGCGCGCCTCGCCGATCGGCGAGGTGTTGATCGAGCAATCGGTGCTCGGCTGGAAGGAGTTCGAGATGGAGGTGGTCCGCGACAGCGCGGACAACTGCATCATTATCTGCTCGATCGAGAACGTCGATCCCATGGGTATCCATACCGGGGATTCGATCACCGTGGCCCCGGCGCTGACCTTGACCGACAAGGAATACCAGATCATGCGCGACGCCTCGATCGCCTGCCTGCGCGAGATCGGCGTCGATACCGGCGGCTCCAACGTGCAATTCGCTGTCAATCCCGAAGACGGCGAATTGGTCATCATCGAGATGAACCCGCGGGTCTCGCGATCCTCGGCGCTGGCCTCCAAGGCGACCGGCTTTCCGATCGCCAAGGTCGCGGCCAAACTGGCGGTCGGCTACACCCTGGACGAGCTGGACAACGAAATCACCAAGGTGACCCCGGCCTCCTTCGAGCCGAGCATCGACTACGTGGTCACCAAAATCCCGCGCTTTACTTTCGAGAAGTTCCCCGGCACCGAGCCCTTGCTCACGACCTCCATGAAGTCGGTCGGCGAGGCCATGGCGATCGGGCGCTGCTTTGCCGAATCCCTGCAAAAGGCCCTGCGTTCCCTGGAAACCGGCCTGACCGGGCTGAACGAAGTCGCGATCCCCGGCGCTCTCGACGCCGAGGGCAAGGTCGACCGCGAGGCGATCCTGACCGAGTTGAACAAGCCGCGCCCCGAGCGCATCCTGACCGCCGCCCAGGCCCTGCGCCACGGCCTCGGGCTGGACGAGGTCCAGGCGGCGACCAAATTCGATCCCTGGTTCCTCGACCAGCTCGCCGATCTGATCGCCGTCGAGGAGGTGCTGCGCGGCGACGGCCTGCCCGAGGATTTCGAGGGCTTCGCCCGGCTCAAGCGCCTGGGATTCTCCGACGCGCGCCTGGCCGAGATCACCGGTTCAACCGAAGCTGCGGTCACCGGCCGGCGCCACGCGCTCGGCCTGCACCCGGTGTTCAAGCGCATCGATACCTGCGCCGGGGAGTTCCCCTCGGACACGCCCTATATGTATTCGTCTTACGAGCATGCCAGCGCCGGCGTGATCGAGTGCGAGGCCGACCCCAGCGAACGCGACAAGGTCATGATCCTGGGCGGCGGGCCGAACCGGATCGGCCAGGGCATCGAGTTCGACTACTGCTGCGTCCACGCCGCCTACGCGCTCAAGGAAGCCGGTATCGAGACCATCATGGTCAACTGCAACCCGGAGACGGTATCGACCGACTACGACACTTCCGACCGGCTCTATTTCGAACCGCTGACCGCCGAGGACGTGATCGAGATCGCCCGCGTGGAACAGTCCCGCGGCAAGTTGCTCGGCGTGATCGTCCAGTTCGGCGGGCAGACGCCGCTCAAGCTGGCCCACGGGCTGGAGGCGGCCGGTCTACCGATCCTCGGCACCTCGCCCGACGCCATCGACCTGGCCGAGGATCGGCGCCGATTCCAGCAGCTGCTCGAAGGGACCGGACTCAGGCAGCCGATTAACGGCACCGCGACTTCGGCGGCGGAGGCGCGCGCGGTGGCCGAGCGGATCGGTTTCCCGGTGCTGATCCGGCCGTCCTACGTGCTCGGCGGCCGGGCCATGGAGATCGTCCACGACATGGCCCAGCTCGATCGCTACATCGTGTCCGCGGTCCAGGTCTCGGGCGCCAACCCGGTGCTCATCGACAGCTACCTGCGCGACGCCGTGGAGGTCGATGTCGATGCGCTCTCGGACGGCGAACGGGTTCATATCGCCGGCATTATGGAGCATATCGAGGAGGCCGGCATCCACTCCGGCGATTCCGCCTGCGCGCTGCCGCCGCACACCCTGAGCGAGGCGGTGATCGGCGAGATCGGGCGCCAGACCGAGCGCCTGGCCCGCGCGCTCAAGGTGGTCGGCCTGATGAACGTACAGTTCGCGGTCCAAAATGGCGATATCTACATCCTGGAAGTCAACCCGCGGGCCAGCCGCACCGTGCCCTTCGTCGCCAAAGCGACCGGCGTGCCGATCGCCAAAATCGCGGCGCGGATCATGCTCGGCGCCAAGTTGGATGCCTTCGACCTCGAGCGCAGCCGCACCGGCCACATCGCGGTCAAGGAGACCGTGTTCCCCTTCGCCCGCTTCCCTGGCGTCGATATCATACTGGGGCCGGAAATGCGCTCGACCGGCGAGGTCATGGGTATAGATACGAATTTCGCCCGCGCCTTCCTCAAGGCCCAGATCGGCAGCGGCACCGACTTGCCCGAATCGGGCCAGGCGTTCATTTCGGTCAAGGACGAGGACAAGGAGGCGATGGTCGGGCTCGGCCGGGAGTTGCTCGCCATGGGCTTCTCGTTGATCGCGACCGGTGGTACCGCCCGGCACCTGGAGGCCCAGGGCCTGCCGGTGGTCCCCATAAAAAAAGTCCGCGAGGGCCGCCCGCACATCGTCGATGCCATGAAATCGGACCGGATTCAGCTGGTGTTCAACACCACCGAGGACGCCAAGGCGATCGCCGACAGCTATGAGTTGCGGCGCACGGCGCTGATCAACGCAATTCCCTATTACACCACCGTGGCCGGGGCCCGGGCGGCGGTCCAAGCAATATCGGCGCTCAAGTCAGGACAGCTTGAAGTCGCACCGCTCCAGTCCTATTTTAAAGGTTCTTTTTAGGATTGGGCGGCTAGCCTTCATGGCGAATCCGGCATCTCCGCCGCACATCTCAACCCTTACGAGACGAGAAGGCCTCAGGGCGATTTGATATGAGTCAAAAAATACCCATGACCTCCGAAGGCTTGAACACCCTCGAAGAGGAACTCAGGCACCTGAGGAGCACGGCACGGCCGGAAGTGATCCGGGCGATCGCCGAGGCGCGCGAGCACGGCGATCTCTCGGAGAACGCCGAATATCACGCTGCCCGCGACCGCCAGAGCTTCATCGAGGGCCGGGTCGGCGAGCTCGAGGACAAGATTTCCCGCGCGGAGGTCATCGACGTCTCCAAGCTGTCCGGCAAGATCGTCAAGTTCGGCGCCAAGGTGAGCCTGATCGACGAAGACACCGAACAGAAGCTGATTTACCAGATCGTCGGCCAGGACGAGGCCGACGTGAAGCAGGGCCGGATTGCCATCACCTCGCCGCTGGCGCGTGCGCTGATCGGCAAGACTGTCGGGGACTCCGTCGAGGTCAATACGCCCAAGGGCGAAAAAGCCTACGAGATCACCCGGGTCCGGTTCCGCTAATCCGCTCCCCAATCTCCGTGTAAACTGGATTCACTCCGTCTCGATCGGGACGCCGGGCAGCGCCTTCGACGTCCGGATCACCTGAATCGTCTGCACCGTGACCACATGATCCGCGGCGGTCAGCTTGGTGGTCAGCTCGTTTTCGTGGGCAGTATTGCGGGCCACGATCTTGAGCACGAAGTCGTGGGGCCCACGCGCCATATGGCATTCGCGCACCTCCGGCCAGCCGGCGGTCATCCGTTCGAAGCCGCTCAGCACCAACTCCGACTGACTGTCCAGACCGACCAGTGCGTAAAACAGCACGTCGAAGCCCAGCAACTCGGCCTGAAGCTCGGCGTGATAGTCGCAGATGAACCCGGCTTCCTCCAGCGCCCGCACCCGGCGCAGGCAAGGTGGCGCCGAGATACCGGCCCGGCGGGCCAGCTCGACGTTGGTAATGCGCCCCTTCTCCTGCAGATCCTTGAGGATCTGGAGATCGATACGGTCCAACTTGACCCGGCGCATGGAACGGCCTCCTGAAAACTCTGTGCCGCGACGTCCTCGTTCGCGCAACTATATTACCCAGATTGGCGGAGCCCGCCAAGCCCGGGGCGGGGGAACCTTGCGCGGGGTTCCGGCAAGCGCAATATTCCGCGCCATGATCGATACCCCGAGCCGCAACCGCCCCGGCACCTGCCCGCCCGACGCTTGCTGGGTCATGACCGACGGCAAAATCGGGATGGAGGTTCAGTGCCTTGGGCTGGCCGAGGCGTTGGGTTTCGAGCCCCGGTTCAAGCGCATTCAGGTGACCAAGCCCTGGCGCTGGTTGCCGCCGCAACTGATCCCCAACCCGCTCACGACCATCGGCCCCAAGGGCGACCGCCTGGCGCCGCCCTGGCCCGAGGTGCTGATCGCGAGCGGGCGTCAGACCGTGGCCGCCTCAATGGCGATCCGGCGCGCGAGCGGGGGGGCGACCTTCACCGTACAGATCCAGAACCCGGCGGCCGGCCCGGCCGCCTTCGACGTCGTGGTCGCGCCCCGGCACGACCGGCTGACCGGAGCCAACGTGATCGAGACCCTGGGCGGGCTCAACCGGATCACCGAGGCGCGCCTGAGCGCCGCGGCAGCGAAGTTCGGGCCGGCCTTCGCGCACCTGCCGCGCCCCTTGGTCGCGGTCGTCCTCGGCGGGAACAACCGGGCCTATCGCTTCACCAAGGCGATCGCCCGGCGCCTGGGCGCGGACCTGGCGCAACTGTGCCGGACGGAGGGCGCCGGGCTCCTGGTCACCGCTTCGCGCCGCACCGACCCGGGGACGCTCGCGCTGCTGCGCGCGGCGCTCACGGGCTGCGCCGCCGAGATCTGGGATGGCGAGGGCGAGAACCCCTATTTCGGATTTCTGGGACTGGCCGACGCCTTCGTCGTGACCGGGGATTCGGTCAACATGGTCTGCGAGGCCGCGACCACCGGCAAGCCGGTCTATGTGGTCGAGCTCGCCGGCGGATCGGCCAAATTCGCACGCTTCCATCAAACGCTGCGCCAGGCCGGCGCGACCCGCCCCTTCGCGGGCCGGCTGGAGCACTGGAGTTACCCGCCGCTGCGCGATACCGAATTCGCCGCGGCCGAGGTCCGGCGACGGCTGACCGCCCGCGCCGAGGCCGGGACGTTTGATCTTTCCACGGACAGCCTTTAAAGACAGGCCATGCAGCCGCAAAGAACCGAAGACGTTTCGGACCGGAAGACCCAACAGACTTCCAGTCTGGATACCCAACGTTTTGCCGATACGCCGCTCGAACGCGCGCCCTTCGACCATCTGATCGTGCCCGGCTTTTTGCACCCGCAAGCCTGCGAGGCGCTTGACGATGCCTTTCCGGCGATCGGCCGCGGCGGCAGCTTTTCCGCCGACTCGCTGGACTGCAACGCGGTGTTCACGGCGTTCCTGGATGAGTTGCGGGGCCCGGTGTTGACCGCCGCCGTTGCGGCCAAGTTCGACATCGACCTCTCGGACCGGCCGGTCATGGTGACCCTGCGCGGCCAGTCGCGCGCCAAGGACGGCCGCATCCACACCGATTCGACCGCCAAGCTGATCACCGCGCTGCTCTACATGAACCCGGTTTGGGATTCGCCGGAGGGCCGCCTGCGCCTGCTGCGCGGTCCTGGCGACATCGAGAATTACGCGGCCGAAGTGCCCCCCGAGCGCGGCACCCTGCTCGCTTTTCGTTGCGGCCCCAGCGCCTATCACGGCCACACGCCTTACATCGGCGAACGCCGCTCCATCCAAGTGAATTGGATGACGGACGAAGCGGTCCTGAAACGCGAGCTGGCCCGCCACGGCCTTTCCGCCTGGACCAAGCGGCTGTTCGGCTTCGGCGCGGGCTAAAATCCATGGCTCTGCGCATCGAGACCTTCTCCAACCGCGACGGCGGCAACGCCTTCTTCAAGGCGATCGGCCATCCCTTGGCCGCGGACAAGGCGGAAGATTTTCTGGACCGGCTGCGCGCGGGCAATGTCGCGGTCTACGACCCGGCCGGTTTCGCCGCCGCCTTCGCCGAGATCTACAATCTCGGCCAGGTCGAGATCGCCGGAGTCTTCGTCCAGGACATCTCGGAGTTGGGCAAGACCGTACTCGGCCAGGCGGCGCAACCGGTCACCGATCTCAGGGCCGCGCGTGTGGACAAAGTCCTGGTCGCCCTGTTCGATGGAGCCCGCGCCATCGATCAGATCCGGCACCTGATCCCGGACGGCGCCGAGGTGCTCAGCTTCGACGCCCTGCGCCTGCCCGACGACATGCTGACCGACCGGCGCCGCTACCTGTCCGGGCTCAATTTCGCCACCAACCTCGCCCTGTTCCGCGATGCCGGCGGCCAGCATACGCGCCTGGTCAGCCCCAACTACTGGTCCGGCTACGGCGCCGAGGCGCCCGAAGCCTGGTGCCGCCTGATGGACGCATCCGGCGCCACCCTCGCCGAGTGGCGCCAAGCGCTGCCGCCGGCCGGCGGGACGCTGGTGATCGATTCGGCGGAGGTCCGCGCGCGCTTCGGGCTCCCAGAATTCATCGGACAGATTTTCCTGCACATGCTCGGCGTCGCCGGCCACGATATCGTGAAATATGCGCTCGACACCTATGGCGACGATGACAA
>SMVA01149872.1_pt1 | contig 11231 bp, 6 predicted proteins | sample 2456451 | NCBI WGS metagenome assembly SMVA01 (sample SAMN11095933, study PRJNA526329) | marine sediment metagenome | biome: Marine sediment; feature: Surficial sediment; material: Deep marine sediment; isolation source: Hadal surficial sediment | place: Pacific Ocean | collected 2014-05 | depth 0-1...
CGAGTGATTGCCGGAGATGACAGGTCTCCCATGCTTGGAGCAAATATCGTTGTAAAGGGTACAGACATGGGAACCTCGACTGACAATGATGGGCGGTATGTGCTGGAAAGCATTTCACCTCAGGCTACACTGATAATCACATTTATCGGGTATCAGGTACAGGAAGTTTCCGTCAATGTCCAGGACGTGATTGACGTCACCCTGACGCCCGAGGCCATTGCCATGGGGGCGCTGGTGGTCACCGGCTATGGCACGCAGGTAAGGAGAAATCTTACCGTTGCCATTTCCTCATTAGATGAGCACGCTTTCACAAGGGGTGGAACTGTTGATGCTCAGCAATTGCTTCAGGCGCGCGTGCCCGGCGTGCAGATCACCCAGAGCAGTGGTGAATTAGGAGCTGCTCCTCTGATCCGTATCCGGGGCGGGACGTCTGTGTCGGCAAGCAACCAACCTTTGTTTGTGATTGACGGCGTACCCATTAGTAATCAATCAACGACTCCCAGCTTTGGTATATCGAGTCAGGGCGGCGAGATCAATGATACTGTTCCCCTCGGTGGTACCCGGGACAATGTTCTCAGCATGCTGAATCCGAACGATATCGCCTCGATTGATGTTTTGAAAGATGCTTCTGCAGCGGCCATTTATGGCGCCCGGGGTGGCAACGGCGTGATTCTCATCACCACCAAGCAAGGGCGGGTCGGCGGCTTTTCCCTGAACTACGATGGTTATACCAGCATGTCGAGGGTGTCCAAAACATTAGACTTATTGAATGCCCAGGAGTACAAGGATTTTGCCACGCAGGTTGGTGCGAACTTCGAAAACATAGGATCAGCCGACACTGACTGGCAGGATGCAGTATTTCGGACGGGCGTTAGTCAGAGTCATAACGTGTCCTTCAGTTCAGGCACCGCTAACACCCAATATCGCGTTTCACTCAACTATCTGGATGAAGAGGGCATTGTGTTGGGTTCGGACCGGCAACGGATTACAGCCCGCTTGAATGTCAACCATAAGATGCTCGATCAAAAATTGCACCTGGCCTTACGCCTTAGCCCCACCTACATCAAGCGTCATGATATTCCATATCGCCAAACCGGAGGCTTCCAAGGTGGACTGTTCACAAACATTTTCAAGCACAATCCTACAAACCCGGTGCGTTTAAGCAATGGGGAATTTTTTGATTTTCCTAGCCCGGAGGTCCGGAATCCGGTTGCCCTGGCCACGCTAGTCGATGATGAGGCCACGAGCATGCGCGTCTTTGCGAATGTAACCGCCGAATATGAATTCGCACCGGGATTTAGGGCTAAAGTAAACCTGGGATTGGATCGAACCGACGCTTCTCGGAATATTTATCAACCGAAGAGTTTACCCTATGCGGCAGCTTTTGGCGGCAGAGCCGATCTCAGAAATAATGTATCCCAATCTCAGCTGTTGGAGACAACGCTGAATTATTCAACGGATATCGGCGATTCTCAACAACTGGAGGCCTGGGCAGGATATACCTATCAGGAATTTGACACTCAGGGGTCCGGAGTAGTTGCTCAAGACTTTGTCACCGACGCCTTTTCATTCAATAACCTCGCGGGGGCATCGAATTTTACAGAGCGGCCGTTTTCCTTTGCCGAAGAAAATAAACTGATTTCTTTTCTCGGGCGGGCGAATTACAGCATCGCTAATGGTAAGTATCTACTCAGTGCCGCCGTCCGCCGGGAAGGCTCTTCCCGCTTTGGTAAAGATAATAAATGGGGGACCTTCCCTGCCGTGTCCGCAGGATGGCGTCTGTCAGATGAATCCTTTATGCAAGATGTTGCAAGCGTGAGTGACCTGAAATTAAGGCTGAGTTATGGCATCACCGGCAACCAGGACATTGGAAATTATAAGTCATTGGTTACCCTTGCACCCGGAGCTAATGCCGTCATCGGGGGTGAGCAAGTGACAGGTGTTTCCCCTGACCAGTTAGCCAATCCAGACCTGCAATGGGAGGAAACCAGCCAATTGAATCTGGGGCTAGACTTCGGTCTCTACAGCAACAGAATTTCCGGTTCCATCGATCTGTATAGCAAAAAGACCACCGATTTATTACTCCTGTTTGACGTCCCGCAGCCGGCAGTGGTTTCCAAAAGGCTGGCTAACGCCGGAGAGGTCACCAACAAGGGCATTGAGGTCGCATTGAGTATGATAAATAAATCCTCTGGAAATTTGTTTTGGCGCACTGACTTTAACTTTGCCAGTAACAAGAATGAAGTGACCGACCTGGGTGACCGTGATCAGATTATCATCGGTTTTGTTAATGGAGCAGGGTTAAGCGCTGTAAATTCACAGATTATCATCCCCGGTCAGCCATTAGGAACGTTTTTCGGCCGTCGTTTTCTGGAATATGATACGGATGGCAACGAAATATTATCAACCGAAGGCGGGCCCCTGGATGATGGCAGGTTTATTTTAGGGGACGCGCAACCGGACTTTACTTTCGGTATCAGCAATAGCATAAATTATAAAAACTGGGACTTCCGAATTTTCATCCAAGGCGTGATGGGTTTTGACATTTTAAATAATACCCGTCTGGAATACCAGCGGCCTTCCAATGTTTTTAATGGCATTAATTTCTTTAGAGGGGCGTTAGATGATGTGGCCAACGGATTGTCCCCTCTCCAGAGTCCTACATTCACCGATCAATATATAGAAGACGGATCGTTTGTCCGCTTGCAGAATGTCACCTTGGGGTATACCTTGGGAGCTGTTTTGTTCAATGGGCAGGTTAAAAACTTGCGGTTTTACCTGAGTGCCGATAACCTGTTTGTGCTCACCGGCTACGATGGGTATGATCCGGAAGTTCACACCTTTGATGAGGCTGATGTGCCCACTCTGGGGATTGACTACACAAACTATCCGCGTGCCCGGACCTTTAGCTTCGGTTTCAGTTTTGGATTATAACATAGAAACAGAAATTTCAAAATAAAATGGAGGTATGCTATGAAAAATCATAAGCTTCTTTTTCTCATGCCGGTTCTGCTGCTCTCACTGCTCTTTTGGAGCTGCACGAATCTGGACGAAAACCCGGTTAGCCAGGTCACACCGGATAACTTTTTCCAAACAGAGGCAGAATTACTCGCTGGAGTAATCCCGGTCTATAGTTCTGCCAGACTGTTTGGCTGGAGTGAAGCTTTGCACTTGCAGGAAGTTACCTCGGATGAAATAGTTGTACCCACGCGAGGCGGCGACTGGGACGACGGGGGAGACTGGCGCAGACTGCACTTACAGAGCTGGACGCCTGCTGACGGTAAAGTTAATCAGGCATGGAACGACCTCTATACGGGTGTGGCCCGAGCGAACGCGGTGCTGGAGAACCTGCAACAAACGACCAGCGACTCGCCTCTTGTCCCCACCTTTATTGCAGAAGTGCGATTTCTAAGGGCGCTTTTTTATTGGTGGCTGATGGATATGTTCGGCAATGTGCCCGTCGTCACTGCCGCGACTACAGATCCGGACAATCCTCCGCAACAGAATACCCGCCAGGAGCTGTTCGAGTTCGTCGTGAAAGAACTCACCGAAGCGATCCCGGATCTCGAGGCCGTGGCGCCAACTTACGGCCGGGCAACGAAAGGGGCTGGTAATGCTCTGCTGGCCACAGTCTACCTGAATGCCGAGGTCTATAGCGGAACAGCAAGGTGGAGCGAATGCGTTCAGGCTTGTGACGCAGTGATTAATTCCGGGATGTATGCTCTGATGCCGGTTTTTACTGATATCTTTGCGCTGGAGAATGAGGGACCTGGAAACACGGAGAATATCTTTGTGTCTGCTAATCTGGCAGAAGGGGGGGTCGGATTCCCACGTATGATGGCCACTTTACATTACGCTCAGTTGCCCCAGACCCCGTGGAATGGCTTTTCCGTCGTGGCTGACTTCTTTAATAGATACGACCCTGAAGATGACCGAATTGGCATTTTGCTGGTAGGACCGCAGTTGGTGTTAGGCGGCCCAAACGCCGGCGCCCCGGCATTCGATCGTCAGGGTAGTCGATTGTCTTTTACGGTGGATTTTCCCCTAATCAATGCCACTGAGTCACATGGCGTTCGCATACTTAAGTGGCCGGTCGATCCCAGTCAGAACGGGGGGGATGCCGGCAATGACGTTGCCATTTTCCGTTACTCGCATATCCTGCTTGCAAAAGCGGAAGCCCTATTCAACATGGGTAACACGGGTGAAGCCCTCGCCTTGGTTAACCAGGTAAGAGCACGTTCGTTTGAGCCTGATAAGGACCTTACAACGTTGACTGCTGATCTAATCCTGGATGAGCGCGGCTTTGAGTTTATATGGGAGGGTCACCGTCGGACGGATCTGATCAGACACGGGCGCTTTCTTGAGGCGTGGTCATTAAAAGATGCCAGCGAGCTGCATAGAAACCTCTTTCCCATCCCTCAGGTTCAACGGGATGCGAATCCCAACCTGGTGCAGAATCCGGGTTATTGATGTCTTTTTGGAGTTCAGGCTTTAGCCTGTTTTGCAGGGCCAAACGCTGGTCTGCATCCTAAGGTTTGAACTCCAAATTTTTCTAAATATGTGTGAGCTGCCCGGATTGTTCGGGGCAGCTCATTTGTTTTCTAGCGCGAATGTAATTCTTCCCGACACGATGGTCATCTCATGGCCTGCATGTCGATTCGTGTGGGTAAATAAATTCCAAATGTAACTATTCAGCTTGAACCGTCATGCTGAGCGCAAACTCCCAAATGCCGAGTATCTCTACTCGAAGTATGCGCGCGAAGCATCTCGCGAACCGTGCAAGAGATTCTTCGCACATCAGTGCCAGTGACGATTAACAAAGAATAAGGAGTTTGTGCTCAGACGCCGTCCTGCACTTGTTGAAGGAATGACAACTCCGGCGTTTGCTTACAGAATTTGACAGAGAACCATTCTTTTTCTTTTATGAACCGTGTGAAAAACATCTCATCTCTTGGTGGAATAACTCTTTTTCTGTTGTTATCCTGCGGCGAAAAAAAGTCTCCAAACATTCAAATCGATAATCTGTTTACCTTGCTACCCAATGATTACACCGGTCTGAAATTTGAAAACAGGTTGGCCGATGAGATGAATTTTAACGTTTTTAAGTATCGCAATTATTATAACGGCGGCGGCGTAGCTATCGGAGACGTCAACAATGACGGCCTGCCGGATGTGTATATGGTCGCCAATCATCTGCCCAATAAATTATTCCTGAATCAAGGAGATCTCCAATTTGACGACGTAACAAAGCAGGCAGGAGTAGCCGGAACACATAACTGGTCCACCGGGGTCTGCATGGTTGATGTGAATGGCGATGGACTGCTGGATATTTATGTCTGCAACTCTGGAAATATTAAAGGGGATGACCGCGCCAATGAGCTTTTTCTCAACCAGGGGAATAAAAAAAATGGCGTCCCCAAGTTTGCGGAAGCCGCCGCTGAATACGGAATTGACGATACGGGGTTTTCCACGCATGCCGCTTTCTTCGATTATGACAGAGATGGCGATTTGGATTTGTATGTCCTCAATAATGCCTTCAGGTCCCTGAGCACCTTTGATTTGTCCAGGAATTTGCGCCATGAACGAGATCCGGATGGTGGCGGAGATCGACTCTATCGAAATGATAATGTAAAATACCTTGATGTCAGCGAGGAGGCTGGTATTTACGGAAGCGTGATTGCATTTGGGTTGGGAGTATCGGTCTCCGATATCAACAATGACGGATGGTTGGATATTTATGTGGCGAACGACTTTTTCGAGCGTGATTATCTTTATCTTAACAATCGAGATGGCACGTTCACAGAAAAGTTAGAGGAGATGATACGGCATGTGAGCCTTTCTTCAATGGGCTGTGATATTGCCGATCTTAATAATGATGGGTGGATGGATATTTGCACAACCGACATGCTGCCGGAAGATGACACCCGATTGAAAACCACCTTCACTTTTGACACCTTTGATTTTAATGAAAAGAAAATCGAATGGGGGTATTATCATCAGTTGTCACAGAATGCGCTGCAATTAAACAACGGGTTTGATTCGAAAAATAAAATATCCTTCAGTGAAATTGGACTGTTGGCCGGGGTGGCGGAGACCGATTGGAGCTGGGGAGCGATTGTTTTAGATTTAAACAATGACGGGTTAAAGGATATCTTCGTTTCAAATGGCATCTTTCGGGATGTCACGGATCAGGATTATATGGCTTATCTGATGCAAAAAGAAAATATCCAGAAAATCTTGCGGGGTGACCGCATCGATTTCCCCGAGCTCATAGAAAGAATCCCATCCACGAGGCTCCGTAATTATGCGTTTCGCAACAATGGTGATTTAACCTTCTCCAACCAGGCAGAGGCGTGGGGATTGGATACTCTAAGCTTCTCGAACGGCGTCGCTTACGGGGATCTCGATGGAGACGGCGATAATGATCTGATCATTAACAATGTCAACCAACCGGCTTTTGTCTTTAGAAACGAAACCGATTCCCTGACCGATAATCACTATTTAAAAGTGAAACTTGTAGGAGAGGGAATGAATGCTTTTGCCATTGGTGCGAAAGTCACACTCAAATGTGCGAACCGGCAGACCTTTGTTCTGGAGCAGATACCCATGAGAGGGTTCCAGTCCTCCGTTGATTATGTTCTGACCTTTGGATTAGCCGAGCACATCCTGGTTGACACTTTGATTATTGATTGGCCGGATGGAACCCGGGGAGTCATGGAAAATGTCCCTGCAGATCAGATGGTGACTCTTTACCAAAGAGAAACAACTCTTCGCTCGAAGCTTGTCCTGAGCCCTTCCACAAGCTCAGGACAGGCTTTGTCGAAGGGCTCCTCGAATCAGACGGACGCCGTTTTCCGGGATATCACCGAGACATTTCCACTTCAATACCGGCATGTTGAAAATGAATTCGACGACTTTCAAAGAGAGCCACTTATACCGCACAAATTATCAACTCAGGGGCCTAAAATAGCCAAGGGGGATGTGAACGGCGATGGTTTGGAGGATTTATACATCGGAGGCGCAAAAGGATCTGCAGGAAAACTGCTGATCCAAACAAAATCCGGAGCGTTTACAAGTACCAATGAACAGGTGTTCGAAAAAGCACAAATATCAGAAGACATGGGAGTTGCCTTCTTCGATGCGGACGGAGATGGTGATCTCGATTTATATATCGTCAGCGGCGGCAATGAGTATTCCACGCGCGCGCCAGCCCTTCTCGACCGGCTTTACATCAATAACGGCAAAGGAGGTTTCACTCAGTCTACGAGCGCTCTGCCCAAATTCTACGCCAGCGGATCCTGCGTTAAGCCCGGAGATTTTGACGGTGACGGCGACTTGGATTTATTTGTGGGCAGTCGAAGCATCCCCTGGAAATATGGGCTGACCCCCACAAGCTATCTGCTGGAAAATGACGGCAAAGGGAATTTTTCAATCGTCACTGAGAAGGTTGCTCCCGGATTGGCGAAGGCAGGGATGGTGACGGATGCGGCATGGTTCGATTATGACAAAGACGAGGACCTGGATCTGGTGGTAGTGGGTGAATGGATGCCGATAACCCTGTTTCAAAACAGAGGCAGTAAACTGGTGAACATTACCGATCAGGCTGGCTTGGGAAAAACCAATGGTTGGTGGAATTGTGTAGTCGTTGATGATCTGAATGAGGACGGGTATGTTGATCTGGTTGCCGGGAATTTGGGTTTAAATTCTAAGATACAGGCATCAGCAACGCAGCCCGCAGCCATTTACATCTCTGATTTCGACAATAATGGGTTGTTCGAGCAGATACTGTGTTATTACAAACAGGGGGAAAGTTATCCCCTGTTGCTGCGGCAAGACCTGGTGAAACGACTTCCTTATCTACGCGAGAAATTTTCCACACATGCTGATTATGCCGGAAAGCCGGTGACAGATATATTTACCGAAGGACAATTGAGCGGTGCGGTTGAAAAGAAAGCCTATACCTTTGCCACGAGTGTGTTTTACGGAAACGAGGACGGAACATTCCGCCGGCAGCCGTTGCCCACTGAGGCGCAGTTTTCACCCGTTTATGCAATCATGGCCAGAGATTTCGATCATGACGGCTCGAAAGATCTGCTCCTCGCGGGTAATTTCTATGGCCTCAGTCCCCAACTTGGGAGGTACGATGCAAGCTACGGCACGCTTATGAAAGGAGACGACTCGACCCCGTTGGACGGCGTCTATCCGACAAAGTTTACTTCCGTGCCGATTCGGAATAGTGGGTTATCCCTGACCGGCCAGGTTCGGGATATGGTTTCTCTGACTTATGGAAATAAACAAGAGATAATTATTTTCGCAAAAAACGATGACCTGATTCAGGTTTATGAGATTACGGCGAAATAACCATGTTTTCAACCATGATGGGATAATTATTCATTTTATATTATGGTTGAGGTGCTGCGAATGGTTCCGCAACTCATTTCATAAATAGAAGGAGAAAAGTCATGCGCATGCTCACGCTTATTTTTGTGATATTGCTCTTCCTCGGTTCCTGCTCCTCTGTGAGCCGAAAAACCCAAGAATATGACACAGGCAAAACCAAGGTAAGGGTGGAGAACCGGAACGCAATACCTATGACGATCTACGTTCTGAAACGCTCGCAACGGATCAGAATTGGTCGGGTTGCGGCCCATGAAACAGCTGTTTTTTCCATTCCGGATGATATTGTGGGTAGTACTGCTTTCGTTCGTCTAATAGCGGATCCGGTTGGAAGCAATCGAAGCCCCATAAGTGAGGAGTTTACAGTATCACCCGGGGATGTGATTGAAATGGTGATAAGAGCATTTTGATTTTCCTTAAACTCTCCCAGATAGTTAAAAATATTCGGAGGGTAGTTTCGAGGAATTAATTGAAACTGAGTCGATTAAAAAATGGCAGAAGTTTATGGAATATTCGAGCGGAAAAGAAATTCGCCTAAAAATAAATAAGATTAAGATTAGTAAGATTATTGAACGAGGGAGAGGGCGTTCTGCATGATAGCTACGAGTTTTGCTAAGTTATTCGATCATTCGATTGTCTGGCCAAATGCCAGGCGGGAAGATGTGCGCCAGTTCGCCGAAACAGCGGTCAAGCTGAACACCGCCACCCTCACTGTACAGCCGCACTACATCCGGTTTGCTGTTGAACAGTTAAGGGGATCCGGGGTTCTCGTAGGAACCGTTGTCGGATTCCCACATGGAAACGAGACTTCTTCCATGAAAGAGTACCAGGCTAAGGAGGTCCTCGACCTCGGGGCGGAAGAGATCGATATGGTGATGAATATCCCTGCACTCAAGAATGGCGAGAAGGATCTTTTCATCCAGGATATCGAAGTCGTAGTAAGAGCATCGGATGGGGTGAAGGTGAAAGTGATTATGGAGAATTGTTACCTGACACAGGAAGAGAAACGTCGGGCATGCGATTGGATCGCCCAGGCAGGCGCTGATTTTGTGAAGACGGCTACAGCCTATGCAGACGGAGGGGCCACGCTAGAGGATGTTGGACTTATGTACGAGGCGGTCGATGGGCGCTGCCAGGTAAAAGCCGCTGGTGGTATTCGTGAAATACATGAAGTTTTGGACTACTTGAAGGCGGGTGCACGACGTTTTGGCTCGACCCGGACCGACCAGTTTGTGCAAGCGTTTCAAGAGTTGCCCGATGATGAAAAGGCAGCATTTAACGAGTTTTTCACCGGAAGCTGAGTTTTGCTGGAATGGGGATGTGATCGAAATGGTGATAAGAGCATTTTAAATCTATTTATATTTCAACAGCGGGTATTACATTAAGCATAGGAGAAAAGAATGAGTAGCGACAATCCCAAAATAGTATTAATCGGCGCAGGGAGCGCTCAATTTGGCTACAGCACTGTGGGTGATATTGCCCAAAGCGAGACGCTAAGGAATAGGAACGCTGATATTGTCCTGCACGATATTAATAAAGAGACTCTGGATAAGGTCGCAAAAAATGTACTGGATTTCATAACTCGTGAAGACTTACCCCTCACGCTTTCGGCAACCACTTCGCGGAAAGAAGCGTTAGAAGGAGCCGACTTCTGCATCATCTCCATTGAGGTGGGAAATCGTTTTGAATTGTGGGAACAGGATTGGCGAATTCCATTGCAATATGGGTTTCGCCAGGTTTTTGGTGAAAATGGTGGACCTGGTGGTTTTTTTCATGCGCTGCGGATTATTCCTCCAATCCTGGAGATATGCGAAGATATCTCCAAAATCTGTCCTGATGCGTTTGTATTCAACTTCAGCAATCCCATGAGTCGTATTTGTACAACGGTACATCGCAAGTTCCCGAATTTAAAATTAATCGGCATGTGCCACGAAATCGCTTCCCTGCCGCGCCATCTGCCGCATATTCTTAATATGCCTTTTGAAAGACTAAGGACTGTTGCCGGTGGACTCAACCATTTCAGTGTGTTATTGGAAGCGACTTACAAAGAAACCGGCCAAGACGCTTATCCCGATATTTTACAGAAGGCCCCGGATTATTTCGAAAATTTAGCCGACCCGCTGCCGTCTGATCTCAAACCCTATCGCAGTATGAAGAAAACCAATCTATGGCATGAACGAGGCGTTTTCAGGATCATTTTGGAAAAATTTGGCGTACTGCCCATCACCACGGACAGCCATTTTGGCGAATACCTGCCCTGGGCTTATGAAGTCGTTGATCATGAAGGGATTCTGGATTTCTACAATTCTTACAAGAAATATGTCATGAAGTCAGACCCAGAGATTAAGCTAAAGTTAACTGAACGAGTCATACCTATTATGGATGGGATTCTGAATGACGCCGAATATGAGGAAGGCGCTGTTAACATACCCAACAAAGGTCTCATACCTGATTTCCCGGAATTTATGGTTGTCGAAGTTCCCGCCATGGTGAATAAAGAAGGTGTGCATGGTATTCCGATCGGTGATAAGCTGCCAAAAGGATTTACCGGTCTGCTCTATAACCAGGTCGCCATTCACAAGCTGACTGCTGACACCGTTTTATCCGGCTCGCGCGAAATTGCTTTGCAGGCCTTGCTGGTGGATCCAATCGTGGACAAAGTAGGAGCCGCCGAAAAAATGCTGGATACGATGTTGGAATTACAGAAGGATTACCTGGGGTATATTAAATAGTAGTGTGATTGCTAAATAACGGGCGTAATTTAAGTGCTCATACAAAGGATGGCGAAATCTGTCGTCGAGTCGTCATTAAAGTCACTTATTGTCATTGGCTTA
>SMVA01360484.1_pt1 | contig 11231 bp, 10 predicted proteins | sample 2456451 | NCBI WGS metagenome assembly SMVA01 (sample SAMN11095933, study PRJNA526329) | marine sediment metagenome | biome: Marine sediment; feature: Surficial sediment; material: Deep marine sediment; isolation source: Hadal surficial sediment | place: Pacific Ocean | collected 2014-05 | depth...
AACCTTGGTCCCGAAGCGGGTCAGCGAACGGCGGAATTGGGTGACCAATTACCGAAGGAAGTGCAATGGAAGGCAGATAACTACAATCATTTACTGGAGCAACCGACGGTCTTCTACGCCGTGGCACTGGCGCTTGCGATCGCCGGGCTGGGAGACGGACTAAATATGTGGCTGGCCTGGTTCTACCTCGGGTCAAGAATCCTGCACAGCTTCGTCCAGTCAACGACCAACCGTGTTCCGCTTCGTTTTGGTCTGTTCGGCCTCGGCACGCTCGCCGTGATTGTTATGGCTGTTAATGGAGTTATCGCACTCGCCTAGAACAGCGATGGCCGCATGTAATCAATAGAATTTACAGCCAAAGGGGGGGCCAGATTCGTATATTGATTGTTAGTTTACGTCTAGTGTTTATCACTGCATCTGTTTTCGCCATTCCACCTCGATTCTTTGAAGGAGAAAGCGCCAATAAACCCAGTCCCAAATCAAGCGATTGCCCGCCCCATTGAGGCGGTTAGGCCAAAGGATGGCTTCAGGCGGTGATTGAGTTCAACAGCTATTGACCCTAATTCTTTTCTGAAAGAATGGTTTCCTGGCGTCGTATTTCCAGTACTGCCTGAATCTCCTTCAGTCGCGCCCGGGTCATCGTCATCGTTGACATCAGGTAGATAGGTATGAAGAACAGCAGTGGTACTACAACGCCATCAGTAACCGCCAGTCGGAAGAGAATATCATTGTCGACTGCACCAATCTGGGCCTGTTTAGGGAAGATAATAACGAAGTCGAGTAACACGCCGCCAATTATAAGGCCGACGCTGCTGGTTGCTTTCGATGAAAAGCTGATGGCCGATGAAAACACACCTTCCTGTCGCCTGCCGGTTTCCAATTCCTGCTCATCCATCAGGTCGGCGATTAACGACCCCACCATAATGCCGCAGGTGGTTATCAGATATATCTGAATGATCGCATGGACAATGAGCAGGTAAAGCAGCATGGGATCACCATTATCTGGCCAGATACCCCAGAACCGAAAACAAACCTTAAGAATCGCGCCCAACATGAATAGCGCCAGGAAATACTGAAGCAGGATGTGTTTGTCAATTTTTCTTTGCAGCAGCGGAACCGAGATGAACGAGCAGATTGCACCGATGGCGGACAGGGCAAACCACCTGAGTTCAGCAGAAGTAAATTCCCAGAAATAGGTGTTCATAAAAATATCAAAAACACCGCCCACGCCTGCAAGTCCTGAGAACATCAGGAAAAGTAAGAACAAACGTCTAAAGTTGGCGTTTTGCAGTGCCAGTTTCACTTCATCAATTGTGCGCCTGAAACTGAAGCGGGGGGTTGGGGCAATTGGTTGCAGTAAATAACGTATTTCTTTTCGTGTTCCCAGGCTCGAGATCAATGACCAGGTGATGACAAGGCAGCAGACCACCAGGCCAAAGACAGGATAGTATTCGGGATTCAACTGTCCGGCAGGATATTCCTCGGTATTTGGAAACAGGTAGGTCCAGGCAAAGAGGGCGAATAAAACGCCGCCTGTCCAGCCAACCATGTATCGATAGGTGATAATTGATGTGCGTTCAACATAGTCACTGGAGAATTCTGCTGCGATCGCATTCCAGGGCACGATAAAAAAAGTAAACGCAAGCCTGGTAGAGAGGGTGAAAAACAGTAACCAGCCGAGTAAGAAGACATCACTTAGTCCTGAAGGTGGCGCGAAAAGAAAATACATGGTAATCCCGAAGGGCAGCGCGGCTCCCAGCATAAATGGGTGCCTTCTTCCCAACCTGGATTTGTAGTTATCAGAAATAGAGCCAACAACGGGGTCTGTGATCGCATCAATAAAGAGTGATATGGCGATAACAACGGAAACAAGGGATGCAGACACCCCCAATATCTGGCTGTAGTAGAGCAGCAGGAAGGTGCCGAAAGCAAAATCCTTATGACTGTTGGCGATACCCCCAAATCCCTGGTAGATCTTGGTTGAAACGGGTACCTTTCCCTCTCGAACGGCTTCACGGGTGTACTGGAAGGACTCTGGCACAACTACTCCTTAATCTGGATCAGGTCTGGATGCTTAGCCATCGACCCGGCCGATAAAATTTATTATGCTCGGTCTCAACCAGTGAGGGAAGAATCATGAGTAACGAGCCGTATATTTTGATTACCGCAGACACACACGCCGGGGGTAGCCATTCACAGTATCGGGAATATCTCGACCCGCAATATCGCGATAAATTTGATGAGTGGCGAGGTGGGTATCGCAATCCATCCGAATCGCATTACGGCAGGAAGAAAATGCGAAATTGGGATTTGGATATTAGATGCGAGGATCAAAACAGCCAGGGTGTGGTTGGCGAGGTTGTTTTCCCTAATACGGTACCGCCATTTTTCAGGAAGAGCGTCGTTACGGCGCAGCCACCAAGACCCGAAGATTTTGAGATGACGCTCGCTGGAATTAGGGCGCACAATCGCTGGCTCAAGGATTTCTGTGCCGAAGACCCTGATCGCAGAGCTGGTATTGGATTAATACTGCCCAACGATCTTGATGAGGCGGTAAAGGATATTGAGTACATCGCGAAGGCTGGACTGAGGGGCGGCGTACTACTGCCATTGATTCCACCGGACTGTACCTGGTTGACGCCGCTCTTTGATCCTGCATGGGACAAGGTCTTTGCGGCGATTCAGGATTGTGACCTGGTGATCAATCAGCATAGTGGCCAGGGATCACCGGATTATGGGCAGAGTATCATCGGGGAGGCCCTGTGGATCTCAGAAGTCACTTTCTATTGTCAGGCGGGTTACCGGCACCTGATCATGAGCGGAGTGTTTGAACGATTCCCGAAACTGAAGTACATACTCACTGAGAGTGGCTGTTCCTGGGTGCCGGATATGCTGACCCAGCTGGACCGCATACACATGGGTATCGTCGCCGGTGCTATTGGTGAAATGAATTACGAAGGAATGGAGTGGTGTTTAAAGGAACCACCCAGTTTTTATGCGAAGCGCAATTGCTGGTATGGCGCCAGCTTTCCCGGTACCGCTGATCTGGCAGGTATTGATGCAATTGGAGCAGAAAAGGTGCTATGGGGTAATGACTATCCTCACTATGAAGGAACATTTCCATACAACCTTGAGTCCTTGAGACTGACGTTTACCGATGTGCCAGAAGACCAGCGTCGTTTACTGTTTGGCTTGAATGCAGCAGAACTGTATAAATTTGATCTGGACAAGTTGCGCCCGATGGCCGAAAAGTATGGGCCGACACCGGAAGAGGTTAACGAGCCTCTACCCAAAGCCGACATTCCTCGTGATTCCACCTGCTACCTGTTTATGAACGCACTCTACAACTAGAGCACCAACCAGAGCACCCACTAGGGCACCAACTCATGACCATGCCAATGGATATTGCGATTGTCGATACGATGATCGGCTTCCCCGCTGAAGATTTCGCGATGTACGATTTTATAAGAGCGCAGCTCAAGGATGGGTCCACGAATTTTGATTTCCCTGTGGAATACATGTTCAAGCAGGTTCCAAAAGAGCTGTATGGCAGCAGCGAGGATCCCATCAAGCTGACGTTGAACGAGATGGATAAGTTTGGCATTGAGATTGGTCTGATCGGGGCCGGAGGTGAGGTGAGCCGCAAAGCACTGAAACAACATCCGGATCGGTTTGTCGCACAGGGTGGCGTGGACCCGAATAAAGGCATGGAAGGTATACGTGACATGGTGCGCCAGCATGAAGAATTTGGCGTGCGTTCTTTCGGTGCCTTCAATGCGGGCTACAACCCACAGGTTGGTATTAATGACGCCAGGATGTATCCCATCTACGCCAAGTGCGTTGAACTGGATGTGCCGATTTTTAGTTGTGCAGGTGTACCGGGTCCAAGGTTTCCGATGTGGCCACAGCACGTTGAACTGATTGACCAGGTCATGTATGACTTCCCCGAACTGGTGTTTGTTACCCGGCATGGGTGTGAACCATGGGAAGATCTCGCCGTAAAACTGATGTTGAAATGGCCGAATTTGTACTATTCGACCTCGGCCTTCGCCCCAAAATATTATCCAAAGGCGATCATTGATTTTGCTAATTCCCGCGGTGCAGATAAGGTAATCTATGCAGGCTACTTTCCCATGGGACTTTCCATTGAACGAATCATGACGGATATGATCGATGTGCCATTCAAAGATAAAGTCTGGCCAAAGTTCTTGCGAGACAACGCCAGAAAAGTATTAAAACTTGATGCCTGATCATTGGCAGAGTATTGACCTAACAACCTTGAGGGTGCGAACCAGTCGCCTGGAACACGACTAAGAAACTGACCGTCGCTTATCTTCTTTCTGTCTTCCTGGCGGTTATCGCCTACATCACACCAGGCCCCGATCTGGATACAATCAGTGCACCGGATCAACCCCTAGTCGAAGATCAGGACGTGGTACAAAATCAACGACGCGGGGACGCTATCCAGATGTCAGGCAGGCGTACTTCAAAAATCAGGAACGCTATTTCGATATTGATGCGCTCAATCTGACCATGTTTCAATTTGGTGTAATAGAGCAGATGGTGGGTGACCCAAGAGAACTCAATCCAAATCAGGGCCGCGCTGGATATAGCGACTGAAATACCTGCTCCAACGTCAATCCCATCATTGCCAGATCACAGCATTGACGTAGTGACCATAGTACGCCACGAACGAAATCAACACCTGCGTTCGGAGTTGCTCCGGGCTTATCGAACTGCAATCCGGCGGGATTGTCCTTGGGTACAAGTAACGTTAAGATATAGGCTTACTTTATATCTCTTAAAGTAAGTATATATATTGACAATATAGGCTAAAGTGTCTATATATAACTAAACATCTATTTTGACGGTGGATCCATGAAACACATTGTTTTACGTCAATATCAGGAGATTGTCGACCGAGCAGCGGAGCTTGTCGCTGGATTTTCAACGCCGCCGGAAGGGTGGATACGCACCTTGCGTAGTGCCCTTGGCATGTCAGGGGCACAACTCGCTCGGCGCATGAAGGTGTCACGTTCTTCAGTGGCTCAAGCGGAAAAGAATGAAGTCACCGGTGCAATTACCCTAAAAACACTCAATAACATGGCACAGGCAATGGATTGTCGAGTGGTCTACATGATTGTACCGGAAACCTCTGCAGGTGCACTGGTAAAAAGACGTGCGCGCGATAAGGCAGAACAGATTGTTACTGCAACAGATATTCACATGGCGCTGGAAAGCCAGGCACTGGGTGATGATAAACACCAGTTTGAAGTTGAACGCCTTCAACGCGAACTCGTCAGTGAAATGCCCTCTGATCTGTGGAATGATCTATGACAGTGGAAATAAACACCCCAAAAGGTGCGACGCCGCTTGATCCAGACGAGATGGAGGGTCTGAAGTTCAAACATGTGACAACACGAGATCAACTCGATCATCTGGAACAGGCTAATATCGAATCAGGACTTCGCTGGTTATCCCGGCGCCGAAGTCTGGATATCCTGAACGAAAAGTTTGTGCGGGAACTGCATAGGCATCTCCTTGGTGAGGTATGGACATGGGCGGGAACATTCAGAACGACGGAAAAAAACATTGGCATTGATCCGGTGCAAATCACAGTTCAGCTTAAGACACTGCTGGACGATGTTAAGTTTTGGATTGAAAACGATACCTATCGCCCTGTCGAGCTGGCTGCCCGATTTCACCACCGGCTGGTTTCGATCCACGTGTTTCCGAACGGGAACGGTCGACACGCAAGAATTATTGCCGATGTTGTGCTGTCAAAGTTGTTGAATTCATCGCCTATAGATTGGGCTGGTGGATTTGATTTACAGGAAATGAATGAACGCCGAAACGCATACCTCCAGGCTTTAAGAGAGGCAGATAAGGGTGACTATATTCCGCTGCTGGATTTTGTTGGGAATGACACTGAAGCAAGATCAGATGACCGCTAAGAAACAGGCTGGCTGTTTATCATCGCTCATATGGCCTGTTTACGACCTTACGCTGGCCTTAGTTTGTAACGAATGTTCATGTGTTTGAAACCGTGAACGAAGCTTGCCTGCAATCGTTGGGGCTGATCAATCATTTCCATGGATTCGATTCTGGGAATTAACTGCTGGAAGAAGATGCGCATTTCGAGTCGCGCGAGCAACAATCCCAGGCACTGGTGCGGGCCCGTCCCAAAAGCCAGGTGGCGGTTCGGTTTTCGTTCGATATTAAACTCGAAAGGTTTGTCAAAAACCTCTTCATCGAAATTTGCCGAGGCATACATCAGTCCTAGACAATCTCCTTTCTTTATCTGCTTTCCTCGAAGCTCGTAATCCTGCTGAGCGGTCCTTGAAAATTGTGCAACGGGAGTAGACCAGCGAATCATTTCCTCGACAGCCAGTTTCACCGCGTCCTCCTCGTGGCAGATTTCCTGAAAACGTTTCAGTTGATCTGGATTCTCCAATAGTGCCTGCAAACCACCGCTGATGGCATTACGGGTCGTATCGTGACCCGCGGTTGCAACAATAGTGTAATAAGATACCAGCTCCTTGTAAGGCAGGTATTCACCATCTATCTTTCCATTTGCGATGTAGGAACCAAGGTCCTCGGTTGGATTCGCTCTTTTTTCATCCGTCAGATCGCTGAAATATTCATAAATATCTTTAATGGTGTCAAAAATTGAAAGCGGATCATCAGCCATCCGACGCATTTCAGGATCATCACCGGCGAAAAGCTCGTTAGTGAGTTTCAGGATCCGCCATTCGTCTTTTTCAGCCACCCCCAACAGCTCAGTGATGAGTTTTAGCGGCGGATAGACAGCAATGTCCTGGACAAAATCTCGTTCCTGTTCCGAACCATCGCCCATCATTTCATCAAGTATGTTTTTGATTATCGTGTTCAGTCGGTCATCAAGGGCCTTGATGTTGGTCGGCTTGAACCAGGGTTGCACCAGCGCCCGATACTTGGGATGGTCTGGTGCATCCATTTGCACCAAAGATCGTATCAATCCGCCTTCTCCTGCTGTGGCCAGGACTTCCAATAGCCTTGGCGAATTTTCCAGGCGTTTAAAGATCTCGGCCACAATCTCTTCTTTCATTTCGGGTGTGCTGGCTTCTTTCATTAACAGGGGGCGAGGCTGATTAGTGAATAATTCCGCTTGTTTTTCAATTTCGATCAGGTCCGCATGTTTGGTCACAACCCAGAATGGTTGGAATTCATCCGGTTCAACTTTCCTCAGAGGATCATTTTTTCTTAGCCAGGCAAAGGCCTGGTGGGGATGCCCGACACGAGCATAGACATCAGGTGCTATAACGTCTCTGTCATTGAATTCATAATTGGTTAAATCGACCATTTCTTCCTCGACCAGAATTTTAGTTCTGATAACCTTATCAACCTGCCTATCCACCAATCAAGTCTGGATTTACGAACACTGGTTACACCAAGGGGTGAATAACGTCATATTGCCCGGCACATCACCGGTTGAAGACCCGCACCACGACAGTTTTCACGCACACAATTCTCATGGCTAGCTAATGACGCAAGGCTCCGTATTGATGTTCGCCGATCGGGGATCGGTTATGCCATCCTTGAGCGGGTAATACTGAGCATCGATTGTACGCTCGGCTCTGTCTGCCAGAAGGAGGCGTACCGACAGCGCGTCGATACCGTCCTGCCAGCGGCAGGAAGCCGGACTCGCAACCCAACTATGGTCTTCACAGAGAACTTACTGGAATTTTACTTATTGATGTTTTGATGCTTAGTTAATAGCTGCTATGATGCCTAATTTGGAGAGTGATTATGCGTACAACATTAACTATTGATGACAGGATAGACTTAGAGCTCAAAGAAATCGTAAAGCGAACGAACAAATCTTATAAGCAGGTCGTCAATGAGACGCTGCAGAGAGGACTCGCAGCGCCGGTTTACTCGAAGAAGAAATACAAGCTAAAGCCAAGCTCGCTGGGTGAACCTAACCCACTTTACGACCTCTCGAAAAGCCTTCAGCTTGCCGATAAATTAGAGGATGAAGAAATTGTTCGCAAATTGAATCTACGCAAATGATTCTTGTTGATGCCAATCTGCTGATCTACGCAGTCAATAGCGATTCACCCTTCCATGCCAGGGCAAAAAGCTGGTGGGAAAGCAGCCTATCGGGAAGCGAATCAGTGGGCCTCGCATGGATTGTCATTTTAGCTTTCATCAGAATATCCACTCGGGCGGGTATCTTCAGCACACCTTTGACACCTGAACTTGCAATTGCCTATGTGGATGAATGGCTGTTGCAACCTTATGTGAATCTGGTAAACGGGACGGATAATCAGTGGAAGATCTATCGCAACCTTCAGTTGCAGGTAGGTACTGCAGGTAATCTGACTTCAGACACCCTGTTAGCATCACTGGCCCTTGAGCTTGGTGCAACGATCTACTCTGCTGACCATGACTTCAAAAGATTCACTGCAGTTACGCACATTAACCCGCTTGAATCCCAGTAGTCGCTTCAACAGACCTTTCTAATCACGATCCAGCGCTGGACGAAGGAGTTGAACAATTTGAGACGATTAGAGATTGTCGCGATAATCCACATGAATGGACTCATCAATCCTTTTTGATACATCATCACCAAGATTCTTCTTCTTCGCATACATTTCACCAAAAGACACCTTATGCTTTGCTGGCCATTCGTTGGAATTCCATAACTTCGACCGGATAGTCGCCTTACCGCAATGGAAAAAGCACTCCTCGATATGGATCTTTATTGCGATCACTGCAGCCTTGCCACGTGCCGCCAGGGATTCCAGCAATTCTGGTTCACGGCTAAGCTCTGCTTTACCATTAATTCGCAGCGTTTCGTTGGTGCCAGGAATCGTCATCAGCAATCCCACGCGGGGATTCTCAATGATGTTCAAGTGACCGTAGGCTAACTTGTTACCCGGCCGATCAGGTATAACAATGGTCTTGTCATCAACAATATGGACAAAGCCGGGTGCATCACCCTTGGGTGAGGCATCCACCCGGCCATTCTTATCTGATGTAGACAGGACAATAAAGGGACACTCCTTAATAAACGCCGTGGAAAATTCATCAAGATGATCGATGTTTTTTTCGCCCAGTTCTGGAATTTCGTCACCGATCACCTCACGCAATTCAGCGACGTTACTAATAATATAATTGTCCACTCGAGTTCACCGGTATACTGCTGGAAAGTGAAGAATACTAATGAGAGCCGTTATCCTTTGCAACAGATCTGTCAGGGATCAGGGAAATAATACGAATTAACCACAGTTCTTGACCTGTATCCCCGCCAGGAAGATAAACTGATCGCATCCGGCTAACGGTTATCAATGAAGAAACCAGGACATGCGGACGTCCGCCTACAGAATCTCACCAGAAGTCACTATCTTAAAATTCAACATATACTATTAGTTATATTGTTAAAATTGCTGAATCCTGTATTTCGCCTCCGGCACAAAGACTTGAGCCAGGCAGTATATTTCACAAAAAGTTAACAGGAGCGGTACTAAGAATTCTTGGGCCAGATTAGAGATAGCGAATTACAAATTTCCCAGAGGAAGAGGATTGAAAAATGTCAGAAGTCGATAAGCTGTTAGCGTCAGCGACTGAACTTAGCCAGCAATTTTACCAGAGAGCAGACGAGATTGAGAAGGCGCGTCGATTGCCTCCTGATGTATCTGAGCAGATGGCCAAGGCTGGATTCTATCGCATGGGTGCCCCACTTGCGGTGGGAGGATTGGAATCACCACCTGCACTCAGCAGCCAGGTCGTTGAAATACTGGCGAAGGGTGACGCATCCTGTGCGTGGGTCACCTTCATAGGCATGACATCAAACACAGCATTGTCTGGAATTCCCGAATCCACAGCCAGAGAGGTGTACTCTGATCCGAATACGTTAATGACCGGCGTATTCGCACCCACCGGTACAGCCGAGAGGAAGGATGGTGGTTTTCTGGTTTCAGGAAGGTGGCAATGGGGTTCCGGTAGTCAGAATGCCAAATGGGTTCTGGGGGGTTGCATGATGACAGAGAACGGTGAACCCATGCTTGACGAAAACGGAAGGCCTCGTAGTCATATGGTAATCATGCCGACGAGTGAGATTGAGTACCTGGACACCTGGTACGTTTCAGGCCTCTGTGGTACCGGAAGCCTGGACTACCAGGTTCAGGAACTTTTTGTACCTGATGAGCGAGTTGTAGGCTACCTGAGAGAAGGCAGGCTGCCAGTAACCCCACTTTATGCATTCCCTAATATAACCTTCCTGGCCCTGGGCATCGGTGCAGTCTGCATGGGGATGGCTCGTGCAGCGATTGATGAACTGGTACAACTGGCAGTATCAAAGAGACGAGTAGGTGCCCGTAAAACCATTTCGGAGCAACAGACAGCCCAGGTAAAACTCGCCCAGGCAGAAGCTGACCTTCGCAGTGCAAGACTGTTTTACTATGATGCCCTTGAGGATGCCTGGCAATGTGCTGTAGAGAGCAAGAAAGTAGACGTTGTTCAGCGCAGAAATTTACGACTCGCCACTACAAATGCCGTCATCAAAAGTGTCGGCGTCGTTGATGAAATGTATAGCCTGGGTGGAGGCAGTTCGGTGTACCACAATTCTCGCTTGCAGCGCTACTTCCGCGATATCCACGTGGCGAAGTCCCACATTATGGTTTCGCCAGCGACACTGGAGACCATTGGCGGATTATTTTTTGGTCTGGATCTTAACGTCTCAATGCTATGACGGGTAACATGGAAGCTCGCAAAGCGGGCCCCTGCAGTAGCCGACGATAAACCTTACTCTGTCGTTCATTCGATAGGTAAGGTTCAGTTCAAACATTGGAAAGGGGGATTTACCTGAGTTTGCAATAACTAATTGACCTGAGGTGATGTTTAAGAAAACGCGGCAGGCAGACGTACCTGTTTAGATATTAAGGCGAATGCCGAGCCCGGCGCAGTGGTACTCCTTTCAAGGTATTTGAAGTACCCCCCAAAATGCTTAAGAAGTTGTATCCTATGTTTCTGGTAAAACCTGACACCTATCTGTCACTTATCACCTATCTGTCAGGTAAAACGTTGGCTCAAGTCTCATTAATGTCGGAGTAAAACTCGATGAATAATATAAATTCCTTACTCATCACTGTATGTTTAACCGGGTTCATGATTCAGCCCGCATTCTCTGAAACGCATGCCGGAAATCTGCAGGACATATCGGAAAAAATCATCCTGGATCGCAACAT
>SMVA01468304.1_pt1 | contig 11230 bp, 13 predicted proteins | sample 2456451 | NCBI WGS metagenome assembly SMVA01 (sample SAMN11095933, study PRJNA526329) | marine sediment metagenome | biome: Marine sediment; feature: Surficial sediment; material: Deep marine sediment; isolation source: Hadal surficial sediment | place: Pacific Ocean | collected 2014-05 | depth...
GTACGCGGCGACGCTGGGCTCGCTGATCGAGGTCGTGAACCGCTTCGGATCGTTCTTCTACGGCTCGATCCTGGGCGTCTTCCTACTGGCGATGATACCCGGAGCCAAGTCGCGTGGGGCGTTCTACGGGCTGATCATCGGGATGGCGACCGTGGGCTTCGTCGCTTTCGGCACCACGATCGAATTCCTCTGGCAGAACGTCATCGGTGCAGTGGTGGTGGTGCTGGTCGGCGTGCCGCTGAGCAGGATCGGTGGAGACGACCCAGTGGACGCCGGCGAGGCTTAGCGCTGGGCTTGGAGCTCGATCCTCTCGTCGATCCTCAAACTTCACGCATCCTTCATCACGCATCCCTCAGCGACCCGCCTGATAGGCTCACCGGCTCGCCTGATAGGCGTTCCAGTCTTCGGCGGTCAGCGACACCAGATTGGCGAAGAGACGATGCGCCCCCGGTACACCGGCCGGGAGTTGGCGAAAGAACGAGAGGGCGACGTAGGCGTATATGCCCTGGCCGACCGGCGCCACCAACAACGACCCACGGACAGGCTCTTCACCCGGATCATTGAACTCCAGCAGCGGCGTGAATCGGTCGTCCCACTCGGCCAAGAAATAGAGACCCCGCTCCTGCACCCACCCTTCGAAGTCCGCTTCGGCGATACGATTCGGTGAAGCCAACACCGGAGACTCGCGGTCCAACATCAAGAACGGGGAGTTCTCATCGACGACCCGCGGTGCGCCGCGCCCGCTCCCCATGCTGACCGTGTACGGAGCAAAACCACCCTGCGGGTACTCGTACTTATTGTATTGGACGATCACCGTGCCACCGGCTTCGGCGAACGCGAGGATGCGATCGTTCACGGCCGCAACGTCCGGGCGGGTCTCATAGACGCGGATGCCCAGCACCAGTACGTCGTACCCGGAAAAGTCCCCCTCGCGGATCCGACCCGGGCCCACCTCCTCGACGGCCGCACCGAGCTGTCGCAGTGCCTCCAGGCCGTCGTCCCCCGATCCCATCACATACCCGACCCGAATGCCCTCCCGCATTCGGACCGGAAACACCGAAACGCGCACCTCGGCCGGGCGTAGATACAGCGTCCGTTCCACATGGGGGTAGTCGATGATGTCGACGCGTTCGTCGAAACGTACCCCGTCGTCCCGGGTGGCCACCGCACGGAATACGTGTTCGCCGGCGTCCAACGCGCCGACCGGACGAACCTCGAAAGTGAATGCGCGGCTAGCCCCTTCGCCCCCCAAATCGAAAGGAAGAACCGAAGGTGTGACCTCCCACCCTTCGGGGACCTCGAGTGAGAGTTCGCCCGACGACCCAAAAGCCGACTCGTTCTGCAGAAGAACCGTCACCGGACGAGCGTCGAGAGACTCCTGGGGCCAAGCCATCCCGGCAGGCTCGATCGCGACCGAGAGCGCCGGCGTGGCGAGAACCGGCTCCCGGAATTCCCCGAGCGCTCGATTCACGCCCACGTACTCCGCGTCATCACCCCAGACCACGTGAACGGGTACCTCCAGCTCGGGGATGTGGATGTCGAATTCTCCAACGGCTCGCAGCAGCGGACGGGCATTTCTCGGCAGCCCCTCCGAGCCCGGATCTCCGGTCCACCGATACATGTCTCCGTCGCGGGGGGCTCCCAGATAGTACAGACGTGATGAGGCGAGACCCTGCCGGAGTCGAACGCGGTAGCTCCACCGAGCGATCTCACCGGGCTCCAGGGTCCGAGGCGCTTCCGTCTGGCCCGGCCCGCCGAGGAACTCCGCCGGAAGACCCACGTCCTCGCCACCGCCCACGTCCCGGAGGACGGCCCCGTCGATACGGAACGGCCCGCCATTCCAAAGCTGGACTTCCAGATCCACGTCTTCGCCGGCAACCACGAGATCGTCCCCGGCTCTCACGTCGATGACCACAGACGCCGCGTTGAGAAGCGCCGACCGAACCAGCCCGGCGCGGACCGCGAGAGCCTCCGCGAGTGGCAAGGCGGAATCGCCGAGCCCGCGAATTTGCTCGAACGTGTACTCCAGAATCACGTAGGCTCGTGCCAGGGGAGCGGCGGCTCTGCTGGGTTGGACGGCGTCGAGGGACTCGCTCGCCTCCTGAATGGCCAGCCGATACGACGCGATGGAGCGCCCAATCGCTGGTGCATCTCGCTCTGGAAGCCGGTCCACGAGACCCGCCAACGTAGTGTCGACTCCGGCGAAGATGCCTGTGTCGGAGTTGATCCCGCCGACACGACTCTGCACCAATTGAATCCGCGACGTGCGATCACCGAGGGACTGTGCCGCTCCCATTTCCTGCGAGCGGTGTTGGCTCCTGCTCTCCATGGCGAGTTGGTGGTATGACCGCCCCAGGAGCGGGTCGAACGTACCCGTCTGAATGATCAGCGGATCCGCTCCGGGCCCCGCCCCACGAAACCGGGCCGAGTGATAGAGCTTGTCGGCACTCCAGGGCTCCGCGGCGGATCCTGCTAGATCGCGGAACCGCCCGGGATCGGCGGCCGCGTCGAACGCCTCATTGGCCAGAATGCCGCTCGCCTGGTGCTGCCCGTGCCCGTCGCGAGGTGTACCGGAAAAGACCGATATGATCACCTGGGGACGGTAGGTGCGGATCACCGCGACGACGTCCCCGAGGACCTGCTCCTTCGGCCAGTGGGCGAACGCTTCATCCGCGCTCTTGGAGAACCCATAGTCGAAAGCGCGCGTGAAGAACTGACGTGCACCGTCCAGAGCGCGCGCTGCCTCGAGCTCCCCCGTGCGAATAATGCCGAGACCTTCGCCCAACTCAGGCCCGATGATGTTCTGCCCGCCGTCGCCCCGGGTCAGCGAAAGATAGGCCGTCTCGACGCCCATCCCCCGGGCGAGGGCCGCGAGGACGCCGGAGTCCTCGTCATCCGGGTGCGCTCCGATCATCAGGACCCGCTTCACGCCGTCGAGCTGACGTAAGGTGAGTCCCACCGCCACGACACTGCTTCCCTGGGGCCCGACCTGGGCCGTGAGAGGCGCGGCCGCAAGGGGCGCAGCCGCAAGGGGCGCAGCCGTAAGCAAGCCGACCACCCACACGAACGTGCTATGTGTCGTCGTCATGGATCGAACGTACCTCCAACACCGAGAACGGGAAATCAGAAGGCTGTTGAAGGAGTCTACCTGATTCGCTTGTCCGAAGTTCAACGACGTCGATATGTTGGCCCCGAATCTTGAATTCTACCAGGGCCGCAGTTCTCCTGCGTCCGCTTCTTGATAACGGAGCGAAATCGATGAGCCAGCCCCGCGAAAACTGGAGTTCCAACATGGGCTTCATCCTGGCGGCGACCGGTAGCGCCATCGGGTTGGGAAACTTGTGGAAATTCCCGTTCATCACGTGGGAGAACGGGGGTGGCGCGTTCGTGCTCGTCTACCTGGTGTGTATCGCGGCCGTGGGCCTGCCGATCATGATGGCCGAGTTGCTGATCGGCCGGAAGAGCCAGAAGAGCGTGGTCGGCGCACTGAAGGATGTCGTCGGTCCGGCATGGGGATGGCTCGGCCTTTGGGGGGTGCTGTGCGGGTTCGTACTGCTCAGCTACTACACGGTGATCGCGGGGTGGTCTCTCTTCTACTTCGCGAAGTCGTCGTCCTGGATGATCAGTGGGTTCCCCGCTGACGCCAATATGGGAGAGCTCTTTGCCGCCCAGTCGGGGAACGGAGCGCTTCAGCTCGGCATCTCTTTGGCGTTTAGTATCGCGACAGTCTCCATCGTGTACTTCGGCGTCCAGAAGGGCATCGAACGGATCGCCAAACTCTTCCTGCCCGTCCTGTTCGGAATTCTGTTGTTGCTCCTCATTTCCGCGCTGGGAATGAGTGGGTCCGGTGAGGCGCTGAGATTCATCTTCCGACCGAACTTCGCGGAGCTGGATCGTGCGAGCGTGCTCGAGGCCCTCGGGCACTCGTTCTTCACGCTCTCGCTGGGTATGGGTGCGATGGTCACCTATGGCTCTTACATCTCGAAGAGCCAGTCCATCGTGAAGGCGTCGGCGATCATCGTCGCGCTAGACACTCTCATCGCGATCATCGCAACGGTCGTCATGTTCTCGGTAATCTTCAGCGTGCCGGGCATGGATCAGCAGGTCAGCGGCACGGGCACGGTGGGAATGCTCTTCATCTCGCTCCCGGAGCTCTTCTTTACCGAGGTTCCGTTCGGGCGGGTGTTGGGCCCGCTCTTCTACGTACTCGTAGCCCTCGCTGCGCTGACCTCGACCATTTCTCTCCTCGAGGTCGTGGCCAGCTACGTCATCGACAACCACGGAATCACCCGCCAAAAGGCGACGCTGATGTGCGGCGGGACGATCTTCCTCTTCACGATTCTGGCGGCCATGTCATTCGGGGCGGTCCCGGCCATCACCGACCTTCAGCTCGGTGGGGCTTTGGGTGACATGTTCTTCGGAGGAAAGGCCGGCTGGTTCGGTATGGCCGACCACTTCGTATCGAACTGGATGTTGCCCACCGGCGGACTGGGCATCACCCTCGCCGCTGGCTGGGTCATTTCCCGCGAGATCACGCGGTCTGAGCTCGTAGACGGAACGCAGCCCCGTTGGTTCCACTACGGAGCCTGGCGGTTCTTCATGCGCTTCGTCGCGCCGGTCGCAGTGGCGGCCATCCTGATCGCGGTGATGTTCTTCGGGGTGGATTTCTCCTAGAGGCGCCAGGATTCGCAAGGACCTGGCTGAGAGTTTGGCCGAGGTTGGCTGGGGGGTTTAGCGGAGGGGTTGGTGACGGTTGGATGAGTCTACTGGCAAGGTACAATTGAACCGCATACTGCCTCCGAGGCCGTTCTTGGACGCCATCGTGATACGCGTCTTGGTCCTCTGGCTGTTTCTTCACGCAGCCACGAGTTATGGGGCCCAGACGATGATGGAATCTGACCTCCCCCAGTCTCTGATCGCCAATCCAGTCGGCACGCTTTTCTTGATCGTGGTGATCGTCCTGGCCGTCCGGTTGGAGATGGGGAGGAGATCCGAAATCGTCTTCCTGGCGAACCTCGGACATTCGTCTCGCAAGATCGCGCTGGTGGTCGTCGCTGAATGCCTCGTCTTGGAGGCCGGCCTGAGAGCGGCCGTCGGTTAGAAGGATGACTCCCGGCACCGAGTACGCGCTCCGCGCGGAGGGGATCGGGAAGTCCTTTGGGCGCGTGGAAGTTCTGAAGTCCGCCTCGATGTGGGGCGAGTCGGGTAAGGTCACGACCCTGCTGGGCCGCAATGGAGCCGGGAAGACCACACTCATGAAGATCGCGGCCGGCGTCCTCCGCGCCGACTACGGGGTCATTTCTCTGTTCGGTGACGTCAAAGAACATCACTCCCTCGCCCGCCTGGCCCGCTCGGGGCTGATGTACGTGCCACAGGCGCAACTGGTATCACCGGCTTATCGCGTGCGAGACCATCTGAAGGCCCTCGCCACCACATTCGGCTCGGCTGGGATCGACGAAGCGATATCGGAGATGGGAATAGAGGCCCTGTTGGATCAGACAGTGCGATCCCTGTCAGGCGGAGAGCGTATGCGCGTCTCACTCGCCCTGGCTTTGGCTCGAGCCCCGAAGGTGTTGATCGTGGATGAGCCGTTGGTCCGACTTTCACCGCAAAATCAGGAGGACCTCGCCAACTCCCTACGGACCTTGGCTGAAAGAGGTACCGCGGTCATCACATCGGGGCACGACGCCCGGGTTCTTCTCAGTATCTCCGACGCGATCATCTGGTGTGTTGCCGGAACAACCCACCACCTCGGTACGCCGACCGATGCATTGGCGCACTCCCAGTTCCGGCGCGAGTACCTCGGGTCCGAATTCGGGGAGATTTAAGCGTTGCCTCTGAGCTGGTGGCCTGGTATTGAATGACTAGGACTTCTTCCACAGCCTTTTATGAAAGCCCTCGTCACCCGCCTCAAGAACCTGGTCCTCCGCCCTCTCTGGACGGAAAGCGCCGCCTACAAGGCTCGGCGCCGGACCCAGTTCTTCCTGAGCATGCCTTTCGTCCTCCTGGCCGGGCTGACCTGGGGGTTCTTTTCCGCTCCGGCCATGGCCGAGGGGTCCACGCTACTTTGGAGCGTCCTGGGGGCGACGGCCTTCGGGGCCTTCTTCTACCTCGAGCAGAGGCTCCTTCCGGTCGTGGCGTCGATGGCCGACCGCGTTGGGCTGGGGCTTGGTGCCGTGGCGGCCCTGGCGTGGGAGGTAGGTGTGATCGGCGGTCTCATCTTCCTCTTCACCAGCGTGCTCGGCGCACCGGTCGTCCCGGCGGTGGCCCTCGCCGTCGGTGTGGGAGCGCTCTATAGCCTCGGGTGGGAGTACATCGTGTTCGGTTCAGCCGCGGACCATATTGCGAGCCTCCTGGGCACCGGCGGCGGCTTGTCCGGCGCTCGAAACCTGGACCACTCCTACCCTCAGGCGCTGGAGAAACGAGGAGACATCGACGGTGCGGTGGAGATCTACAAGGAGGCCATCATGATGAACCGGCGAGATCCCGAGCCCTACCTTCGGCTCGCAGGGATCCAGACTCGTGCGGGCCTCCACAAAGAGGCCATCGACGTCCTACGCAGGGCCTTGGGTGTGGCACGGTTCAGCCCCCTGGCAGAGGCCCTGGCCGTCAGGGAAATCCACGAGATATCTTCGACGCACCTTGGAAATTCCGCGAGGGCCGCTCCGGATCTCGTACGCTACCTGGAGGGCCAGCCGGAGGGGGAGCACGGGGAGTGGGCCCGCCGAGAGCTCGCCGAGATCAAGGAAGGCCTCCGCGAGGAGCGCTGAGCTTGCCCCCTGGGGGAGTGGGTCAAGATCCGGGACAGGCTGCTTGTGTAACTTCCCTTCCTTCTTCCCCTCCCCCAGCCTACCGAGCACCCTCGAGTCGAATCAGTCGGGAGCTAGTCGAGCAAGGTGCGAATCAGTTCGCCCGGGTCCCGGTCCCGCTGAGGCTGAACGCTCCACCGGCGAGATCGAATACGGCTGTAAGACCCTCACCGTCGGGGGTCAGCGTCAAGGACACAGGCACCAGCTGCCCCTGGGCGTCGAACTCGTAGGACAGGACGAGGCCCTCGCCGGACCGCCTGAGGTCGGTCACGTCAACCGGATCACCCGGACCCGAACCGTCGAAGTCGGGTAATCCGACCTTGGCGGCGACCTTACCGCCCTGGTCCGTGAGCTCGAGTGGAAATTCGATCGGACCGAAATCCGACTGGAACGAGATGCTCCACTCTCCCATGAATGCCGAAGCCTCGCTGGTGTCGAGCTCGGATTGGGCGGACGCAGCTCGCGGGGTGAACACGACTCCCAGCAGTGCGGCGGCCACCGCTAGACGACCTATATGAAGTAGCGTGGTTTTCATTCCTTCATCCTCCAGTATGGGGTCCTCACTAATAGCGACGTCGGAGCCGTCGCCGGCCGCCGAGAGGACCGTGCACTGAGCGGTTGATCCTCATTCAACGTTCGCATAGCCTTCCGTGTCTTCGTGGGCACGGCATCGATCCGGGGTATGCGCATCGCGTGCGGGCCCCGGAACTCAGCGTCCCGGAGTCGAAAGGAACCCAACTTCAGATGTTAGTCAAACAGATACTCTCGCTCTGCGCGGTCTTGAGCCCTGTCGCGCTGGCTCTTCCTGCGGCCACGGTCGAGGGGCAAGTGGCCGAACTTACCGTCGGGAGTGCGGCGTTCGCGGACGGCGAGGCGATCCCAATCCGAAATTCTGCCTACGGTGACAACCTCTCGCCGGGGATCACGTGGAGCGGGGCCCCCGAGGGTACAGAAGCCTTCGCACTCGTGCTCACCGACACCGACGTACCTATGCCAAACGGGTTCGTCCACTGGGTCATCTACAACATCCCCGGGACTGCCACGGGCCTTCCCGGAGGCATCAGCTCGGACACACCGACCCTCACCGGACCTGCGTCCATCGCCGGCACCACCCAGGGAGTGATGGGAATGAGGAATCCAGGGTACTTCGGTCCGCGACCCCCGGCTGGGGCCGGAGTCCACCACTATGTCTTTTCGGTCTATGCCCTGGACACCGACCTCGAGCTTGCCGCGGGGCTGGGCCGGGATGCGGTGATGTCAGCGATCGAGGGCCATATCATCGGCGAGGGTCAGGTGACGGGCATTTTCGAGAGGGAGCGGTAGGCCGTAATGGCCCACCAGCGGCCCGTCATCCTCTTCGACGGTGTCTGCAACCTCTGTAACTCGGCCGTCCAGTGGGTGATCGAGCGCGACAAAGAGGGACGATTCGATTTCGCCTCCCTCCAGTCGGACGCCGCGCGCCGAGAGTTGGGGAAGGTCATGGACCCGAACGAGATCGATGCGCTGCCGGACAGCATCGTCCTCCTCGACTCAGACGGCGTCCACGTCCGTTCGGCGGCGGCCCTCCGGATTCTGCGCGGGCTGGACTCTTGGTTCCTGCTGCTCCGGCTGGGAGTCGTTCTACCCCGTCCAATCCGGGACGCCGTCTACAACATGGTTGCGCGTAACCGCTACCGTTGGTTCGGTCGCCGAGACACCTGCATGACCCCGACGCCCGAGGTCGCCGCGCGCTTCCTGGACGCCGGTGAGCCCCGCAAGCCCACCGAAGCCTGATCGGGTTGTAAGGCACGTCTGAGGTGAGGGAAAGGGACTAGCTGTTGGGCCCGGTGCGCGACCCGCACCCCTTACCGATCACCCTCCTCGTCTACGTCATCTGAAGCCTCCGACTACGTCATTCGACGTATGCGTTTGCCTCCGCTGACGACCTAACGTTGGGGAGTTGGTCGGTCGACGACTCACTGCGGCCGCCGAAACCCCCGAGTGGAGGGACCAATGCTTGCCTCGTCTGTGAACGTCTTCCGCGTCCTGGCTGTGAACGTCTTCCGCATCCTGGCTGGTGTCGTCGGGTTGGAGCTGGTCGAATCAGAGTTGGCTGGAGAGGTCTCATGTGTGGCATCGTAGCAATCAGATCCACGCGGGGGGCCATTCCCGAGGAGGCGCTGCGGCGGGCGACGATCGCGTTGCGCCATGGTGGACCTGACGATCAGCAAACTTGGGTCTCGGGCTGCGGAGCCGTCGGCCTGGGGCATACGCGACTCGCTATCATCGACGATGTGGGAGGCACACAGCCGATCGCGAGCGAAGATGGACGAAGTTGGATCGTTGCCAGCGCCGAGTTTCGCGAGTGCGAGGAGATCCGGATGTCGCTGGAGATGCAAGGGCACCGCTTCCGTACGCACCAAGACAGTGAAATCGCCTTGCACCTCTACGAAGACATGGGCTCGGAGTGCCTCGAACATCTGCGCGGGCGGTTTTCATTCGCGATCTGGGACGAGGATGAGAAGACGCTCTTCGCAGCCCGTGATCGTTCCGGTCTGAAGCCGCTTTGTTACCATCAGTCGAAGGGTATCCTCTACCTCGCGTCCGAGGCGAAGGCGTTGTTCGCAGCCGGTGTCGCACAAGGTGGGGACACACACGGAGTCAACGGCGCGCTTCAGGCCTTCCCCAACGAGGAACGTTCTCTCTTCGCCAACATCTTCCCCGTACCACCGGGCCACATGTTGGTTTCCACGCCCGATGGCACACGCTTGACGTGCTATCTGTGATCAAGAGCCGCTCCGACTGTAGCGCTCTGCACTAAACGGGGCGCGGGGGCCGCCTTCAGTCGCGTTCGCCGACTCTCCGTCGCGAGCGGGTGCCTACCCACAAGCCCAGGAACACTCCGGCGACCGAAACCACAACGTCTACGACCGAGCCGGAAGCATAGGCCCAGGTTACCGGTTGGTAGAGAGCGATGATCATCAGATCGACGGCCTCCTTGGCCAAAATCAGGATCCCTAGAAGGATCCCCGCCGCCTTGGGGCGCCAGAGCCGGGCGAGTACGCCGGCGAGAGCAGCTGAGACGATGAGGTGGGCCGGAAGCGACGCCGGGACACCCAGCCAAGTCCGGTCGTGAAGATCGAAGGGCCTTTGCACGGCCTCGAGGAACGAGATTACGCTGGACCGTGAGATCACCCCCACACACGAAGTCAGAGCGGGAAGGCTGGCCAAGGCAAAAGCTCTCGCGGTCCACCTCACCCTCAAGGATTTCCCGATCGGTATAGAATGACCCGGGCCTTCTCCAACGTGATCAAGCCACCACCAATCATGGTATCGAGCTCGGGTAGGATCTCCTGGATGTGGGCTTCCTCCCTGAGTTGCTCAGTCATGTTACCCCCTCGCCTTAAGAAGTACCGAAGCCGCCCCGATGCCGATGAATACGGCGGTCAGCCCGAGCACGAAGCTCAGTCCGGTGTAGAGCGTAGCCCGCTTCCCGACAACCTGTACCGAGCAAGGGCACCCGTAGCGCCACCCACCCCTACGAAGATCCACATGTCGGGCTGGAGGGCTGTTTAACGCACAAGGTCATGCCAGGAATGGTGGAGGGTCCCCCGGGGAGCAAGAACAGATCCGGCAATTTCTTGCCGGATCCGATGGTCGCTACTGGACTCGAACCAGTGACCCCTACGATGTGAACGTAGTGCTCTACCAACTGAGCTAAGCGACCCGATAAGCAACCTGAAAAGCTACCTGAAATCATACCCCCACGGGGAATCGAACCCCGGTTTCCTGGCTGAGAACCAGGTGTCCTAGGCCACTAGACGATGGGGGCAAACGTGCCATTGCTCGAACGAGGGCCGAAAGAATATACACCTTCCAAGTCCGATTCAAGTCCGGAACGGTCCCGTGTCTCTGGGTTAACTCATTAGATCTGAACCTGTCTATGCAACGCTGGATGAACGCTCGGAGATAAATGACCGACAACCTGAACGACGAATCCATCGACGGTTGGCTGAAAGGCCGAAAGGGGTGGAAAAGGTCAGGAAACACTCTTACGAAGGACTTCCAGTTTCCGTCTTTTCGCGACGCCATCATCTTCGTAAATCGTGTCGCAAGCCTCGCAGACGACTTGGACCACCATCCAGACATCGACATACGGTACACGACCGTGAGCCTCGCGCTTACGACCCACAGCACCAACGGTCTTACGGAGAAGGACGTCAAACTGGCCGAAAGTGTCGATTTCGCTACGTCAGCGGCCTGACGGCAGAACTTCGCTGATGGCCTCGACGAGGCAGGTGATGCCGAAATCGATCTGTGCATCGGTACACACCGCCGGAGGGGCGATCTCGACGACTTCACCCTGACCGCCCGCCGGCAACACCAAAAGCCCCAGCCTCAAGGCGGCCTCGGCCACCAGCGCGCCGCCACCCGAGGCAGGA
>SMVA01454314.1_pt1 | contig 11225 bp, 9 predicted proteins | sample 2456451 | NCBI WGS metagenome assembly SMVA01 (sample SAMN11095933, study PRJNA526329) | marine sediment metagenome | biome: Marine sediment; feature: Surficial sediment; material: Deep marine sediment; isolation source: Hadal surficial sediment | place: Pacific Ocean | collected 2014-05 | depth 0-1...
AGTGCATTTTCACCCGGCACTGACCTAGCAATGAATTCCGGCTACGATGTTCACTTTATGATTGTGCTGGCTTCGTGCTCGCCCGTACGCAGTAAGTGGCCTTCTTCCAGGACACGGCATAAACCCATGGCCCAGGCCAGCCTCTCGACCAGTTCCTGGTCTCACCTTCTCCCTGGGGCCTCCTCTTGCAACGTCCTGTTGCAAAGGGTCCTGGAAGGAGTACTGTCGCTATAGCCCGAACATTGCGCCAGCATCCCGGATGCTGGCGCAATGTTCGGGCTAGGCTGGCGGGCTCGAATAGAAGGAAAGGCCAACGCTCTTGCCTCTAATCAGGTTAAACAGAAAAACGGGGCGAATCCCACGTAATTATTCGAATGATTGGTCTACAACCTTGCTGGAGGTAACAGCTAGCCACCCAGGCGGTTGAGGATATTTTCCAGTGCCCCTTCCAGCGGGATGTCTTCGTTTTCAGAAGCGGTACGTTGACGGTATTCGAGCGTTCCCTTATCCAGACCGCGCTCTCCAATCACCACGCGATGCGGGATGCCGATCAGTTCCATGTCGTTGAACATGACGCCCGGGCGGATGTTTCGATCATCGTACAGGACATCCACGCCGGCACCGATCAGCTCTGCATACAGCTTATCAGCGGCCTCGCGGACGCGGTGGGATTTTTTGGCATTCATCGGCAAAACGGCCACCTGGAAAGGTGCGATGGGTTCCGGCCAGCAGATTCCGCGGTCATCGTGGTTCTGCTCAATTGCCGCGGCAACGATACGTGATACGCCGATGCCGTAACAGCCCATGTGCATCACGTGTGACTTGCCGTCCTCGCCCAGTACGACAGCGTGCATCGATTCGGAATATTTGGTTCCCAACTGGAAAATATGTCCAACCTCGATCCCACGGGCGAGCTGAAGTTCGCCTTTACCATCCGGGCTGGGGTCGCCATTCACAACATTGCGCAGATCAGCCGCCTCGGGCACTGGCGCGTCCCGCAGCCAGTTGATGCCGAAATAGTGTTTGTGTTCCATATTGGCGCCGGCACAGAAATCTGACAGGACAGCAACGCTCAAGTCGGCAATACAGGGAATGTCCAGCTTGACCGGACCCAGTGAGCCGGGGCCGGCGCCGATGACTTCCCGTATTTCCTCTTCGGTGGCAAAACGCAGGGGAGAAGCAACCTTCTCCAGCTTGGCCGCCTTGAATTCATTCAGTGTGTGGTCGCCGCGAATCAGCAGGGCGATAAAGTTTGAGCCGGAATCTTCAGCGGCTTCCACTACCAGCGTTTTGACGGTTTTTTCAATGGGTACATCAAACTGATTCACCAGGTCTTCAATCGTGTGTGTGTCCGGTGTTTCAAGCAATTCCAGATCAGCGGCGGGTTCTGGGCGCTCCTGATCGGGTGTTGCCGCCTCTGCCAATTCAATATTTGCAGCAAAATCGGAGCCGGTAGAGAACACGATCTGGTCCTCTCCCGAGTCAGCCAACACGTGAAACTCATGAGAGGCACTGCCGCCTATGGCGCCTGGATCTGCATGTACTGCCCGGTATTTCAAGCCGGTCCGGGTGAAAATACGGCAATAGACATCGTACATTTCCCAATAAGTCTTATCCAGACTCTCGGCATCGATGTGAAAAGAATAGGCATCTTTCATCAGGAATTCGCGCGCCCGCATCACGCCGAAACGCGGGCGAATTTCGTCCCGGAACTTGGTTTGAATCTGGTAAAAAGTGACCGGCAATTGCTTGTAACTGCGCAGTTCATTTCGAGCCAGGTCCGTGATCACTTCTTCGTGGGTCGGCCCGAACACAAACTCACGTCCGGCGCGGTCACGAATCTTGAGTAGTTGGTCACCGAAATCCTCCCAGCGGCCGGTTTCCCGCCAGAGTTCCGCCGGTTGTATCGCCGGCATGAGCATTTCAAGGTAGCCCGCCCGGTCCATCTCCTCGCGGACAATGTTTTCGACTTTTTTCAGTACCCGCCAGCCCAAGGGCGTCCAGCTGTAAATTCCTGCTGTCAGTTTTCGGATCATGCCGCTGCGCAACATCAATTGATGGCTGGCAATTTCAGCATCCGCCGGGGTTTCCCGGGAGGTAATTATATGAAAGGCGCTGGTTTTCATTGGCTGTCTGGATTCCTGCAGAAATAAATTGACCCACAAATCAGGGGCAAGCCATTCTACCTGTAGCCAGGCATTCGGGGTAGGGTGCTTTATTCAGGACGAAAATTATTTACAGTTTTTTGCAATGAACTCTTTGTCTTCCTTCACCAGGCTGACTCGTTCTTCATCGTCCATGCGCACGGTCTGGCCACTTTCATCGGTGTAAAATACCCGTCTGGAAGGTTCCATTTTCGTCAATCGTTGACGGTGCTGCGCACACATGCTTTCCATTTCTTCCGTTTTCTTCCGTTTTTTATTGCGATCTTTGGCCATTTGATCCCGCTTTTGATCAGCCAGTGACAAGGGGGGGGCTTCCTCTTCGCCCGGAACATCTGGAACAATGCCGTCATTCAAAGCCGATGTGCTTTGCTGGCTTTCCCCGGTCCTTGCAATGCCGGAAGAAGTAGATTCAGGGATGATGATGGTTCGTGATTCTTGCCCTTCAGGTGGCCTGTCACCGAAGTGTACGACTCCATTCGCATCGGTCCAGCTGTAAACCTCACCCGCTAACGCATTGCCACTAATGATACCGGGCAAAATTGCGATCAAGCAGCTGAGAATAACCACGTTCCTGTGTTGAAGGTTCTGCTTCATGTTGCATTCCTTGCCATGAATGAGTTTTTCTTATAGCACAGAATCGCTGTCAGGAGCCAATTTCAACGATTAATAATGGTATGATTTCATGCAAAGAATGGCATCGGATTATAAATGATTAACGACGGGAAAAAAATACACAGAGGGGTGTTCTTATTGCCCAACGCACTCACGACGGGTGCCATGTTCGCGGGGTTTTATTCGATTATTTCCGGAATAAACGGCCACTTCGTCGCGGCCTCGGTCGCCGTTGTTGTAGCGGGTTTATTGGATGGTTTGGATGGCCGCGTGGCACGCCTGACCAACACACAAAGCGATTTTGGTGTCCAGTACGACAGCTTGTCGGATCTGATTTCCTTTGGTCTTGCCCCCGCCCTGTTGGCGTTCAACTGGTCACTGGCCAGCCTGGTGGATCTTGGCCCGATAGCCGGAAAACTCGGCTGGCTGGCAGCGTTCCTGTTCGTGGCCTGCGCGGCCCTGAGGCTGGCTCGATTCAACACCCAGGCTGCATCCGAGCACAAGAGTCATTTCCAGGGGCTGGCATCGCCGGCGGCGGCGGGAACACTGGTGGCCACCATTTGGTTTTTCGTTGACCAGGGAATCTCGGGTGAAACGGTCCGGTGGCTCATATGGTTTGAAACGGTGGTGCTCGGACTCCTGATGTTTTCCCGCATTCGTTATTTCAGCGGAAAATCCTGGCCCAAGGGTGACCGGATTCATACCGGTTTCCTTTTCCTGGTGGTGCTGGTGTTTGTAATGCTTGCAATAGACCCTCCGTCCGTATTGATGATCATCGGAATCATTTATGTCGGATCAGGTTTGGTTGTGACCCTGTTGGGGCGGCAGCAATGGAAAAACCGCCGTCGCCGAAAGGCTCCCGTGGTCGATGAGGCGAAGAAATCTGCAACAAAATCAGGTGATACGCAGGCCGGCCCGGATGGATCCAGCGAATGATAGAAGCACAACGCCGGACTTACCTTGAGGCTATGGGGATAGATGTCTGGATAAACAGACCCGCAGCGGCTGATGGTGCTCGGTGGGTTGTCGGTCCCGGTTCAGGCAGCACGTTGCTGTTGTGCCGGTCACCCGAAGAAAGTGGAACCCGGCTTGCTGCGGATATCGGCCGCAGCCTGGAGGACGACCCGGTCTGGGCCTGGCCCGATCCCGAAGGAAACCAGGTGAATCCTTCACTGGAAGAGACCATCGAACAACATCTGTTCACCCGGGTCCTGTTGTTCGGCAAAGGCCTGGCGGGCCAGGCATTCAAGGGCAAAGTGCCAGGAGTACTGGGTTCGGCCAGGGTTCAGCTTGCAGCAGATATGGATGAGCTTGCGGTGGACGGTATGGCCCGGCGAAATCTTTGGCAGTATCTAAGCGGAGCCTTGTCAGTTCATAAAGATGAGTAGTAATCCGGTTGAACAGTATTCCCTGATTCGTCAAATGACTGCGGATGACCTTGATTGTGTTGTCGAGATCGACCAGGCGGCGTACCCGTATCCCTGGACCCGTGGGATCTTTGCAGACTGCATCCGGGCAGCTTATGACTGCTTTGCATTACAGCTTGGCGAAGACCTCATTGCATATACAATCCAGTCTACTGCGGCCGGGGGAAACCACCTGCTCAATTTGTGTGTTGCACCTCGATGGCAAAGAAATGGTTACGGAAAGCTGATGCTCAATCACGTCATCCGGCATGCCCGGCTGCAAAAATGTACCAGCATGTTTCTCGAAGTCAGGCCCAGTAACCCTTCAGGTTTCAGGCTATACGAGCAAAAAGGCTTCGCGATTGTCGGTAAACGGCCGGGATACTATCGCGCCGACGATGGGCGCGAGGATGCCATTGTCATGCGATTGGATCTGTAGGGCGGGCAATTTATTGCTCTTCGTTTTCCAATTCAACCACGAAAATCAAATTCACAAAAAATTGGCCGCGGGTGCTCAGTCGCGCAAGGACTCGATTTTCCGGATCTGAATTTCCAGATTTTCCACGTTGGCCTGGTGGGTAATCAGTCGTTGTTTTTCCTGCGTGACAACGGCGGCCGGCGCGTTGTCGACGAAGCGGCTGTTATTCAGTTTACCCTGGGATGTTTTCAGGTCAGATTCTTCCCTGGTCAGCTGTTTGCGCAAGCGTGCAAGTTCCTCGTCCACATCAACCAGCCCTTCCAGCGCAATCAGAACTTTCAGTTCACCAACCAGTGCTACCGCACACTGGGCTGTATCGGCATCGGCCTCGATCCATTCGATGGACTGAATGCGACCAAGATGAGAAAGCACTTCATTGAATTGCGTTTGCCTTGAGCGGTCCGTATCCATACCGGCCTGGAATTTCACATCAAGCGGTTTACCCGGCGGCAGATTCAATTCTGACCGGATTCGTCGGATGCCCTGAATGACCTCCTTCAGCCAGTTGATATCGTCCTCGGCCTCCGGATCGGCACCGCCGCTGGTCGGGAACGGCTGTATCATGATGCTGTCGCCCTCGATACCCAGGGGTGTCTTGACCCTTTGCCAGATTTCTTCGGTAATAAACGGCATCATCGGATGCAGTACCCTCAGAATGGTTTCAAGCACGTACAGCAAGGTGTGTTGCGTGCCCGCCTGTTCCAATGAACTGGCCGATTGCAGCAGGGGCTTGGTGAACTCCAGGTACCAGTCGCAGTACTCATTCCAGATGAATTCGTAGAGTGCCTGCGCTGCCAGGTCAAGGCGGAAGGCGCCTAAATGTTGTTCAACTTCCGATATGAGCTTGTTCAGGCGGGAAAGGATCCATCGGTCGATGGTGCCGGGATTATTTGATGCGGCGATTTTGCTGCCTTCGGTTTGCATCAACACAAAGCGGGCTGCGTTCCACAGCTTGTTACAGAAATTCCGGTTTCCTTCGATCCGCCCCAAGTCAAATCGTATGTCCCGCCCCGTGGTGGCCAGGGTTGCGAAGGTAAACCTCAGGGCGTCAGTACCAAAAGCAGGAATTCCTTCCGGAAATTCCGTGCGGGTAGCCTTTTCTATCGCAGGCGCCATACGGGGTTGCATCAGGCCGGTGGTTCTCTTGCTCACCAGCGTTTCGATCTCAATGCCTTCAATCAGGTCGATCGGGTCCAGTACGTTGCCCTTGGACTTGGACATTTTCTGGCCGCTGCCGTCGCGGATCAGGCCATGAATGTAGACGGTTCTGAAGGGCACATCCCCCATGAATTTCAGGCCCATCATGATCATCCGCGCAACCCAGAAAAAGATGATATCGAAGCCAGTGACCATGACGCTTGTGGGGTAAAAACGGTCCAGGGATTCTGTCTGCTCCGGCCAGCCAAGTGTCGAAAAAGGCCATAAAGCGGATGAAAACCAGGTATCCAGCACGTCGTCGTCCTGCCGCAGTTTAATGTCATCTGCCAGACCGGCCCTGTTGCGGGCGTCTTTCTCATCCATGCCGACATGGATATTGCCGTCGGGATCGTACCAAGCGGGAATCCTGTGTCCCCACCATAACTGGCGGGAGATGCACCAGTCCTCGATGCGGTACATCCAGTCAAAATAGGTCTTGCTCCAGTTTTCGGGGACAAATTTGATCCGGCCGTCTTCCACAGCTTCAATGGCCGGTTTCGCCAGCGGTGCGATTTTTACGTACCACTGGTCTGTCAGGTAAGGCTCGACAATAGCGTGTGAGCGGTCCCCCCTGGGGATCATCATGTTGTGACTTTCGGTCTTCTCCAGCAGGCCCTGTGACTCGAGGTCTTCGAGAATTTTCCGGCGGGCGTCGAAGCGATCCATTCCCCGGTAGGCTTCCGGCGCGTTTTCATTCAGCGAGGCATCTGCATTCAACACATTGATCATCGGCAGGTCGTGCCGTTTACCGATTTCGTAATCATTGAAATCGTGAGCGGGAGTGATCTTGACGCAACCGGAACCGAATTCAGCGTCGACGTATTCATCCTTGATGATGGGAATGGTGCGCCCGGTCAGCGGTAGTTTCAGTTCCATGCCCACCATGTCGCGATAACGTTCGTCATCAGGATTGACAGCGACAGCCGTATCGCCCAGCAGGGTTTCCGGTCTTGTCGTTGCCACCACGAGATAGCCACGGCCATCGGTTCGCGGGTAGCGGATATGCCAGAGATTTCCTTTCTCTTCCTCCGAAATCACTTCCAGGTCCGACAGTGCGGTGTGCAATACAGGATCCCAATTGACCAGGCGTTTTCCGCGGTAGATCAGGCCTTCATCAAACAACTGAACGAAGACTTTCCTGACCGCGTGTGACAAGTCGTCGTCCATGGTAAAACGGTGCCTGGACCAGGCAACCGAAGCACCGAGTCGCCGCATCTGATTGCTGATGGTGTCGCCGGATTGCTGCTTCCAGTCCCAGACCGCCTCGATGAATTGTTCCCGCCCTAGATCGTGACGAGATTTCCCTTCCGCCAGCAGTTTTCTTTCCACCACCATTTGTGTCGCGATTCCGGCATGATCGGTGCCTGGCTGCCACAAGGTATCGGCGCCTTTCATGCGCTGCCAGCGTGACAGGGTGTCCATGATGGTGTCCTGGAATGCATGGCCCATGTGCAAACTGCCGGTGACATTGGGCGGGGGCAACATGATGCAATAACGGTTTTTGTCGGGCTTGTCTTTCTCGCCGGATGGCTCGAAAAACTGCTGATCTTCCCAGTACTGGTACCACCTTTGTTCAATGGCGGCCGGCGAATAACTTTTTTCCATGGGGCTCTGCTTGTTGATTTACCGCTTGTCGATGGCGTGACTGGCCGGATTCAGGCCCTGCTCCCGATAGGCCCGGAATTTGATTCTTGATGTGGTTCGCTGCGAAGAATTGGCGGGTACAATTTCGAGCAGGCGTTTGAACCGCTCCGGTTCGCTTATGGGCGTATCGCTTAAATTAATGATGACTTCACTGCCCTGAGGTATTTGCATATCCAATTGGCCGATGAGTACCGGCACCGGCCCGGCGTCTGCTTCTGCAGAATGGGGCAAAAACCTGCCCGCAGGGTAGTTCCACATCAATTCATCCAATTCCTTTGCAAGTTCAGTTGTTTCCGTTAGCACCACGATCGGGTGTCCCTGCTCCCAGGCCATCAGCGCCAGGCGGCAAGCCAGTTGCTCAGCTGAGAGTGCACCTTCGTCCAATACGTAAAAATCAACCTGGCAGGAGTCGGCTATTTCCATTGAAGGAGCACGGGTATTAACCGGCTTCGGCCTGATCGATCAGATATTGTGTCAGAAGGCCTGATGGCCGCCCGGTTGCGCCGTCGTCGCTGCCCCACTTCCATGCAGAACCGGCAATATCGAGGTGTGCCCAGTTTTGGTCTTCCATAAAGCGGGACAGGAAACAGCCGGCCGTCAACATGCCTGCTGACATGCCCCCTACATTTTTCATGTCAGCGAATGGCGTATCGAGTTGAGATTGATATTCCTCCCACAAAGGCATGCGCCATACGCGATCGACGATCGTATTTCCGGCAGCATGAAGATCTTCGGCCAGTTTATCGTCATTGCATATCAAAGCGGATGCATGGTGCCCCAGGGCAACGACACAGGCGCCGGTCAGTGTCGCAACATCAATCACTACCCGCGGGTTGAATTGTTCACTGTAGGTCAACGCATCGCACAGAACCATGCGCCCTTCAGCATCCGTATTTAACACTTCGATGGTTTTCCCGGACATGCTGGTGAGTACATCACCAGGGCGGTAGGCATCGGCGTCGGGCATGTTCTCCACCGCGGCGACGATGCAGATGAGATTGATGGGTAACTGCAATTTTGCGCAGGATAGAAATGCGCCCAGCACGCTTGCCGCACCGCACATATCGTATTTCATTTGCATCATGTTTTCGCCCGACTTGAGCGATAAACCGCCGGAGTCGAAAGTAATGCCTTTGCCTACCAGAATGGTGGGCTGTTGGTCCGCGGCGGCCCCGGAATATTTCAGTACAATCAACTTGGCAGGATTTGCGCTTCCCCGGGATACGCCCAACAGGGCCTCCATACCAAGTTCAGCCATTTTTTCCTCTTCGAGAATATCCAATTCGACATGGTCATATTGAGCTGCAATGTCTGCTGCTTCTTGCGCGAGGAATGCCGGGTTGCAGATGTTTGGTGGTAATTCGCCCAGCAAGCGGGCTTTTGCAAAACCAAGCGCCAGTGCCTCGGCCTGTACAAGTGCTGTTTCAAAAGACGCATCCCCGCTGAATGAGGCGCTTGTCAATGGCTGTGGGGAATCGTCTTTTTTAGCCTTGGTAGCTGTATAGAAATAGTTGGCCCGGTGTATGGCCAACGCGGCCTGCCTCAGGCGCCATGCCGTATCTCTGGAGCCGAATTCAAGATCATGGATTGTGACATGGCAGCTTGTAAACACCCGGTCGCGAAGCTCCGTGCCGGCTGCCTGACAAGCACGGTCGAAACGGGGTGCGGTCAGTTTTTTCTGCTTCCCAAAACCTATAATGAGTACTCTTTTTGCGGCGACACCAACCAGGCCATGCAACAGCGTGGTTTTACCCAGCCCGGTTTCGATATCGCCGGTTTTTTGCATCCTGCTGATTTCTCCGCCACTTGCATCATTTATATCTTGTGCAGGGGAAGAAAGGTCGCCTTCGCCGGTGATACCAATGACCAGGCATTCAGTTTCAATGAGCCGTGGAGATTCATTAAGCAGACTGAATTTCATATTTAGTTTCCTTGGATTTATCTTAAGTTCTGTAATCGATTGCCAGACCGATTTTCCAGCCTGAATTTAACAAACGGGTTATTCTACTAAAATCGTAGGTGTAGCGAATATAAAATCGTGAGGCGAGCCTGAATATACTGCAAAAATACATTCTTCGGGAATGGGTCTGGACATTTTTCGCTGTCGTGATTGTCTTGCTGATCGTGATGATCGGTATTTCACTGGGCGAATTACTGGGTGACGTAGCCGGTGGTCGCATGCCTTCCGGGCTGATCGGCATCCTGATGTTGCTGAAAATACCTGACGTGATGAGCACCATAATTCCCCTGAGTATATTTGTAGCCATCATCTGGGGATCAGGCAGAATGTACCGCGATCAGGAAATGGCCGTGATGAGAGCCAGTGGTTTCAACTGGCTGATGTTGCTGCGCCCGCTGTTCAACCTGCTGATGCCCGTGGCTGTTTTTCTGCTGGCGATGGATTTATTTGTGGCGCCAAAGGCTGCCGGGACGGTACAGGACAAGTTGGAGCAGGCGTACCGGACAGCGGCAGAATGGGGGCTTCAGGCCGGCAGGTTTCATGTTTTTAAAGGCGGCGACCTGGTCCTGTATGTTGAATCGGTGGACAAGGATGGGCGCACCCTGAGAAATATTTTCATCCAGCAAAAGGAAAATGAACAGGAACGTGTCTGGAGCGCAAAACAGGGGTATTACTGGCTGGACGAAAACACCGGTGGTCGTTACCTGACGCTTGAGGACGGACAAATAACGGAAGGTGGCGGCGAGGCTCTCAATTTCGGTATCATTAACTTCTCGCGAAATGATCTGCGGCTTCCGGAACCCGAACACAGGATCAGAGCTGTTGCGATAGAGGCGAAAAAAAGCAGTGACATCATGCTTTCTGCCGACCCGGAAGAGATTGCAGAAATCCAGTGGCGTATGTCGCCTGCAATCGCAATCATTGTGCTTGGTTTACTGGCCATCCCACTTTCCCATTCCGCGCCCAGGGAAGGTCGTGGTGGCCGGGTGATTCTTGGAATTCTGGCTTATACGGTTTATGCAAACACCCTTTACATGTGGCGTTCCCTGATAGCAAAAGGAACCTTACCGCCTGCACTGGGTATGTGGTGGATACATCTTCTGGTTTTCATCATCGCCCTGATCTGGCTCAAGCACCAGGGTCGGATGGTTGGTAAGGTTTAACCCATGATTAAACTCGTTGATCGTTATGTCGGCAAGGCGGCCCTGATGGGTATGCTGGCGGTCTGGTTTGCCATGACCATGCTTTTCATACTGTTCAGCCTGCTGGGTGAGCTGCGCGACACGCAGGGTGACTACGGAACGGCTGATGTTTTTTGGTTTATTGCCATGATCACACCGCGCATGGCCTACCAGGTATTTCCGGTCTCTGCTTTGCTGGGTGCGCTTGTCGGCGTGGGTGGGCTTGCAGCTACCAATGAACTGGTCGCTTTCCGCACCGCCGGTGTTTCCCGATTGCGCCTGGCGCTTGCCGGAATCGCCGGGGCGATGTTATTGACGGTCCCCGTCGTGATCATGGGCGAATGGGTTGCGCCGGCCGCCGAACAACAGGCGCGCGCCTTTCGTCTCAGTGAAATGGTGGGTCGTGCCATCATCGGGGGGCCGAGCGGTGTGTGGATGCGGGACGGTAACGACGTCGTCAATATCCAGCTTCCCCTGTTATCAGCCAATAAGGGGGAACAGTCGGTAGAGTTTAAAAATGTTGTAATTTACAATTTTTCAGAGGAATCCAAGCTACTGGCTATTACCCGTGCAGACAATGCG
>SMVA01465414.1_pt1 | contig 11222 bp, 9 predicted proteins | sample 2456451 | NCBI WGS metagenome assembly SMVA01 (sample SAMN11095933, study PRJNA526329) | marine sediment metagenome | biome: Marine sediment; feature: Surficial sediment; material: Deep marine sediment; isolation source: Hadal surficial sediment | place: Pacific Ocean | collected 2014-05 | depth 0-1...
GGCATTGCCAAGAGTCAGTTTTTTTCATTCTTGGACAGGTTTCGAACGGCCGTACTCGCAATGATGGAAGATTCCAAGTCGCTGCCGAGCCCGGGCCGGGCGCACCCGGACCCGCCGCACCCACCTCCCCACCAGAGTCAGGGGCTCCTCGGTGTCGGATCCATCGAGGCGTGTAGACTCCCGGCTCGCGCACCGCTTGATACACCCATATGGAGAGAACGAGATGATTGGATACGTGACACTGGGAACCAACGACCTGGAAAAGGGGGCCGCATTCTACGAACCCGTGCTCGGGGAGGCAGGCGCGAAAAAGTTCTCGACGACGGAGCGAATGGTCGTCTTCGGCGTCGAACCGGGTGCGCCGATGTTGATGCTGTGCATCCCGTTCGACAAAAAGGAAGCGACCGTTGGCAACGGAGTGATGGTTTCCCTCAAGGTGGAGTCGCGAGAGGTCGTGGACCGGATGCATGCCAAGGCTCTTTCACTCGGAGGCGTGGACGAAGGTGCGCCCGGACCCCGTGGACAGACCGGCGGCTACTTCGGATATTTTCGGGACCTGGACGGCAACAAGCTTGCGGTCTTCATGATGGGGGAGTGAGGCCTCTCGAAGCCCAACCGGGTGGTTCCTCGAAGGAGCGTGTTCAACGCGACGAATCGAAGCCGGCGAATTCGATCCCAGTGAGATCGGCCATGTCCTTTTTTCCAGGTCGTGATGTCGCGCTTGGGAAAACTCCCCAGGTCCGAATGACCGCAGGCTCGAGCGAGCAATTTCATCAACTCCACCGATGACCCGAAGAAGTGCTCCAGCCGTTCGGCGGCCACGTCCACCTTCAAGCAACTTCGCAGTTCCGGCTTCTGGGTCGCGATTCCCGCCGGGCAGTTGTTGGTGTGGCACATCTGCGCGCCCAGGCAGAGCGCCTTCACGAAGTCCTCTGGGAGGCGAAGCTCCCCTGTCGCGATGAGCGTTACATCGGATGCGTATCGTTTGTCCAACCAATGATGCGCCCGAGCAATCGCGGGAATCGTCGGGACCGAGATGTTGTCACGAAAGATCAGCAGTGCCGCACCGGTGGCGTGTAGGAAAAATAAGCCCCGTTTTCAGCACCACCGATAGTAGGCATCCTGACAACTATGCCCCGCCGAGGCTAGTTGACCCCTTCCGGGGAAGGGGCAGGGGCAGGGGCAGGGAGTTGGATTGCGTACGCCTAATGCCTGATGTGTCACACACTCATCCGGATGTGAACCTTGACGGTCTGGAAGATCGTCTCTTCCAAATAGGGATGCCGAATAAAAGGCGCAGCCTGAGCTCGCTATGTCTACTCGGATCGATGGATTCGGCATTCGAAGACCCGCCTCCCATCCGATTCTGGGCGGACTTCCCCGCCCGTTCCCGGAGCGCTTCGACTTTCGTGCGTGTACGAAGTCGCTCACTCGCGGTGGGCGAGGGGAGCGAAAGAAGTTCGAGGCCACATCGACTGGTCGTCAACGCCTCGGTTTCCGACGATAGCATCCGGATCTGAGCGGGAGCATGCGGTTTGGGACACAATTAGTCGCCTCTCCGGGGGAGCGTCTTGTGGTCTCGAGGTGCCCAGCCCCTCTGGGATGCTGCGGCTCGCGCCATTCACTCCCGCGATCTTCAGCCGTGCCCGTCCCGGCTCAGCGCTTCGTTGACCCGCCAGTAGTGGAACGCGGGCTCTTCGTATGGATGGGCATCGCGGAGCGCACGGATCACGCTCTCGAGGCAGTGATCCTCGCAGACCATCTCCACTCGAAATTCATCGACCCGTTCGAGGCGATCCCTCTGTCCGAGGTATGGCTGGCTGCCCTCCATCGGCTGAAACTGTCCAGTCCCTAGGACCTGCCAGGCACAGCAGCAGTAGTCGCCGATGCGACCGGCGCCGGCGGCGAAGACGGCCTGCTTGACTTCCTCGACGTGCGACTCGGGGACGTAGAAGCAAAGGGAATGCAATCGGGTTCTCCAGGCCAGCCACCGGCAACGATACTCCTCAGCGTGAGCACGTCGCCACCGACAAGCGGTTCATCGAGTTTGCTGCGATTCTCGATCGCCGAGTCGTTACGAAAGCAGAGGACATGCCGTCTGCGGTTACCCCTATCATCGAAGAAGTGGACGGCGAGCGAAGGATGCCCGCGGACGAGATCTGCGAGCGCCTCGGCTAGGGTCTCTGCCCCTTCACCGTGATCCTCGGTTCGCAGCCCGTGAGCTCGGCGAGGACCCGTGGCAGCCGAATGGCGAAAACGCTCGAGATCAACCCGACCGCCATCAGCCCGCAAGAGCCTCGACCGCCAGCACTTTCGGTAGACCCGACACGAGTGATCGCCCGATTTCGCCGCGACTTCGCTGGAGTTGGGCGATCAAATGATCGGGAGGCGGCCAGGGAATCTTGCTACACAAGCCCACGAGCTTCCAGGCGATCGCACCGCGAGGATAAACTCCACCGGACACCGGCGGTGGGACTCGTTTCCTAGATGCAGCCGCCGTAGAATTCCGATGCGGCTCGGTCTAGCGTGTGCTCGCGCTTGGCCTACCAACCTACACCCGGAGAGAATCACTCGACCATGAAGCTCGACGAAATCGATCTCACTCAGTCCAATCTCTACCGCCAGGGCTTTCCCCACGATGTCTTTACGACGCTTCGCGAGGAGGCGCCGGTCTGGCGACATCCCGACACGCCCGGATTTGAACAGACCGGTGGCGAGGGCTTCTGGGTCCTTTCGCGCTACGAAGATATTCGAGATGTGAATCGCCAATCGGATCTCTTCCTCTCGTCCTCGGGGCCGGGCCTCGGCTACGAGGGGACCGGCTTCATGCTTACTGACATGGATGGCCAGCCCCATATTCGTCAACGAAAACTGATCAGCTCGGGATTCACCCCGCGCATGACGAAACGGCTAGAAGAACTCGCGCGGGAGTGGGCCATCTCGATCGTCGAAGATGCGCTCGCCCGAGAGACGGTCGAGTTCGTTCAGGAGGTCGCCTACCAGCTTCCGATGCACATGATCGCCGACGTTCTCGGAATCCCAAAAGAGGATCGCGACTGGCTCTTCGCGCTCACGCGCGACATGCTGCTCTGTATCGACCCCGAGTATCCCGTCCCTGAATCCCAGCGCGAAGGCCTCGCGGCTCAAGTCTTCGCCTATGGTCAGAAGGTTTCCGCGCAGAAGCGCAAAACGCCGGGGGACGACGTCCTGTCCCGGCTGGTCACCGTCGAGGATGATCTCGGCCGTTTGAATGAACTCGAACTCGACGCCTTCTTCATGCTCCTTACGGTCGCGGGCAGCGAGACGACGCGAAACGCCATCTCGAGCGGACTCCAGCAGCTGCTCGCTGAACCCGAGCAGCTCGACGCCCTGCGCCGGGATCCGAGCCTGATGAAGGACGCCACTGAGGAGATCATCCGCTGGTCTTCTCCCGTCGCCTATTTCAAGCGAATCGTGGCCGAAGACACCGAGATCGCGGGGGTGCCGATCGAAAAGGGCGAGCGCGTGACGCTTTGGTATCCCTCCGGCAATCGCGACGCGGCCTTCTTCGACGATCCCTTCCGCTTCGACATCCGTCGCAAGCGCAACGAGCATATGTCCTTCGGTGGCGGCGGTCCGCACTTCTGCCTCGGTGCCCATCTCGCTCGCCGGGAGATCACGATCCTCTTCGAGGAACTCCTCAAGCGAACCAGCGACATCGAACAGATTGGCGAGCCCGCCTACAGCGTGCTCGGGATCGGCAATCCGATCCTGATGTCCCTCGGCAAGCTGCCGGTTCGGTTGAAGGCCGCCTAATTGCGTCGCAAGCGAAGGCTCCTCGAGGTCGGCCCTCAGCAATCCTGATGCCCCGAGTTTCGTAGCCTCATTTGCGGTGCATTGCGTGGACCGCAGTCCGGATCAGCCAGCTGTCGACACGTAACCGGCGAGCATCGACACCACCGCGTCGCAATAAGCGTCTCGGTCCATCCCCGCTGTCGGGTGGATCACGAGCTTGTGCGTCAGCGCCTCGATGACGTGGACGATGATGGCCGCCGTCATCTCCGGATCCGCGACCTCGACGTCCGGGTGGCACCGCAGGATGTCGACAGTGAGCACGCGATCGACCAGATGGAGCGCGGTGTCCGCCATGCGTCGCCCTCTCCGCTACGCAATCGGTGTGCCGAGTGACACGGCGACGCCATCAGCGCTCGCCCTGCCCTCTCTCCACTTCCCCAACCCGTTTGGCATCGAGCTTTCGAGACTTCTCGTTCACAGGGCAATTGTGAACGGTGGGCTCCCGACATTCATGAATCATGCGGGCTAGCGTCTTGGCGCACGCTCGGAATCGTGCAGCACCGGGAGGAAACATGACTCGCATGACTCGATCGACGGACTCCCCTCTGCCCCGTGTTTCCGTCGCCACGCACGCGGCCCGCATCGTCGCACTCGTGGCGCTCTACTCGTTGACAGCCTGCCTTCCGAGCTCTGAGGTCGACCCGCCGAGCAAGAGCACGACGGACGCCGGACCCCGCGCCCTCGCACCCTCCGGCGAGCCCTACAGCGAGGATCGGGAGCCGTGTGCGAACCGAAATCCCGAGCGTCAGGCGTTCTGGGGCGAGCTTCACGTCCATTCGTCGCTGTCCATGGACGCGTGGCTCTGGGACGTGCGAAACGGCCCGGACGAAACCTTCCGTTTCGCCAAGGGCGAGCAGACCTTTCTCCCTCCGCTCGACGACGCCGGCTCTCCGACCCGTGCCGCACGACTCGAACGCCCGATCGACTTCGTTGCGCTCACGGACCACGCCTCGTTTCAGGGCGAGGTCGCGCTCTGCTCTCGGCCCGGATCCTCGCGCTATGACAGCCTGGCCTGCCAGACTTTTCGGGGCGACCTCCCGCTTCCCGAGAGCCCGCTCGGCGACTTCGGGGTCCGGATGTCCGCACTCTCCGAGGCGCTCGACGAAAGGGCAACCCTGATCCGGCGAAGCAAGGCGCTGTGTGGCGACGAGGACGGCGAAACCTGTCGCGTATCGATGACGACGGTCTGGGAGGAGCAACAGGCCGCCGCAGAGCGACACTACGACCGCTCGGAAGCTTGTCGCTTCACCACGCTCCACGCCTACGAATACACGGCGACACCGGGACTCGCAAAGGTCCACCACAACGTGATCTTCCGAAACGCGAACGTGCCCGCCTCTCCGATCGCCTGGGTCGACGAGCCCGATGTCTACGATCTCTGGAACGAGCTGCGCAAACAATGTCTCGAAGCCGACATCGGCTGCGACGTCATCACCCTCCCCCACAACTCGAATCTGAGCAACGGCAACATGTTCGCGATCACGGGCAAGGACCTCCCCCTCGAAGAACAACGCGCTCGTGCCGTCCTGCGTGGGAACATCGAACGTCTCGCCGAGATCAGCCAGATCAAGGGCGACTCGGAATGCCGGAACGGCTTCGACGGCGTGATCGGCGCGACGGATGAGTTCTGTGAATACGAGGAGTGGCGGGGGCCGGAGGTCGAAGACTGCGGCGCCGACGGCAAGGGCTATGGCGCGCTGATGGACCAGGGCTGCGTATCTCGCAAGGACTACATCCGTTATGCGCTCCTCGAAGGTTTTCGGGAACAGCGCCGCATCGGCGTGAACCCCTTCAAGATCGGCATCATCGCCGCCACCGACAGCCACAACGCAACCCCCGGAGACGTCGAAGAATATTCGTATCAGGGCTGGCAGGGATCACCCGACGCCACGATCGCGCAGCGCCTCGATCGGGGCACCAGCCCCATCAATGCCACGAATTCGCTGGCCTCGAATCCCGGGGGTCTCGCCGGTGTGTGGGCGGAGGAGAATTCCCGCGATGCGATCTTCGATGCCTTGAAGCGCCGCGAAACCTTCGGAACCAGCGGCCCCCGCATCACGGCACGCTTCTTTGCCGGCTGGGACTTCCCGGAATCCCTGTGCGGCGATCCCGATCTCGTCGCGAAGGCATATGCGGGGGGGGTTCCCATGGGCGGCGACCTTCCCCCTCGACCGGAGGCCCCTCGATCGGAAGCTTCCGGCTCGCCGACTTTCGTGCTCTCCGCGATGCGCGACATCGGCGTGATCGGTCATCCCGGCGGACTCCTCCAGCGCGCGCAGATCGTGAAGGGTTGGGTCGACGACGAAGGCCTCTTCAATCAGCAGATCATCGACGTCGCCGGCGGCCCGAACGGCGCCAGCGTCGACGCCGAAACCTGCCAGCCCCGCGGCCCCGGACATAACAGCCTTTGTCGTGTTTGGACGGATCCCGATTTCGATCCCAGCCAGAGCGCGGTGTACTACGCGCGGGTGCTCGAGAATCCGAGCTGCCGCTGGTCCGCGATCCAATGCCTAGAGCAGGATGAATCGGCCCGCAGCGCGAGTTGCAGCGACCCGAGCGTGGCGAAGACGATTCAGGAGCGCCTGTGGACGTCCCCGATCTGGTACGAAGCACCGGGTGAGAGTGCAGGCTGATTCGTGAGCTCGGAAATTCGATCGAGCCCCACCCTCCGATTCGCGATCTTCATCGCCTCCGTCCTACTCCCTGTCGCCGCGCACGCGGGGCGGGTAGAAACCGGAGATCGCTTCGAAACGATCCCCGTGTCGAGTTCGGAAAGAGCCGAGATCGTCCGACCCTACGCGATCACCGAGGAGCGAGAGCCCTGCGCCGATTACGCAGAGCTCCGCCGCCCACTCTTCGGAGACCTGCACGTCCACACCGCGAGATCCCAGGATGCCTCGACCCAGGACACGCGAGTCAGCCCTCGCGACGCCTATCGCTTCGCCCGCGGTGAGAGGCTCGGGATCCAGCCCTTCGACGATGAGGGGCGCGCGATGCGACATGTCCAACTCGATCGTGCGCTCGATTTCGCCGCCGTGACCGACCACGCGGAACAGATCGGCGAGGTCCACATCTGCAATACTCCGACCGCGGAGGGCCATGGCTCGCTGCCCTGCAAGATCTATCGACGTTTCCCCCGCCTCGCGTTCTACCTGTTCAACGGGCGCTATTCGGTGTTCCAGTCGCGCTGGGGGTTCTGTGGCAAGAACGCCGAAATCTGTCTGGCCGCGGCCGGCGTGGTCTGGCAGGAACATCGGGACGCCGCGGAAGCATCCTACGACCGGTCCTCGAACTGCGCCTTCACCTCTTTCGTCGCCTACGAGTGGACGGCCGCCCCCAAACTCGGGGCCCATCTGCATCGCAACGTCATCTTCCGAAACGAACGTGTTCCGGACATCCCGATCAGCGTGATGGAGACGACCGAGATGGCCATCCATCTGTGGCGGAAGCTCGATATCGAGTGCCGCGATGGAAAACCCGGCTGCGAGGCAATCACGATCCCGCACAATTCGAACTGGAGCAAAGGCACCGCCTTCAGCTCCGCCTCGATTCCGGATGCGGAGATCCAGCTCGATGAGGCGCCGATCCGTGCCCGCTACGACCGACTCGTCGAGATCATGCAACACAAGGGCGAGTCCGAATGCGCGCTCTACCCCGGCGTGACGGACGAGGGATGTGGTTTCGAGAAGGCACCGGACCCCTACGCGATGAGCGATGCGCCCTTCGAGGCGATCAACTTCACCCGCGACGCTTTGAAGCGCGGACTCGCCCTCGAAGGCGAGCTCGGTATCAATCCCCTCGCGTTCGGCCAGATCGGCAGCACAGACACGCATCTCGGCACGCCCGGACTCGTCAAGGAACGCGGCCACCCGGGGCATGGCGGCGCAGGCAAGCCCGGGAATCGGCTACTCGACGAGCCCGGCCTGCCCGATACCGCGACGCTCAACCCGGGCGGACTCGCCGTGGTCTGGGCCGAAGAGAACGCCCGCGACGCGATCTTCGACGCCATGCGTCGACGCGAAACCTATGCGACGAGCGGCACGCGCCCCGAGCTGCGCTTTTTTGGCGGCTGGGGCTATGCGCAAGACGCGTGCGCCGGCAGCGATGTCGCGGCCACCGGTTATGCCGAGGGTGTCCCGATGGGCGCGGATCTCCCGGTGCGCCCCGCGGAGGGCGATGCGCCGACTTTCCTGCTCGCCGCCTCCCGTGATCCGCATCCGAATGGTGGCGACCTCGAACGGATCGAAATCGTGAAGGGCTGGGTCGAGGACGGCGAGCAGAGGGAGGTCGTGCTCACCGTCGCCGGCGGACCCACCGGCTCGAGCGTCGATCTCGAGACCTGCGAGCGACATGGCCCTGGCAATGCCGATCTCTGCAGCGTCTGGCGTGATCCCGATTTCGATCCCGCGCAACCCGCCTTCTACTATGCGCGCCTGCGTGAGAATCCGAGCTGTCGCTGGACGCAATGGGCCTGCGTGGATGCGGGGATCTCGTGTGACGAGCCGTCGACGATTCTGGAGGGATTCGAGATCTGTTGTACGGAGGACGTCGAGCGGACAATCCAGGAGCGCGCCTGGAGTTCACCGATCTGGTATCGGCCCGGACTCGTCCCGACGGCCCCCTGACGCTTGCCCCGGACACGACCGAACGGCGAGTGGATCTACACCGCCTGCCACCCCGCCCCAATTTTCGGATCCGGGCTCGCTCTCAAGTCGTCGCTTCGGCACTCGCCTCGGGCGGCGGAATCCGAACGAACGCGAGCAACACTCCGCCTAGCAGGAGCAGCCCACCCTGAACGATGAACGATACGTGGTAGGACCCGGTGACGGCCTTCAAGGCCTGACTCAAAAACTGCACCATCACCAGTAGCGGGATGGCGGCCAGCCCACCCAGACCACTCGCAGTCCCGAAATTGGCGCGGCCGAAGCAGCGGCCGATCACCACGCCATGCAGGGGCGCCGCGCCGCCGATGCCAATCCCGTAGAGCGCCCCCGTCGCGATGAAGACCGGATAACTGGGATCCGAGAAAAGAATCATCCAGACGAGGATGTTGACCAGCACCGTCAATGCAATCGACGGGCCCAGAGGAGCGATATCCGCCAGACCGCCGATCACGAGCTTCCCGAAGATCGAAAACGGGGCCATCGCCAGATAGAAATAGGAAGCCTGTAACGCTGTGAATCCGAGGGATAGACCGAAGGGGACGAGCAGCCCTATGATCACGATCGGCGAAGTCATGACGAGACCGAAGCCGATCGCGACCAGCCAGAGGATCGGATCGCGAGCAAGCTCCTGTGGGGTCTTGGTGCCCTCGAGCACCTCCCGCTCTTCGGGTTCGTCCGCCTTCGCCTGGGATGGAATGTCCGCCCGCTCGAGGGGGGCCTCGTCCCCATCCGGATATTGGCCGACATCTTCGGGACGACTGATCACGAACGCTGCAAAGATCGGCAGCGTCGAAACCCAGGTGAACAAGCCGAGCGAGCGAAGCGCGACGCGCCAACCCTCCGCGTCCATGATCGCTTGTGAAATCAGCGGCCCCGCGGCACTGGCGATCGTGGCCCCTGCATAGGTGATCCCGAGCATCAGGCCACGCCGACGCACGAACCAATTGGCGATCAGGGTCGTCGCCGGCAGCATCCCGAACAAGGCGCCTCCCGTGCAGACCAGACCGACATACAAGAGACCGAGTTGCCAGACGGCCGTGGCGTACGAGAGCAGGACCAGGCCGGACCCGGTGAGGACCGAGCCCAGGATCATCAACCGGCGCGTCCAACCCCGGTCGAGCCAGCGTCCCAATAGCGGGCCGAGAATCCCGATCATGAGAATGGCGAGCCCCGGGCCGATTCCAATCAGCGTATCCGAGACGCCGAATTGCTGGCTGATCGGCCTGACGAAATTACCGAAGGAGGAGAAGATCACGCCGCTCGCCACGAGCTGGGCGGTAAATCCGACCACGACGATCTGCCATCCGAGGAAATGGCGGGGCCGGTGTCCAACCTCTACGGTTCGAGAATCATCAACCTCGCTCGTCATCCAACCTCCGAAACGCGGGTTCCAGCCGAGACCCGGTGGCCGAGTCTAGAACAGCCGCCCGAGGCCGCCTGCCGCGACAAGCGCGACCATCCGCTAGAGTTCTGCCTATAATGCAGAGGCCCGGACACCCCGCGGCATTGGAGGAATCCCCATGAGCGCAGAAGCAAAAGAAATCACACCCGCTGAGAGCGAGAGAGCGGGCCTCAACATGACGGAGTTGCTGCCCGACTTGTTCGAGCGCTATTTCGCCTTCTTCCGACCCGGACACACCGAGGGTGTCGCACCCAGCCGAATCAAGGAGCTCGCACGCATCAAGATCGCGGCCTTGAACGGCTGTGATACTTGACTGTTTGCACGCTACGCGTCGGCGACGCGTCAAGGACTCGACGAAGAAACGATTGCCCAGATCCATCTGCCCGAAGCAGAGCGCAAGCTCGAACCACGGGACGCCCTTGCCGTGCGCTTTGCTGAAAAGCTCGCGACGGATTTTCGAACGGTGGACGACGATTTCATGGCGGAACTCAGGGAAAATTTCAGTGACGCCGAAATCGCTGAACTCGGGCTGATGATCGGGCAGTACATGGCGCTCGGTCGCATGCTCGTCATCGCCGGCGGGCACAAATACGCCTGTGAGATCTACGAAGCACCGGTCGACTGACTCGCGTCTCGAGAGCCAGCAGGCCTAATACTTGCTTGCGCGCTTGGCGGCCTCGAGCAGATCCGGGATGAACTGAACCGGAAAATTCGCAACGACCAAGCCGGGATTCGTCTCACGCATGGCGGCGAATTTCCGTTCGAGGATGATTGCGAAGCGCACGACCGTAAAGAGTTCGAACCACTCGATTCCTTCGATCGAACGTCCTGTGAGTTCGCTCCAGCGCGCATAGACATCCGAGGGAGCCGGCAAACCCGGTAACCGCTCGGCACCGAGACCCTCGCTGTTGCAGCGATCGATCCAAATCCACCAGGCGAGGTCCGAGCGTGGATCGGCGATATTCGCCATCTCCCAGTCGATCACCGCAACCACCCGATTGTCTCGAAAGATCAGGTTCCCGGCGCGGGAGTCGCCCCAACAAAGGGCGGGTTCGCCACTCGTCGGCATCGTATCGCGTACGAATTCCCAGCCTTCGAGAATGCGCGGATCGGCCGCCTCGCGAAGCTCCGGCTTGAACATCGAATCGAAGGTCCGCAGCTCCTCGGCGACGAGGGATTCGCCTTCACCCGCCCGGGGCAGCCTACTGAGATCGTGCGCGCCGAGATCGATCTGGTGAATCTTGGCGAGCGTCTCGATTCCCGACGCCCACATCGCAGCGCGATCCTCCGCGCGGACGTCGTCCTTGAGCCAGCCGCCCAAC
>SMVA01120579.1_pt1 | contig 11221 bp, 9 predicted proteins | sample 2456451 | NCBI WGS metagenome assembly SMVA01 (sample SAMN11095933, study PRJNA526329) | marine sediment metagenome | biome: Marine sediment; feature: Surficial sediment; material: Deep marine sediment; isolation source: Hadal surficial sediment | place: Pacific Ocean | collected 2014-05 | depth 0-1...
AAAGCGGGGTCCTTGCCTGGGTGCTCCGCCCAATTGGGAGCCCTGGCATCGGGGGCTGAGCCGAATGTCTGCGCCCAGTTTCAGGAGTTGGGCGTCAAGTTGGGCATGGCCTGGCAGCTAACCCGCGACATATCGCGTCTGTGGGGCCCAGAAGGAGACGGCTCGACCGCCAGCAACGTGCTGAACAAGAAGAAAAGCCTGCCCATAATCTACGCCTTTGACCATTCTGATATCCCCACCAAGCGGGAGTTGGGCAACATCTATATGAAACGGGTTCTAGAACAGGACGATACGGTGCGGATAATCAATATTCTAGAACAATGCGACGCCCGCCAATACGCGGAGGCCCAGGCTCAGCAGCTGGCGGAGGAAGCCCTGGCGACGCTGCGAGAGCTCCTGCCGGAGGATGGCCTGACCAGCTTCGAGACCCTGGGTAGGTGGGCCTTGGGAAAATCAAACCCGTCGGGCAATTCATAGGGGAGTCCGGCGGGCCGGTAACAACTCGCCGGCCCAAAGGTTCCCCCGCGTTAATCTGCGCCCCATCTGCCAATAATAGGGAGCCAAAAGGGAGTCGGGAGGGAGCGACCGGAGTTGTCCAAGCGTAGACTTGCCGACCTGGATGTAGCCGGGAAGCGGGTTCTGGTTAGGGTGGACTTCAACGTGCCCATCGAGCAGGGTATCGAAGCTATCGCTGCCTACGACCAGCGGCTGCGGGCCACCCTGCCCACGGTGGATTTTCTGCTGCAGCAGGACTGCAAGGTCATCCTCTGCTCCCACTTGGGGCGGCCCGCCGGCGCTGTGGACGAATCCCTGAGACTGGCGCCGGTGGGAGACCGCCTGGCCATATTATTGAAGCATCCGGTCCAAAACCTCAGCGACTGTGTCGGTCCCAAGGTGGAATCGGTTATTGGCTCTATGCAGCCGAAAGACATCATCCTGCTGGAAAACCTCCGGTTCCACTTGGGGGAAGAGAAGAACGAGCCGGAGTTCGCCAGAAGCCTGGCTAGATTGGCTGATTGCTTCGTCATGGATGCCTTCGCCGTGGCCCATCGAGCTCATGCGTCCACCGTGGGAGTGGGCCAGCACCTGCCTACGGCGATGGGGCTGCTGGTTCAGCGAGAGGTTGAGTCCCTGGGGAAGGCGCTGGAATCGCCGGAGCCTCCGGTGGCAGCGCTGCTGGGCGGGGCCAAGGTCAGCGATAAAATCCTGGTGCTGGAAAATCTGCTGGATAAACTGGACCAGCTGTTTATCGGCGGCGGGATGTCGGTAACCTTCCTGCGCTGCCAGGGCTTCCAAACTGGCGCGTCGGCCATCGAAGAGGACCGGCTGGACTTCGCCAGAGAACTCTTGGAGCGGGCCCGGTCCCAAAAAATACGGGTGTTCCTGCCCGAGGACCTGGTAGTCGCCAGTGAATTCGCCGTCGACCCCAGGGAGGTCCGGACTGTGCCGTCGGATGAGGTGCCGAAAGGCTGGTATATCATGGATATCGGCGCCGAATCCGCCAGCGTTTTTGCCAAGGGGTTGGCAGAGTGCAAAACCATCATTTGGAATGGACCGATGGGGGTTTTCGAGATGCCCCGCTTCAGCCTGGGAACTCGGCAGGTAGCGACGGCAATCGGTGGGCTCAAAGACGCGACCACCGCGACCACGATCGTAGGCGGGGGTTCGACCGCGGAGGCGGTGGAAGAGCTGGGACTGGTGGACCAGATGACCCACGTTTCTACCGGCGGCGGTGCATCCCTGGAGTTTTTGGAAGGCAAAGAGCTACCCGGGATAGCCGCACTGCCCGACGCCTAGAGCGAACCTAGGGCCCCTTGGGCTGGGAGTTATTGCCGGGAGTGAATGTAGGCAAATGATAGACTTGGAGCAACTGCGCGACTGCTACGTTTCCACCCAGTCCAAAATTGTGTTACTTGTGGTGGATGGTTTGGGGGGGCTGGCCCACCCGGATACGGGCCGCTCCGAGTTGGAAACCGCGAATTTGCCCAACCTGGACGCCATGGCCCAAGAGAGCGCCTGTGGTTTGACCACGCCGGTGCTGCCCGGCGTGACTCCCGGCAGCGGACCGGGTCACCTGGCGCTATTTGGGTACGATCCGCTGAAATACCTGATTGGCCGGGGCGCCCTGGAGGCCCTGGGCATTGAGGTGGAGCTGCGCCCCGGCGACGTTGCGGCGCGGGGCAATTTCTGCACGGTGGACGATAGCGGGTCGTTGGTCGACCGGCGGGCCGGACGTATTCCCACCGAGCTGAGTGCCCCCTTGTGCCGTCGGCTGGACGGCATCGAGCTGGATGGAGTGCGAGTGGATGTGTTCCCGGTGCAAGATTACCGGTTCGTTTTGCGGCTTCGGGGCGAGGGATTGTCCGAGCGGGTGAGTGAGACCGATCCCCAGATCACCGGGGTGCCGGCCCTGGAGGTAGAGCCCCTGGAGCCTGCGGCCAAGAAAACCGCCCAGTTGGTTAATCAGTTCGTCGACCAGGCCAGACGGCTGCTCTCGGAAGAGGAGCGAGGCAACATGGTGCTGCTGCGCGGTTGGGCCCAACTGCCCAGCCTGCCGCCCATGGGCGAAGTTTACCGGCTCCAACCGGCGGCCATCGCTGCCTATCCCATGTATCGAGGTCTGGCTACGGTGGCCGGCATGAAAATCATACCCACCGGCATGAGCTTCTCCGATGAGGTGGAGACTCTGCGGGCTAACTACGATGCCCACGATTTTTTCTTCATCCATTACAAGCCTGCCGACGCTGCTGGAGAGGATGGTGACTTCGACGCCAAGGTGCGTGCCCTGGAGGCGCTGGACCCGCTGATTCCCCAAATCCGCGCGCTAAATCCGGACGTTTTCATGGTGGCCGGGGATCACGCGACTCCCGCAATTATGGCGGCGCATAGCTGGCACCCGGTGCCTTTTATGCTGAGCTCCTCCTTGACCCGGGGCGAGGGAGTAACGTCATTCGATGAAAAAGCCTGCGGGTTGGGTTCCATTGGGCGGATTCCCGCCACCAACATCATGCTGCTGGCCCTGTCCCACTCGGGCAAGCTAACCAAATTCGGACCCTAGCAGGTTACTGAGCCTTGAAAATATAGGTAAACACGGTTGGAGCAGCCACCGTTTGAGGAAATCCCCCTCAGTCCCCCCTTGCAAAGGGGAATGTCGGGGGATTTGGATCTCACGATTTTAATAATCTCTTCGAGGGTCAACAAGCACCATGCCTGAAACCGTGGTCGTGGGAAACTGGAAGATGAACACCAACCTGGGGCAGGCCCTGGAGTTGGCCGCCGGCATTGGGAACCAGCTCAAAAACGTGCCTGGTGTCCAGGTGGTTCTGTGTCCTCCCTTCCCGTTCTTGTCCAGTGTGGGCGGGGCCCTTCGGGGTTCGGCGGTTCGGCTGGGCGCCCAGAACATGCATTGGGAGGACTCAGGAGCCTTCACCGGGGAGGTGGCAGCACAGATGCTGCAAGGCCTCTGCGAATACGTAATCCTGGGGCACTCGGAACGCCGTCAACTTTTTGGCGAAACTGACGAGCTGATAAACCGCAAGATCCGATCGGCCCTATCCCACGGTCTGCGACCAATTCTTTGCGTGGGCGAGACCCTGGATGAACGAGAATCCGGGAAGGCCAAAACCGTGGTTGCGGAGCAGGTCCGCCGAGGGCTGGCCGACGTAGTTGACATAACCAGCTTGGCGGTCGCCTACGAACCGGTTTGGGCCATCGGCTCCGGGCTGGCGGCTACCCCGGAAATCGCCGCCGAGGTCATGTCGGAAGGGATACTTGAGGTGTTGCGGGAGCTTTACGCCGATGCAGGGTCAGAAGTCCCGCTGCTTTACGGCGGCAGCGTCAATCCGTCTAACATCGGCGAGTTCGCGGCTCAAACCTCCATCCACGGCGCGCTGGTGGGGGGAGCCAGCCTTCAGGTGAGCCAGTTTGTTCAGATTGTGAACCTGGCTCTAGCCGCCAAGTCGCCCCCCGCAAGTTAAGCTGGAGTCGGCCCCTTCTTAGTGTACCCTCCTGCACCGCCGCTCCTAGCCATCGTTGGCCCCACCGCCGCCGGCAAAACCCGACTGGCGGTCGCTCTCGGTGAGCAATTTGGCGGCGAGATAATCAACGCCGACAGCCGGCAGGTGTACCGTCACTTGGACGTTGGCACCGCCAAACCCACGTCCTTGGAGCGAAGCCGAGCCCCCCATCATTTGCTGGATATCGTCGACCCTGATGATCCCTTCAGCCTGGGGGAATTTCTTACCTTGGCGCGGGAGTTGATACCAGAGGTCCGCCGGCGGGGACACCAGCCTATAGTGGCCGGCGGAACCGGACAGTACGTTTGGGCATTGCTGGAAGGCTGGCGAGTACCGGTGGTGCCCCCCGATCCCGAGTTTCGGGCAAGCAAACTGCGGGAAGCCGAAGCTCAGGGCGGCGCCGTCCTCCACGCCGAGCTGCGGGCAATCGACCCTCAGAGGGCTGGGGAATTGGACCCCCGCAACCTTCGCCGGGTGATTCGGGCCCTGGAGATACATCGTTACACCGGCAGCCCGCCTTCAGTTCTGGGCAAGGGCGGCCGCAGTCCAGTGACGGCCCTCATCCTGGGCCTGACAATGGAGCGAGCAAGACTTTACCAGAGAATCGATGAACGGGTGGACCAGATGATGGAGCAAGGCTTTCTAGAGGAAGTGGAGCAGCTATCTAAATTGGGCTACCGCCTGGGCCAGGGTTCTCTAGCCAGCCCCGGGTATCGGGAGCTGGGGCAGCACTTGGAGGGCGAACTTTCTCTGGATGAGGCGGTTCAGCGGACCAAGTACCAGACCCATCGCCTGGCTCGCCGGCAATACACCTGGTTTAAACCCGAGGACCGCCGCATCCGCTGGCTTAACGCCCAAGACCCAGATGTAGATGAGCAGGCGGCCCAACTAGTGGAGGAATACCTGCGGTCCGCTCCCCCTGTGATACAATAATTTCCGGCTGATTCACCGGCTGATTCAGTAGTACGTCCGCTGTGTCCGCCCCCGAATTTTACCCGGCCGGGGCATTCGACCACGGAGCATTCGACCCCTGGAGTATTCGACCCTGTGAGGCCAGCCATGAAATTTACCAAGATGCAGGGCGCCGGAAACGACTACATTTATCTGGATGCCCGGGGTATGGATGAGGATTGGCCCAGCCTTTCTCGGGCCATGAGCGACCGTCACTTCGGAGTCGGAGGCGACGGAATCATCCTGATCCTGGACTCGGACATCGCCGACCTAAAGATGCGCATGTTCAACTCCGACGGCTCCGAAGGGGAGGCGTGCGGCAACGGGATCCGTTGCTTTGCCAAATACGCCATTGACCGCCAGATCGTCGTACCCGACGCCGGCGGTTTGAAGGTAGACACCCTGGCCGGCCTGCGTACCGTGGTACCAACCTACGAAGGCCAGCGGGTGTCCGGAGCCAGAGTAGCCATGGGGCCGCCGAAGCTGAACGCGGAGGATATTCCGGTGCGCCTGGACCCCTCGGTGGGCGGAAGCAGAGGGCCTATTCTTAAATATCCGATTCAGCCGGGCGACTTCCGGCTGTACCTAACCTTTGTTTCCATGGGCAATCCCCACGCCGTTACCTTCATTGACCAGCCGGTGGAGGAGTTTCCCCTGCGCAACATCGGACCGCTGATTGAAAGACACCCCATGTTTCCGGAACGAGTCAATTTTGAGATCGTCAACTTGGTCGACGAGTCTCATTTGAATGCACGGGTTTGGGAGAGGGGCTCTGGAGAGACCATGGCCTGCGGAACCGGCGCCTGCGCCATAGCCGTGGCAGCCAGGTTGCTGGGAATGACTAGCGGGCCGGTTGACATAACCCTGCCCGGCGGCACGCTGAATGTAGAGTGGGACGGAGAGGGGGAGGTTTACCTTGAGGGCCCCGCTGAGGAGGTCTTCAGCGGCGAGTGGACCAGCAAAAGCTAGGATAATAGTCCCAAACGAATAAGGCTAGATGTATGAAATTCTCCAGCCGGCTGGATAAGCTATCGCCCTACCCCTTCGTCGAAATCTCCAGGATTATCGCGGAAAAGCGGGCCGCCGGAGCGGACGTGGTGACCTTTGGCATCGGTGACCCGGACATTCCCACGCCCGCCCCCATCATCGACCGGCTGCTGCGGGCATCCCAGGACCCGCCCAACCACCGCTATCCGGAGACCGATGGGTTACCCGAGCTGCGGCGCGCCATAGCTTCCTGGTACGAGAAACGATTCAGCGTCCAGCTGGACCCGGATACTGAAGTGCTGCCCCTCATCGGCGCTAAAGAGGGTATCGGGCATGTGGCCCTCTGCTTCTTGGACCCCGGCGACCTGGCCCTGATTCCGGACCCAGCCTATCCGGTATATGGAGTGGGGACCATGTTCGCCGGCGCCGAAAGTCACATCATGCCCCTGTACGAGAAAAACGGGTGGCTGCCGGAGTTGGGTGCCATCCCAAACGGTGTAGCTTCCGCCGCCAAGGTAATGTGGCTCAACTACCCCAACAACCCCACCAGCGCCGTCGCCACCGCCGAAGACCTGGCCGGGGTCACGGCTTACTGCCGCGAGCACGACATCGCCTTGCTGCATGACGCCGCCTACAGCGAGGTGGGCTATCAGGGATACCGAGCCGCCAGCTCAATGCAAGTGGAAGGCGCCAAGGACGTCGGGATTGAGTTCCATTCCCTTTCCAAGACCTATAACATGACCGGCTGGCGCATTGGTATGGCCGTGGGCAACGCCGAAATGATCAAGGCACTGTTCCAAATAAAGGCGAACCTGGACTCGGGCATTCCTCAGGCGGTTCAGGAAATGGCCATGGAGGCCCTTACCGGTCCCCAGGACTGCGTTGATGACAACGTGGCCATTTATCAGCGTCGCCGGGACCGGGTGATCACCGCCCTGTCTTCCATGGGCCTGGAAGTCGCGGTTCCCCAGGCCAGCCTGTACGTTTGGGCGCCCGTCCCTGAGGGCTACACCTCCGCGGAATTCGCGGCCCGGCTGCTGGAGGACATCGATATTGTGGTAACCCCGGGGTCCAGCTACGGGAAATACGGCGAAGGTTACATAAGGCTTTCCCTCACCACCCCGGATGAGCAAGTAGAGAAAGGGTGCCAAAGGCTGGAATCCTGGCGGATCCCGCCACCCAAGGGAGGATGACCCCATACCCAGAAAAACCGTTACCACTGGACTGGAGCCGGAACGCGCCATCCTGGTCGCCGTAGAACTGCGGCGAAACGACAACCTGTGGAGCCTGGAGGATACCCTAAGCGAGCTAGCCTATTTAACCGCTGCTGCCGGCGCCCAGGTAGTCGGAGAAGTAACCCAAAGGGCGGAGCGTTTTACTACCACCTACGTTGGCAAGGGCAAGCTTCAAGAGCTCCAGGAGCTGGCGCAAGCGGAGGGGGCCGATCTGGTCATCTTCGATGATGAGCTAACCCCCACTCAGCAGAGAAACCTGGAAGAAGCGCTCCAGACCAAGGTAATCGACCGCACCGCTCTGATTCTCGACGTCTTCGGCCGCCACGCCCGCACCCACGAGGGCCAATTGCAGGTTGAACTGGCTCAGCACCAGTACTTGCTGCCGCGGCTGGTTGGACAATGGTCCCACCTGGAACGATTGGGCGGCGGCATCGGCACGCGAGGCCCCGGCGAAACCCAACTGGAAACGGACCGCCGCATCATCCGGCGTCACATTCAGAAGATTCGTGACGAGCTAGACCGGGTGAAGCAGCGGCGGGCGCTGTACATGGGACGGCGCAAGAAGGCCAGCATCCCCATGGCCAGCCTGGTGGGATACACCAACGCTGGCAAAAGCACCCTGTTCAACGCTCTCAGCGACGCCCAAGTCGAAGTGGAGGACCAGCTCTTCTCAACCCTGGACCCGGTGACCCGTCGCATCAGGCTCCCATCGGGGGCAGAATTGCTGCTGACCGACACCGTGGGCTTCATCCAAAAACTCTCTCCGGCGGTGGTGGCGGCTTTTCGGGCGACCCTGGAAGAGCTGTCCCAATCGGATGTCCTGCTGCACGTGATCGACGTGACTCACCCGAAGTCTTCGGAACAAACAGAGGTGGTGGAGGAAACCCTGGAGGACCTGGGTCTGCTGGGTAAGCCTAGATTACTGGTATTGAATAAGATGGACTTGCTGCCTGAGAAAACCGATGTCGAGGGTTCAGCCGTCCTGCCTGGTTCGAACCGGCCTGGTTCGGACCGGCACCCCAACGTGCTGATCTCCGCAGCCAAGCGTTGGAATTTCGACAGTCTGCTTGAGAAAATAGAATCCCAGCTTATAGATCTGGATGGTCCGCTGACGGTGGGCCAACCCGCCGCCGGCCGGTCACGTCTCCAGAATTGATAAGACGACGCCGGGCCTCGACCCCGGCTTTTCTACAAGTTGGTTCGCACAACGTACGTTATGTAAGCTCCCTATTGGCTGCACCCGCAATACACGGTTTACATAACGTCCCACCTCCACAAACCCGGTCATCCGAGAGAGTCGGGTTGCTGCCCGCGATAAAAGCCAGTTGGAGCGCCGCAACCAAGCGCTACGGGAGGCTGAGGCTCCCTGGCATCAGGGCAACCGTCAGCACATTTTTTATAAGTCAATTCGGCAACTTGACAACCCCGTCGCATTGCGGCTAACCTGAAAAAGCCTTTACCGCTCGTTGGTCCCTACCAGGACATTATCGCGGTTTTTGGCGATTTCCCAGCAGCGTTATAAGCGGTAGCGGGACCCAGGTGTGGCGAGGGACTGGAGGCGAGGGATTAATGGAAGCGTCGGCTCGGGAAAAGCCTATCGCTGACCTGCAGCACCTGTGCGACACTGTCCTGTCCCAGCGGCCCCTGATTCTGGCCACCAATCGGGGCCCGGTAGAGCATCAGATGACCTCCGACGGACGCACCGAAGCCCGCCGGGGCAGCGGTGGTGTCGTAACCGCCCTCAACTCCCTCACCCAAATGGTCGACTTTACCTGGGTCGCCAGCGCCATGGGGGAAGGAGACCGCACCGTCTCCAACCAGGGACAGGCCCCCAAGATTAAGTCTCCCTTGCCCGGCCACAAGATCCACCTGCGGTACATCGTGACGCCCCGAAGGGTCTACCACAAGTATTACAATATCATCTGCAATCCGCTGCTCTGGTTCCTCCAGCACTACATGTGGAACCCTCCCTATAATCCCAACGTGGACGCCAGCGTCCACGACGCGTGGCAGGGGGGTTACGTTCCGGTTAATCAGGCCTTCGCCCGCGCGGTGGTCGAAGAGGCCAGAGATGGGGATCAGCCGCCAATAGTCGTCAGCCATGACTACCACCTTTACCTGATGCCCAAGCACGTCCGCGAAGAAATTCCCGATGCAATTATTCAGCACTTTGTCCACATTCCCTGGCCGACGCCCCGCTACTGGCAAATGGTCCCCGTGTATATCATTCGTGAGATTTGCGACTCCTTGTGCAGTGCGGACCTGGTAGGGTTCCAGACGCCCCAGGACCGGCAGAGCTTCCTGGACACGGTAGAGGAGTTTTTGCCGGAGGCTGAGGTCGACCGCCGCGAGCACATAGTGCGACGCGACGGACAGTCCACGGGGGTCAACGTCTATCCGATCTCGATCAACGTGGCTGAGGTCCAACGCATAGCCGGGTCTCCCCGGGCACTGGATTACGAGGAGAAGCTCCGCCCGCTGCTGAACGACACCACCATCGTGAGGGTTGACCGGGCCGAACCGAATAAGAACGTTATACGGGGCTTCAAAGCCTACGATCTGCTCTTATCTCGCCACCCCGAGTTGCAGGGCAAAGTTACCTTCCTGGCTTTTCTGGTTCTGTCCCGCACCCACATCCGGCAGTACCAGCGGTACATGGACGAAATTCAGCAGCTTATTGACCAGATAAATCGGACCTATGGCACGGAAAGCTGGCAGCCCATCCGAGCATTCATGGAAAACAACTACAGCCAGGCCGTTGCGGGCATGAAGCTGTACGATGTGCTGCTGGCTAACACGATAATCGATGGAATGAACCTGGTTGCCAAGGAAGGCCCGGTCGTCAACACAAAAAACGGAATTCTGGTACTCTCGGAAAGCAGCGGCGCCCACCCCCAATTACTTCATGATGCCCTGTCGGTATCACCCACCGACATTGAGGGCACCATGGAAACCCTCTACCAGGCGGTGAATATGTCTCCGGAAGAGCGCCAACAGCGGGCGGCGAATCTATATGAGACGGTTCGCCGGGAAGACATCAACCACTGGCTCTGCCGCCAGCTAGAAGATATTGGGAAATTGTTGTAGACTACGGTTCGGTTTTCCCAGAAGGACCAAACTCTTACCTCCAGAACCCCTTGCCACCTTCCCGGCTGCCAGACCTAACGCCGAAAGTTAATCTCTCTGCGGACTGCCGAGCCTACTGCCGGTGTCTACCAGAAGAAGGAGCACCCCCTCCAATGGAAGAGCTGTTCAAAGGCCAATGGCCGGAAGGTGAGCGTCCCGACATACAGCTCTACATCTTCCCCCATCTGCAGGAGTTCATTACGGTAGATTTGCGGGAGACAGTACCGCAGGTATCCCTGCTGAACACTGGAGACCTGTTCAACGAAGAGTTCTTTCGCTGTGTGGAGACTGAGTTTTCCCAGGCGATTCGCGAGGGAACCGAGTACCCGTTTTCTCACCTGATGAACCTACCCATGCGCCTGGAAGAGTCCATCCGCGGTATGGCCATGAACTTTATTCTGGAGCGCTTGGGCATGGACCCGGAAGAGGAAGAGGAGTTGCCTTCAGTATTGGTGTTCGTAATTAGCGGAGGTGCCCTCTCTCTACACTCGGAGAAACTGGTGAGAAGCCTCCAGGAGTTTCTGGGAGGCCATTCCGATGCGGCCGTGCTGTCGGAATGGAGTGCGGTCATAACTCGCCTGGTCGAAGAAGAAAGCAAGGTGCTGAAGAAGCTCAGCCAGCAGGACCTGGCCGAAGCCATTCCCGGTGATGCACCGGATTACTTCACGCTGTGGGAAAACCGGAATTGACCCCCTTTCCGAACGGAAACCGCTTTCCAGAATCCACTACCCTACTAAAAGCCGAGAAGCCTGCCCCAACACTGACAATTTCTCCATCACAGCTATGACCCGCACCGGATTGACTCTCAGCAACCGCCAGGATGCCTCAGACCAGGACTTGATCGCCGTGGCGCGGGAGGCAGAAGCCCTGGGTTACGAAACCTGCTGGACGGGCGAATCGTGGGGA